>SMUZ01012312.1_pt1 | contig 43645 bp, 40 predicted proteins | sample 2456421 | NCBI WGS metagenome assembly SMUZ01 (sample SAMN11095932, study PRJNA526329) | marine sediment metagenome | biome: Marine sediment; feature: Surficial sediment; material: Deep marine sediment; isolation source: Hadal surficial sediment | place: Pacific Ocean | collected 2014-11 | depth... | reverse complement strand
CAACCGGACGTGGTTATTTGGTCTGATCGCGTTGTTGGGGCTAATCGGCACTGCCGGCTATCAGTTTGGATTCGTGGACGTTGTGACGGGCTTGCTCGGTCAGGAACAGTCGCCGGCCAGGCCCACAATGACCCGGCCAGCTCCTGCGGCTGCCGTTGAAGAGGAGGTCGCGGCGAGTTCAGTTGAAACAGAGCAGGTCGACGAGGCAGCCCCTGAGCCGGAGCAGACAGTCGAGGAAGAGCCGGAAATCCCGCTGGTGGATTTTTCCACTCTGCCGCCCGCCGATTTTGAGATTGCCTTGTCAGCGCTTGACGGTGCTCAAACACCGCTAAAACTGTCATTGCGTGAAGACAATGGCGCAAAGATCATCGATCTGGTCCGCGACACCGATATTGATCTTGCACTCGATTTGCGCATTGAAGAAGTTAGCTATAGCGGCAATCGATCGCCGTGGGCGTCGGGTCAGCTGCTTATCTCTAACGAAGGACTCGTATCCTTTCCTGCGGGTCAGCAGAGAGCAAGATTTACATTGAACATGTCCAGCGATCCATTGCGTGAGGCGGACCAGCGATCGACACTGCTTGTTCGAGTGGCCGATTCTGTCGGCTCCGAACTTGCGACGATCGAGGTTTTGCTCGAGGACGACGATCAACGCAAATTCGAAGCTGAGTTACCAGCCAATACTGTGGCGTTTGCTGTTAGTCAGATCGCAGTCAGAGAGCGCGATCCGGCGGCCCAGATCGACGTCCTGCGATTTAATCCCGACAGTCGAACGATGGTGGTCAACTTCATTGTCAAAGACATTACTGCAGTCGAAGGCGAAGATTATTTTTCACCCAACGGCCATTCCATCACGTTTGAGCCCGGTCAGCGATCTGCGCGACTTCTGATTCCGCTGGTACAGGATTCAGTCATTGAGAATGACGAGGCTTTTACAGTTGAATTGCAAGTTAATAACGTGAGTGACAACAGCGATGTCTTTCATCGTATCGTTATCATGATCCGCGACGACGACGCTCCCAGACAATAATTACTGCTAGACTCCGCTCGAATGGACGAGCAGGAAATCAGGCGTTACTCACGCATCGTCGTGGACGGTACCGAACGGGCACCCAGCCGGGCAATGTTGCGGGCAGTTGGTTTTACCGAAGACGATTTCCGGCGTCCGCAGATTGGTATCGCGTCCACGTGGAGCATGGTTACTCCCTGCAACATGCACATCGGTGGACTTGCCGAAGAAGCAGCCGACGCGGCGAATAAAGCCGGTGGCAAAGGCGTTATTTTTAACACGCTCAGTGTCTCGGACGGCATCTCCATGGGGACGCCAGGCATGCGCTATTCGCTGGTTTCTCGCGAAATTATTGCCGATTCGATTGAAGCCGTGACAGCCGCACAAGGATTTGACGGCCTCGTCGCAATTGGCGGCTGTGACAAGAACATGCCGGCTTGCATCATGGCCATGGCGCGCCTCAATCGACCGTCTGTCTTTGTTTACGGGGGCACGATTAAACCCGGACCCAAACGTCGCGATATCGTATCGGTATTCGAAGCCGTCGGCGCGGTCTCGGGTGGCAGGATGTCGCAGGAAGAATTGCTCGACGTAGAACGAACTGCGATCCCGGGCCCCGGGGCATGCGGCGGTATGTACACGGCTAACACAATGGCTTCTGCGATCGAAGCGCTCGGCATGAGTCTTGCGAACAGTTCGGCGCAAGAAGCAGTGTCCGAGCAGAAAAAAGAAGACTGTCGGCACGCCAGCGATGCAGTGATGAACCTGTTGCGCAATGACATCAAGCCGCTCGACATCATGACGAAACACGCCTTCGAGAATGCCATCGCTGTCGTAATCACCCTGGGCGGTTCGACCAATGCAGTGTTGCACCTGATAGCCATGGCACGCGAGGCCGATGTTGACCTTTCACTCGACGACTTCACCCGCATCGGGGACAAGACGCCAGTGCTTGCCGACTTGAGGCCGAGCGGCAAGTACCTCATGTCGGAACTGATCGAAATAGGCGGCATCCAGCCGCTTATGAAGCGCATGCTGGACGCTGGAATGTTGCACGGCGCGTGCATGACGGTCACGGGCAAGACGCTCGCCGAGAATCTCGCGGACGTCCCCGACTATGCGGAAGGTCAGGACATTATTCATGGCTTTGATGATCCGGTGAAGCCGGACAGCCACCTCTCGATCTTGTACGGAAACCTCGCTCCGGATGGGGCGGTGGCAAAAATAACGGGTAAAGAGGGCCTGCGTTTCGAGGGCATTGCGCGTATTTTTCATTCCGAAGAACAGGCCTTGCAAGCGATTCTGGATAACTCGATTGTTGCCGGGGATGTCATAGTCATTCGGTATGAAGGACCGAAAGGCGGGCCTGGCATGCGGGAAATGCTCAGTCCCACCGGAGCGATTATGGGCAAGGGGCTTGGAGCCGATGTTGCACTCATTACAGACGGCCGCTTCTCGGGCGGAAGTCATGGTTTTGTGGTGGGGCATGTGTCACCCGAGGCCGCCGTGGGTGGCCCGATCGCTCTGCTTGCAGAGGGCGACCGAATAACGATTGATGCAGCGCAGAAGCAGATCAATGTTGACGTGAGTGACGACGATATGCGCGCGCGGCGCAGTGTGTGGCAACGCCCGCCTTCGGCGGTTCGTCGAGGCGCGCTGGCCAAGTATCGGGCCGAGGTATCCTCGGCGTCAGACGGGGCGGTCACAATCCCCGCTGCCTGGGACGAGAATGCCGGCAGGGCTTGACCTTTTTGATCAGGTTCGCTCTACTCAGCCATTGAATTTTTCAGACACCCATGCAAAGTGCCACGGCATCTCTACGACAGATGCAAAAAACACTTAGAATAGATGGCGCGCCAGAGGTGCGTGGGTGCCAATGGCAAGCGTACCGGCTAATCATAAAGTCCGGACATTGCTAACAAACCCGCGAGGTTCTCCTGGCGGGTTTTTTTTGCTGCGGATCCTATGACGACAGAAGCTAAATTCGAAGCCAGTGATGTGCTGGGAGCGCCGGATGCGATAGCGGCATCGCCCTGGGTCGTCATGAAGTTTGGCGGAACGAGTGTTTCATCTGCTGCCACCTGGCAAACGATCGCAGATCTGGTCCGGCATCGCGTCGATGCCGGCTTGCAACCCGTCATCATTCAGTCAGCCTTACAGGGTGTTTCCAATGGTTTGGCAGCACTCCTGGATGCGGCGGCGACGATCGATCCTGCCGAAGGCATGGAGCGTATCCGCCAGCAACATCTAGCATTGGCCAATGAACTTGCTCTGGACGGACAGGCATTGCTGGGTGATTTATTGCAGGAGCTGCAGCAACTACTCGCAGGTGTCCGCCTGGTACGCGAAGTCAGTGTACGTGTTCGGGTGCGAACCATGGCGCTTGGAGAGTTGATGTCGACCCGTCTGGGGGCTGCGTTTCTGCAGTCGGCTGGCATTGACGTGGAGTGGGTCGATGCGCGAGACCTGTTAACGAGCGTTAGCCGCAGCGGCGCAGCGCGTGCCCGCGACTACCTGGCAGCGACTTGCGATTACGAAGCCGACTCAGCGCTGCAACAACGGCTGGCAAAGAGTCAAAAAGTTATTCTCACGCAGGGATTTATTGCTCGGAATCGAGCTGGTGAGACCGTCCTGTTGGGACGCGGGGGCTCCGATACCTCGGCCGCTTACTTCGCGGCGCGCTTGCAGGCGCGGCGTCTCGAGATATGGACCGATGTACCCGGCATGTTTTCGGCCGATCCGCGAATGGTGCCGTCGGCACGACTGCTGGTCGCGTTGCGCTATGACGAAGCACAGGAGCTGGCGTCGGCGGGCAGTTCCGTGTTGCACCCGCGCTGCATATCGCCGCTGCGGCCACACGGCATTCCGTTGTTTATTCGCAGCACTATGGCACCGCATATCAACGGCACGGTCATTTCGTCCGTGACCGATGAGATTGAACCGCAGGTCAAAGGCGTGTGTGTACGAACTGGCATTACGCTGGTGTCCATGGACAGCGTCGGTATGTGGCACGAGGTAGGTTTTCTGGCAAAAGTCTTCGCTATTTTCAGCGAACACGGTGTGTCGATCGACTTCGTCTCGACGTCCGAGACCAATGTAACCGTGTCCATCGACACGGCGGACAGCGAGATGCAAGTGGATACACAAGAGCGTTTGCTGGCGGACTTGCAAAACCTGTGTCGAACACGGTTCATTACAAAATGTGCGGCGGTCAGCCTGGTCGGCCGCAAGATTCGGACGATCTTGCCGCGGCTGGCGCCGGCACTGGAAGTCTTCGAAGAAGAAAAAATCCATCTCATGACACAGGCGGCGAACGATCTGAATCTGAGTTTTGTCATTGACGAAGATCAAAGTGCGAAGCTCGTGAGCAAGATGCACGCTACGGTCGTGCGGCGCTCAGGTGGTAGCCCGGCGTTCGGCGCAAGCTGGGAACGGCTGTTTCACGGTGAAGCACTGACATCGCATACGACCGGTGCCTGGTGGCTGGAGCGACGTGACGAGCTACTGGCCCTGGCGAAGCAACAGCTGAATGCCTACGTCTACGACAAAGCCAGCGTTCGCAACGCGGCCCGAAGTCTGCTCGATCTGAACAGTATTGATCGTGTTCTTTACGCTGTAAAAGCGAATTTCAATCCCGAGCTGCTGCAGGCCCTCGATGAGGAGGGCGTGGACTTCGAATGCGTGTCGCCCGGTGAGGTCGAGTGGCTTGAGAAGGTTTTGCCGAATTTCGATCTCAAGCGGGTTCTGTTTACGCCGAATTTCGCGCCGCGCGAGGAGTATGAATGGGCGGTTGAGCGTGGCTTGCGAATTACGCTCGACAATCTTCATCCGCTGCAGGAGTGGCCGGAGATTTTCAAGGGACAAAATCTGTTCGTGCGCATCGATCCCGGGCAGGGACGGGGACACCATGAACACGTTAAAACCGCTGGGGTTCATTCGAAGTTTGGCGTGCCGCGCTTTGAAGTAGAGGAGCTCATCAAACTGGTAAACGCAGCCGGTGCGAACGTGGTTGGAATTCACGCCCACAGCGGCAGTGGCGTAAGCGATCCCAATGCATGGCGCGCGACGGCTTTGGAATTGATCAAAGTGGCTGAGCATTTTCCGAACGTTGCAACCCTCGATCTTGGGGGCGGGCTGGGGATTCCGGAAAAACCCGGCGACAGGCCGTTTGATCTTGCACGCCTGGATGAGACACTCGCCGAAATCAAGGCGGCATACCCGCAATACGCGCTCTGGATTGAACCGGGCCGGTTTCTCGTCGCACGCGCGGGCGTGTTGCTGACTCGAGTGACGCAAATTAAAGGCAAGGGCGACATGCGCTACGTTGGCGTGGGGACTGGCATGAATTCCCTTGTGCGGCCGGCCCTGTACGGCGCATATCATGAGATTGTAAATCTCACACGCGTCGACGAGGCACCGAGTCAGACCGTCACAATCGTCGGCCCGATCTGCGAAACAGGGGACCGACTGGGCACTGATCGCCTGTTGCCGCCGTCCAGGGAAGGCGATGTCATCCTGATCGCGAATGCCGGCGCCTATGGCTATGTCATGAGTTCAAATTACAACCGCCGTGAAGTGGCGCGCGAAATCGTTATCTGACAATCTCCTGCGAAGTCCTGGACTCTGTCCACGGTCATGACGCCTTCCTGATTCAGCCGACGGCGCTTGTTGGACCACTAGTTCAGGGCGCGGATAACCGCGTCCGTGAAGTCGCGGGTTGAAAGAACCTTGTCGCCATTTGCTGCGGTGTCCGCCGTTCGTCCACCGGCCGAAATGACCGTGCTGATCGCGTCTTCCAGGGCATTCGCTTCTTCATCAAGCTGCAGGCTGTAACGCAGCAACATGGCGGCGCTTGCGATCATCGCCACAGGATTGGCGATTCCCTTGCCCGCGATATCGGGCGCTGAACCATGAATGGGCTCGTATATGCCGCGCGTAGAGTCCCCCAGAGATGCGGACGGCAACAGCCCAAGCGATCCCACCAGCATCGATGCTTCGTCAGTGAGGATGTCACCGAACATGTTCTCGGTGACGATGACGTCGAAGTCCGACGGGCGGCTCAGGAGGTGCATTGCGGCCGCGTCCACAAGCAGTGTTTCCAGTTCAATGTCAGGAAATTCGCTGGCCATCAAACGATCCGTAGTGTCTCGCCAGAGTCGCGATGTCTCAAGTACATTGGCCTTGTCAACCGAACAGAGTTTGCCACGGCGTTTTTCGGCCATTCTCGCGGCCACTCGTACGATGCGTTCGATTTCGTATCGATGATAAGTGCATAGATCGCTCGCGCTATCGTCGTTGCGCGTCTTCTCGCCAAAATAAATACCACCTGTGAGTTCGCGCACGACGATCATGTCGGTACCGTGCAACACGTCCGCACGAATCGGTGATGCCTGGACCAGCTCCTCGATGACTTTGACGGGTCTAATGTTGGCGAAAACGCTTAATTCGGCACGCAGTTTCAAGAGCCCCTGTTCCGGCCGCACGCTGGCATTGGGATCGGACCACTGCGGTCCACCAACAGCGCCCAGAATTACTGCGTCGCTCTCTTTGCAGCTCGATATCGTGCTGGCAGGCAAGGGGTTCCCCGTTGCATCTATAGCAGCGCCACCGATTAAATGTTCATTGAAGTTGAAACTGTGGCCATGTCGGGACGCGATGACCTCAAGAAGTTCACGGCCCGAATTTGTGACCTCAGGGCCGATTCCGTCCCCGGGCAGGAGTGTAATCAGGGCGTCCAGGAGCGCGCCTCCTCAAAGGATTGAATTGTGTCCGCATGATTTCTCAAGTAGCCGAGTTGATCGATTCCTTCGATTAGACAATGTCGGGCAAAAACATCAATTGGGAACTCGACGACTCTGCCGTCCGGCAACGTCAGCGTCGACGCGACGATATCAATGTCAATCTCGATGCCGGGCTTGCTGAGCAGGTATTGATGAAGGTCGTCATCCACAACGACAGGAACAAGACCGTTTTTGAGAGAGTTATTGCGAAATATGTCAGCGATTGCCGTCGAGATCACGGCGCGAAAACCGTAGTCGAGCAGAGCCCACGGTGCATGCTCGCGAGAGGAGCCGCAGCCGACGTTTCTGCCCGCAACCAGAATTTCGCAGCCTTTTGCGGTCGCCGCATTCAACGGGAAGTCGGGCTTGTCGCTGCCGTCTTTGTTGTAGCGAAGATCATGAAAAAGATTCTTACCCAGGCCCTCGCGGCTTGTCGTTGTCAGAAAGCGCGCCGGAATAATCTGATCCGTATCGATGTCTTTGGTTGCCAGTACGACGGTTCGCGACTGGATGCGTTTGATTGCTTTCATATGCTGCGCGGGTCGGTGACACGCCCGCGGATTGCCGAGGCTGCTGCGGTGGCAGGACTGGCAAGTATTGTTCGTGCGCCAATACCCTGGCGTCCTTCAAAATTTCGATTACTCGTGCTGACGCTCAGTTGTCCGGGCTTGACAGTGTCGCCGTTCATGCCAATGCACATTGAACAACCAGCCTCGCGCCATTCTGCGCCGGCTTTCTTGAAAATAATATCGAGGCCACGGGCCTCGGCTTCGTTTTTGATTTGCTGCGATCCCGGTACGACCAGCATTCGAACACCCGCCGCAATCTTGTGGCCTCTGAGGATCGCCGCTGCCTGCTCAAGGTCACTTATGCGTCCGTTTGTACAACTGCCAATGAAAACCACATCTATGCTGTTGTGCGATAAGGGCTTGCCCGGTGTGAGCTGCATATAGTCGAGCGCCTTCCTGAAACTTGGATCGTTGCCGGCATCCGGAACGGGATCGTTTACGCCAATGACCATTCCAGGATTTGTGCCGAAGGTCACCATTGGCTGTAAACAGCGGACATCCAGTGTGACTGACTTATCGTATGTCGCAGCATCGTCTGTGCGTAGCGCCTGCCAGCGAGTAACAGCCTTGTCCCAATCAACACCCTTGGGTACGCGAGGGCGGCCGTGCAGATACTCAAACGTCGTATCGTCAGGTGCGATCAAACCAGCGCGTGCACCTGCCTCGATTGACATGTTGCAAACAGTCATGCGTTGCTCCATGTTGAATGACCTGATCGCATTGCCCCGGTACTCCAGGACGTATCCGGTACCGCCATCGACGCCGATCTCTCCGATAATCGCCAGGATGAGGTCCTTCGCGCTCACACCGTCCGGCATTTGACCGTCTATGTTAATCGCCATCGTTTTGGGCTTACGTTGCAACAAACATTGCGTCGCGAGGACGTGTCCAACTTCGGTCGTACCGATGCCGAAGGCGAAGGCGCCAAAGGCGCCGTGCGTACTGGAATGGCTATCGCCGCACACGATGGTCTTGCCGGGCTGGGTCGCGCCGAGTTCGGGTCCGATGACATGCACAATGCCACGATGTTCGCTGCCAAAACCCAGCAGCTCGATTCCGAAGTCGCGACAGTTTTTTTCCATCTGCCGGATCTGATTCGCGGCGCCATCAGCGACGATCGCTAAATCTTTGAAGCTTGCAACCGGTGTTGTTGGCGTCGAATGATCCATCGTCGCCAAGGTTAAATCCGGGCGCCGCACAGGCAGGCCCTTTTCTCTTAACAATGAAAAAGCCTGCGGCGTTGTTACTTCGTGAACGATATGCAGGTCGATGTACAACACGGCTGGCGCAATGGGCGTTTCGGGAACGACCACATGATCGTTCCAAAGCTTGTTGAACAGAGTTGACGCTTGAGTCACCTTTATGCTCTTGCAGTCCTCTAAATGCTGGCGCGACTGACTGCGGTCGTCTGGCCACTTTCCGATGTGCGTTTGTTACGACGAAGTATCCGGTTCATTACCTCGAGACAGGCGCGACTACCTGCCTCCACAATATCGACGTTGGCGGCGCGGCCCCGGTAACTGGATCCGCCGGACTCCACTGCGACCGTTACCTCACCCTGAGCGTCTTCACCCATTGATGCGCTGTGCAGCTCGAAGCTCTTTAGCGTGAGCGCGACACCGGTGACTTTTTCCAGCGCCGTGAACGCAGCCGCAACAGGACCGTCGCCACTCGCTGTTTCATTGACCTCGGTTCCGTCCTCGTTAACAAGCATAACCATCGCCGTGGCGGGCTGCCCTGAATTTGTTTGCACGGACAGTGACTTTAGAAACCAGGGTCCGGCTGATGCACCATCAACATTCATTATAATGGCTTCAATGTCACCGTCGTAAACATCTTTCTTCTGATCGGCCAGTTTCTTGAATGCCTGAAAGGCACGGTTTGTTTCAACCTCGTCAAGTGTAAACCCGAGTTCCTGCGCGCGGTTGCGAAACGCATGTCGACCGCTGTGTTTTCCGAGTACCAGATTGGAACGGCTAAGCCCAACATCTTCGGGGCGCATGATTTCGTATGTCGATGCGTTCTGCAGCATGCCGTGTTGATGAATGCCGGCTTCATGCGCGAACGCATTTTCACCGACGATAGCCTTGTTGCGCGGCGTATGCATTCCAGTGATGCTGGAGACGAGACGCGATGTCGGATACAAGCGAGTTGTCTGGATGTCTGTGTGCAAGCCAAACAATTCGGATCGCGTCTTGAGGGCCATAACCACTTCTTCGAGGCTGCAATTGCCCGCACGTTCCCCGATGCCGTTGATCGTGCACTCTATTTGTCTGGCGCCCGCGCGAACGGCGGCAAGGCTGTTCGCAACCGCCATGCCGAGGTCATTGTGACAATGAACGGACAAACAAATGTCGTCTATGTTTTCGACATGCTCCGTCAAGTATTGGAATAGCAGTTCGAATTCGCCCGGGACCGTATAGCCAACCGTGTCTGGAATATTGACGGTCGTTGCTCCCGCTTCGATGGCCGCGCTGACTACTTCCGCGAGATAAGGCAATTCCGTTCTGGATGCGTCTTCGGGTGAAAACTCAACATCATCGACAAGTTCGCAAGCCAGGCGTATCGCTCCAACAGCGATCTTGATGATTTCCTCTTTGGCCATCTTGAGCTTGTACTCACGATGAATCTCACTGGTCGCCACGAACACGTGAATACGATGATTGTCAGCGCCTTTGACGGCTGCGTGAACTTTTTCGATGTCTTCCGGGTTGCAACGGGCAAGGCCGCATATCGTCGGTCCGAGATTTGCGTCGGCAATGGCTTTAACCGATTCGAAATCACCCGGGGAGGCAGCCGGGAAGCCCGCCTCGATAATATCCACGTTCAGCTCGGACAGTGCTTGAGCGATTCTAAGCTTCTCACCCGGTGTCATGCTGCAACCGGGCGCCTGCTCCCCATCGCGCAACGTCGTATCGAAAATTCGTATCCTGTTGTCCATAAGGATCAGCCTTGCCTGTTAGTTCTCCAACCAATCCATACGACTGCGTAAATCCGCACCGACTTTTTCGATCGGGTGCTGCAGATCAGCATCCATTCTGCGTTTGAACTCCGTCATGCCTGCCTCGCTCTCCGCGATCCAGTTGCGCGCGAATGTGCCGTCCTGAATATCAGAGAGCACGGCTTTCATCGCCGCGCGCGATTCGTCGCCAACGACTCGGGGTCCACTGATCATGTCTCCCCACGCTGCAGTGTCGCTGATGAACTCGTACATTTTGTGCAACCCGCCTTCGTGTAAGAGATCGACGATGAGTTTCAGCTCGTGCATGACTTCGTAGTACGCAACTTCAGGTTGGTAGCCGGCTTCAACAAGGGTTTCAAATCCAGCGACAATCAGTTCCGTTGCACCACCACACAGTACAGCTTGTTCGCCGAACAGGTCGGTTTCGGTTTCTTCTGCGAACGTCGTTTCGATTACACCGGCCCGCGCGCCACCGATGCCAGCCGCATAGGCCAGTGCCAGCTGCAATGCTTCGCCGCTCTTATCCGCATCGACTGCAACCAGGCAGGGCACGCCGTTACCCTCTTCGTATTGTCTGCGGACGAGGCCGCCCGGACCCTTCGGCGCGATCAACACCACATTGAGGTCTTCCCTGGGCTCGATTTGCTGGTAGTGAATCGCAAACCCGTGCGCGAAGAGCAGCGTTGCAGCGTCGGGTATTTCTGCTTCTATCGCGGCGTAAAGACTCTTTTGCGCCATGTCAGGTGTCAGGAATGCAATTATGCACGCGCCTTTAACGGCCTCTGCAAGTTCTTTGACGTGCAGCCCGTCCGCTTCGGCTTTGGCCCAACTGGCACCGCTGCGGCGCAATCCAACAACGACGTTAAAACCGCTGTCTTTGAGATTCAGGGCGTGGGCACGGCCCTGGCTACCGTAGCCGAGAATGCTTATCTGTTTGTCCTGCAGGCAGGAGATGTCGACATCTGCTTCTGAATACAACTGCATGCGTGTTTATCCTTACTGCATAGGTGCAACGAACACCTAAAAAAAACCCACAGTCCTTGCGGGTGCGGGGATGAGGCGCATCATGTTGCAAGGCTGTGATCATGTCAACTCGTGTATTTTCAGTTACTTGTGATACTAAATCCTCGGTCTGTATGGACGCCAGGAACTTAAGTTGTTGTTGGGCTGGTACTCGTTTGAGCATATGTTATTCTTGGCGCTCGGAACTTCAGGACCTGAAAACAATCAAGGAAACAATAGGCGGGGAAGCCGGCATTGTCCGGGAAGCCATAGATAGAGAGAGCTAATCGGTCCGAAAATTTCAACGCCGCAGCGACAGTGGAGAGGGTCGCGAGCGCAGGCAGGAGTACCAATCAGTGCATCCTGTTATTCAATAGTGCGGGTATTTAGCTCTATTTAGGAGCGTCTATCTTGCATTGCTCTCCCATTGATAACTAACTACAACTCTAGCTTTTGAAGGAGCGTTCATGAAACGGTGCATAAGCAGCAGTCGGCGCGGAGCCATGGCAATTATTGCTACGTTGGTAATCGCAACATCCGGCAGCGTTTTCGCCCAGTCTGTCGACCAGGTCCTGCAAGCTGATCAACGTCGTTTGACGTTGGCCCAGCAGTCGCAAGAGCGCATTAACAGTATTGTTGAAGGCACTCGATCTCTGGAAGACCAATACCGGGCAATTAATAAGGAGATCGACGGTTTACGTGTTTACAACCGTCTGATGGGTGCACAGACCGACGGTCAGCAAGCAGCGTTGGAGGACATCGCGCTGTCAATGGACCAGGTCGATGTCATTAATCGCCAGATCTTCCCGCTCATGACGCGCATGATTGATGGCCTCGAACGGTTAATCGCGCTCGACGTTCCCTTCCTGATGGAAGAACGTACGACTCGCGTCTCTGGCCTCAAAGATATTCTGGAACGCTCTGACGTGACTGTCTCCGAAAAATTCCGCAAGGTCATGGAGGCCTACCAGATCGAGAATGATTACGGCGACACGTCAGAAACATACACCCAGACGCTGACTTTTGGTGACAATACGCGCAGCTACAATATTTTGCGCATTGGTCGTATCGGTCTGTATTTCCAGTCTGATGACGCCAATATCACCGGCCGTTGGGATAATACGGCGCGAGAATGGGTGCGTGACGATTCGGCGCGTGCCGAGATCCGCAAGGGATTAAGTATCGTCAAACAGATCATAGCGCCTGAGATTATCGTCATCCCGGTCTCTGCAGCTTCAACTTCGGAGGCTTCTTAAATGAAACGCATAATTACAATATTGGCTGCCAGCCTTCTGTTTGTCGGGTCTGGCGCGGCAATTGCGCAGGATGATGGCGCATCAAGCATGGCCGAACTCCTGAACCTGATTCAGCAAGGGCAGGCACGAGATTCCAGAGAAGCACGTCAACGTGAGGCGCAATTCACACAGCGTCGCGGCGAGCAACAAAACCTTCTGAATCAGTCGCGCTCGGAGCGCAATCGTCAGGAGCGTGAAAGCAGCCGTCTTGAGCAGTTGTTCAAATCACGACAAACTGAAATCGTTGCCGCCAGAGCCGCCCTGGATGAGCGTCTTGGTGCGCTGAAAGAACTTTTCGGTGTTCTGCAGACGGTCTCCGGTGATACACAAGGTCGATTCAATTCTTCATTGACCAATTTGCAATTTCCGGATCGCGAGGAATTTCTTGTAGCGCTCGGCAGCAAAATGGCCAGCGCAACAGAGCTTGCGTCAATCGAGGATATCGAACGCCTCTGGTTCGAGCTGCACCGCGAGATTGTTGAGTCAGGCAAGATCGTTCGCTTCAATCATCTCGTCTTCCAGGCAGACGGCCAGCAAGCCGAGCAGGAAATCATTCGTGTGGGCCTGTTCAACATCATCTCCGACGCCGGCTATCTCAAGGTCAATACGGATGGCTCCATATCGGAAATGAGTCCGCAGCCCGATTCTCGACTGAGGGGCTCCGCGCGCGATCTCATGGATGCGACCGGCGGTACAGTTGCATTTGGACTCGACGGAACGGGTGGCGGCATTCTGGCGTTGCTGGTGCTGTCACCAACGGTCATGGATCGCGTTCATCAGGGCGGTATCGTCGGTTACTGCATCATTGCACTCGGCGCATTGGGTCTGCTGATGGCGATCTGGCGCTGGTTCGGTTTGTCGGGCGACAGTCGTCGCGTTAAGGCGCAGCTGAAGAGAGACACTGCCAGTACGGACAATCCGCTGGGTCGTGTTCTTGCAGCCTACGAGAGCAATCAGAGTGCAGACACTGAGACCATCGAGCTCAAATTGAGCGAGGCGGCACTCAAAGAGATACCGGGACTCACCAAGGGACTGCTGTTTATTAAAGTTATTTCGGTGGTGGCGCCGCTCATGGGGCTGCTCGGTACAGTTACAGGCATGATCAAGACCTTCCAGGTCATCACGCTGTACGGTGCGGGCGATCCGAAATTAATGGCCGGCGGTATTTCGCAGGCACTGATGACGACAGTATTGGGCCTGGTTGTCGCAATACCGATGGTATTACTGCACACGATTGTTAGTGGCCAGAGTCGCCGGATTATCAACATCATCCAGTCGCAGAGTGCAGGCCTTGTTGCCCGTCACTCGGAGCGTAATGGCTAAGCAAGGGAGAGCCACATGTATTGGCTAACTGATGCAATAGAAGCCATTCGGGATTTCATGGCCCTGGGTGGGCCTGTGCTGAAAATCATCGCCGTCGCGATCTTCATGATGTGGTCACTTATCGTCGAGCGTTTGCTGTTTTTTCGCTCGACGATGAAAGACATGTCACGCGAGATCCATGACCAGTGGGAGGCGCGTAATGAGCGACGCTCCTGGCATGCACACCAGATACGAGAATTGATGATTTCTCAATTCAGTCTGGCTGTGAATCGCGGAATTTCGATGATTCAGACATTTGTCGCGCTATGTCCGCTGCTCGGTCTGCTCGGAACTGTAACCGGAATGATCAAGGTCTTTCAGGTTCTTGCAGTTTCCGGATCCGGCAATGTTCGAGCCATGGCAGGCGGTGTTTCACAGGCGACTGTACCTACGATGGCGGGAATGGTCGGGGCGCTCTCCGGAGTACTCCTTGTAACACTGCTGACTCGTCGTGCCATGCGAGAAATTGAGTTTCTCGAAGACTCGCTCACGATGGATCACTAAGAGGAATTCGAATGCGTCGTAAACATGATTTCTCAATGGGCCCGGAAGAGGAAGAAAGCTCGATCGATCTGACGCCGATGTTGGACGTCGTATTCATCATGCTTATCTTTTTCATTGTGACTTCTTCGTTCATCAAGGAGGCGGGTCTGGACGTTAATCGTCCGGATGCGCCCGTAACCGAAGCGAAACCGGAGGATTCCAATATCCTGGTTTCGATTCGGGCCAATGATGAACTCTGGATTAATCGACGTTTGATTGACCCACGTGCGTTGCGAGCAAATATCGAGCGCTTGCACGCGGAAAATCCGAAGGGCTCAGTGGTGATCATGGCGGACAGAAAATCCACTAACAAAATGTTGGTGACCGTCATGGATTCATCACGTATGGCAGGCGTTTACAACATCTCAATTGCGGATAACAAACAATGAGCAGGAATAAGAGTGCGATAGGTGGAGAAGAGGAAGAGGCTACGATCGACCTTACGCCGATGCTTGATGTCGTATTTATCATGCTGATTTTCTTCATTGTGACCGCATCGTTTATCAAAGAGTCCGGTATCGATGTCAACCGTCCAACTGCTTATACGGCAGAGAAACAAGCCGATGCGGCCATCCTCGTCGCGATTAGTGCTATTGATGAGATCTGGATTGACCGCAACGTAGTTCCGGTCGCAAACGTGCGCAGTATCATCCAGAAGTTACATCTCGAGAACCCCAAAGGGTCGCTCGTCATTCAGGCGGATGAAAACTCGACCAACGAGCTACTTATCATCGTGATGGAGGCAGCCAAACATGCGGGTGTCGTAAATGTCGCGATTTCGGCGTTGGACGAGTAGGCGATAAGGAGCATTTAGACATGATCGGCCGATATGCATTTTCAATGGTTCTTGGTGTTGTTGTAACGCTCAGCCTGCTGTTTATTATGCAGTTGTTGATTGCGTCCGGTAAGGCAGCATTGTCCGAGCCGCGCGCGCGCGCGCAACTCGACTTTGTTCGCGTCAAGCGTAACGAGAACCTCAATATTGAGGACTTCACACCCGAGAAACCACCACCACCGCCAGAGGTTCCACCTGAGACTCCACCGCAGGAGATGGACTTAGTAGATCCGAATGCGCCGACAATCAGTATCGCGGCACCAACGGTTAATGCGGATACGAACATTGGTGGTCCCGTCGGCATGAATATTGCTGAGGGGGACTACCTGCCAATTGTTCGTGTAGCACCGGTCTATCCTGCACGCGCATTGTCGAGAGGCCTCGAAGGCTATGTGGACATGTCGTTTACGGTTACTGAAACGGGAACGGTGATAGATGCCATCGTGCTGTTCTCCACCAGTAGTCTGTTTGAGCGAGCGGCAACGAGGGCTGTGTTGAAATTTAAATACAAGCCACGCGTTGTCGACGGTATACCGATTGCCGTGGTGGGTGTAAAAACTCGCATATCATTCCAAATCGAGGACTAAGGTCTGGATCGATTTTGACCCTGGCGGGATCAAACGATCGAAGAGGAAATTATCCGACATGATATTTAACAATCGAATGTCTTTAAGAGTTTGCCTTGTCGTCGTAATTGCGATGCTGATGTCCGGCAGCGCGCTGGCACAGAAGGCAAAGAAGCAAGAGCGGGCTATTCGGGATCAACAGAAAACGAAGCAGGCACAAGCGGTCAGTAAGGAAGTTTATTCTCAAATTGAGAAGGCACAGGAACTTCTTGATGAAAACGATGACGTTGGTGCTCTAAGAGTTATGAATCGTCTCTATAACCCGGACAAGTTGACCGAATACGAGCAGGTCAATGTTCTGAATTACCTCGGCTTTATTTACTACAACATGGATGACATCGCGAATGCGATGCGCAGCTATGAGAAGCAGTTGTTGATTCCGAGCCTGGAGCCGCAGACCGCTAAAATGACAACCTATACGCTTGCCCAGCTAAACATGATGGAAGAGCGATATGGGCGCGCACTGGAATTGCTGAACAATTGGTTCATCCTCGAGACAAATCCTGCGCCCGAACCATTCATTCTCAAAGCCCAGATCCTGTATCAGTTGGATCGATTCGCTCAGATGGTCGTGCCTATTGAGAATGCGATGCATGTCGCCAGGAAGCGGGAAAAGCCAGTTAAGGAAAGCTGGTACGTACTGTTGAACTTTGCTTACTTCATGCAGGAAGATTTCCGCAAGGTCCGGGACATTCAAAAGACCCTGCTGGAAAACTGGCCGAAGAAACGCTATTGGTTCTCTTTGGCCGGGGCCTATACGGAACTCGGTGAAGACCAGAACCTGATCGCGGCGTATGACGCTGCGTACACGCAGGGAATGCTCGAGAAAGAGTCCGAATACGTCACGATGGCGCAGCTGTACATGCAACGCGAGGTGCCATACAAGGCAGCGACCTTGCTCCACGAGCGCATGAACAACGGCACGATCACGAAGAATGAGAAAAACTACCGCTTGTTGTCGCAAGCCTGGCAGATGAGCCAGGAGGACGAAAGGGCGATTCCGGCGCTCACGCAAGCGGCGCGTTTGAGTGATGACGGTGAGCTCGACATTCGCCTGGGAAACGCGTATCTCAATTTGGGGAAATACGACGATTGCGTTAAGTCGGTAAGGACGGGTATTCGCAAGGGTGACCTGAAGCATCCGAACAATGCTCAGATTTCACTCGGTATGTGTCTGTATAATTTGCGTAAATACAGCGATGCGAAAAGTGCGTTTCGTAAATCAGCAAAAGTCGAGAAGTCACGGCGGATTTCCAATCAATGGATGCGCGTCATTGACGCTGACGTAGCCCGCAATGAGCAAATTCGCCTTGCGCAGAAAGCGGCACGCAAGAAACGTGCAGAAGTTGACGCACGTCGCGCGGCGACAAACCGCGCCTGACCCACGAAAGACGTCTTACTCGACAGACAACCGCCAAACATTCAATTAACAGGCGATAAACGCAGGGGCGTTGACCGGACTCGGTCAACGCCCCTACAATTGCGCGCCTTATTAATCCGGACATGAACACGAATGCCTAAAGTCATCTATATCACCACCGACGACGCGCGCCATGAGGTTGAGGTCGAGGCTGGCTACTCCATCATGGAAGGTGCGATCAATAATAATATCGAAGGAATTGTCGCCGAGTGTGGCGGAGCCTGTGCCTGTGCGACCTGCCACAGTTATATTGATCCTGCGTGGACCGACAGGATTCCAAGCATGGATGACATGGAAGATTCAATGCTGGATGCGGCATTTGAACGTAAAGATAATAGCCGGCTAACCTGCCAAATCGAAATGTCCGATGCGCTCGACGGAATCGTCATACACGTCGCGGACAATGATTACTAGGGGCCAACGTACAGCATCATCGCAGTCCCGTTTCCAGGCGCCCGATAACCATGCGTTGAATTTCCGAAGTACCTTCGTAGATCTCGGTGATCTTCGCATCCCGAAAATAGCGTTCCAGCGGTAACTCTTTGCTGTAACCCATGCCACCGTGTATCTGCACGGCCTGATGACTCACCCACATTGCCGTTTCCGATGCATATAGCTTTGCGATGCTCGCGTTGAGCGTGTTCTTGGCGCCGGTTTTTTTCGCCTGTGTTTTAGACCAGGCAGCGTGCATCACGAGCAGGCGAGATGCCTCAATGCGACATTTCATGTCCGCGATCTTGTGCTGAATGGACTGAAAGGTGCCGATAGAGACTCCGAACGCCTTGCGGTCACGCGAGTACTGCACAGAAGCATCATAGGCGGCCTGTGCGATTCCGAGGGCCTGTGCAGCAATGCCAATTCGACCGGAGTCGAGGACGTTCAGAGCAATCTTGAACCCCTGGCCCTCTGCACCGATTCGATTGCCTACGGGACATTTGTAATTCTCTAATTCGATTTCACAGGTCGCAGAGGCCCGAATGCCGAGCTTGGGCTCGTGTTTACCGCGTTGAAAACCTTCCTGCTCTGTATCGACGACGAACGCCGTGATGCCGGAAGACTGGCCGTCGGACTGTATCGTTTGCGTGAAAATAACGACAAATTTTGCGACGGGACCCGAGGTGATCCACGCCTTCCTGGCATTGATAATGTAATGGCTGCCGTCCTCCGACAGTACCGCACGCGACTTCATTGAGCGGGCGTCCGATCCGGAGTGCGACTCTGTAAGGGCATAGGCGGCATTGACCTCACCACTGGCGACGGGTTTCAGGAACGCCAGTTTTTGTTCATGACTGCCATGCTCAAGCAGCGTAGTCCCATAAAGTGAGTTATTGACCGACACTATCGTGCCGTGTGCTGCATCGGCCGCTGAAATTTCCGCGATAATAAGCGCGTAGCTGATGCTATCGAGACCAGCGCCTCCATATTCCTCTGGAACCTCGACCCCCATGAAGCCGAGGTCAGCCGCAGCCTTTATTGAGGCCCTGGGAAATTCGCCGCTTTCATCAAATTCTGCGGCAACCGGCGCGATTTCGTTTTGCGCGAACTCGCGAGCCGCGGCCTGAATGATCTGTTGTTCCTCGGTGAGTGAAAAATCCATAAATCCTCCGTTGAATCCAACGTATTATACGGCCTTACATGACCCAAAAAGAACACACCCAGGAGACAACGTATGTCGATTCAAACTGGCGATAAAATGCCATCCGGCGCCTTTGGCGTCATGACCGAATCCGGGCCCGGCGCCATGTCCACTGAGGACCTGTTTGCAGGCAAGAAAGTAGTTCTCGTTTCAGTTCCCGGTGCATTTACACCGACCTGTTCGCTGAACCACCTGCCGGGATTCGTGGCCCAGGCAGAGGCGCTACAAGGCAAAGGCGTGGACACTATCGCGTTCATGGCCGTCAACGACGTATTCGTTATGGATGCCTGGGGCAAGGATCAAGGCGTTGGCGACAAAGTGCTGATGCTGGCAGACGGCAACGGTGAATATGCCAAGGCACTTGGCCTCGAATTTGACGGTTCGGCGTTTGGCATGGGCACACGTGGCCAGCGCTTCGCAATCGTCGTTGACGATGGCGTTGCAACGAGCGTTAGCGTCGAAGCGCCGGGGCAGTTTGAGGTCAGCAAGGCAGAAGTAATTCTCGACGCGCTGTAAGAGCGCTGCTTGCGGCGCGACCGTCATTGTACGAGCGGGGGCCCCGGCCCGCGACCGGCCAATGCCGCAAGCAGTCCGTCACGGGATACTTGTTTGCTCGCTGCTCGCTTCGCTCCCTTAATGCTTCGCAAACAAGCACACCCGCACCGGCCTGCACTCCAGACAAACGAACAGGCCAGCGATTCGGCTGCCATCGAAGTCGGTCGAATCTTGCATTGGATCAGAGTCTATTGAGGGCTGCGGGTGGGGGGACCTCTTCATCCGAAGTAAAGCGCAGCGCAGCGAGCCATGAGGATGAGGAGGTCCCCCCACCCTCAGCCCACAGTCCCGGTCGCGCTGCAAGCAGCACTCCTACAAGGCGTCGGTAAGCTCCTGAACGGCTTTAAACAGGTCTGCAGCCAGGCCGATATCCGCGACTTCAAAGATGGGGGCTTCCGCATCTTTGTTGATCGCGACGATAGTGCCCGCATCCTTAATGCCTGTGAGATGTTGTATGGCGCCGGAGATTCCAATCGCGATGTAAAGATCCGGCGCGATGATCTTGCCGGTTTGACCAACCTGCATGTCGTTCGGCACATAGCCCGCATCGACCGCAGCACGCGAGGCGCCAACGCCGGCCCCCAGCTTGTCTGCGAGCGCGTAGATCAGGTCAAAGTTTTCGGCGCTGCCCAATGCACGGCCGCCCGACACAACTTTCGCGGCAGTTTGCAGATCGGGTCGGCCTGACGAGCCGGTTTCCAGCCCCACAAATCGTGTGTGTGTCGGAATGTCCGCCGCGACCTCGGTGATCTCGACGGCGGCAGAATTTGCGCCGCCGACGGCTTTGTAGGATGCCGTGCGAATCGTCGCAACGACGGGATGATCTGCTGGCGCTTCGACCGTGACGATCGCATTACCGGCGTAGACGGGTCGTTTGAAGCTGTGCGGACCTTCAACACTCATGATATCGCTGATCTGGTTGACGCCCAGCAAGGCAGCAACTCGCGGCATCAAGTCCTTTCCGAAGGTCGTTGACGGACCGAAAACATAGGCATAGCCATGGGCAAGCGCTGCTATTTGCGGCGCGAGGACTGCCGCAAGAACATGCTCGTTCGCAGCGTTTTCCACGCTAAGCACTTTGCTCACGCCGTCGAGGCTTGCCGCCTCTGCGGCAATGGCAGCTGCCGATGACGCAAACACTGCGATATCAATGCTCGCGCCATCAATCGTCGCCGCACAGGACACACATCTTGCGGTGCTTGAGTTGAGAGTGCTGCCGTCGTGTTCGGCGATAATAAGGATATTTGCCATTAGACGAGTCCTCTGTCTTTAAGCGCAGTAATCAATCCTGCGACATCGTCGACCATGATGCCTTTCTGACGCGCGGCAGGAGGCTCAAAAAACGTTTCCTTGATAACGGGCCCCGGCTCAATATTGAACTCGGCCAGCGGCAATACATCAAGCGTCTTTTTCTTCGCCTTCATGATGTCCGGAAGTTTTACGTAACGCGGCACGTTGAGTCGCAAGTCTGTCGTGACGACAGCCGGCAAATCGATTTCGATTGTCTCAAGACCAGCGTCGACTTCCCGCGTGACGCTCGCTTTGTCTCCGCTGATTTCTATTATCGATGCAAAGGTTGCTTGCGGGCGGCCCCATAGCGCGGCCAGCATTTGCCCCAATTGGTTGTTGTCGTCATCAATCGCCTGTTTGCCGAGCAGCACAAGCCCCGGGTTCTCACGCTTGACGAGCTCCTGAAAAACCTTCGCACGGCTGAGCGGATCGATGGCTGCGTCGGTCTGCACCAGAATCGCGCGATCGGCACCCATGGCAAGACCCGTGCGCAGTTGTTGTTGGGCCTCGGTTGGGCCGATGGAGACAACGATGACTTCGCTTGCATCACCGCGCTCTTTAATGCGCAGTGCCTCCTCGAGAGCAATCTCGTCAAACGGGTTGATGCTCATTTTGACGCCATCGGTTTCAACACCGCTGCCGTCATTTTTGACCCGAACTCGCACGTTGTAATCAACGGCACGTTTCAGGCCGACAAGAATCTTGTCCACTTGTTGTTCTCCACGTTTAAAACAGATATTTTCGCGAGCCACGCTCGCGCGGCTGGCTATTGTCTACGATGATTTTGCAGTGTACAAGTGCATTTATGCAGGAATTAAGCCCCCTCATCGACGCCGCGGAGTTGCATCGTCAACTCAACGACACCGAACTGAGAGTAGTCGATTGCCGATTCGATCTAATGGATCCGGAGGCCGGGCGGCAAGCATGGCTAAACGGGCATATTCCTGGCTCTGTGTACGCGGACCTGGATCGGGATCTCGCCGGACCGGTGTCTCCTCAGTCCGGACGACATCCGCTGCCGGACGCCGCGACAGCCTGCGAGACGTTCAGCCGTATGGGCATTGATAGCGATACCAACGTTGTCGTTTACGATGCCGGCAATGGTGGCATCGCGGCTCGCGCATGGTGGCTGCTGCGCTGGCTGGGACACGCGAGGGTCGCGCTGCTGGACGGTGGGCTGGATACATGGCAGCAAGAGGGATATGCGCTGGAGTCCGGGGAAACCAAGGTCGAGCGACGCACTTTTACGGGCATCGCCAACGACGAGCTCGTGATCACTACGGCGGATATTATTGCCAGCGGTGACTCAATAGCCGACCTCAATATCGTTGATGCGCGTGAAGCCGCACGCTTCCGGGGGGAGGTCGAACCCATTGACCCGGTTGCGGGCCACATACCCGGCACCCGGAATTTACCCTTCACCGACGCGCTGGACGCGAACAATCGCTGGAATTCGCGACAGGAACTCGCGGATTGGTGGGCCAGAGAGCTTGGTGAGCAGCCTGAGGGCGGTTACAGCGTCATGTGTGGCTCAGGTGTCACTGCCTGCCATTTGGTGCTCTCTGCGAGCCTGGCCGGCCTTTCTGAGCCGCGCGTGTATGTGGGCTCCTGGAGTGAATGGATCCGGGATCCCGAACGCAGCATCGCCAGAGGTGAGCAGGGGCTTGATGCGGCCCAAAAAGCTGCGGAACCTGCGTAAACTTAATCCTGTCTCGACGGCGTGGCGGTGTCGGTGGCTGACGCGAATCAAGCTCTCGATAACTGCAATGAGCGAGTAAATAATGAAGAAAAAACTATTGTTAAAACAATATATTACAATACTTATTTCATGTGGAATAGTAGCTTGTGCGACGTCCGAAAATGGCTCAAGCTCGAATCGATTTGAGGGTTCGGATAGCGGTTCGGATTGCATCTTCGGGGGGACTATCCGAGACTACCGGGTACTGAACGACAGCAATCTTCTCGTGTCCGGGTCGGGCACTCGCAAATACCACATAGAGCTCACTCGGCCCGCCTTTGGTTTGAACACGACCTGGAAAATTGCTTTCAGGCCACAGGGCAGTCGAATCTGCCCGGGCTTCAGCGAGATTGTCGTAGATGGCAGTTTTGGCCCGGAATTCATACGAATTCGCTCAATTCGTCGCCTGGTTCCGGAGGAATACGAAGATTTCTTGATCCGGTACGGCAAGAAGAAGCCGGAAGTAGAACAAACCCGGGAGCCCGAGGAAATGCAGGGCGCCGAGGTAGAAGAGCTGGACTAAGCTGCCGCAGAGTTGGTGGCTGGTCACGCAATCCGCAATCTCCGTGCGGACCCGCCCGGCTAACCGACATCGGTTGGCCGGGTTTTTTTATGAGGGAAAAAGGTGCAATCCAGAGCGTCAACGATGTATGACTGGCTAGCTGAGGCGCTTGCGGGCGACCGGCATTCGGTCGTCACGGCAAACCTGCGTCTTGCCAGAATACTCAAGCAGACGTATGGCGAGCAGCAGCACGCCAAAGACGTGCTGGTATGGAAAACACCCGAGATTCACGTCTGGAATCACTGGTTAAACGCGTTGCTCGATTCGGCTGACGACTCGGCCGGACTCCCATCGCGTCTGAATGCGCAACAGAGTCGTGTGCTTTGGGAGCGCTGCATCAGGGAGGAAGTGGACAAGTCGATTGTTGACCTCGTCAGTATCGCCAATCTGGGGCGCATGGCGCGCGATGGATGGGCGCGCATGCACGAATGGAACTTGTCCGTTGATGAATGCGCCAACGCTGCGACGGGGCAGGACCAGCGAATTTTCGCGCGCACGGTAATACGCTATCGCAAGGAACTGAGTGCAAATGACTGGCTTGACACCGCGACCGTGCCTGCAGTCGTGTGCGAGTTGCTCGCGGCGGGTCAGTTGCTGGCAGGGGAAAGGCTGACACTCTGTGGTTTCGATCGGACCACACCCCAGGTGCAATCTGTATTGGACGCACTCGCGGCGGCGGGCACTGAGATCGTCATGAGGCAACACGGGGCGGCGAAAGAGCAGGTGCTGTTCCGTTGTGAGAATCGCGCGGCAGAATTGCGTGCGGCGGGCGCCTGGGCAGCGGCAACACTACGCAAGGACCCGTCGCTTCGAATTGCAGTTGTCGTTATCGCTTTGGACAACAACGCTGCACAAAGTGGCCGATTACTGCGGGAGGGGCTAGCTCCCGGCTGGCAATACGGTGGTCGGCAACGTGCAGCTGCAGTCAACCTGTCTTACGGCCGCAGGCTGGCTGAGTATCCGGCCATCCATGCGGGCTTGCTGCTGCTGCGTTGGCTGGTCGGCGACATCGCGGGCACCGACATTAGCGTGTTATTGCGATCGCCATACATTGGCATCGGCCCGGCGCATGGGCGCAGTCGCCTTGAGCTGCAGCTCCGCAACTGGCCGGACCGGCAGTGGAGCCCGGGTCGATTGCTGCGGGCGCTGCGAGGCCGGGACGCAACGGCCGACGCCGTGGACTGGCTTGCACGCTTGGCGAAGTTTGCGGAGTTTCGCGACGCTTTCGATTCAATATCGAGCCCATCAGAGTGGGCCGGCTCTGTCGATGAGGTTCTGACAGCCATGAATTGGCCCGGAGAACTGGCATTGGATAGCGCGGATTTCCAACTGCTCAATCGCTGGCGAGAGCTGCTGAATGAGTTCGCGCAACTGCAAATCGTCGCGCCGCGAATGAGTGCGACGACAGCCGTCTCGCGGATTGCCTCCATGGCCGGAGAGACACTGTTTCAGGCCGAGGCGGAGGGCGCGGTGCTAAGCGTCATGGGACCCCTGGAAGCCGCAGGCATGGAGTTCGATTGTCTGTGGATTGCCGGTCTCGGCGCAGACGATTGGCCGCCCCAGGGGCGCCCATCGCCATTACTGTCACGTGAGTTGCAGGTCAAACATCAGATGCCGGACTCAACGCCACAGGATACGGCGGACTACGCTCGCCGCGTGCTGGATCGCCTGCGAGCCAGTGCGCCGACCTGCTGCCTGAGTTACGCCGCAAGCAATGCAGATCAGAAACAGCTGGCGTCTCCAATGCTGGCTGATCTGGAAGAACAGCAGGGTCCTGCGGACCCGGGCTGGCATGCAGTGCAATTGCTCGATCGAGTTGCGTTGCTGACGCTTGGCGATCCCGCACCTCCTTTGCGGGACGGTGAAATCATCATAGGCGGCGCGGCGACCATCAACCGACAAATGTCGGAGCCGTTTGCGGCATTTGCGCACGGTCGTCTGGCGATTCGCTGGATGCAGGCCTTTACGGCAGGAATCGCCCCGAGCACCCGTGGCAACCTGGTGCACGAGGCATTGTTCAGGTTGTATGAGCATCTGCCGACGCACAAAGAGATCTGTGCGTGGGATTCGGCGGAACTGGAAAAGCGAATTGCCGTGGCCGTCGATCAGGCGTTCGAACGTCAGGAGCGTCACGCCGACAGCGTGTTACGACAACTTTTCAAGCTCGAACGTCGGCGAACGCAGGCCTTGCTGGCAAGTGTGGTCGCTGTCGACAGGGAGCGATCGGCGTTTGCCATAGGCGCTGTTGAGCGTTCGCTTGAGGGCCAGCTCGGGCCACTAAGAATCAGTCTGCGCGGCGATCGAATTGATGAACTCGACAGCGCCGAAATACTGATTCTCGATTACAAAACCGGTGCGACAAAGAAATTCCTCACCAGCGGCGAACCTTCAGACATGCAACTGATCGTCTATGCATGCATAACAGATCGCTCTGTCGCGGGTCTTGGCCTGTTCAATGTCGATAGCAAGATGACGGCCATTGATGGCGCAGGTCCGGCTATTTCCGAGGATGACGAATGGCAGACCACACTGGAACGCTGGAAGCAGCAGGTTTTCGACGCCGCGAACGACATTGCGTCCGGTGACGTAAGAGTCAGCTCGATTCAGGATGGGCGCGATGCACGACCGCTTAATTTATTGAGCCGTTTTCCGGAGTTGCAACGTGAGCTCTGACAAGGACTTGTTACAAAGCGATAAACGGGCGCGTAAGGACGCGTTGGACGTCCATCGTTCATTCATCGTGCAGGCCCCGGCAGGGTCCGGAAAGACCGAGCTGCTGATTCAACGCTACCTTTGCCTGTTGGCCACTGTTGATAACCCCGAGGAAGTGCTCGCGATAAGCTTCACGCGCAAGGCCGCTACGGAAATGCGTCTGCGCGTTGTTCAGGCATTGCAGAATGCCGCCCAGGCTGTGGTTGCCAAAGAGGCACATGAGCAAATAACGGCAGACGCGGCGCTCGCTGTGCTGCGTCGCGATCGGGAGGCCGATTGGAGTCTCATGGCGAACCCAAAGCGAATGAAGATCCTGACGCTTGATTCGCTCAACGCATCGATCGCGCGCATGCAGCCATTAACAATGGGCGCGACCAGCAGCAACGCCGCTGTCGATATGAATGCAATGCATGTGCTGTATCGAAAGGCTGCCGCGGCAACGCTGGATTTTGTCGGGGAACCGGGTTACGGCGGCAAGGCAATTGAGACGGTGCTGTTGCATCTCGACAACAATACCGGGAGCTATGTCGAGTACCTCTCGAAGATGCTCATGACGCGCGATCAATGGTTGCCGTTCATCAGTTCCGGAGATTTATCCGCTGAGGCAGCGGCGGCTCTGCGCGAACGATTCGAAGGAAATCTGCTGCGGGTGGTTTGCGATCACCTGGAGAATTTGCACGCCGGCGCGCCGACTGAGGCCATTGGCGAAATATTCTTCCTGGCAGATTATGCGGCAGGCAATCTCGTTGCGGACGGCAATACCGATCACCCGATCAGTTCCCTGATGGGCATCAAGGAATTGCCTGGAGTAAGCGCAGAGTCGCAGAAACTCTGGCAAGCGCTGGCGGAGCTTTTGCTCAGGAAAGATGGCGGCATTCGCAAACAACTGGACAAGCGTATCGGGTTTCCGCCCGGCAACAAGGACGTCAAGCAGAGAATGAGCGACCTGCTCGAGTCGCTTGAATCGACACCGATGTTTGTTCAATATTTACACGCGTCACGAGGCTTGCCGCCGACCCGCTATACAGACGAACAATGGTCTGTCCTGGTATCGCTGTTTCAGCTACTGCCCATCGCAGCTGCTGAATTGAGTCGACTTTCCTCGGCCCGCGGACTGACCGACTACGTGGAAATCGGGATTAGCGCGGGCGACGCGCTTGGCGATGCGGATCAGCCCGGGGATGTTGCCTTGCTGCTGGACTACCAGGTGCGTCACATTCTCGTAGACGAGATGCAGGACACGTCGAAAGCACAGTACCGCATGCTGGAAGCACTCACGGGCGGCTGGCAGAAAGGCGATGGCCGAACGCTGTTTTGTGTCGGCGATCCAATGCAATCCATATATCGATTTCGAAATGCCGAAGTTGCGCAGTTCCTGCTAGCCCGGGAAAACGGAATCGGGAGCATAGAACTCGAGCCGTTGCTGCTGCGCCAGAATTTTCGGTCCGGCGAATTTCTCGTTCACTGGTTCAATACGGTTTTTCCCATCGTGTTGTCGGATTTCGACAATCCGGCTAACGGTGCGGTGTCCTACTCCGAATCGGTACCTGTTGAAAAGCTCATCGGGCAAGGTGAGTTTCATCTGTACCCGGTACTGGGGAGCGATCGCAACGACGAGGCGCAACAGAGTTTTTCAATCATTCAGAAGACACTCGCAGATCACCCCGATGATGACATGGCCGTTCTGGTGAGAGGACGAAGTCATCTGCCCGAGCTGCTGCAAAAATTGCGTGACGCTGGTATTGCCTATGAAGCGATCGATATAGACCGACTGACCGACCTGCCCGAAATTATCGACGTACTCGCGCTGACCCGCGCGTTCGCTCATCTGGGCGACAGACTGGCCTGGCTGGGCTTGCTGCGATCACCCTGGGTCGGTCTGACGTGGTCTGACATGCACTACCTGGTCCTCGGCGTGCCCCATGCCAATGTTCTTGAGTGTCTGACGGACGATGAGCGAGTCTCTAAATTGTCGCGGCAGGGACAGCAGTCGGTCGAGAAATTCCTCGCGCTTATCGATCCGCATCTTAAGGCCGACCGATCAACAGAGTTGCACAATCGAGTCGAGGCAGCCTGGTTTGATCTTGGTGGCCCCGGTCTGTTACGAGACGCCGGCGCCGTGGAAAACGTCTACCGCTATTTCGAGATACTGGCATCGCTGGAGACCGGCGGCACCTTGCTCGACTTTGCAGAACTGCAAAACCAGTTGGACTCCGAGCATGTCTCCACCAACGCCGCAGCACGTTTGCAAATAATGACGATGCACAAGGCAAAGGGGCTGCAATTCGACCACGTATTGCTGCACGGCCTCGGACGTTCGCCGCGACCGCGCACGCCAGCCGTATTGAGTTGGTTCGATCTGCCGGATACGCAGGGCGGTGAGGAGAAAATAATCAGTCCCGTGGGACGACGTGATGACCTGACTCGTGACTCCTTGCATCAGTTCATCGAAAAAACAGAACAGGCAAAAGACGCGCACGAAACAGGACGCCTTCTCTACGTTGCCTGTACACGAGCGAAAAAATCGCTGCACCTGGTGGGCAATGCCAGGCTCAGCAAGAATCTGGACCGACTTCTAAAGCCAGTCTCGAGCACACTGCTGTCTTTGCTGTGGCCGGCCGTTGAAAATCAATATGAGGATGTCTTCAAGGATTATACGGCGCCGCCGGACGACAGCGATCAAGGTGATTCCATCTGGATTCAGCCCGTGTTGCGGCGCTTTGAAACTCAATGGACCCTGCCGGAGCTTGCGGCATTACCGGGACAGCCGGATCTGGCAGGCGAGGAGGAGGCCGGTGCCTACAAAGTCGACTATTACTGGGTAGGTGTGGATGCGCGGCTTGCCGGGACCGTCGTCCATCGTTGGCTGCAATTAGCAGCGGACGGCAAGGCGACACTTGATAAGGCGACGCTCAATGACCTGCGACCCGCGAGCAAGCGGTGGCTGCGAGAACTCGGTGCAGGTGACAGCTCCATCGGCGCGATCTGCGATCGTGTCGTGTCAGCACTGGAGGGTGTCGTTGGCGACGAGAAAGGTCGCTGGTTGCTGCAGGCGGACGGCTTCGCCGAACTTGCCCTGAGTGCGTACGTGAATGGCAAGATTCAATCAATCGTTATTGATCGTGTGTGCATTGATGAGGACGGTACACATTGGATTGTCGACTACAAGACCAGCACCCATGAGGGTGGCAACCTGGACGCCTTCCTGCAGGCGGAAAGTGATCGCTATCGGGGGCAGCTAAGCAAGTACGCCAGGATTTATGCGGACTACTCCGGCGCGGCAATTCGTTGCGCGCTGTATTTTCCCTTGCTACGTGAGTTCGTCGAGGTGGACGTACAGCGTTAGCAAGTGGTCCAACAAGCTTGTTGGACCACTAGAACTGACCTTCGAGCCGCAACTCATACTGACCGCGCTCATTAGGTGAGCCTAAAAATCGCATTTGATTCTGGAGCTGTGGCGGCGTTGCGGGTGTCGCGGCCAGCAAGCCGAGGAACTGATAGTTGCCGTCATCAGCAATATTGAGGCTACCGGCGAGATCAACATAGCCGTCGGTGTCTTCGACGCTTGCACCAATGCCGTCGCCTTGTGTGAAGAACTCCGCCCGAAACCCGCCGATTGGCACCGGGGATACCAGTGGCAGCAACAAGCCTGATACCTCGGCCGTGCCTTTGGCCGCAACCGGCAGCCCGTCGGAAAAGCGCAAGTATTCGAATTGAACATTGAGAACGCCCTGCAGTCCGGTCATGCCAATACTTTGCTGCAGGCTCTGTACGGGCAAGGAGCCGGCCAGGTTGGTCAGATAGACATCGCCACCGAAGCCCAGCGCAACATCGGTTTCGATAAAACCCGACGCGAATTTGCCGCTAACTGCGACCGCCATCTTGCCGGTGATCAACTTGAGCGGCATCGCGCGCCAACGTATGTCTGAGACATAAGTGCCTTCGATCGACATGTGATGTGCAGTCCCTGACCAGACGGTGCCGTCGATCCCGCCGAGACTGATGCCGGGCGGCGCGAACCAGTTAAAAGCCACTCGAGCCGGGAATAGAATGACAAGCGCCAAAAACAGGCTAAGAACGCCCGCAATAATCAACGCACGGCGCGTCGGCATTAAAGCGAGCGCTCTAGCGTCAGCGACGCGTTGATGCGTCCCGGACCGGCGCGGTTCGCAATCGACATGCTACCTGCCTGAACTTCCATTGAGTAACGTGTACTCAGGTCGCCCAGCCACAGTATGAGGTCATCAAATGCGATATTTTCAAACTCGACGCGTATGCCATTCGGCGTTGGCTGGCGACGTTTTAATGCGCCATTCAGTCCGCGGGCTCGTAAAGTCTGGTCAACGACAACAACCGGCGTTTCATTGCTGTTCTCGACAGCAACTGCACGCGGGTTTGCGCCACTCTGGATGGCAGCCCGCAATGGCTTTAATTCGTTTAGCGAGCGTTCCCATACATCGACATTCGATCGCAGCTCTTTATGTCCCGTGTCGAATGGCAGCCACAGTACGCCCCAGACCAATGTCAATGCGACCACTACGCCGCCGACACCGACAAACCATTGCTCGCGAACTTGCAGTGCATCAAACCAGGCCTTCATGCTCCGGCCTCTCGGATCTGAATGCGACTGTTTACGCGGTCACCGACACTGTCAGCAGACTGCAGCGACGCATTAAAGCGTCCGGACGCATTAACGGCCTGCACAATTCGGTCGAGTGTCGAAATATCCGGTGCATTTAGTCGCACGTCGATAACTCCAGCGCGGTAACTGATGGCCTCAACTGTGGCCGCTTTGTTATTCTGCAGCGCATCTGCAAGCTGCAACAGCGACGGCAGGAAGATCGTTTGCTTGTTGCCTCCCGCACCGATGCTCCGGCGCAGTGAATTCACGGTCGCGACCGGATCGACGATTTCACGAGTATCGCCGGGCCGAAGTTGTCGATATTCCTCTGCGAATTGTTGCTTCAGGCCACTGTGTTCCGCCGATAATTGATAATAATCCGCGGCCTTGCCGACAATGCCGACAATGCCGAGCGCGAGCAAAAACATCGCAGCATATTTCCAGGGTTTGAATAGCTCAGCCACTTCAGTCCGCGGACCGAAGCGCCCTTGCAAGAGATTAATTCCTTCACCGCTGGCAACCGTAATCGCGAGACGCGGCAATACACCATCGGGCAAGAGGCTCACATCCACACTGGATAACTCGTGGCGCAGCAACGCCCAGTCCTTTTCGTAGGTCTCATTTGCAGCGCTGTCGCAATAGACGAGCAGGTGCCTGGGTGTTTCGGCATCCGAGTCACCGATAATGTTGGCGGCGACCAGCACTTCGCTCGGGCTCATTCCGGAAATGACAAATGTCGACTCGTCACCATCGTTGAAGAACAGCTGATCCTCTGCAAGCAGTAAAGACGCAGTATTTGGTGTCCTGGCAAGACCGTGATTCTCAGGGATGATGCTAGCTGCCTGGATGCCTGCGTCGCTCAATCGCCTGATCCAGTCGAGTAGCGTCGTTTTAGCAACCACGGCCACAGACAAAGCGCCGCTGGCGTTGCGTTTGCCAGGTGCAAAATGCAGATCCTCAATATCATCCGCGACCTGCTCTTCAAGCGCAAAGGGCAGGGCGGCAGTCAGACGCGCCCCCTTCGCGGGAACGTGCACACTAAACGTCAGCACCTCGGCAGCGGGAACAAGAACGATGACGCGGCGTTCACGGATTTCCCGTGCCGCGTCTAAAAGACTGCCGCTGCCGGCGTGCCCGCGACGCGTACCGCGATCATCAACAGCGATCCAGCTCACAGGCTGTTCGGCATCTTCGCGAAGACGAATTACAAGAAATTCTGCCATGCTCAAATAGTTCCAAAACTGCGCAATATCGGGACGACTGTGCCGCGCTGCGGGTCACGCTGCAAGACACTGAAATAGGTGATGCGAACCGTATCAATCTGCACGACGACCTTCAATTGAAAATAGTCGCTGGTCTCCCGCAACCCTCGCGCCACCTCAGCGCCCAGGTAAGGTGCGAAAGTATTCTCGATGTTAGCAAAACCGGATTCCGCACGTTCGCTCATCAGAGATTCGGCGATCTCGTTCGAGATGCCGTCACTCAACGAACGCAGGACAGCAAACGTCGCTGTGTTTACATTGATTTCGGTTCGACCGGGCAATGCAACGATATGCGGCAACAGGACGTCGAACGTCGCCTTGTCCATACCCTCAAGCGCGGCGAGCTCGCTTACGGAGGTCAGATGCTGGTTTGCACTGCGATAGGGCGGGATCATACCCAGGTAAATCGCGTCTTCGGCACCGGCCAGCTCAGCATTTTGATCGGCATCGATCCAGTCCGCGCTTAAGTCTGCGAAACGGGGATCGATATTGAGAACCACAAGAAGACGCCGAAACTGTTCAAGCGATTGCTGATCAATGTTGCCATTTTGTCGCACCAGGTTGTTTACATTGAATCGGCCTTGCAGATCCTGCACGTTACCGTGCAGCACACCCTGAATAGTATCGCTCTCGATCGGCAATACAGGCATCTCTGCAGCCCAGATTTCGCCAAGGTGGTCAGTCTGCGAATCCTCAGCATCGTCACGTAGCATGCTCATGACCCAGGACTCTGCGCCCAGGGCCGCCTGACTGCCTTCGTCGTGGTACAGCATCGTCATCGTTCGACGCACGTCCATCGCGTTGTCCCAGCTCAGGCGCAGACTCAAGCTGGCGAGCAATGCCATGATCAGCAGGGCCGTAATCAGGGCAACGCCCTGCTGGCGATGACGGAGCATCTTGTGGTTCACGGCGCCACCTCGAAAAAGCGCCGTAGTTCGCCTTCGTCGACCAGCGTTAACACGACCTCAACTGCCTGGGGACGCATGCGTTGGGCCCGCGCCCCGGTTACACCTTGTGGTGGCCATTGCCCGGTCCAGTCACCGCCCGGCACTCGGAATCGAAATAATATGCTTTCAACGTCACCCATCATTTCTGTAATGACAGGCTCACTGGCGAATGTCGGGTCGAGCACAGTCCAGTGGTAACGCAGTAATTCGCCATCTTCGATTCGCCAGGCGACTCGCTGCAATGTGCCGCGTGGCAGTCCTGCGGGGTTTGGCCAGCCACCGCGCGTCACCTCGAGCGCAAATTCCGTAGTTTGAGTGCTGCGGATAGAAGGTATAAATCCGTCGCCGATCAGGTTGCGTACAGGTCGCGGTGCCGCCTGCATCAGGTCCTTGCCCAACATGTTCATCGTGCGCTGGATTGCCTGAAGCCGATCCATTCGGGCCGTTAGCAGTTCCGCGTTGGAGAAAGACTGCCCGAGCGCCTGGTAGGCCATGGTCGACATGATGCCGAATATTCCGAGCGCCACGAGCACTTCCACGAGCGTAAAACCTGGCGACGCGCGGCGCTTCATGTTGTCTCTCCGGTGATGCCATCGTCCTCGATGGCGAGTTGCATCCAGGCACGGTTACTTTGCCCGGGAATGATCGGCTCACCGACAAATCCCGTGACTTTGCGGATCGGATTGTCAGCGCCCGGAAACGAAACTTCTACGTCAATACGAAAGAGGTTCTCGACGCCGGTTTCCGATACTTCAGCACGCCACTCCCAAAACGCATTCGCATACTCAACCTCGCCACTTGTCGTGCCTGTTTCGGGTACTTCGTTTGCGAGTCGCAGCTCGACTATCCTGTTTTGCGCGATCCAGCTTGCGTAGGTCCGCTCGCGCAGTACCGTGGCATTGTTAAGCATGCTGCCCATCGTAACGGCCATGCCCGTCAATGAAATTGAGACAATCACCAGCGAGACAAGGACTTCGATTAAGGTGAAGCCCTTGTTGCGGCGATAATCAGCGTTGCATATCTTCATCGTCTATGAATTCAATGTTGCCAAACAGGTCGCCCTTTAGCGCGACAGCCAATTGATCGGTCTCGCGCCTGATACTGACCTCGAACGGTGTCATATCGCCACTCGAAAAAATCAGTAGGTGGGGCGCATAATTTTTAATCTCCGCTGTTGAATTCGCCTGATCTTCTTCACCCAGGCCGAGAGCATTCTTGTCCAGCAACACGCGTTTGTCTTCCAGATACAGGCTGATCTCCATTTCATCGGGAATCTTGCGCGTGCGCAGGACGTCGGCTGCAAAAATATCGTGCCATTGACCAGTGTAAGCGTCGTACTCGACAAAGCGGTAGCCTCCGAGCAGAAACTCGATTCCGAAGTCACGGCCTTGCAAGACAGCGTCATCCTGCGCAACCTCAAGCAAGGACATCAGCCGCCGCACCTCGGTGCGAATTTCCCGATCGTCGCTGACCAGATTGAGCGACATGACTGCTATCGACAGAATAATACTGACGATAACGAGCGTGACGAGTATTTCGATCAGCGTGAAGCCGCGCTCACGGCAAGCGTCGATCACTGTTGCGTGATTTCCCAAGAGGGTGGCTTAATCAGTCGCCCAGTTGCCGAGATCAGCATCAATTCCGACGCCGCCGGGCCGGCCATCGCGGCCGAGCGTGTAGATATCGATCTCGCCGTTGTTGCCTGGATTAAGGTAGAGGTAAGGATTTCCCCATGGGTCCTTCGGCATGCGATCAAGATAGCCCCCGGTTTTCCAGTTGCGGACATTGGGGTCGTTCGGTTTCGTAACGAGTGCGTCGATTCCCTGTTCAGTCGTCGGGTACGCGAAATTATCGAGCCTGTAAAATTTCAGCGCATTCTCGATATTGGAGATTTCGGCATTCGCTTTGGTGATCTGCGCATCGTCTACACGCCCGATGACGTTCGGTGCGACAATTGCTGCGAGAATTCCGATAATGATGACGACCACCATTATCTCAATCAGGGTAAATCCGCGCTGCTGCGAAGGTGCCTGCCACAGCTGCTTGCTACTCGTCACAATTCCAACTCCAGTGCAGTCGATCCAGCCGGCACAATGCCGGGATTGACTCTACGATGATGTAAACGCGAGTATACCAAACATGGGGTTAGGCCAAGGGCAGGAAAATTGATTTCAAAGCAACTAATACTCGGCTGGGCGCTGCCTGCAGCGATTGTGATCGCTGCCACAGTGATCCTGTTACTCGGCGATGACGCGGCATTAAGGCTGCGTTATGACAGGGCAGCAATAGGCGGCGGCGAGATCCTGCGGCTTATATCCGGCCACGCAGTCCATCTGGAGTTTGCGCATTACCTCCTGAACGTGGCGGGCTTACTGGTCGTCTGGTATCTGGTTGGCGACTCGTTCTCGACCAGAGCGTGGGCCGTCATCATCGCCACCAGTATCGCGACAATGGACGCCGGGTTCTGGTTTCTCATGCCCACTCTCGCCTGGTACGTCGGATTATCAGGACTCTTGCACGGTCTTCTTGCGGCCGGAATTTCAGGTATATGGCGAACTCGCCGTATCGAGGCACTGATTCTCGCGGTCCTTATCCTCGCGAAACTCGTGTACGAGTCATTAATCGGCCCGCTCCCCGGATCGGAAAGCACCGCAGGCGGCGATGTGGTCACCGCAGCGCATTTGCTGGGCGCGATAGGCGGCTGCGTCGCAGGCCTGGCCATTTCCATTAGAGTCCGGTCCGCGCTGCCTATATAATTTGCCGCCTTAGACCAACATCAGCACTTAGATATCAACGCATACGGAGCGAAGAGCGAATGACGATTGCGATGGTTTTTCCGGGGCAGGGATCCCAGTCGACAGGTATGCAGGCGGACCTGGCCGAACATTTCGATGTGGTTTCCGAGACCTATGCCGAAGCTGCAGAAATTCTTGCTTACGACCTTTGGTCTCTCGTGCAGGACGGGCCGACCGAAAAACTGGGTGAAACCGTCGTGACACAACCGGCAATGCTAACGGCCGGCGTTGCAGCTTATCGGGTCTGGCAGGCAGCCGGTGGCGGCGACGTGTCACTGATGGCCGGCCATAGTCTTGGCGAATACACAGCGCTGGTGTGTGCCGGCGCCGTCGATTTTCCGGACGCACTGCGGATCGTCATGCGACGCTCGGAACTGATGCAGGAAGCGGTGCCAGTGGGCATCGGCGCGATGGCGGCCTTGCTCGGGCTGGACGATGACGCCGTTGTTGCGCTGTGCGATGAAGCATCGACGATCGGTATCGCAGAACCGGTCAATTTCAATTCACCGGGGCAGGTCGTTATTGCGGGCCATGCGACCGCCGTCAGGCAGGCAGTGGAATATGCAAAGGAACACGGTGCGCGGCGCGCAATTATTCTGCCCGTAAGCGTGCCATCGCATTCGTCGCTGATGCGTGGGGCGGGCCAGTCACTTGCCGCGACGCTAAACGATACGGCGTTCGTGACGCCTGAAAAGACCGTAATCAGCGCAGCAACCGGTCTGCCCTATACGGACGCAGACAATATTCGCCGCACGCTTTCGCTGCAGGTTTACAGTCCGGTCTTGTGGGTAAAAACAGTACAGGCGATGATCGCAGAGGGTGCCGACATTATCATTGAATGCGGCCCCGGCAGGGTGCTTGCCGGACTCATGCGACGTATCGACAAGGGCATAACTGTCGCGCACCTCGACAACCACGATAGCTTGCAAAAAGCCCTGCAAGCCTGATCAATTGAGTACAACAAGGAATCCAACATGAGCAGTCTTTTCACCTCAGACGTACTGGCCGGGGAGATCGCGCTGGTGACAGGCGCCTCGCGCGGAATCGGAGCAGCAATCGCCGCAGCACTCGCAGCAGCGGGCGCGACGGTCATCGGCACGGCAACCACCCAGGGCGGGGCGGATGGCATCTCTGTGGCATTAGGCTCCGGCGGTCGCGGGGCGGTTCTGAATGTCGCGGACGATGACTCGGTGCAGACGCTGATCAAAGACATTCAGGCGAACGAGGGGGCGCCGCTAATAGTCGTCAATAACGCCGGGATCACGCGCGATAATTTGCTCATGCGTATGAAGGCCGAGGAATGGGATGACGTCCTGGCGACCAACCTGACGGGCACGTTCAGAGTCAGCAAGGCCTGCCTGCGCGGTATGATGAAGGCGAAAAGAGGACGCATGATCAATATCGCCTCGGTCATCGGGGTTACCGGTAATGCCGGACAGGCGAACTACGCGGCCTCAAAAGCCGGCCTCATTGGCTTCACAAAGTCTCTGGCACGGGAAATTGGCTCCCGCAACATCACCGTAAACGTCGTCGCGCCGGGCTTTATTGACACGGATATGACCCGGGATTTGCCTGACGAGCAAAAGACCGCCATGTTGAGCACCATTCCCTTATCACGGCTCGGGGATAGCCGGGATATAGCCAATGCGGTGCTGTTTCTGGCCTCGCCAGCGGCTGCTTACGTGACGGGCGAGACACTGCATGTGAACGGCGGCATGTTGATGGACTGAAATAGTCTGAAAATCAAGCCTTGTGTGTATAGATTGCGAACGACGATTCACATACAATACGCATCCTCGGTAAGGCAGTACCTTGAAAAATCAAAGACTTACCGTTTTTTAAGAGTCTTCTCAGGAGAAGCAACCCAATGAGCAGTATCGAAGAACAAGTTAAGAACATCGTTGCCGAGCAACTTGGTGTGAAAGCAGAAGAAGTCACCAACGATGCTTCATTCGTCGATGATCTTGGCGCTGACTCGCTTGACACTGTTGAGCTCGTGATGGCACTCGAAGAGGAATTCGAAACTGAAATTCCTGACGAGGAAGCCGAAAAAATTACGACAGTGCAGCTGGCAATCGATTTCGTTAAGTCACGCAACAAAGAAGATTGAACACTGATGGCGCGGCGGCAATAGCTGCCGCGCCATTGCTTTATTCACGGCAGTCCTGCCGACCTCCAGCGGAAAAATTTTGAGCGAAAGACGCGTAGTCATAACCGGGATGGGAATTATCTCTCCCGTGGGTACCCGGCTGGATGACGTCTGGGCAAACATCTGTGAAGGCAATTCGCAGATCGGTGTTTTGGACGAATTCGACACCTCTTCATATCCGACGCGTATCGCGGGAACCGTTAAGGACTTCGACGCCGATCAGTACCTGTCCAAAAAAGACCAGCGCAAGAACGACCCGTTCATTCACTACGGTGTCGCCGCGAGCATGGAAGCCGTCGAGCACGCCGGTCTTGAAATTAACGAGCAAAACGGTCACCGCATCGGTATTGCAATGGGCTCAGGGATCGGCGGCATTAAATACATTGAAGACAATCACTACAAGATGATTGCCGGCGGTGTGCGCAAGGTATCGCCGTTTTTCATTCCCGGCAGCATTATCAATATGATTTCCGGCCAAGCCAGTATTCTGCAGCACATAAAGGGCCCGAATATTTCCATCGTTACAGCCTGCGCTACGTCAACCCACTGTATTGGTATCGCGGGCCGCAGCATCGCGCACGGCGATGCCGACGTGATGTTGGCAGGTGGTGCAGAGCATGCAACGACCGAGTTGGCGATGGCTGGTTTTTGCTCGGCGCGTGCGATGACCACCCGCAACGATGACCCGGCAGCGGCGAGCCGACCCTTCGATATTGACCGTGATGGTTTCTTGCTGAGCAACGGTGCCGGTTGTGTCGTGCTGGAAGAGCTTGAGCACGCCAAGGCGCGTGGCGCCACGATTTACGCAGAGCTGATCGGTTTCGGCATGAGCGGCGATGCATTCCATATCACGTCGCCGCCAGCTGATGGCGATGGCGCGCGCCGCTGCATGACGGCCGCCATACAGGATGCCGGCATAGATCCGGCGGACGTCGATTACCTCAATGCCCACGGCACGTCGACACCGGCCGGTGACATTGGTGAAACGGTCGCTATACGACGAACCTTTGGCGATGCAGCCGACGATTTAATGATTAGCTCCACGAAGTCGACGACGGGCCATATGCTGGGCGCAGCCGGAGCGGTCGAAGCGATATTTTCAATACTGGCGATACGCAACCAGGTTATTCCGCCCACGATGAACCTGGATAATCAGGATCCCGCGTGTGATCTTGACTACACAGCTAACGCAGCGCGCGATGCGCGCGTGAAGACCGTTGTTTCCAACTCTTTCGGCTTCGGCGGCACCAACGGAAGCCTGGTCTTTCGCGAGTTTCAGTAGGGCAGCCGCCGTGCTCAGGCGGAGTATCGAGACGACTGGCTACAGCGATGTGCAAAAGCTGGCTGCCAAGCTGGATTTGCCCGCGCTGCATCGCTGTGCACCGCAACGTTATCCCTTCTTATTGCAAAGCACCGCGTCAGCATCGTCGCTGGCCGGATTCGATATTCTTTTCGCATGTCCCGGAGAATCACTGGTACTCGAAACGATTGGTTGCTTGAACGGTCCTGACGCCTCAGGCGGCTTTCTGACATCGCTGGACGAGTGGTGGCAAAGGGAATCTACTGACAAAGTTCCGTCTGCGCTGCCGTTCTACGGTGGTTGGTTCTTATACCTCGGCTATGAGCTGGCAGCGGAAATAGAGCCGGGGCTGGAGCTGGATGACGACCCGGTGCTACCCACTGCATTCGCGGTCCGTTGCGCAGCCGCAGTCATTCGCGATAAGGATTCAGGCGAGTGTTTTCTCGTCGTTGAAAAGGATGCGGAGTTCGATACCGCGCAACTGCGTGCGGACATTGCTGCGAGTGAACAGGATGATCAGGGTGCCGACGGTCACTTGGTACAAGCACGAATAAACGAAGAACCCGCCGACGAGTTCACGGCTGCTGTGCGTCGAGCCAAGCAGTTCATCTCTGCAGGTGACGTTTATCAGGCCAACTTGTCGCGCGAGTGGTCGGCTAAAGCCGATAAAACTCTCGCTGCCAGTCAAATCTATGCGTCGCTGAGTCAGTCGAATCCTGCGCCCTTCGCGGGCATCGTTCGCTGGAAAGGCGCAACGATTATTTCATCCTCGCCCGAGCGCTTAGTGAGAATCCGGGAGGGTGTTATCTCCACTCGGCCGATAGCCGGGACGCGACCCAGGTCCGACGATCAGGATGTTGATGACAGTCTTTCTGCGGAGTTGTTATCCCACCCGAAGGAACTTGCCGAGCATGTCATGCTGATCGACCTCGAACGTAACGACCTGGGACGTGTTTGCGTTCCGGGTACAGTCGAAGTTGACGAGATGATGGTATTGGAAAGCTATGCGCACGTGCATCATATCGCCTCTAACATTCGCGGCGTGCTGCGCGACGACGTCACACCGGGGGATGCAATTCGGGCCGTTTTCCCGGGCGGTACGATCACAGGCTGTCCGAAAGTACGCTGCATGGAGATCATCCAGCAACTTGAAAAGGGGCCGCGTGGAGCCTACACGGGGTCCTTTGGCTATCTCAATCGAGACGGCAGCCTGGACTTGAATATATTGATCCGGACAATGGTCCTGCGCGACGGGGAATTATCATTCAGAACAGGATCCGGCATTGTTGCGGACTCAGAACCCGACGCAGAACTCGCCGAAACACGCGCCAAGGCAGAGGGCCTGTTGCGCGCCCTGAGATTATGAGTACCTGGTTTCAAAACGGACAAGCGGTTGATGCCATTCCCCTGGATAGTCGGGCGCTGCATTATGGCGATGGTCTGTTCGAAACAATCGCAATACGCGACCGAAAAGCACGGCTGTGGGCTTTGCATGTCGAACGTCTGCGATCAGGCTGCGAGCGACTGGGGATCGAAGCGCCGGACGAAGACGTACTAGGCAAACAGCTAGCACATGCATTGCAATCAAGCACCGTTGATACGCAGTACGCGCTGGCCAAGATAATCGTCAGTGCGAGCTCCGGTCGCCGGGGGTATCAACGACCTGCAGACGGGCGTGCCGAATTCCTAATCGGGATTTTCGAGGCTGTGCCTCCGGATGCAGAACTCCTGCGCCACGGAGTCGTGACGCGCTCATGCGAAACCATTGTTGCTGTGCAGCCGGCATTGGCTGGCATCAAGTCATTGAACCGACTTGAACAGGTCCTCGCCCGCAAGGAGTGGCAAGACCCGGAGGTATTCGAGGGACTCATGTGCGACGCAGACGGGCAGTTGATCTGCGGTACCATGAGCAATGTATTTGTTATCCATGGCGACTCTGTATCGACTCCAGCTCTCGATCGCTGCGGCGTGGCAGGCGTGATGCGGCGACACGTGCTCGACACGCTGTCCGCCAACGGCGTGACCGTTGCCGTATGCGATATTGCATGGGATCGAGTCCTGTCGGCCGACGAAGTTTTTCTCAGCAATAGCCAGTTCGGTGTACTGCCGGTTCGCGCATGCGATGAGCAACAGTGGCAGGTAGGTTCGCTAAGCAGGAAAATCCTGCGCTTAATGGCGCAGGCCGGCATCGAGGAGTGCGTGGCATGAGTCGCTGGCAGAAATTCCTCGGTCTCGCCGTCATCGCAGTAATCCTTATCATTGTGTTTGCGGCCTTACGCGTGCAGGCGTACCTGACGTCTCCGGTGACGGTTTCTGACGGCGGCACCGGTTTCGTCATTCTGCCCGGCACTTCATTTCGCGAAGTGGCGCGGCAACTTGAACAAGCAGGTATTACAGACAATGCGAAGCTCTTGCGCTGGTACGCGCGTTGGACAGACAAAGCGGGCTCTGTCCACGCCGGCGAATACCTCATCGAGGCGGGTACCACGCCGATAAGGCTTTTGCAGCAGTTCACGTCGGGCGATGTACAGCTGTATTCCTTCACAATTATTGAAGGCTGGAATCATCGCGAGTTGCTGGGCGCATTACGGTCGCATTCGCAGGTTGTTGCGGAACTGACCGATGAAGACTGGCCGGCGTTTCTGGACGAGCTCGGTGCCGATACGCGTATTCCCGAAGGCCTGTTTTTACCGGAGACTTATCGTTTCCCAAACGGCAGCAGTGACAAAGCGCTTCTTACACAGGCGTACAAACTGATGCAATCTGTATTGCAGGAGGAGTGGGGCGGGCGCGATCAAAGCTCCCCGGTGGCAACGCCCTACGAGGCCCTGGTGCTTGCCTCGATTGTTGAAAAAGAAACCGCGCGTGCCGATGAACGCGAAAAGATTGCCGGTGTTTTTGCTCGCCGACTCGTAAAACGTATGCGCCTGCAAACAGATCCGACTGTGATTTACGGTATCGGGCCGGACTTCAACGGCAATCTTACGCGCAATGATTTGCGTACCGACACAGCCTACAACACCTACACAAGACACGGTTTGCCACCCACTCCGATTGCAATGCCGGGCCGGGCGGCGATACATGCGGCACTGCATCCGGCCAGCGGTGATGAATTGTTTTTCGTCGCGACGGGGCTGGGAGATGGCAGCCACAAATTCTCAAAGACCAAAGAGGAACATGACGTGGCCGTGCGCGAGTATCTGCGAAGATTGCGGGAAAATCGCCGCTAGGCAGTCACAATGAGCAACGCAAAATTCATCACGATAGAGGGTATCGAGGGCGTTGGTAAATCGACGCACATGGATCGGCTTGTCGGGCACATCAAAGCGCACGGCCACAGCGTCCTGACGACGAGAGAGCCCGGCGGTACGCCCACGGCCGAGTATATTCGCGACGTTGTTCTGGGCCACAACGACGAGAACATTCCGGATATTGCCGAGCTATTGCTCATGTTCGCATCGCGATCTTTGAATGTGGAAAACATCATTCGGCCAGCGCTGTTGGCCGGCACCTGGGTTGTTTGCGATCGATTCGCGGATGCGAGCAGAGCCTACCAGGGAGGCGGGCGCGGGATTCCGATGCAGCACATAAATACTCTGGCGGACTGGGTGCTGGGCGATCTGCGCCCGGACATCACGATATTGCTCGATGCGCCCGTCGATGTTGGCATGTCGCGAACCACGAGGCGCGGTAATCCGGACCGTCTCGACGTCGAACGTGCTGAGTTTTATACACGCGTACGTGACTGTTACCTGGATCTTGCAAAGGCGGAACCGGAGCGATTCGTCATCGTCGACGCGTCGGGTACGCTGGACGAAGTCGGAGCATTAATTGACGAGCTGGCGACCAAGATTCTAGAGAATAAGTAACATGAAGTTAATTCGATAAGGTATTGAATAATAGATATTTCATGGCATAAGGAGTTTGCAGAGCAGTGGCTGGGCAGAGCGCAGCAATCACGCTTGCCGCACGCCGTATTGCTTGCCGGGCCCCACGGCACGGGTAAACGGGCGGCCGCCGCGTGGATGGTGGCGCAGAAACTCGGCATCGATCGCAGCCATGACCTGCCGCAGTTCCCATTCGAACGTCCTGTGCATGCTGACCTTCACTGGTTGGAGCGTCCTGAGGACAAAAAGTCGATTGTCATCGATCAGGTGCGTTCGCTGGTGGGCGAACTGTCCCTGACGAGCTACCTGGGAGAGGGCAAGGCTGCTGTTATTGAACCCGCGGATATCATGACGACCGAAGCAGCCAATAGCCTCCTGAAAACTCTGGAGGAGCCACCCGGTGACACTCTGCTGATTCTTGTTGCGGATCGGGTCGGCCGCTTGCCCGCGACGGTGTTCAGTCGCTGCCAGCGCATCGAAATCCGCATTCCGGGGGAAGCAGACGGCCTGCAATGGCTCGATAAGCTGCATCCAGGTGGTCATTGGTCGGAAGCATTGCGAGTCGCAGGATTGGCCCCATTAGCGGCAATCAAGGCTGCGGAAAGTCTGGAAACGAGTAGCGCAATGGCCAGGGATTTCGCAAATATAATAGGCGGCAGCACGTCGCCCATCGATGTAGCCAGTACCTGGTCGAAAATTGAGCCCATATTCGTTCTGGACTGGCTTTCACGGCAAACGCAGATGGCCATCCGTATGCTGCAGGCAGGTGACAGCAGGCCGCCCGGGCT
>SMUZ01005688.1_pt1 | contig 44013 bp, 36 predicted proteins | sample 2456421 | NCBI WGS metagenome assembly SMUZ01 (sample SAMN11095932, study PRJNA526329) | marine sediment metagenome | biome: Marine sediment; feature: Surficial sediment; material: Deep marine sediment; isolation source: Hadal surficial sediment | place: Pacific Ocean | collected 2014-11 | depth... | reverse complement strand
GCTTCAATCTCTACGGCATACCGTTGCTGTTCCGGTCGCTGGACGAAGTGGATTACGTCCGGTCTCGGCTGGATACGAAGCTTCAAGCGGGGTTGGCCGATGCCGGCTTCGTCAGCTTCGGTCTTATCGAAGGTGGCTTCGCACAGCTCATGTCCAACGAACCGATCCGTCGCGTAGAAGACATGCGTCGTCGCAAGATCTGGATTCCGGAAGGCGACCCGATCGGATTCAGGGTATTGCAGGCCATGAATCTTTCACCGGTTGTGCTACCGCCAACCGACGTTCTCACGGGCTTGCAGACGGGGCTGCTCGACGTCGTCGCCGCATCGCCGGTGGTGGCGTTAGTCCTGCAGTGGCACACCAAGGTGAACTACATCACCGATCTGCCCGTGTCTTACAATATCGGCATCTTCGCCATCGATGCGCGGGTCTTCGATCGTCTGTCTGCTGCCGACCAAGACGTGGTCCGGACGGTGATGGGAGCTGTCATGAGAAGCCTGGATATGAAGACCCGCCAGGACAATCGCGACGCCCGGCCCGTTCTCGAGCAAGCCGGTCTGCAGTTCGTGCCCGTGGACCCTGAGCATATCCCGGAGTGGCGTCGAACCATCGAAGGTCTCTATCCCGAGTTACGTCAGCGTAGCGATATCGATGCGAATCTGTTGGACGAAATGCTGGCTCTGCTGGAAGAGTACCGGGCTCGCGCCGATTCCTCGATGGGCTCGCTGACGGAGCATCGGGCCGCTGAGCGCGCTGTCCAGAGGCTCTGAGAACGTTGTATTCGGCGACGAAGGACGGGTTTAGGGATGCCCGACCTTTAGCTCGCTAGGCGGTTGTAAGTGAACTGGAAGCCATAACCGCTCGCAGGGAGATTCATCTGAGCGCAAGATGCAAGGTCAGAGGAGACAGTGAATGGAGCAGCCTAGAGTTCGACTAGCCAAGCTGAGCCGGCCCACGCTGAGTGGCGTCGTGCCCAGGGAGCGGCTCTTTGCACGGCTCGACAGTTTTCGCAAGAGTTCCGTGATCTGGATCGCTGGACCTCCAGGGGCCGGCAAGACGACCCTGGTCGCCGATTATCTGGATACGTTCGCGTTGGATTACGCCTGGTACCAGTTGGATCAAGGCGACGCGGACGTCGCCACGTTCTTCTACTATATGAGTCATGTCCTCGAAGGCCGTGATGCCGGCGCCGTGGAATCGTTACCGATTTTCTCGCCTGAGTATCTGACCGATTTGCCCGTGTTCGCACGGCGGTTCTTTCGGGCGTTCTTCAGCCGGTTGACGACTCCATTCGCGCTGATATTCGATAACTACCACGAGGTTCCAGCGCATTCGCGGCTTCATGAAGTTATCAGGGACGGTCTCGATGAGATCCCTACCGGCGGCTATGTCGCGATCGTCGGGCGTAGCGAGCCACCCCCCGCCTTCGCACGCCTACGTGCTAATCAGCGAATGATGGTGCTCGGCTGGAGCGAACTGCGCCTGACCCAGGAGGAGACTGGAGCGATCGTTGATAGCCGCGGCTTGGAACTGTCGCTGGCGGCTCGCGAGCAACTGTACGAGCGTACTCAGGGCTGGGCCGCCGGTACGGTCCTCATGCTTGAACATATGAGAAGCGCGGGTGCTGTGGCGGAGATGCCCACGACATTCACTCCGGACGTGATCTTCGATTATCTAGCCGGCGAGGTATTCAAGAAGCTCGACGATGAGCACCAGACATTTTTATTGCAGACGGCGATCTTCCCGCACCTGACCCCGGAGCTTGCCGACGATCTCACCGGGCGGAAGGATTCCGCGGACATTCTCGATTTCGTGGCGCGGCACGACTACTTCGTATCCGCCAAGCAGACGGAGGGTGGGCTGGCGTATCAATATCATCCTCTGCTGCGGGAGTTCTTGCAGAAGAGAGCGGTGGAGGCATTCGACGCCGGTGTCCTTGGAGAGCTTCAGACGCGTGCGGCGGTGCTGTTGGAGAACTCAGGACACACGGAAGATGCGATCGACCTGCGTATCAGCAATCGCGAATGGACCGAGGTTGTTCGTCTGGTTCGCGAGCATGCGTCATCCATGCTGAGTCACGGTCGCGGTGAAACGCTGGAGGGATGGATCGAAGAGATTCCGCGGACCCGGTTGCAGAGTGATCCATGGCTCCTGTATTGGCTTGGCGCCTGCCGTCTGCCGGTCGGGCCGCGTGAGAGTCGACGCCATTACGAGAAGGCCTACGAGTTGTTCCTGGCTCAGGAGCAACCGGAGCTGGAGGGGCTATTTCGCGCCTGCGCAGGCGTGCTCGGGGCCATTCTCTATGATCTGGATGATCTGACGTTACTGGATCGATGGATCGACGAGGTGCAAGGGCTGCTCGAGCAGCATCCGGACTTTCCGGAGATGGAGTATGGAGAGTGGGCCACGTGCCACATGTACATGGCGCTCGTGCTCCGTCAGCCGTTCCACGCAGATATCGAGGTGTGGGGTGAGCGGGTCTATCGAATATTTCACGAGACATCGCATACACAGGTCCGCCTTCAGGCGGCCATCGTTCTGGCTTCCGGACTCGTGTGGACCGGCCGCTTCGCGAAGGTCGCGGAAATCATCGAGTCCATCAGGCGGGTAGCCGATGAGCCGCAGAAATCGCCGTTCGTGCTGGCGACGCTGCACATGGTGGAGTCCATTAATTACATGCTCGATGGCCAATACGATCGCTGCATGGATGCAGTGCGCAGCGGTCTGGAAGTTGCGAAGACCAGCGGTGTCCACATCTGGGAGAATGGCACGCTGCTGAACGGCGTAGGCGGGGCGCTCGCGGAGGGCGACCTGGCAACAGCCGAAGAGTTTCTCGATCGAGTCAGCAGCAGCGACCTGAAGCTCCGGCGTTTTGATTCATGCCTGTATCACTCGTTCTCGGCGTGGCTCGCGATGCTCAAAGGTGACGTACTGGAGGCCTATGAGCAGCAACGCACCTCGCTGAGACTGGCTACCGATATGGGGCTGCCATTTTTCGAAGTTCTCGGTCGCATCGTGTTGGCGCAGATCCTGTACGAGTGCGGCGATCACCGCAAAGGGGCGATGTATCTGCGTGAGGTTCGTCAGGTGGCGAAAAAAATAAACAACCACTATCTCGAATTCATGAGCCTTTTGTTTTACGCGGACCTCGCATTGCAGCATGGACGCCCTGCGCCGGGGTTGAGGGCGCTGGAGTATGCGCTGAAGGTCGGACGTGAGATGGGATACAGCAACACGATCTGGTGGCAGCCGACGATGATGGCGCGACTTGCGTCGACGGCGCTGGAGAACGGTATCGAGACTGATTACGTCAAGAGTCTGATACGCCGGCGCAACCTGGTCCCAGACCTCGCATCCGTAGACTCGGAGGAATGGCCCTGGGAGTACCGGGTGCGTGCGTTCGGAAATTTCTCGTTGCGACGGGACGAAGATCCAGACGCGTTTCGCGGCAAGCATGGAAAGCCGCTCGATCTGTTGAAGGTTGCTGTAGCTCTGGGCGGGCGAGAGGTCAGTGTGGAGCGAATCACCGATGCGCTTTGGCCTCGCATCGACGCCGATTACGCACACAATTCCTTCAATTCGACGCTGAAAAGACTGAGGGGAATCCTGGGCGACAACGACGCGGTCATTTTGCAGGCTGGGCGTCTGAGCCTGAATGATCGCAAATTCTGGTTGGACGTATGGACGTTCGAGCGTACGTTGAGCGAGGCTGCGGAGCTGTTGCGTGAAGCCGATGAGTTCGTCGACCATGGGCGGTTGATGGCCGTCGCCGAGAAGGCCCTGGGGTTGTACGGCGGGGCTTTCATGGCGGACGAGGATCCATCGTGGGTGCTGGCGGCTCGAGAGAGCTGGCGCAGCAAGTTCGTGCGTTTTTCCGCGGGTGTCGCGCGCTTTCTCACCGACACGGGCCGCAAGGACGAAGCGATCGTTTTTCTGGAGCGAGGCTTGGAAGCAGACGACGTCGCCGAAGGTCTGTACCGGCAGCTCATGCTCTGCTATCAACAGATGGACCGGCGGGCCGAGGCCGTCGAAGTCTTCAATCGCTGCCGTACGACGTTATCGTCGCGGCTCGACCTCGAGCCCTCTCCCGAGACCTGCCACATCTACGAGCAAGTGACGGTAGCGGGATGACGGCGACTGCCTGACAAAGATCATCTCCAAAGCGGCACTGTCAGCGTATTTATCTGGATGTACTTGGCGCTCCCTAGGGGAATCGAACCCCTGTTTCCGCCTTGAGAGGGCGGCGTCCTGGACCGCTAGACGAAGGGAGCGCGGGTGCCCCGGATGGGCGAGGCTGCTATGATACTGGGGTTTAAGGGACGGTTAAACTCGCCAACGGAACCTGATTGAACGACACGGACCCGCAGTCGCATCCCGGCCCGAACATCGTCCCCCGATCCGACCACAACATCAGCCGGGCGAACATTTCCCGCAACGCCATAAAGGTGCTCTACCGGCTGAATAACGCCGGCTACCAGGCGTTTCTGGTCGGTGGCGGCGTTCGTGACCTGTTGTTGGATCGTCACCCGAAGGACTTCGACATTGCCACCGACGCTCGGCCCGAACAAATTCGCTCGCTCTTCGGCAACTGTCGGCTGATCGGTCGCCGATTTCGTTTGGCGCATGTGCGCTTCGGCCGAGAGATCATTGAGGTCGTTACGTTTAGAGCCGCCGCGAACGGGGAGCACAAGCATCGGAAACGTGCCGACAGCGGGCGGATTCTCCAAGATAACGTCTACGGCACGATCGAGGAGGACATCTGGCGTCGAGACTTTACCGTCAACGCGCTCTACTACAGCATCGATGACTTTACCGTCTGGGACTACACGTCCGGGATGGAGGATATCTCGAAGCGCACTCTCCGCCTCATCGGTGATCCAGAGACGCGTTATCGGGAAGACCCGGTGCGAATGCTTCGCGCGGTGCGCTTCTCGGCAAAACTGAACTTTGATATCGCCGCCGATACCGCGGCACCCATCAGGAGCCTCGGCAAGTTGTTGCGGGACGTGCCGCCGGCGCGGCTCTTCGAAGAGACGCTGAAACTTTTCCACGCCGGATCTGCGCTGCGTACGCTAGATCTGCTGATACAGTTCGACTTGCTCCAGTATCTGTTCCCACATGCTGCAGATTCGCTACGGCTTGACAGCAGCGGCGAGGCGTTGGCGTTCCTGCAGGCGGGCTTAGCGAATACCGACCGACGCATTAAACAGGATCTCGCGGTGACGCCGATGTTTCTTTACGCGGTGTTGATGTGGCATCCCATCGTAGATCGCGCAGCACAGAATCGTGAGAGAAATGATCTCAGTGAGATCGAAGCGCTGCTGAAAGCCTGTGACACGATCGTCTCCGAGCAGCAGAGCCATACGTCTTACCCCCGGCGATTCAGCGTGCCGATGAAGGATATGCTGGTCATGCAGGAACGCCTGCAAAATCGTCGTGGCATGCGCGCGCTCCGGCTGTTGACGCACAAGCGGTTTCGAGCGGCCTACGATTTCTTGCTGCTGCGCGCGCGCTGCGGCGAGGTGGACCAGGAACTGGCCGACTGGTGGACCGAAGTGCAGACATTGTCTGCGGCGGATCAACGGAAGGCATTTACGATCAATCAGCGCAGGCGGCGGCGCCGACCGTCCTCCGGCAAGTCGAGTGCCAGCGAGGCCCGCTAGCATGCGCCGCGACGCCGAGAGTATCCTTAAAGTCTGGATGACGAATCGCATGGGCGATAGTGACCCCGGATATCGATGAAAGAAAGACCGGATGTTGATCGAGTTGCTGGACCGCGTTACATCGTGGTCGAGGGTCCGATCGGCGTGGGCAAGACCAGTCTCGCAAAACGGCTGGCCGAGAGCTTCGACAGCGACTTGATTCTCGAGCAAGCGCACGAGAATCCTTTTCTGGAACGTTTTTACCGTAACCGCCGCAGCGCGGCCTTGCCCACGCAGCTGTTCTTCCTTTTCCAACGGGCTCGGAAAATTGAAGAGATTCGCCAAAGCGACTTGTTCTCGCCGGTCCGTATCTCCGACTTTCTAATGGAGAAGGATCGGTTGTTTGCGGAGTTGAATCTGGATAGCAACGAGCTGAGTCTCTACGATCAGGTCTACCAGACCCTGGAGCTGGATCCGCCGACGCCGGATCTGGTGGTCTATCTTCAGGCGCCGCCGGACGTGCTACTGCACCGAGTGGCGAGTCGCGGCGTACCCTACGAGCAGTTCATCGATGCGGCGTACCTTGGGCGCCTCGGTGAGGCATACGCCCGATTTTTTCATGAGTACGATGCCGGGCCGTTACTGATCGTCAACGCGGCGGCAATCGATCCAGCTCACCGGGATTCCGATTACCGGGAACTACTGGACGTCATCTGCCGGATCAAGCGGGGCCGGCACTTCTTCAATCCTGCGATCCAGACAATCGCCTGAGCCTGTTCCGAGGATCATAGATGTACAAACAGCTTCAACAGCGGGATATGGACTCGCCGCCCGTCAATGTGTCGACGCTGAGAAAAATGAAGGAGGCTGGCGAGCCCATCGCATGCCTCACGGCCTACGACGCCAGTTTCGCTCAGCTCGTCGATATGGCGGGGACGGATCTGGTGCTGGTTGGCGATTCGCTGGGCATGGTGATCCAAGGCCACGATACGACGGTACCCGTGACGGTCGATGACATGGTTTACCACAGCCGCATAGTCGCTCGCGGCTTGCGGCACGCGTTCCTCGTCGCGGACCTCCCCTTTATGAGCTACGCATCCCCCGAGCAGGCGCTCGTTAACGGTGTGCGGCTCATGCAGGAGGGTAGGGCGATGATGGTCAAACTAGAAGGCGGTCAGGGTCAGGTAGCCGTTGTGGAATGCCTTGCGAGCCATGACATTCCCGTGTGTGCCCATGTGGGTCTTAAACCCCAATCCGTCCATAAGATCGGGGGTTTTCGTGTGCAGGGGCGTGACAGTGCTGCCGCCAAGCAGATGGTCAAGGATGCCATTTCCCTGCAGCGTGCCGGCGCCGACTTGGTGTTGCTGGAATGCGTGCCGAACGAAGTTGCCAAGACCATCACGCAGGCATTGGACGTACCGGTCATCGGCATCGGCGCGGGCCCGCATGTGAACGGCCAGATTCTTGTGCTCTACGATATGCTGGGTATCACGCAAGGCCGCACTCCACGCTTCGTCAAGAATTTCATGGAGGGGCTGGACTCACCGCTGGCGGGGCTCAAGGCCTACGTCGAAGCCGTCAAGGAGAAAACTTATCCGGCGAAGGAGCACTGCTTCTCCTGATAGAATATCGACCCTTCATTGTGACGTACCTATCAGGGGTCGCCGTTGTCGCAACTGTTGAAGGCTCGATCGACGAGCTCCGTGCATGAGTACCTGGGCGTTTGGCGCGCCGACAAGCAAAGCGTTGCGCTCGTGCCGACCATGGGGAATCTCCACGCGGGACACCTGAGCCTCACGAGTCTGGCCCACCAGCGGGCCGACAAAGTCGTGTGCAGCGTGTTCGTGAATCCCACTCAGTTCGCGTCCGCCGAGGACCACGAACGATATCCGAGAACGGTCGAGGAGGATGAAGCGATGCTTGCGGAGCAGGGGCATGTGGACCTTCTCTTCCTGCCCGACACAGAGGCCATCTACCCGTACGGTACGGATTCGGCGGTGTTGGTTCAGCTGCCTCCGCTCAGTGAAGAGCTCTGCGGCGCGGCCAGGCCCGGCCACTTCAACGGTGTCGCATCGGTTGTCCTGCGCCTGCTCAACCTGATATCGCCGGATGTCCTGGTGCTCGGCGACAAGGATTATCAGCAGCGAATACTCTTGGAACGAATGGTCGCGGATCTGCATCTGCCGACTCAAATCGTCGCCGGGCCGATACTCCGCGATCCGGACGGGCTGGCGATGAGTTCGAGGAACGGCTATCTGACCCCGGAAGAACGCCGTATCGCGCCTCGACTTCACGCTGCGCTGGAGGAGCTGGCTGTCGCGTTGCGACAAGGGCAAACCGATTACGCTGAACTCGAAGCGGCGGCCGTCCAGGGCCTGACCGAGAGCGGGTTTAGCACGGACTATGTCGCTGTGCGCCGTGCGCGCGATCTGTCGTTGGCGGAAGTCTTCGCGCCCGATGACGAACGGATCGTGCTGGCCGCGGCCTGGCTGGGCCGGGCGCGCCTCATCGACAATGTTCGGGTCTAACCCGCCCAGGCGAGCTAGGACTGGAGTTCGCGAGTAGCGACCCGATTACGGCCCTGATCCTTGGCGTCGTACATGGCGCTATCCGCCCGCTGCAATAACTGGTCTAGATCATCCGACTCCACGGCCTCGGTGAGTCCTATCGAGACCGTCACACCGCTGGGCAGACTCGGGTCAGAGTAGTATTCGAGGCTCTCGCGCAGTCTCTCCGCCGTCGCCGTTGCTTCCTTCAGTCTCACGCCGGGCAGCAGGACTGCGAACTCGTCGCCGCCAAAACGAGCGATCAGATCGGAGGGACGCAGGCGTTCACGGAAGGCGTCGGCGATCGCCGCCAGAATTCGGTCTCCGATGATGTGCCCCAGCTTGTCGTTGATGTCTTTGAATCGATCCACATCGGCCATCATGACGCACAAGTGGCCGTGATCGGTCCGCACGCGGGTCAATTCTCGCTCGAACATGTCCTGCATCCAGTGACGGTTGCCCAGGCCGGTCAACGCGTCGGTGACCGCATTACGTTCTGCCTGGCGCAGGACGCCCAGGCGTTCGGCGATGAATTCGTTAGCGGAGCGCACTCGCTCGGAAATAATGACGAGTAAGTTTTTGGCAAGCTGGTGAGAGCGATCTACCATCTGCCACAGTAGGTCGCGGCTCACGATCATCAGGTGCGAGTCTTCGGTTGCCACGACATAGGCGCTGGGGTCTTTCTGCTCGACCAGCGACATTTCGCCCGTGCAGGCACCCGGCTCCAAGTCTGCGATCGTCGCGGACTCGAGAGACCCCAGGTGCACCTCAAGCTGCCCTGAGAGAACAATATAGACCGACTGATTCGGGCGTTCCGGAGACAGCAGCAACTCGCCTTTCTCTATGTCCATGCGCTCGCATTGCGACAGAAGATCGGAGATAGCGTCCGGCTCGACGTCTTTGAACAGGTCAATCGCCCGCAACAGCGAACGTTTGAAGTCCGTGTCGATGGAATACGCCGGCTCAGAAGGGCGAGTAGAACTCACGAGTGGCTGCTGGTATGGGACATTCAGCTATGGTAAGTACGAGCGTAGGCCGTGTGTGTGACGTAGTTAGCAATCCTCGTGCCGGGACAAGGCCCATTGCACGTGTTCCCGCACCAGTTCGGAAGGATCGTCCAAGCGCTCGCGAAGGGCGTCGACCACGACGGCTTTGGTGGGCGCGTTGCCGAGCGCGACGGCCAGATTTCTAAGCCAGCCCTGATAACCGACTCGGCGGAGTGCGCTGCCTTCCGTGGCCGAGGCCCACTCGGTTTCACTCCACCGAAACAACACCACGAGCGACTCATCATCGAAGCCGTGCCGTGGCGCGAAATCGCCTTCCGCGGTCGGCTGTGCAAACTTGTTCCACGGGCAGACTAGTTGGCAGTCATCGCAGCCGAAGATCCGGTTGCCGATCGCTTCACGAAACTCGACCGGAATGCTGCCCCGAAGCTCGATCGTGAGGTAGGAGATACAGCGGCGTGCGTCGAGCTCATAGGGTCCGACGATGGCGTTGGTCGGACAGATGTCAATACACGCACGGCAGGTTCCGCAGTGCTCCGTCGCGGGCTTATCGACCGGCAGCGGCAGGTCGGTAAAGACCTCGCCGAGGAAGAAATAAGAACCGGCTTTCTTGTGTAACAGAATCGTGTGCTTGCCGATCCAGCCGAGCCCCGCATTCCGCGCCAGACTTTTCTCCAGCACCGGTGCGCTGTCGACAAACACCCGGTAACCGAACGGGCCGATCTGATTCTCGATGTGCTGCGCCAGCCGTCGTAAACGCTGCCGCAGCACCTTGTGATAGTCACGACCGAGGGCGTAGCGCGAGATGTACGCGCGGTTCGAATCCTTGAGGACGGCCTCCGCCTCGCGGCTGTCGCCTGGCCAGTAGTCCATCCTCCCGGATATGACCCGCACCGTGCCTGGCACGAGCCTGTCGGGGCGTGAGCGTTTTGGCCCATGACGGGCCATGTAGCCCATCTCGCCATGACGCTGGCCGTTGAGCCAGTCTTCTAGACGACGCTCATCTTCGGCCAGCTCGACGCCGGCGATGCCGATTTGTTGAAAGCCCAACGTCACGCCGGTGCGTTTGATATCGGCGGCGAGGCGCCTGAGGCGCGCCGGTGACAGGTCAAGTTTTGCCGCTGAGTCCATAAATAGTGCCTTGTTGGACCACAAGTATAATCGCCTAGATGCTCGATCTTCCTGAAAAAATCTACTCGGCCCGACAGGTGCGCGAGTTCGATCGTGCGGCTCTCGACACGCTCGACATCTCCGCTTATGAATTGATGTGTCGAGCCGGGGAGGCCGCGCTGCGGGCGCTGGAGGCCCACTGGCCGCAGGCTCGGCGGCTGACCATCTTCTGTGGTGCCGGCAACAACGCCGGTGACGGCTACGTGCTGGGACGGTTGGCGGTGCGTGGCGGGTTCGATGTCCGCGTCATCGCCGTCACGCCGCCGGACCGGCTCTCCGCGGCGGCCGCGTCCGCATGGGAGGAGTTCAGTACCGGCGGCGGGAGCGTCGAGCCTCTGTCTACGAATTTGTCGCTCGCGGACGATGTGATCGTCGACGGCCTGCTCGGCACCGGTCTCGACCGAGACCTCGACGACGCGTTGATGGCGGCGGTCGCCGCGATCAACGGGGCATCGAACCCGGTACTCGCCCTGGACATCCCGACCGGGCTCCACGCCGATACCGGTATGCCGCTGGGAGCCGCGGTGCACGCCGACGTCACGATCACAGTCGTCGGACTGAAATCGGGCCTGTTCCTCGGCCGGGCGCCAGACTATCGGGGCGTCGTGGAGTTCGCGGGGCTAGGCATTCCCGATCAGGTGTACGCGCAGCAGCCGCCAGCGCTCGAACGGTTAAGCAGCAACACGTTGCGCGAGGCCCTGCCGCCGAGGCGACCGTCCGCTCACAAGGGATCCCACGGCAGTCTGTTGCTGGTCGGCGGATCGCCGGGTTTGGCAGGGGCCATTCGACTCGCGGGCGAAGCGGCACTGCGGGCGGGCGCGGGCCTGGTGCGCGTCGCAACCCACCCCGACTGCGCGGCTTCGGTCGTCGCCGGCCGGCCCGAGATCATGTGCCAGGGGCTGGCCGAGCCGACCGATCTGGATGCACTGATCGACGTCGCCGATGGCGTGGTCTTGGGCCCCGGCCTCGGCCGGTCGGACTGGGCTCGGCGCCTGATGGAACGGCTCCTCGCGACGGAACTGCCGATCGTGCTCGATGCCGATGGACTGAACCTGCTCGCTGAGCAGCCACGGCCGCGCGGCAACTGGGTATTGACCCCTCACCCCGGCGAGGCGGCCCGCCTGCTGCAGTGTAGCGTCGACGCGGTCCAGTCGGATCGCCTGCAGGCGGTTCTGGATCTCGCCGAACGCTATCAAGGTGTCGTCATTCTCAAGGGCGCCGGCAGCCTCGTGGCGAGCCCGGGTGAGCCGGGCGTCGCCGTGTGCGACCGCGGCAACCCGGGCATGGCGACCGCCGGCATGGGTGATGTTCTCGCCGGCATCGTCGGCGCACTATGGGTCCAGACGGCGGACGGCCGCCTCGCTGCGCGGGCCGGCGTGCTACTCCATGCGTTGGCCGGGGATGCGGCGGTGACCGACGGTCAGCGCGGACTGATGGCCGGGGACCTGATGCCCCATATTCGGCGATGGGCGAACCCAACCTAACGCGCGGGGGGCTGGAGTTCAGCCTCGATTCGGAGGCTGCCCTGAAGGCGCGCGCCGGGGTCGTTGCCCGCTGTTGGCTCGACCTGGCTCCCGACTCGTTGTTGGTCGGTCTGCGCGGCGACCTCGGGACAGGCAAGACGACCTGGGTCCGGGGCATGCTGGAAGGCTTGGGCTACGCGGGCAGAGTGCCGTCGCCGACCTACACGTTGGTGGAGCACTATGTGCTCGAGGCCGTCACTCTCGTGCACGTGGATCTGTATCGTCTGACCGCGTCGGGGGAGCCGGCCGACGCCCGGGAACTGGAATCCCTGGGGCTTCGCGATTGGCTGGCGCAGCGGCACACCTGGCTGTTCGTCGAGTGGCCCGAGCGCGCCCCGGCGCTCGCTGCCCGTTGCGACGTCACGATCGGCTTCGAGTTGGCCGGCGCGGAGCGGCGCATGGTCCGTCTGCAGCCTCAGGCTGCAGCGGGCGAACGGGCCCTGAAGGCGTTAGCGACAAATCCTGAGGCTTCTTCGAGTTAGAGCGCCTAGTGTCATATTTTCTATGGATAAATATTGAAATATGCCTAAGACTTTGTAAACATGATGCGCCCGTTTAGCGAGGACTGTGGGTTGAAGTTCAGATTCCGACCGTGGTATCTGCTCTGGGTCGTGCTCGGCAGCGCGTCAGCCGGCGTGCATGGCGCGGAGGTCAAGGGTTTGCGCGTGTGGTCGGGGCCCGTGTCGACGCGGGTCGTGCTCGATCTGTCTGCGGCTACGCCGCACCGAGTGTTCTCGCTCGAAGCCCCGGACCGGATCGTTATCGATCTCAAGGACACGCGTGTGTCCTTGCCGACCGATATTCCCGCGCCGCGCGGTTTTGTCGCCGGGATACGGACGGGCACACGTCCCGGTGGCGAGCTCAGGGTCGTATTGGATCTGACGCAACCCGTCAAACCCGAAATATTCCTGCTGGAGCCCAACGACGCCTATGGCCATCGCCTCGTCATCGACCTGAGCGCGCTGAATACCGACGTGATCGTCCGGCGCGCGCCGCAAGCTGCGGCCGACGGCGGTCGTGATCTCGTCATTGCCATCGATGCCGGCCACGGGGGCGATGACCCCGGTGCGAGCGGGCCCCGCGGTGTTCGGGAGAAGAACGTCGTGCTAGCGGTCGCGCGTCGACTGGCAGAAGAGGTCGAGCGCCAGCCCGGCATGCAGGCGTTACTCGTGCGCGACGGTGACTACTTTATTTCTCACCGTGAACGCATGGAACTGACGCATCGCGCCGAGGCCGACCTGTTCCTCTCGATCCACGCGGACGCTTTTCACGATAGCCGCGCCCGCGGTGCCACGGTCTACATACTGTCGCAGAAAGGCGCGACGGACGAAGCGGCGCGGCGACTCGCGGAACGAGAGAACGCGTCGGACCTGATCGGTGGTGTCTCTCTGAGAGACAAGGACCAGCTGCTAGCCGGCGTGTTACTCGACCTGTCGCAGAGCGCCGCCATCAGCGCGAGCTCTATCGCCGGCGGCTATCTCATCAAGCGGCTGGATCGCGTCACTCCGATGCGGAAGCTGCAGGTACAACAGGCGCCGTTCATGGTGCTGAAATCCCCGGACGTTCCCTCGCTCCTGATCGAAATCGCCTATATCTCCAACCCGACGGAGGAGCAGGCGTTGAATGACTCGGGATTCCAAGCGGACCTCGCGCGGGCTATCCTCGATGGAGTCTTAGATTACTTTCGCGCGAACGCACCACCAGACAGCTATCTGAGCCTCCATCCGCCTCCGGTTCGCCAGACCCCGGTCCGGCACGTGATCAGCCGTGGTGAGACGTTGTCGGAGATCGCCGAGCGCTATCACATCCGCCTGGCGACGCTGAAGCGTTTCAATCAGATCACGAGCGACGTGATTCGTATCGGTCAGGTCCTGACCATTCCCATCTAGCGGGGGCAACGCGCGCCGCGAGTCTTCGACAGCCTTTCATGAACGGACGGCCGCTCCTACAATAGCGAGCGTGACCATCCGGGTGCTCCCCCCACAGCTGATCGATCAGATTGCCGCCGGCGAGGTCATCGAACGTCCGGCTTCGGCGCTGAAAGAACTCGTGGAGAATAGTCTCGACGCCGGGGCGAAGCGGGTCGACATCGAGATCCAGGCGGCTGGGACGCGCCTGATTCGAATCAGAGATGACGGCGTCGGAATCGCGAAGGACGAGCTTTCGCTCGCGTTGTCGCGGCACGCGACGAGCAAGATTGTGAGCCTCGAGGGGCTGGAGAGCGTGGCGACGCTAGGGTTCAGAGGCGAAGCCCTGCCCAGCATCGGCTCGGTAGCCCACCTGAAGCTGACTTCACGGGTCGAGGGTGAGGACTCGGGCTGGTCGATCGAGTCCGATGGTGGCGAGCTCAGCCCGGTCCGGCCGGCCGCGCATCCGCGCGGGACGACGCTGGAGGTCCGGGACCTATTCTTTAACGTGCCCGCGCGACGCAAATTTCTGCGCACGGAACGCACCGAGTTCGCCCATATCGACTCGATCGTGCGTAGTCTCTCGCTGGCACGTTTCGATGTCGCATGGCAGCTCAGACATAATCAGCGGGCGAGTCTCGCCTTGCCGCAGGCGCAGAGCCGCGAGGAACACGAGGCGCGCCTGAGTCAAGTCTGCGGGGAGAGCTTCCTGGAGCATGCGCGTTACTTCGAGCGCGAACTCGACGGCATGCGGCTCTTCGGTTGGCTCGCCGACCCGGCTTTCTCCCGCAGTCAGGCCGACATGCAGTACACCTTCGTCAACGGTCGCGTGGTCCGCGACAAGGTGCTACGCCATGCCGTGCGTTTGGGTTATCAGGACGTGCTGTTTCAAGCCCGGCAGCCGGCCTATGTCGTGTTTTTGGAAATCGCTCCCCGTCGCGTCGACGTCAACGCGCACCCCGCGAAGCTCGAAATTCGGTTCAGAGACTCCCGCCTGGTTCATGACTTCGTCTATCGCACGGTGGAGGCCGCGCTCGCGACGACGCTGCAGTCCGGGCAGCGAGAGACGCTGCGACCGCCGGCACTCGCTGCGGAGGACAAGACCTTCGAGTCCGCGCGGCAACGGCTACTGGGGCTGGTCGGACGACGTGGTGCCGCAGCGGTTCGCGAGACCGTTTCGCCGTACGACGTACCGCACTCACGACCGGTGCCGCAACCCGCCGAGCACGAGTTGCCGCCCCTGGGATTCGCGCTCGCCCAGCTCGCCGGCATCTATATTCTTGCGGAGAACCGTGAGGGACTGATCATCGTCGATATGCATGCCGCGCATGAACGCATAACGTATGAGCGGCTAAAACAATCACTAGGCGAGGACAAGCTCAAGGGGCAGCCATTGCTCGTGCCGATCTCGCTCAAGGTGTCCACGCGTGAAGCCGAGGCCGTGGAGGTGCATGGGGAAGAACTCTCGCGATTGGGGCTGGTTGCCGTTCGTCGAGGGCCGGAGGAGATCCAGATCATGGAGGTGCCGCAGCTGCTGAAGGACACCGAAGTCGAGCCGCTGATGCGGGATGTGCTCAGCGATCTGCTGGCAACGGCAGGCGTTCGTCGAGTGGCAGGCGCGGCCGATGAGCTGCTGGCGACGATGGCCTGTCACGGTGCAATACGGGCCAATCGCCGACTCAACCTCGAAGAGATGAATGCGCTACTGAGGGAGATGGAGGGCACCGAAAGAAGTGACCAGTGTAGTCACGGCCGCCCGACCTGGAGCCGGATCACGATCGCGGAGCTTGACCGGTTATTTCTCCGCGGACAGTGAGAACGAATCGGGCCGGCGAGTCTGATCGGGTGAAGTGTGTCTGCCTGACAGGCCCCACCGCCTGTGGCAAGACCGAGCTGGCGCTGATGCTCGCGGAGCACATCCCACTCGAGATCGTCAGCATGGACTCCGCGCTGGTCTACCGCGGCATGGATATCGGTACGGCCAAGCCGTCCGCCTCGGTCCGAGCCGTCGTGCCACATCACCTCGTCGATATCGTTGATGTCGCGGATACCTACTCTGCCGGGCGTTTCGTCAGAGACGCGACCCTGGCGATTAAGGACATCACGGCGCGCGGCCGCTTGCCGTTAATGGTCGGCGGCACTCATCTCTATCTACGCGCACTGCGTGACGGCTTGGCGAACCTACCCCAGGCCGACCCATCGATACGGCAACGTTTGGATGCCGAGGCCGCGAGTGCGGGGTGGCCGGCGCTGCATGAGCGCCTGGCTGGCGTCGATCCCGAGGCCGCGGCGCGAATCTCGCCGAACGATGGGCAACGCATACAGCGGGCGCTGGAGGTCTACGAACTGACCGGTGAAGCGCTCAGTGTCCAGCAGCGGCGTTCGTGCGCTGACGATCGACCGGCCGTCACGACACTGGCATTGTTACCCGACGACCGAGTCGCACTGGCCGAGCGGATTGAGCAGCGGTTCGACGCGATGGTCGAGGCGGGGTTTGTAGACGAAGTCGCGAGGTTGAAAGCCCGGGAGGATCTGACTGCGAAGACGCCTGCCATGAAGGCGGTGGGTTATCGCCAGATCTGGGCTTACCTGGCGGGCGAATACGACTGGCACGAGGCCCGTACGCGTGCAGTCGCCGCGACCCGCCAGCTTGCGAAGCGGCAGCTGACGTCGCTGCGCTCAGACTCGGCGGCCGAGCATCTCTCGCTAGCCGGCCCGGACCTCGAAATGACCCTCCTCGGCCGTGTACGCACTGAACTAAGCGGCTAGCTAAAACTCATACCAGAGAACGGCTTGAACTACGGGCTCTGTGCTACTATTTCGAGCCGTGGGATGGCACCTTTAGTAAATAGCGGAGTTTTGGCTTTAACGAGCCCGCGACGGGTGCGGATAACCACTTCGGCCCTGATCTCGAAGAAACTAACAATAAGGAGATATCCATGGCCAAAGGTCAGTCATTGCAAGACCCGTTTCTGAACGCGTTGCGCAAGGAGAAGATTCCGGTCTCGATCTATCTAGTCAATGGCATCAAGCTACAGGGGCAGATCGACTCCTTCGATCAGTTTGTCGTACTGCTTCGTAACAGCGTCAGTCAGATGGTCTATAAGCACGCCATCTCGACCGTGGTGCCGTCGCGGAATGTGCATCTGTCTATCGATAATGAGGACACCGAGGACTAATCGCCCGCAGCGGCAGGGATTTCGGATTGCTTGAGCGTCCCGAAAATGGCGAGCGCGCCCTTCTGCTTCACATCGGCCTCAGAAGGTCATGCGACGAAGATGAAGTCCAAGAGTTCGGAGCGCTGGCCGCGTCGGCCGGCGCGGATGTCGTGGACGAGATGGAGGCGCGCCGCGACCGGCCGACACCACGGCTGTTTATCGGTCGAGGCAAGGCGGAGGAACTGCGCGAACGGGTGAGCGCGAGTCGCGCTGAGCTGGTCTTGGTGAATCAGCCGCTCACCCCGAGTCAGGAGCGCAATCTCGAGACAGTGCTTCAGACCCGCGTCTTGGACCGTAACGGACTGATCCTGGATATCTTCGCGCAGCGAGCCGCGACTTTCGAAGGCAAGATCCAGGTCGAGCTCGCACAGCTCGAGCATCTGTCGACGAGATTGGTGCGTGGCTGGACTCACTTGGAGAGGCAGAAAGGCGGTATTGGCCTCAGGGGGCCGGGCGAGACGCAGCTAGAAACGGATCGCCGCCTGTTGGATCGGCGTATTAAACATCTGAAGGTCCGCCTGGACCGCATCGAGAAACAGCGTGAGATGGGCAGGCGAGAGCGACGTCGTGCGCAGGTTGAGACGGTCGCGCTGGTGGGCTATACCAATGCCGGAAAGACCCGCCTGTTCAATGCTTTGACCGGCGCCAACGCCGAGGTTCGCGACCAGCTGTTCGCGACGCTGGATCCGATCATCCGCCGCCTCTCTCTGGACGGTGAAGGTGAGGTCCTGATGGTGGACACCGTCGGCTTCGTTCGCGACCTGCCGCATGAGCTCGTGGCGGCGTTTCGTGCGACGCTGACCGAGACGCGGGAGGCCAGTCTGCTCTTGCACGTCATCGATGCGAGCGATCCTCATCACGCCGATCGGCGGCGCCAGGTCGAACTCGTCTTGGAAGATATCGGCGCGGCGGCCGTGCCGTGTATCCAGGTGTACAATAAGATCGATAAAGTGCCCGCGATGGCCCTAAGGTCGCTGAATGGTTCCAGTAGCGCGAAGATCTGGGTATCGGCTGAGACAGGTGAGGGGCTGAGCGACCTGACGGAAGCGATACGGACCCAGTGCCTGGGCCGGCTCATCTCCGGACGGCTGGAGCTCGGGCCGGGGCAGAGTCGGCTTCGCGCGAGGCTTTTCGCATTACGGGCCGTGCGCGCGGAACGGGTCCATGAGTCGGGTGGCTGGAGTTTGGACGTGGAACTCACTACGAACCGGTGGCAAGCGCTCTGCCTGCAAGAGGGCTTATCGGACGAAATTTTTCAACGGGAGACGCGAGCGCTATGAGCTGGGATCCGAACGACAAAAAAAACCCCTGGAAACCCGCTGGCAATAAAGGTCCGGCGGATCTCGACGCGATCGTCAGGGATCTGCAGCGCAAGCTAACAAACTTCTTGGGCGGTCGCGGTGGTGGCAACGGTGCTTCGGGTGGCGGCTCCGGTAGGCCGCACGCTAGCAGCGGGCTCGTCAGTGGTGCAGCCATGCTGGTGATTGCGGTGTGGGCGTTCACGGGGTTCTATCAGGTGAACGATGCCGAGCGCGGCATGGTGCTGCGGTTCGGCGCTTTCCAAACCATCACGCAGCCGGGTCTCAGATGGCATATCCCATGGCCGATCGAGGCGGTCGAAACGATCGATATCAGTGTGACCGAGCGCCTACAGTATCAGGGCAGCATGTTGACCCGGGACGAGAATATCGTGTTGGTCAACCTCGTGGTCCAATTCCGGCGGACCGACCCGGAAGCGTACCTGTTCAATATGGAGGCGCCCGAGGCCACGCTCGGCAACATTACCAGTAGCGCGATCCGCGAGGTAATCGGCAAAAACGAGCTCGACTTTATCCTGACCACCGGTAGGGCCGAGATCGCGAGCCAGGCGCAGGCGCTGATTCAGGCTACGGTGGATGCTTACGGCGCCGGTATCACGGTCTATGAAGTCAATCTGCAAGAAGCCAATTTCCCGGGGGCTGTGGAGGCTGCCGTGCAGGACGCGATCAAGGCCCGCGAGGATAAGGAGCGTATGAGCTTCGAGGCCCAGGCCTATGCCAACGACATCGTGCCGAACGCGCGCGGCGCGGCCGCTCGTCAGCTTCTGGACGCTGAAGGCTATCGAGCGCGAGTCATCGCAGACGCCGAGGGGGAGGCGAGTCGTTTCACGCAGATCCTGTTCCAGTACGAAAGGGCGCCGGGGGTCACGCGGCAACGTATCTATCTCGAGACGCTGGAAGCGATATTGTCGACCTCGACCAAAGTGCTGCTGGACACGGAGGGGACCGGAAACCTGATCTATTTGCCGCTCGATCGGCTCATGGATCGCCGGTCGGAGCCACAATCCAGGCTGCTAGCGCCGAGCGGCGCCACGGCCAGTAACTCGAACTCATCCGCCGGACTGCGGACACGGGATTTACGCTAGCGCGGAGTGAGGTGATATGAGATCGCGATTAAATATGTTCTTGGTGGTGGCGGCCCTCGGCTTGCTGCTCGTGAAGATGACTGTTTTCACCGTAGACGAGCGCGAACACGCATTGAAATTCCGTTTTGGTGAGATCGTCCAGTCTGATTTCGAGCCTGGACTGCACTTCAAAATTCCGTTCGTCAATGAGATTATCAAATATCCAGATCGCATTCTGACTTACAGCGAGTCCCAGGAGCGATTCCTCACCGGTGAGAAAAAGAACCTGATCGTCGACTATTTCATTACCTGGCGTATCACGGATCCGGGGCAATACTATCGCTCTGCGAGAGGCGATCAGATATTCGCCCAACTGCGACTGTCGTCGATCATCCGGGAAGGGATTAAGGCTGAGTTTTCCCGCAGGACGGTACAAGAAGTCGTGTCCGCTGAGCGCAGCGAGATCATGGCGCAGATGCTCGTGCAAGCGAAGCTCAGCGCACCGGAGCTAGGTATCGAAGTAATCGATGTTCGCGTCATGAGTATCGAGCTGTCCGACGAAGTCAGCGACTCCGTCTACGCGCGGATGCAGCAGGAGCGGTTTCGCGTGGCATCGCAGCTTCGAGCGGAAGGTTCGGAGGATGCCGAGCGTATTCGTGCCGAGGCCGACCGGCAGCGCACGGTCATCTTGGCCGAGGCGTATCGAGACGCCGAAATCATGCGCGGCGAAGGCGATGCGGTGGCCGCTGAGACGTACGCCAACGCCTATACTCAGAACGCGGAGTTCTACGCTTTTTATCGAAGCATGGAGGCCTACCGCGCATCCATCGGCGGCGAGCAGGACATCCTGGTACTTAGCCCCAATAGCGATTTCTTCCGATTTTTGCAGGAGCAGTCCGGCGCCGCGCTGTAAGCACTGAACTCCGACACCCCCACAGCTGGACAGGAGGCTAGGGCTTTGGCCTGGTCAGATCTTCTTGCGGGCTTGGCTTTCTACCTGATCATCGAAGGCCTGTTACCCTTTGCCGCGCCCGGCGGCTGGCGCCGCGGGCTTGCAGTGCTGGCAAAGTTGGAGGATGGCCAGTTGCGAAGTTTCGGCCTCGGACTCGTGATCGCGGGCCTGGCTTTGTTGTATGTCGTGCGGGTCTAGTAGTTGGGCAGGAACGTCGTAGTCATCGGCACCCAGTGGGGCGATGAGGGTAAGGGCACGATCGTGGATCTCCTTGCCGAGCGCGCTCAGGCCGTCGTCCGGTTCCAGGGTGGCCACAACGCGGGCCACACGCTCGTCATCGACGGCGAGAAAACGATACTTCACCTGATCCCTTCAGGGATCTTGCGCGAGGGCGTCACGTGTCTGATCGGCAATGGCGTCGTCGTCTCGCTGCCCGCGCTGATCGAGGAGATGGACGGCCTACTGGCTCGGGGCATCTCTGTGGCTGAGCGCTTGAAGCTCTCGCCGGCCTGCCCGCTGATCCTGTCGTCGCACATGGCGCTGGACAGTGCGCGGGAGCGGGCGCGAGGCGGCGAAGCGATCGGTACGACCGGCCGGGGTATCGGGCCGGCCTACGAGGACAAGATTGCCCGCCGGGCGATTCGCGTTGCCGACTTGTTCGAGCCGACGACGCTCGAAGAACGTCTCAACACGCTTCTCGATCTGCATAATTTCTTGTTGCAGCGTTACTACGACGTGGAACCGGTCGAACCCGCTCGCGAACTCGAGCGGCTGCTGGAGTACTCCGAACGCATCAAGCCGCTGGTCGCCGACGTCACCGAGTTGTTGAAGGAGATGCAGGCCGACGGGCAAAGCATCCTATTTGAGGGTGCCCAAGGCGCGATGCTGGATATCGATCTGGGGACTTATCCGTATGTGACGTCATCGAACACCACCGTGGGTGGGGCGTCGACGGGCACCGGTGTTGGCCCGGCACACGTGAACCACGTCCTGGGGATCGTGAAAGCCTATACAACGCGCGTCGGCGCTGGGCCGTTTCCCACGGAATTGTTCGACGACATGGGGCGGCACCTGGCGCAGATCGGTGCAGAGTTCGGCGCGACGACCGGACGCCCGCGACGCTGCGGTTGGTTCGACGCCGTCTCGCTGCAGCGCGCGGTGTTCACCAATTCCCTGACCGGGCTGTGTGTCACGAAGCTGGACGTCCTGGATGGCCTGGAGACGGTCAAGATCTGTGTCGGTTATCACCTCGATGGCGAATTGATCGAGACGCCACCGCTGTTGATGGACCGCTTCGGCGAATGCGAGCCGGTCTACGAAACGATGCCGGGTTGGCAGACGGCCACGTCCGGTGTGACCTCCTACGAAGAGCTGCCGGGCGCGGCACGGGCTTATCTGGCCCGCATCGAGGAGATCCTCGGCACACCCGTGGATATCGTCTCGACCGGCCCGGGTCGCGAGGCCGTCATCGTCCGCCGTCACCCGTTCGATGAGGGCTAGCCTGGATGCAGAAAAAAATAGAAGTTTCTTTCTTAACCTACTGAAATAAAAAGAAAAATGTCTAAGGGTTTGTTCTGGCGGAACATAATCGGGCGCTCCGTGGACCGTGATCTGGGTCCGGGCGTGCCTGGACGAATGGCCATAATCTCTCTATGTTCTACGGGGGCTGTTCCGTTTGCCGGGGTCGTAGCGAGTATGAGGTGGGTTTGGCTGATCGCAGTGGCCGTCGGAGTGGCCGGCAACGTCGGGGCGCAGACGGCGGATCTGCCGCGCCCAGCGGAGCTGGAGCCGGATATCCAGTTCTGGGTGCGCGTCTATACCGAGATCGATACAAGCAGCGGCTTTATTCATGACTCCCAACATCTGGGCGCCGTCTACCGCATCGTTCGGTTCCCTGACGACATCAGCCGGCGCGCTCGCACCCGGCAGCTGAACCAGGCCTATCAGGAGGTGCGCGACGTTCTGGCCGTCCTGGCCGACGGCAAACGCGCTGACCTTTCGACCGAGGAACAACGGGTGCTGGCGCTGTGGCCTGAAGATGTCTCGAATGCTGATCTTCGCTCCTCATCCCGACGCCTGCGCTTCCAGCTCGGTCAATCCGACCGGTTTCGCGCAGGCTTGATACGGTCCGGTACCTGGAGAACCTATATCGAAGGCGTGCTCGCCGAGCGGGGTCTGCCGCCGGAACTCATCGCGCTGCCTCACGTGGAGTCGTCTTTCGACCCGACCGCGTACTCTAAAGTCGGCGCCGCCGGAATGTGGCAATTCACGCGCTCGACAGGATTGCGCTACATGCGTATCGATCATATCGTCGATGAACGGCGTGATCCGTTTATCTCGACAGTCGCCGCGACCCGGCTCCTGGAAAACAACTACGACGTCCTGGGCACCTGGCCTTTGGCCATCACAGCCTATAACCATGGCCAAGCGGGGATGCGCCGGGCGATACGGCAGTTGGGCACGGACTCGATAGCGACGATCCTGCGCGAGTATGAGGGGCGCACGTTCGGCTTCGCCTCGCGAAATTTCTACACGGCATTTCTGGCCGCCGTCCAGGTGGATGCTAAGTATGACAAGTACTTCGGCCCGCTCGATATCAAACTGGCCGTCGACACGAAGCTCGTGGAGATTCCCGACTACCTGACAGTGGCGACGCTTCAGTCCGCGCTCGACACGGATCGCGGTGTGTTGCGGAGCTGGAATCCGGCGCTGACGGAGGCCGTTTGGAGCGGCGACAAGTTCGTGCCGCGGGGCTTCGACTTGCGCTTGCCGGTAGCGATGATGCCGGACGTGGTTGGCCACCTGGCAGCGATCCCGGCGACACAGCGTTACACGGCGCAGATGCCCGATATCATTCACCGCGTGCGCAGCGGCGACACGGTGTCGGAGATCGCTACGCGGTACCGGGTCAGCGTCGCGTCGCTCGTCCAGCTCAATGGGTTGCGGAGTCGAAACTTTATTCGCGCCGGCCAGGTTCTGCGCCTGCCGGGCAGCGAAGGGACCCTTCCCATGACGCTGGCGCAATTCAATGGTGAGGAACCGGGCGAGACCTATGTCGTGCGAGCCGGTGACAGTATCGATCGTATCTCGCGTCGATTCGGCATCTCCGAACAGCTATTGCTGGCGCACAACGGCATCGCCGACAAGAATCTGATCTACATCGGCCAGGAATTACGCCTCGGCAGTCCTACCGAGCCGTCGGCCGAGCCCGTCGTCGAGGTGATGCTCGCCCGCGTAGAGCCTCCGGCTCCAGCGGAGCTGAGCCCGGCCGCGATGCTGTCAGCGGTTTCGGTTGCGGTGGCGGTGATTGAACAGGCATCGGGGCCGGTGGCGTTGGTGCCCGACGTGCCCATGCCATTGGTACCCGGGCCGGTGGACTTCCGGCCGGCCGAGCGAGTTCCGGAGCCGCCGGTCTTTATTCGCGAGACCGCGGAGACGCCGACCGAGGAGGCCGTGCCGGCCCTCGTGGCCGATTCGCTGGAAACGGAGCCGGAATTCGCGCCCGACGTGAATGTGTTGGCGAGCGTCCAGGCGGAGATGGCGGCCGACCCCAGTGATTATCTCGTCGATACGGACGGCACTATCGAAGTCCAGGCGCTGGAGACGCTCGGGCATTATGCGGACTGGCTCGAGATCCGGACTCAGCGGTTGCGGGATATCAACGGGATGCCGTTCAGAAAGGCCGTCGTGATCGGGCAGCGTCTCGGGCTGAATTTCTCGCTGGTGGATCGCGCCACATTCGAGCAGCGCCGAATGGAGTATCAACGCCGGACTCAGGAAGCATTCTTCCTTGCCTATCAGATTACCGACACGCGAGAACACGTCGTGCAGACGGGGGAATCACTGTATCTTCTCGCGCTACGAACGTACCAGGTACCGGTATGGCTCTTGCGCCAATTCAATCCAGACCTGGACTTGGATCGCGTCAGCCCTGGTACCGTGGTTAAATTTCCCGAACTCCGGGCGATCGCCGCCGTGGAGAACGAGACGCGTGCCTCGAACGCGGCTGCAATCAAGACGCGGGACGCTATCTGAGCACCGCCATCGTCGCCGACGCAGACCGGCATCAACCCCAACACGACTTTCGGCCTAGCGCATGCTGAGCTTGATTTGTGACGTTCGCCACACTCAGACGCGGGCGTTAAACATCGACTCGGAAGGGCTGAATAACGGCCCCGTGCCGCTCGCACGAGTTTAATCGGAATGAGAACGATTTGCATTCGCGTTAGGACTGGTCTATTTTCTCGCCTCTGGACTTCACTCGATGGCAAAGGACGAGGAATTCGTGCCCGTACGACTGACATGGATCACCCTCGCATCCCTGTTCGGTGTGCCGCTCCCCGCCACCGCGCAGCAGGCGCCGACGCTTGAGGGCTTATGGGAAATCATTCAACAACAGCAGTTGGAGATAGAGGCGCTTCAGCGGCAGGTCAGCACCACGCAGGGGCAGATTGCCGGGGCGGAGGCATCCATCGAAGCGACCCAGGACCGGGTCGCCGCCACGGCCGATTTCGTCGACGCACTGGCGGTCTCGGCGGGCAGAGCCTCGGACACGTCGATCGGCGGGTACGGGGAGCTTCACTATAACCGGATAGCCGCAGACGACCCCGCCCGGGATCTGGATCAGGTCGATTTTCATCGCTTCGTGCTCTCGTTTGCTCACGAGTTCGACGACCGTGTTCGCTTTTTCTCCGAGATCGAGTTGGAACATTCGCTGTCCGGAGATGGCCTGCCCGGCGAGGTCGAGTTGGAGCAGGCGTATCTCGAGTTCGCGCTAAACGACAGCATCACCGCACAAGGCGGGCTGTTTCTATTGCCGGTTGGGATCCTCAACGAAACGCACGAACCACCGACATTTTTTGGCGTCGAGCGCAATAGCGTCGAGACCGTGATCATCCCGTCGACGTGGTGGGAAGCGGGAGCCGGCCTCAGCGGGCACTTCGCCAGTGGGCTGAGCTGGACCTTCGCATTGCATTCGGGACTCGCGATGTCGACGGTCGGTGATGACGCGTTCCGGGTTCGTAGCGGCCGCCAGAAGGGCGGCCTGGCCAGCGCCCGAGATCCGGCTTATACGGCTCGATTAAAATTTACCGGGCTGCCCGGCCTGGAGTTGTCGGCGAGTTACCAATACCAACGGGATCCAAGCCAGATGTCGGGGGATGGCTTGGACTCGGGCAGACTGTTGACGACCCATGCGATCTACAGCCGGGAGAATTTCACCGTGCGGGCGCTGTACGGCGAGTGGTCCTTCGCCGGCGCGGCAGTCGAAGCCGCCGCGGCCGAGGAGCAATCCGGTTGGTATGTCGAGCCGAGCTTGAGAATCGGCCCGAAATGGGGCGTCTATGCGCGCTATGAGAAGGTCGACGGCGCCCGAGATCAGGATGAGTTCACGCAATGGGAGGCGGGCTTCAATTACCGGCCGGTCCCGGACGTCACGGTGAAGGTCGACTACCGCTCTCGAGAACACGTACTGGCTTCTGAGGCCGGCAGGGATTTCGGCGCGCTCGATCTAGGTATCGGCTACCAGTTTTGATGGCAGCGGCTCAGTAGGAACCAGTAACGGATGCGAACAGTGAGATACGCCTGTCTACTTGTCGGGTGCCTCGGGTTGACGACGTTGGCTAGCAGTCAAGGGCGCTATCTGGAGACCGCGGATTATCTTCGTGCTGCGTTCCCGAACGGTGAACCGATGCCGAGCACGCTCTGGGTGACCAGTGAACTGCGCCAGTCGGCCGAGGACACACTCGGCTACGGCATCGCTTCGCTACGGGTTCGATACTGGCATCGCGATCGGCGAACCGCCTGGATCCTCGATGAGATCGGTAAGGAGAAGCCGATTACGGTCGGCGTCGTCGTTGAGGACAACGCGGCATCGATGGTTCGGGTACTCGAGTTCCGGGAGTCACGGGGTTGGGAAGTGCGTTATCCCTTTTTCACCGACCAGTACAACGACGCGAGACTCGATGCCCGGGATCAGATCGATCGGCGGATCGACGGCATTACAGGCGCGACGCTGTCGGTCAATGCCGTGACCCGAGTCGTTCGTTTAGCACTCTTTTTATACCGATATGCAGGCGAGGCCGATGGCTGACAATCAATCCCGACCGGCACCCGTGCAACGCTGCTTGTCTCGTGTACATCGTTGGCTAGGGCTCGGATCGGTGGCGTTCGTCCTGTTGCTGAGCGTCACCGGCATCGCCCTCAACCACGCCGGTCAGCTGAATCTGGACAGGCACTATCTGCAATCGCCCTGGCTGTTGGAGTGGTACGGCATCGCAGTGCCGCCGCCGCAGGCGAGCTTCACTGTGGCCTCTCATCGGGTCAGCCTGATCGGAGAGCGGCTCTACTATGACAATAATGAGTTGACGGACGGGATCCCGGCGCTGGTGGGTGCGGTCTCGACACCTTCGTTCATCGCAATTGCGACGCCCACCGCTGTGCTTCTCGTTACACCGGACGGGACGTTGGTGGAGCGTGTCGATACCGAGGCCTATTTGCCCGGTGACGTCACTGCCATAGGTATCGCAGGAGCCGTTCTCTTCCTGCGCGGCGGTGATTACCTGTACGAGACGGATGAAAATCTGCTGACGTTCAGCCCGTGCGTCGAGTTCGACGTCGCCGATATTCAGTGGCCGGTGCCATCGGCCATACCTCAAGCTGATCTCGTGATTCTGCAAGGGCTCTATCGCGGACGAGGCCTCAGCCTGGAACGAGTGATACTGGATCTGCACAGCGGCAAGATTCTCACTCGCGTCGGCCCGATCCTGATGGATGCGGTCGGCATCATCCTGATAGCGCTCAGCGTTATCGGCTTGTTCATGTGGGCCGGTAGAAACGGTAAACAACGCCGCTCCCACTGAGGCTGTTTGTCGGCGCCGCCGCCGTCGTGCGGAAATTCGCTGTCACGGGCGACCGGCTCTGATAATGCGATCTGCGGGCTCGTGCTCCTCTGAGAAGTCCATCACATGAGTTCTTGTCGAGCCGGCGTACACTCCGCGCCTGGGTAGGGATATGCCGTGGTCGCCAGGGAGCGGAGCCGTGGGTTCAGACGAGGAATCGACAGGGCTGAGTCGTACGATAGCGAGTACGGGTACGCTCAAGCTTGCCGCAATACACACGATCGATATCTTCTATACGCCTATAGAAGAACGGTTCGAACGCATCACGCGACTGGCCACACGTGTGTTGGACGTGCCGGTCGCAGCCGTGACGCTGCTCAGCAATCAGAAACAATGGTTCAAATCGGTCTCCGGTTGGACGGTTTCGGAGTTGCCGCTGGAGGACAGCTTCTGCGCGGTGGTCGCGCCTGAGAATCAAGTGTGCGTCGTCTCCGATACGGAAGCGGACCCCCGGTTTGCCGATCATCCGCTCGTGACGAAGCGGCCAAAGTTCCGGTTTTATGCCAGCTATCCGTTGCACGACACCAATGGCCTGGCCGTCGGAACGTTCTGCGTCTTCGATCGAAAGCCCAGGCAGTTTTCGAGTGCTGATATGGAGTCGTTACATGATCTCGGGGAGATGGCGCAACGAGAGCTTATCGCGGATCTGTTGACCGATGCGCAGTCAGAGCTCATTTCGAAGCTTGGCGCCGCTCGGCGGGAAGCGATGTTCGATCCGCTGACGCGGGTCTGGAACCGGCGGGGCGCGACGGCGCTACTCAAGTCGACCCTAATCAAAGGGAGAGAGCAGAACACAGACGTGGGGATCTGTCTTCTCGATCTAGACGACTTTAAATTCATCAACGACTCCTACGGACATCAGACGGGTGATCATGTCTTGAGGAATGTTGCGGCGACGCTCGTCAAGTGCCTGCGCCCTGATGACGTCGTGTGTCGCTATGGCGGCGATGAATTCCTGCTCATTCTACCGGGCGCAGATGACAGTCAGGTGGCGATGGTCGCCGAACGGGCGCGTCGGGCGATCGCCGATACACCCGTCTGCACTCAGGATGGGGATCTGCCGGTCAGTATCAGCATCGGCTACACGGCCCTGGGACGGGACTACGATATCGCGATCGAAGAGATCGTCGCGCGCGTGGATGATGCGCTGATGGTCTGTAAGCGTGAAGGCCGGAACCAGATCCGGATGGCTGGCTAGCCAGAAGTACCACAACGTTTGTGCAGGCATATCAGGTTGCGGCGGCGAGCGGTACAATCAACTGGAACCGCGTGCATAACTGAGAATAATTAAATCGGCTGATCGCCTCGTCGCTCTACGAGGCAAAAATGAGTACGAAGACGGTAGGGGTTTTCGATGTACAGTTCTTGTGTCGATCGCCAGAAGCTCCGGCAGGCCGGGATATTGGTTTCTGCGCTTCTCCTGGCAGCGCCTTGGGCGGCGTCCCAAACGACGGCAGAGGCCGAGAACATGGCCTTGTTGGCGCACCACCCATTGGATGGGCGGCCATCCTACCAGCCCATGCCGCATCTATACGGTGACCGTTGGATTCTGTTCGCCGGCCATCATGCCGGTGAGGCCGTGAACTCGTTAAACGGTCAGCTTGAAGGCAACGGTACGTCCGTACTCGATGTGACGGACCCGCGTAATCCCATTTATCTCGCCCACATTGCCGCACCGCCTTGGGCGGAACACGGCTCGATGTCGCTGGGTACCGGCGCGCAGCACGTGCAGGTCTGTGACGGTGCGGATCTGCCGGACGGAGATCCGGACAAGGTCTATCTGCTGCGGTCTTTGGGCAATGTCAGTCACGAAGTTTATGACGTCACCGATCCGGCCGCGCCGGAATTCTTGGTCACCGTCGTGTGGACCGGGGACTCCCCGCCGATGGAGCCGGGCGCCGATTTCTACGACACGAAGGGCACGCACAAGAACTGGTGGGATTGCGAGACCGGCGTGGCGTATGTGACTTCCAGCATATCGGGTTGGAGAAAATGGCGTAACCTCCAGGCGTTCGATCTAAGTCGCCCTGAAGAGCCCGTCCACATCCGGGATTTCAACCTTGTCGGTACTGAGCCGGCTGCCACGATTCCGGCCGTAGAGGCGCCCGGCGGTTATTCCGGAATTCATCAACCCACGGTACTCGGTAACCGTATTTATCTCGCCTATGGCATGGATAGCGATGGTGTAATCCAGATCCTCGATCGCGATAAATTCATCAACGGCGACCCGAACGTGGATGACCCGTTCGAGCCGACCCCGGAGAATCTTCTCTACCCCGAGATCGCGCGAGTCGATCTCCCTAGTTACTGGGGTGGTCACAGCGTGCATCCGATCCTCGGCATGGAGATAGCCGACTACGCCGATGATGAAACCGGCGGTGTGCGTGACATTTTAGTCGTGGTGTCCGAGGTCACTGCCAATGAGTGTGGGAACGCGCGGCACGCAGTTTTTTTCCTGGACATCACCGAGGAGGACAAGCCGTTCGGCATCTCCTCGTTCCAGGTGCCGGAGGCTAGCGGGGATTTTTGTAGTCGCGGCGGGCGGTTCGGACCGCACGCATCGAACGACTCTCTAGCGCCGGTCTACTATAGGAACACATTATTCCTGTCTTACTTCAACGCCGGCGTGCGCGCCGTCGATATTCGCGATCCGTTCAACCCGAAGGAGATCGCCTACTACATCCCCGCGATCACCGAGAACACGGACGAGCGCTGCGTAGAAGTCGATGGTGAACGGCGCTGTAAGACGGTCATTCAGACGAATAACGTCAACTACGATCCGCGGGGCTATATCTATGCGTTGGATCGTGCTAACACGGGGCTACACATACTCGAGTTGACGGGATCGGCACGCGAAGGCACCGGTCTGCCTGACTAGCTAAAGAACAATAAGGAGAAGCCGTCATGCACAGAGGTTTTGTAACGGTTGCTGCACTCGCAGGGGGTCTTCTGCTGGCCGGCCTGCTTGGCGGTCAGTTCGTCTTCGCTCAGGATCAGGCAAGCTTCGGGTTCGCTGCGGTTCCAGGAGAGCGTGGCGGCCAGGATATCACCGGGCCCTATGACGTCGTGGCCGGTTGGCCGAAAGACATCTCGACATTGCCCGGACACGCAGACTGGACCTGGGGTGCCGGGCAGAGCATTTTCGCGGAGAGCCCTGACCGTATCTATGTGCTGCAGCGGGGTGAGCTGCCGAATGTCGAGCGACCGGTTCGGAAGCCGCTCTTCGATGTCGGGCCGAGCGTGTATTTCCCGATCGGGCGCTTACCCTGGCGCGACGCGACCGCGTCGAGCCTGCCGAGCAACGGGGGTGCGGGAAGCCTGGCGGAGGAGGGCATCTCTGCCTGGGAAGCGAACGGTGGCCGTATGGGCATCGACGCGCGCTGGGAACACTGCATCCTCGTGCTGAACGGCGAAGGCGAGATTATCGAGGCCTGGACTCAATGGGACTCGATGCTGCAACGGCCGCATTTCGTTGCGATCAATCCATACGATCCTGAGAAGCATGTCTGGGTCGTGGATGATCACAAGCACGTCATTCATAAATTCACGAATGACGGTAGCGAACTGGTACAGACGATAGGCACCTACGGTGAGCTTGGCGACGATGAGACGCACTTCAACCGGCCGTCATTTTTGGCCTGGCTGCCGGACAGCAGCTTCTTCGTAGCGGATGGTTACAACGGGACGCGCGTCGTGAAATTCGACAGGGACGGCAATTACCTGCTGTCGTGGGGAGAGAAGGCGGACGGCTCCCGCAACGACACCAGGCCCGGTTACTTCCACAACGTGCACGGAATCGCGGTGGATCCGGAGACGAGTCGTGTCTTCGTCAACGACCGCTACAATCATCGCGTGCAAATTTTCGATGAGAATGGCGAGTATCTCGATCAGTGGAAGTTCGGCGACAATCCCTCCGATGTTCATCTGTTCATCATCACGGCAGACGGCTATCTCTGGGCCGCGGATCGGGGGACGAACAAGATCCTGAAATACGATCTCGATGGTCAGTTCTTGTATTCCTGGGGTACCTGGGGCGATTTCCCCGGCGGCATGTGGGGTGTGCACGGAATGAGCGTGGACCAGGACGGAAATTTCTACATCGCCGAAGTAGATAACGGGGGCGTACAAAAATACACACCAAGACCGGGCGCGAATCCGGATTTCCTGGTCGGCCAGCCGGTACGCGCAGCCTGGTAGGCGTTCGCTACGAGAGACCGCTCGGAGGCAGCGCCGTAAGTCTTACGGGCCGCTCCCGGGGGCTGTTCCGTTCGCGGACGCCAGAGTTCCTGGTTTTTGGATAGATTAAATAGATTTAACCTTTGACTGACAGGGATAGAAGCGTGCGCGACCGTTGACGGCGCGGGCGTCTCGCAGAGATACTGGTTCTATCGGGGAACTTGGATTGGCGCGATCCGGCAGTAGTCTGCTGCCGGGGCGGCTCAGGAGACAGGCATGATCAGGAAGATAGTCTCGGTTTCTCTCTCGATTACCGGTCTGCTGTTCTTCGCCAGCGGCGCGTGGGCGCATCATGGCGGTGCAGCCTACGACGAGACCGAGACGATCACGGTGACGGGGGCCGTCACGAAGTTTCAGTTCATCAATCCGCATGTGCTCATCTATATCGCGGTCACCGAAGAGAATGGCGACACCGTGGAATGGTCTGGTGAATTGACCACTCCGATTCGGCTGGCCCGCATTGACCGCGCAGGCGCTGTGACGTGGAGCAAGGATCTCCTGCAGCCGGGGGATGAGATCACGCTGTCAGGCAACCCGGCGAGAAGCGGCGCACCGTCGCTGCGACTGCGCAGAGTGATCGACTCGCACGGCGTCGCGCTCATCGGCGGGGGCAATTAGTTGAGGAGTTCAGGCGGCCAAAGCGAGACCTCGGCTATGCGAGGATTTAAAACCATGTCACAGCGCGTCTTGATCTCGGTCGTCGTGTTGGTGACGCCACTGTTGATGTCTTCGCCGCTGTCTGCGCAGATGGGCGAGCACGGCGACGATCTATCGGGAGTCTGGACCAACTTCGCGCTCGAGAGTGCGCGGTCGTATCAGAACTCGGCACTCCGCGCTGACCCTCCGCCGATGACTCCCTGGGCGCAGGAGCGTTTCGCCGAGGCGAAGCCGACTTTCGGTCCCAGAAGCGTCCCGGTTCGGGAGACCAACGATCCGGTATACGATTGTTTTCGTCCGGGTACTCCCCGGATATACATGCATCCGTTTCCGATGGAAATTATCCAAACACCCGGTAGAGTACTGATGCTGTTCGAATACGATCACACGGTCCGGCAGATCTATACGGACGGGCGTGAGCATCGGACCGATCTGGCGCCGACGTGGATGGGCGATGCCACCGGAGTTTGGGAAGACGAAACGCTCGTCGTCGAGACGGTGAATTTTAACGACAAGACATGGATTGACCGTGAAGGGGTCCCGCATAGTGACCAGTTACGCGTGCTGGAGCGTATTCGGCGCGATGAAGACGGCAACCTGCTTATCGACATCACGATCGAAGACCCGGTCGCGTTCACCGAGTCCTGGACGGCACAACGACGCTACAGGAGGGTCGACTGGAACATCGAAGAGTTCGCGTGTATGGATAATGTAGAATTCGCGGCATACGAAGAAGAGGTCCTCGACTATGACTCCGGAGATGAAGAGTAGGCCGATCGTTAATCCATGATGGGATTCAAGAGAATATTCAATAACACCATTGGGGAATGAATTATGCGTAATCGAGTTGTAGTGCTGAGTTCGGCTGCCGTGGGCCTGGCGATGGTCCTCGCAGCGGGCAATCAGATGGTCTTCGCCCAAGGGCAGGCGCTTGGTTTCTCGGCGGTCCCGGGCCAGAAGGGTGGTCAGGACCTCTTCGGCCCGTATGATGTCGTCGAAGGATGGCCGCAGGATCTGGCCGACCTGCCCGGACACGAGGCGTGGACCTATGGTGCCGGGCAAAGTATTTTCGCTGAGAGCCCGGACCGCATTTTTATCCTGCATCGTGGTGAGTTGCCGAACATAGAACCACCCCGCGGTGTCGTCTATCCCGATGCGGGGCCCGCATTATCCTTCCCGGTTGCGCAGTTGCCGTGGCGAAACGCGTCGGTTGGGCCCAGGGCCAGCTTGCCCGGGGCGCTGGACGGAGACGACACCGACCGTGGCGAGCATGGCGTCGATCATCGGTGGGAGCATTGCCTGGTTGTCGTCGATGGTGACGGCAATATCATCGAAGAGTGGACGCAATGGGATGAGTTATTCCGTCGACCGCACTACGTGACGATCAATCCCTACGATCCGGAGAAGCACGTCTGGGTCGTTGATGATTATCGGCATGCGATCTTCAAGTTCACGAACGACGGCTCGGAGCTCGTGCAGACCATCGGTACGCCGAACGTGTCTGGCAACGATGATTCGCATTTCTTCCGGCCGACCTTTATCGCGTTTCTCCCGGACGCGATGTTCGTTGCCGATGGGTATGCGAACACGCGCGTCGTGAAATTTGATAACGACGGCAATTATCTGATGACCTGGGGTGAGAGAGGCAATTATCAAAGGGGCAACCCGCAGCTCGAGACCCGTCCGGGCTATATGAATAACGTCCACGGTATCGCCGTCGACGTGCAGACACGGCGTGTCTTCGTCAACGATCGCGCCAACAATCGCGTACAGGTCTTTACCGAGGACGGCGAGTACCTTGATGAGTGGAGCTTCGGGCCGGAGCCGACGGATATCCATTTGTTCTATATCGGGGCTGATAACGTGTTGTGGGCCGCCGACCGGGCCACGAATAAGATCTTAGGCTACGACCTCGACGGAAATTTCCTCTATTCCTGGGGTACGTTCGGTAATTTTCCTGGTGCCCAGTGGGGTGTGCATGGGTTGAGTGTGGACCAGGAAGGTAACTTCTACGTCGCCGAGGTCGGTAATGGCCGTGTGCAGAAGTACACGCCACGAGCTGGGGCGCGGCCCGAGACCATGGTGGGCAAACCGGTCTATTCGGCTTGGGAGTAGCCTGAATCCGCCGGGTGTTTAACGAACTACATATTGGACTGAGTCATGCATGTGCGACGCATGGAGAGTGAATAAGATGAATCTGAAATTTAATCAAACCATACTCGCTTCGCTCGTTATGGCCGCGGGCGCCGGGGTCTACGCTCAGGCGCCACCGGATTCCATACCGACGGTCTCGCTCAGTAACGTCGCCCGGCAGGGGTTCTTTTATGCGGGCGGTGAGTATGTCGGCGAGCCTGGCCGGGAGACGATGGGCGGCGCCATGTACGTCGAGGTGATGGTGCCTCAGGAGATTCGTCATCCGTACCCGATCGTGTTCCTGCACGGCGCGGGACAAACGGGCGTGGATTGGTTGCAGACCCCCGATGGTCGTCCTGGCTGGGCCTACAACTTCCTCGACATGGGATACGTCGTCTATCTGCAAGACTTCCCGGCGCGAGGTCGCTCGCAGTATGTGCCGGGGGTCGATGGAGATATCAATATTCGCAACGGCCCGAATCTGGAGCGGATCTTCACGGCTTCGGCAGCGACCGCGGATTTTCCTCAGGCCTCGAAGCATACCCAGTGGCCGGGCACGGGGTTGATGGGCGATCCTGTGATGGACAAGTTCACGAAGACGCAGGTGCAGTACATCGGCGGGCGCCAGGCACGGTTAACCGTCGATGCGAACGTTGCGTTGTTGGATATGATCGGCATACCGGTGATCCTGCTGACGCACTCCCAGGGTGGCTGGTTCGGATGGAATATCGCCGACGAACGACCCGACCTCATCCGCGTGATCGTCACGGCGGAACCGGCGGCGCCTCCGATCCGCGGCGTGGATACGTCCAACGTTCGCTACCGGGAGCGGGGCGGCCTCGCGTGGGGTGTGGGCAATACACCGATCACCTACGATCCGCCGATCAGTGACGCGTCCGAGCTAAAGGTCGAGATGCAGGAGGAGGCGGAGGGTCCGGGCCTCGTGCGATGCTACCGGCAACAGGAGCCGGCACGCCAGCTCATCAACTTGACCGACATTCCGGTGCTGTTCTTGAACGGCGAAGGCGGTTACCACCGTATCTTCGATCATTGCCTGGCGAACTGGCTGAACCAGGCCGGCGTCAAAACGGACTATGTGCGAATGGAAGATGTCGGGCTTACGGGTAACGGCCACATGATGATGCTCGAGGAGAACAGTAAGGAGATCGCCGAGTATATTCATAGTTGGCTCGAAGAAAATATTCTATAGCTGATCGGTTTCGCCGTCTCTGGTAACGTAGCCGAGACACACTACAAATCGGAGGAAGACCGTCCAATGCGGTACACATTATTCGTTATTCGACTGTCAGCCCTGGCGGCGATTCTTTTGATCGCTGGACCCTCATGGGCGCATCACGGAGATGCGGGCCGCTATCACGAGACGGTGACTACGGTCGTCGGCGTCGTTGCTCAATGGCGTTTGATCAATCCGCATTCCGTTCTGATCCTGGATGTCGAAGATGCGGACGGTACTGTCGTGCGGTGGCGCGGCGAGCTCGGTAATCCAACTAATCTGGGTACCCGTTATGGCTGGGACGCCGACACGTTCAAGCCTGGCGATCGCATCACGATGACCGGCCGCGCGCTCAAAAACGGCTCGCCGGCCATGACGTTGTCCGAAGGCAGTATCCTCGTTGACACCGACACCGGTGAAGAGTTGTACCGCGACCGTTAGCGCGCCGACCGCGGATCCACAACATCGTCATGAAAAAAAGCGGTCACGGTTTACGTTGCGTGTTCTCGGGAGCGCTGGCGGTCGGCCTGACCGCCTGCTCCGCGCCGCCGTCTGCGCCCACGCTGACGATCGGCTTCGGTCTCAAACAGTTTCAGTTCGAGTGGACTGCGGTCGCCGACGCGGACCACTATCGACTTTTCGCCGATCTCGATGGCTCAGCCGGCTTCATGCAGGTCGGCAGCGACCTGTCCGCTTCGGCGACGAGCACGACGGTGGCCGTCGCCGTGCACCTGTATCCGTGGACGACGGCACGGTACTCGTTGGAAGCTTGTAACATGAACGGCTGCTCGCGTTCGCCGGAAGTCAGCCCCATCGGCGGCATGCTCGATTCCATAGGCTATGTGAAGGCGTCCAACCCGGGAGTGGACGACCAGTTCGGCGGCGGCAGCATGGTCTACGGGCTGTCGGCCTCGATCAGCCAGGATGGCAGGACGCTGGCCGTTAGTTCTATCTTCGAGGACAGCACGGCCGCCGGCGTCAACGGCGACGAGGACAATGACTCGGCGCTGGACGCCGGTGCGGTCTACGTTTTCGTTCGCGGTAACGCCGGCTGGGCGCAACAGGCCTACGTGAAGGCTTCCAACTCGGAGTCGAGTGATCAATTCGGTTATTCGGTGGCGCTGAGTGGCGACGGCAATACGTTAGCGGTCGGCGCGAATCTCGAGGCGAGTAGCGCGACGGGAACCAACGGCGACCAGGCGGATAACTCTGTCCTCGGGGCGGGGGCCGTCTACGTTTTCGATCGACGTGATGGGCTCTGGAGCCAGCAAGCCTATGTCAAGGCTTCGAACACCGATGCGGGCGACGTGTTCGGCTATCAGGTGGCGCTTAGCTACGACGGCGATACCTTGGCTGTCGCTGCGCAGGGAGAGGACAGCGCGGCCGCCGGCGTCAACGCTGAAGAAATGAACAACGATGCGGGAGGGGCGGGCGCGGCGTACATATTCAGCCGCGTTGGAGATGACTGGTCGCAGCAGGCTTATATCAAGACCTCGTACCCCGAGGAAAACGACCTCTTCGGCAGTTCGATTGCGATAAGCGGCGACGGCAACACATTGGCCGTTGGCGCGCTCGATGAGGACGGCGGTCAACCCGGCATCAATGGCGACCAAGCCGATAACTCGGGACGCGGATCGGGCGCGACCTATGTCTTCACGCGAGTGGGGGAGGACTGGTCGCAACAAGCATATATAAAAGGATTGAACACGGAGCGGGCTGATGCGTTCGGTGCGGCACTCGCCATCAGTGCCGACGGCGATACCCTGGCCGTTGGCGCGCCGGATGAAAACAACACGTCGACTGGCGCTAATGCGGATGTCGGCTCTCGGGTTGGTAACGATCAGCGTACAGATTATTCACACGGTGCCGCGTACATATTCACACGCCAGAACGGTACCTGGGCGCAGCAGGGTTATATCAAGCCCTCACACATCGGGCAGCACGATCAATTCGGGACGCGCGTTGCACTGAGTGGCGACGGCAATCTCCTGGCCGTGGGCGTCCCGCTCGAGGACAGCCCTGTTGCCGGGATCAACGGCGATCGTGGCGACGACGACGCCGGTGGATCGGAATTCGGCGCGGTCTACCTCTACACGCGCAGCGAAGGCCAATGGTCGGATCACTCCTACGTCAAGTCACCGAATGTCGGTGTCTATGATGAGTTCGGCTCCGTCGTCGTACTCGATGGGGCCGGAACGACGATGATCGTCGGTGCGCGGTTTGAGGATAGCGCCGCAAGCGGGATTAACGGCGATCGTAGTAACGAACAAGCACGGGACGCCGGGGCTGTCTACATCTTCTAGGCTACTACTAGCTTCTGGGGGGCGGCAATAGCCGGTTAGTCGGAGTCGGCCGTCTTTCTCTCGGCGAGTATCTTGCCTATCTGGATTTCGAGCGATTCTTTTTTATTGTCGGTGAACTCGAATTCTTCACCATCTTGAGCAATCGCTCTATGCGTATCTGGCTTTCCTCCAGGCAGCAAGCTGATCCATTCCTTTCGGTCGCCAACAGGAACGCGCATCCGCATTATCCTGGTCATCTATTCGTCCTTGCTGATGAGTCCAAGACTCAGGTCGATTATTTCTGCTTGCGGTCGAGTCTGCTGTGACGCAGGCCGCAAAACGGTACGCGGATTCGCAGCCACCGGCGCGCGCCGGGGCAGGTCTGGCCGAACCTAGAACGCGCTGATTCCCGTGAGTTCCTTGCCGACGACCAGTTGGTGGATCGTCTCCGTGCCCTCGTAGGTAACGATGCTCTCCATATTGAGCATGTGGCGGATCGAGCAATACTCGGCGCTGATGCCGCCGCCGCCGAGCATGTCACGGCAGTCTCGGGCGATGTCCAATGCCATGCGGACATTATTCCACTTGGCAAGGGATACCTGAGTCGGGAATAGCTTGCCCTGGTCTTGACGGCGGCTGAGATGAAGGGCCAGTAGCTGCGCGGTCGCGACCCGGCGTGCCATGTCAGCCAGTCGAAGCTGAATGGCCTGCGTATGATTCAGCGGACGGCCGAACAATTCCCTCGTCGCGGTGAAATCCAGTAGCTCCTGTAGGCAGGCTTGAGCGGAGCCTATCGTCCCCCACACAATCCCGACCCGGGCCTGATTCAGACACTTGAGTGGTGGGCCAAGGCCCAGCGCATCAGGCAGGACGTTGTTATTCGGGACTCGGACGTTGTCGAAGAACAGGACGGCAGTACTCGACGCGCGCAGTGAGAATTTTTTCTCGATCTCCGTCGCGCTGAACCCCGGCATTTCCCGCTCGACGAGAAAGCCTCGGATGCCGTCGTTCGCCATCGCCCAGATGATCGCGACATCCGCGATGCTTCCATTGGTGATCCAGATCTTTGATCCGTTCAGGACCCAGTCGTCCCCGTCTTTCTTCGCATGAGTCTTCATGTTACCGGGGTCCGAGCCCCCGTGAGACTCGGTCAGGCCGAAGCAGCCGATGGCCTCTCCTCGGGCCATCGGAGGGAGCCAGCGTTCCTTTTGCGCCTCGGACCCAAAGGTGTAAATGGGATACATGGAAAGCGAGTTCTGCACCGAGACAAAACTGCGCAGCGCACTATCACCTCGCTCCAACTCCTGGTAGGCAAGACCGGAACAGACGCTGCTGAGGCCCGCGCACTCGTATCCTTCCAGGGTATCGCCGAGTAACCCTAAGCTCGCAATCTCGGGAATCAGTTCCTGAGGAAAGCGATGTTCCTCGAAACATTCTCGGATGATCGGCAATACCCTGTTGTCGACGAAACGTCGGACGGTGTCCCGCACGAGCCGCTCTTCGTCACTCAGAAGCGATTGGACGTCGAGCAGGTCTAGCGCATCGAGTGTACTCACGGTGTCCTCCAATCGATTCTTGTCTACTTGTTCGCGCCGCTCATGTTACGGGAGAGGCGCTCGTAGGCTGGGCCTCTCAGCTCTCGTCGAGATGACAGTGTAGCAGTCTGTCGCGCTCTCCAACTATCAGGATGTAGCGTCCGCTGTTACACTGGCCTCGCCCGTGCGGCTCCGCGAAGTGCGTAACAGCTAAAGGTAGTGAGGATGAAGACACCGCGTTTGAGCGTCCCGGTCATCATCAGGTACGCGATCGCGGTCATCGGCGCTGTTTCGATAACGATCGCGTTGCTTTTGTTCATGAACAATCTCGTCGGCCGCTTCTTGTTGCGGGATCCCACTCAATATTTCGCCATTACGAATTACTATCCTGCTCCTGACCGTGGCCGACAGTTGCCGGACGCGCCGGCCAGCCCGGCGGTCGCTCCGGACGCTCCGGAGTTAGACTATGAGATTACTGAAGATGTGGTGATCGAAGTACCGGTTGTAGAGGTCGACACGACAGTACCCATCGCAGAGCAACGGCCGAATCTCGAAAATTAGCGACGCTCGATCGAGGTTAGATTTCCGTCCTCGTCCAGTTCGAGCCCGGTATCCTTCGCTTTCGAGAGTACCGTCTCCGCCCAATCGACGCGACCCGCGTCGTCGCCACCGAGGATTGCCATCAAGTAGGCATGTTCGTTACCGACATTACGGAATCCGCGCATGACGCCCACGGGCACGGAGACCATATCCAAAGGGCCCAGCTCGGTCTCGCCGTCGCCGTCGTCGCCCCAGTACACGACCCAGCGTCCGGTCATGGCGACGAAGACCTCGACGGTCGAGTGCGAGTGTAGAGCGGCGCCTTTGCCGGGATCCGCTCCGATATAGGTGACATTGAAGTCCTCGACCGCCGTGATCGCTGGTTGCAGCTTAGAGTCCTCGGTCACACCGCGGCCGATGACGTTATAGATATCCCGTTCGTGCTCGGGGATGCGCGTATCCACGAACGCTTGTTGGCTCGGGCGGAGATTTTCGAACAGCGCGGTGCGCGAGCGCATCTCGTTTACAAGAGCCGGTCTGCTAGCCATGCCTGGGTTCCTCCCCGGGTTGCGCCGATGCTGGAGCGAGTACCTGCTGCCGAGGCGAGAGCACGACTCTGTTCAACAACCTCCCCTAACGCATTGATTCGTATGGGTCCGGCGCGCCGAAAGCTCGGACTCTAGCAGCTTTTTGGCACAGCGGTGCGCCACCCGCCTACAATACTCGGCTCTTCGCAGGTGTCATCATGAATCTGACCCGACTCGCCCTGTCCAACCCGGTCGCCGCGGTGGTGGCCGTTCTGCTCGTGTTTCTGTTCGGGACGATCGCGCTCATCCAGCTGCCGGTGCAGATGATTCCGACCGTGGTGATTCCCAGGATCACGATCACCACGCAGTGGCGCGCGGCCGCACCAGAAGAGGTTGAGTCGGAGATCATCGAGGCTCAGGAGGACGCGCTGCGTGGCGTGCCCGGCGTCGATAAGCTGGTCTCGAGCGCCGCCCAGGGGCAGGCGACGATCTCGCTGACGTTCGATCCGAGCGTGCCGGTCGAGCGCGCGTTGATCGAGGTCATCAACGGTCTGAATCAGGTGCAGCGCTACCCGGTCGACGCCGGGGAACCCAGCATCGAGACCGGGAGTTCCGACGTCGATAACACCATCGCCTGGTTTGGGATGTCGACTACCGAGGGAAACGACAACGACATCGCGGGGTATGAGGACTTCGTCGATGAAGTCGTGCAGACGCGTCTCGAGCGTATCAACGGCGTCGCCCGCACGATTATCTACGGTGCGCGTGCGAGCGAAATTCGGGTCACGTTCGATCCCTATAAAGCCGCCGCGCTGGGCATCGATATCCCGACGCTCGCAGGACTCACCGGGGACAACACCGATACGACGGGAGGGTTCTCCGACGTCGGGCGCCGGCAGTACACAGTTCGGTTTGCAGGCCGCTACGAGATCGAGGACTTCGGTGACCTGGTGCTCACCTGGCGTGACGGTAACCCCGTCAGGTTGCGTGATCTCGCAATCGTCGAAAGTCGCCTCGTCGATCCAACGTTCATGATCGTCGAGTCGGGTGCGCCTGCTCTGGCCATCGGCGTCCTCGCGGAGGAAGGGATCAACGTCCTGAATGTGATGGACGACCTCAAAGCGGCGGTCGCGGAGCTTCGGGCCGGACCGCTCGCCCGAGAGGGCCTATCGATTACCCAGATCTATGACGTCACCGAGTACATCAAGCAGTCCATCGGGATGCTGGCATTGAACCTGGTTCTCGGTATTGCTTTGGGCGTCGGGGTGCTGTGGTGGTTCTTGCGCCGCTGGCGCGCGACCGTCGTGGTCGCCATTGCCATTCCCGTGTCTCTCTTTGCTTCCTTCCTCGCGCTGAGCTTGGGCGGTAGGACCCTGAACATCATCTCGCTCGCCGCGCTGGCGTTCGCGATGGGCATGGTGTTAGACGCCTCGATCATCGTACTTGAGAATATCGTTCGGCTGCGGGAAAAAGGGGAATCAAGCGAGGCGGCAGCCCAGAAAGGCCCGGATCAAGTCTGGGGCGCCTTGCTCGCATCGACGGTGACCACGGTCGCCATTTTTCTGCCGATCTTGTTCCTGCAGGACTTCGCCGGCCAGTTATTCGCAGATCTCGCGTTCGCGATCTCCGTCGCCATCGTTGCGTCATTGCTGATTGCCATGGCGCTGGTGCCGGCGGCCGCCAACAGTTGGCTGCACCACGTAAATTTGGATGACCCGCACGAAGCCTGGTGGGACGGGATCACCCGGACCGTGATGCGGGCTACCGATACCCGGCGACGACGCCACGCCTGGATCGCCGGGTTGGTGCTGGCCGCGGCAACCATCACCTGGGTTCTGAAGCCGCCTGCCGACTACCTGCCCGAGGGCAATCAGAACTTCGTGTTCGCGTTTATTCTCCCGCCACCGGGACTGAGCATCGAGGCGGCAGAGACGGAGTTTCTCGACGTCGTCAAGGAGCGCCTGGCGCCCTATCTGGCAGGTCGGCGCGAACCCCAGATCGAACTGTATTTTCTCGGTATCGCCGCGCAATTCGGCATTATGGGCGTAAGGATCGCGGATGTGAGCCAGATGGACGAGCTGCTGCGGCGACTCAATACCGAGATCCTCGCCGGCATTCCGGACACGCTGGCGTTCGCGAATCGGGTCTCGATATTCTCCGGGTTCGACGGAGGTCGCGACATCGAAGTTAATATCCAGAGTCGAGATATCGACGCGATCCTGGCCAGTGCGAGGACGGGTATGGTGCTCATACCGAGGGTGTTGCCGGGGTCTCAGGTCAGGCCCGACCCGGGAGATCGGTTGGCGCAGCCCGAACTGCGGCTGATTCCAAACGAGCGACGAATTGCCGAAGTGGGGTGGAACCGAAGCACGATGTCGCGGATCGTCCGGGCGCTGGGCGACGGACTCTTCGTCGGCGAGTATTTCGATGGCGTTAAGAAGCGCGACATCGTGCTTCGCGGCCCGGAGTGGGAGAGTCCCGAAGAGCTCGCGGCGACGCCTCTGGCAACGCCTATGCGGGGGACGGTCCCGCTGGGGGAGCTCGTGCGAGTGGAACGCACCGTGGGGCCGGACCAGATCCGGCGGGTCGATCGGCGCCGCACAATTACCTTGGTGGTGACGCCGCCGCCCGGGCTATCCCTAGAAGAGTCCATCGCGACCCTGAGAGAAGAAGTAGAGCCGGCCCTCTTGGCCGAGTTGCCCGAAGATGGGGAGCTCAGTTATTACGGCAGCGCAGATAATCTACAGGTCGCGCTCAGCAACATGGCCAGGAGCTTCGCTTTGGCGATTGCGATACTGTATCTGTTAATCAGCGCGCTGTTCAGGTCCTTCAAAGACAGCCTGCTCGTGCTCCTGGTTCTGCCGTTGGCGACTGTCGGCGGCGTGATCGGTCTTCGATTGACGAACCTGTTCACATTCCAGCCGATGGATCTGCTGACGATGATCGGCTTCATCACGCTGCTGGGTCTCGTGGTTAACAACGCGATTCTCCTCGTGCATCAGACGCGATCGCTGGAAAGAGAGGGAACCGACCGCCGGGAGGCTGTGCAACAGGCCGTTCGTATTCGGTTACGGCCGATACTGATGAGCACGCTGACCAGCTTGTTCGCTGTGCTTCCGCTTCTGCTGATTCCGGGCTCGGGCACCGAGCTCTATCGCGGCATGGCGGCGGTGATCGTCGGTGGCATGAGTGTCAGTGCGGTCTTCACCTTGATCCTGTTGCCGAGCCTGTTGAGGTTGGGCGAGGAACATCGAGGAGAGGCCGTGACGGGCGTACTGTAGGAAAGCTACGCTGGAAGTCGAATCGAGGGATAATGGCGGCAATGAAAGGACTCAAGACAATTCGCGTGATGGTATGGGCCTGTGTCCCGCTGCTACCGCTAACGATTGCGGCACAAGGCGGTGGTTTTGGCCCGGCTGCCGTCGTTGTCGACAGGGTAAGAGAAACCGAACTCGCACCCACGATCAGTATCCCCGGCACGGTGCTGAGCCGCTTCGATTCGCGCCTCGCGTCCGAAGTGGAGGGCCGCGTCATCTGGTTCGCGGATGTCGGCACCGTCGTTGCGGAAGGGGACCCGCTGGTTCGGCTGGAGAGCACCACACTCGAGATACAGCGCGAGGAGTAT
>SMUZ01011549.1_pt1 | contig 44601 bp, 40 predicted proteins | sample 2456421 | NCBI WGS metagenome assembly SMUZ01 (sample SAMN11095932, study PRJNA526329) | marine sediment metagenome | biome: Marine sediment; feature: Surficial sediment; material: Deep marine sediment; isolation source: Hadal surficial sediment | place: Pacific Ocean | collected 2014-11 | depth... | reverse complement strand
GGCAAGGGGACCCAAGGCAACCTGGTGAAGTTCCAGATACGACCGGACCCGCTGGCGCACTAGCGAGGGAGGGAGGCGACGCCTCCCGAAACGAGTGCGGAACATTTCTCAGAGCCCCGCGACGGGGGGGCAGCCGGCTCCTCACGCGTCGCCAGTGGTAGTCCGATGCTCCGTGCCTTGAGTGTGACAGCGCCCGTGGTCGCAGCGATCATGATTGTCGTGTTGCTGGTCGAGCCACCGGCGTTGCGTCCAGCCGAGCGGTTGCCCACACTGCGCATGCTCACGGCGCGTGCGCCTGAAGGCCTGGACCGGACACAGTTGCAGGATGCCATCGCGCTGGGCCGGGAGGGCGAGCCGGGGTCGTACGTCCTCCACCGGGTCGCGTCGACGGGCGACCCGGCACCTACCATCGAACCGGCCGGCGTCGTGTACACGCCGTTTCTCCGGGTCGCGTGGGCGGCACATGCGAGGCAGTCGTCCGGTCGACCGCTGACCCTCGACGAGGTACCCGCCTGGATGGCGGCTCCCGTCTTCTACGTGGCGCTGCGCACCCCGTCAGTGGCCCGGGCTGCCGATCTGGGGGCCCCCTCTCTCGCCGTGGTGCCCGCCGGCTTCGCCACCTGCTGTCTCGAACCCCAACCGACGCTTGTCCGACCGCTGTGGATGAGGGACGACCCCGCTGTGACCGCGCGGTTCGGAGCCACGGTGCCGTTCAGCGATCTCGGGATCATCGCCGCATATCCGATCGAGGCATTGCGGGGTGGTCTCGATTTCGTCGCCTTTTATCGCGTCGATGGGCCTGACGGACCGTCGAGTGTCGAGATGCGCGGGCGGCTCGAGCCGAACGACCTCGAGGAGTGGCGCTAGCCTAGCAGTCCGTGGTGAAAGGCGCGTCGTCCGAGGATGACAAGGACGCGGTGACAGCGGCGCTGCGTGCTGTGCGGCTCGACGAGACATCTGTTCATGACTGTCGGGGGTAGCAGAATCGACACGCGCGCGCGGATCGCCATCATCGGCGCCGGCCCGGCCGGCCTCTCGACCGCCTGGTTCCTGGGCAAGCAGGGCTTCCACGACGTGACGGTCCTGGAGAAGCTCGGCCGGGTCGGCGGGCTCTGCAAGAGCGTCACCATCGACGGCATGTCCTACGACCTGGGCGCGAACTACCTGACCTGGGCCTACACCGAGACCCTCGCGATCGCCAGGGAGGTCGGGGCGAAGACCTACAAGGAGAAGCCCTACACCTCCATCGAGATCGTCAGGGACGCCGAGGGCAGGGACACGGCGCGCTACCGCCCGCTCAAAGAAGCGGTCCTGTTCAATCCCTTCACGAAGGAGAAGGTGAGTCTCTTCGCCTTCATGGTCGCCGCCCTCAAGTACCTATGGCTGCGCTTTCGCCTCGTTCGCGTCATCGACCGGCCCGACTACCTGGCCCGGATCGATGCCACCAGCCATCCCGAGCTCTGCGTATCCTTCAAGCACTGGCTGCGGGGCAACAGGCTCGACGCGCTGGCCTCGCTCTTCGAGTTCCCCGTGACGATCATGGGCTACGGACAGCTGCGGGACATCGCGGCGCCCTACGTGCTCCGCTACATTTCCTTGAAGACCTTCTTCCCGATGATCGCGCACAACATCCCGCTCCTGGGCCCGCTCTTTCAGCTCCTGCTGCCGTGGCCGAGGCGTTTCACGCTGGGATTCCAGAGAATGTGGCAGCAGGTCTCTTGGCGAACGAACGTCCGCCTGAATGTCAACATCCAGAAGATCACGCGGGACCCGGACTCGCTCGAGGCGCCCATCCGGATTACGTACCAGACGCTTCAGCAGGAGCTGAACAACCTGGACACGGTCGAAGGATGCATGGACTTCGACTACCTGATCCTCGCCTGCCCCCTGACGCCGGACGTCTTCGAGCAGTTGGGCCTCGAGAGGACGGACGCTGAAGCTGCGATGAGCGACAAGATCCTCGTCAATCCCTACTGCATGACGACCTACTGGGTCGACGGCATGCAGATGCCCCAGCCCATCGCCCCCATCCTGCCACTCCCCGACCGAGGGACACCCTGGGCGGTGGCCCGCCAGTTCCAGCACGAGGGCAACTACTTCACGCAGTTCTACACGCGGACGGATGCCAGCGAGTGCGGACGCACGCTGGACAAGGAGGCCTGGGATGGCATCGAGGCCAACGTCAAGACCGAGGTCCGGAAGCTCATCGGGCTCCTCGGGGGGCATCCCGACGAGACGCACTCCCGCTGGTCGACCTACGACCGCTTCACCTACTTCCAGCACGTGGAGCCCGTGGAGATCGGGCAAGGCTACTATCGGAAACTGGAGGATCTGCAGGGATCCGATCGCACCTTCTACGTCGGCGGCGTGACCGACTTCGAGCTGGTCGAACCCATTGTCCAGCACTCGAAGTACCTGGTGGAGATGCACTTCGTGGGACGCACCTAACGGCTCTGCTCGCGTCGCTCCCCGTTCGAGACCCGCCGCGGGTTGGCCCTCGAGACCCTGGCCACTCTTCACGATATTACGTGCTACACTGTTTATCGTGTCCCAGAACCAGAACATCACGCTCAGCCTGCCCCGTGAGCTGCTGAGGCGGATCAAGCGGCTCGCCGTTGACCGCGACACGTCGGTCTCTTCGCTCATGACCGAGACGCTCGCCCGGCTGGCGGACGACGACCGCCGCTACGGGGCGGCGCGCAAGCGCGCGCTTGCCGCCCTGCGGGCCCATCGGTCGCTCGGGACGGGCGGTCGCCCCACGTGGACACGCGACGACCTCCATGCGCGCTGAGCCAGCGCGAGAGTTCGTCGACTCCAACGTTCTCGTCTACGCGTTCGATCCATCAGCGGAGACCAAGCACGCCGCGGCGCAACGGCTCCTCGAAGGGCTGTGGGAACGCGAGACAGGCTGTCTCAGTGTCCAGATTCTGCAGGAATTCTTTGTCGCCGTGACCCGCAAGGTTCCACGGCCTCTCTCGATCGACGCTGCGGCTGATCGGATTCGCGAGCTTGCTGTGTGGAAGGTGTTCGCGCCGACAGCGGATGATGTCCTGGTCGCGATCGCGCTGCAGAAGAAAGCCAGGTTGAGCTTCTGGGATGCCATGGTCATCCACGCGGCAGCGGAATCGAGCTGTGACGTGCTCTGGACCGAAGACCTGAACGATGGGCAGGTGTTGCGGGGCGTGCACATCCGAAATCCGTTCTTGGTGAGGTAGGCGGCAGTCCTGGCCTGGCTGGCCCATGCCGGCGATCTCGTTCGTCCGCACCCCCTGGCCTTGCGTGCCCGGCCACGCCGCCCTCCAGTCTTCGTGGTGGATCCCGCCCAGCACCGGGACGGCCACGATGCTCCCGTGGTGCTCTACGCGGACGAGGCACGTAGCCAGGACGGCTCGCGCCGTGTGGATCGGCCAGCGGCTTCCCAGCCGCGGGACACGCGTGCTGCTCGATGTGTCGCGAGCCTATAATCACCTGGTGCATGATGAACGCCTCGCGGGCTGGACCCCAGAACAGATCGCCACGGCCCGGCGGTGGGTGGAGGTCTGGAAACAGGCTGGTCCACGGCTGGAACGGGTCCGGCGTGAGGAACTGCGCCATCTCGACCCACAGCGGGCGATTGCCCTGCTGTGCGGCGAGGCGGACTATACGGTCCCACCGCGTGCGCCCCGACCGACGTCAGGCCTGATCGAGCAGCAGCGTTGGTTCATGAAGGCGGCCTCCCGCCGTGAATGAGCTGATCCGTGTGGCGTCCGACCTGCAGCGCTTCTGTGAAGCCCGGCAGTGGCGCTTCTGCCTCATCGGCGGCCTGGCCCTGCAGCGCTGGGGCGAGCCGCGGGAAACCGTCGATGTCGACCTGACGCTGCTGACCGGATTCGGCTCAGAGGAACCGTTTATCCTCGCGCTGCTCGACCGGTTCGAGGGGAGAATCGACGACCCCGCCGGATTCGCGCGAACGAACCGAGTGCTGCTGCTCCGTTCCGTGTCGGGCGTCGGCATCGACATCGCGCTCGGCGGGCTGCCCTTCGAGGCATCCGTCGTCTCTCGCGCGACCCGATTCGCCTTTCCCGCTGATGTCCCCCTGCTGACCTGTTCCGCCGAGGATCTCATCGTCATGAAGGCGTTCGCCGCGCGCGGGCAGGACTGGGTCGACATCGAGGGCATCATCGTCCGGCAGACCGGGACGCTGAACTGGCCCTACGTCGACGAGCAACTCGGCCCGCTGGTGGCGCTCAAGGACGCCCCCGAGATCCTGACCGAGCTGGCACGGCGGCGAGCAGAGTTCGAACGTTGAGACACCGTCGACCGTTACGGCGTCGGCGCCCGGATCGCCTGCCCCGGGGTGACACCGTCGACCAGCGCCTCGTCGCGGACGACGAACGTGCCGGCCACCAGGACGTGCAGAATCCCCTCGGAGAACCGATCCGGCGCGTCGTAGGTCGCGCGGTCGATCACGCGGTCTGGATCGAACAGCGTCAGGTCAGCATCGGCGCCGACCTGCACGCGACCCTTGGCCGCCATCTGCGGGGCGACCGTCTCGAGCCGCCGGGCCGGCAGGAGAGTCATCTTGCGGAGTCCGTCCATCAGCGACAGCACACCGCGATCGCGGACGTAGTGACCCAGAATCCGGGCGAAGGTGCCCGCACCGCGTGGGTGCGCCCGCCCGTCGCTGAACGGGATGCCGTCGCTGGCGGCGATGACATCTGGCTGGCTGACGACCCACTCGTTCGTTTCTTCCACACGACCGTGCATGATGACCCACCCGCCTTGCTCGCGATAGGTGCGGAAGGTCTCTTCGGTCAGCCGCGCGCCGGTCTCGACCCATTGCAGCTCCTGATAGGCCGCGTCGGTCCGGTTCGCCCACCCATCGAACAGCGCTGACTCGATCCGGCTCGCGCTTGCCGTGTAGGGATAGGCCTCGGTCGTGACATCGACCCCGTGCGCCTGCGCGCCCCGGATCAGCTCGAGCACCGAAGGCGCCGCCTCGCCCGCGCTGCTGTTCATATGCACGATGTGCACCGAGGCGCCGGTGGCGGCCGCGTTCGCGACCACCTCCTGGAACGGCGCGATCGCCCCGCCGGCGCGGAAGGCCCCCGCGGAGCGGAGATGGATGAACACCGGCACCTGCCGGTCCGCCGCGGTGGCAAACAGCCGCCAGAGCTCCAGGTGACGGGCGCCCGGTGTGTAGCTGATACCGAAGCCGAACCCGAGACCGCCATGGTCGAGCTCGCGCTCCATCAACCGGATAAGGCGGTGCAGCTCATCCTCCGATGCCGCCTCGTACAGATACGCATCCGACGCGCCGCCTCGTCCGAGCAACAAGGTCCCCGCACCGCTGGTCTCGGCGACCATCACGCCGAACGCCTCGCGCCGGGCGCCCTGATGGCTGACGGAGGCCCCGAAGTGGATCAACGCCCGCCCCTCCCGAGCCGCATACCACGGGCCGACCGGATAGACGCCGATCTCCAGCTCCATCGCCGTCGTCACTCCGTCTCGCGCCTGATAGCGGCTGCTCTCGGGGTCCTGCCCGTGCGCGTGCAGGTCGATGAAGCCGGGCGCCACGACGAGACCGCCGGCGTCGACCACCTCATGCGCCTCGGGGGTGTCCTCGGTGAGAGCGACGATCACGCCATCGCGCACGGCAACGTTCAGGACGGCGTCGAGACCGCTGTCCGGATCCATGACCCGGCCCCCGGTAATCAGCAGGTCCACCGGCCCGAGGTCGGGAAGACCGCCACACGCCACGACCGTCAGACACATCACCGCCGCCAACGTCGCACGTCGCCCGCACGGTCGCGATGCAACACTGTTCATGGCGTCATCTCTCCCCACCTTCGCTCGCCGACGGGATCATACGGCGACCGTCGGTGGGCCCGCCGTACCCGTGCGGAGGCGGACTGCCTCCTGAGGGCCCAGTCACACATGCCTGGACATGTTCGGCGGCCGATCCATCCCGTCTGGCGGCGTTCGTCATCGGTCGAATACTGCCGGGATGCTCCCTCCTCGCGCCGTGCCAGCCGGGCGCCTCGACGCCCAAGAATGCGAACGTATGCTCGACCAGACCCTTCGAGCACTCACCAGTGCCCGAGGAACTTCCACCACAGCATACCGACCGGCAGCCAGATCGCCAGGTTCAGCACCGATGCATAGAACCCCACTCGCCACCAGTCCTCGAGGGTCACATAGCCCTCGATGAAGATGACGGGCGAGGTGGTCGTGCCATAGTGCGTCAAGCCGGCCATCAGGTTGTTGATGAACACGAGACTGTAGACGACCAACGCGGGGGGCGCGCCGAGGCTGATCAGCAGGACCAGGAACGGGGGATACATCGCGAGCGCATGCGCCGTGGTGCTGGCAAAGACGTAGTGCGCGTAGAAGTAGATTACCAGGGTCGCGAGAAAGACGACGACCCACGACGTCCCCGGAAAAAACGACCCGAACCACTCGGCGAAGATCGTCGTGACCCCGGTGTCGTTGAGCACGCCGCCCATCATCAGCAGCCCGCCGTACCAGACGAACACGTCCCAGGCGGACCGCTCGTCGAGCGCGCTCTGCCAGCTCAGCGCCTGGGTCAGAAACAGTACGGTGATGCCCAGAAACGCCACCAGCGGTGCCGACAGCCAGCTGACCCACGACGACGCGACCCAGAGCGCGATGACGCCGACGAACACCACGGCCACGACCGCCTCGCGTCCACGGATCGACCCCATCCGGGTCAGTTCCTCGCCGGCGAACGTGGCGGCGGCCGGTGTGCGCTTCAGCTCGGGCGGCAACACCCGGTAGACGAGATACGGCACCGCCACGCTGGACACGAGGCCTGGCACCAGACCGGCCACGAACCAGCTCGTCCAGGTGATCGTGACACCAGCGTACTCGGCGGCCAGGTCGCCCAGCAGCACGTTGGCGGCGCTACTGTAGAAGAACATGGCCGACGACACGACACTGCCTTGATAGAGACAGACCATCAGAAACGTGCCCAGCAGGGCCGAGCTGGGCCCCGGAGTCGACTTGTAGAGGCCGCTGATGCTCCGTGCGATCGGGAACACGATGCTGGCCGACCGCGCGGTGATCGACGGCACGCCAGTAGCCAGCGTGAGGTCGGTGAGATGGAGCGAGTAGCCGAGCCCGAGCGCAGTGCTGCCGATGGCCCGGACGAACCACAACGCGATCCGGCGCGCGAGCCCACACTCGCGCAGCGCGCGTGACATCAACATCGCGATGAGCACCATCCAGACCGACGCTGCGGAATAGCCGCTCAACGCCCGGTCCATCGGGAGATTGCCCACCGTGAGCATCGCCACGATGCCGACCAGCACCACCTGCGACCCGGGCATCGGCTGCAGCATCAGCCCGGCGATGGTGGCGAAGAACACCCCGACACGCCGCCAGTCCGCCGGCGCGACGCCCTCGGGCGGTCCGAACAGATGCGCGATGATGAAATAGACGGCGACCAGCGCCAGCAGCCGATAGGGTTCGAGCGGAGGCGGAGTGCGGGCGCCGCTCGACTCCTCAGCCATGACGGCGTGGGGCTGACCGGACATTGTCAAGAGGACGACACATCATCACGTTGGAATCGAGTGTTCGTCGCCCACCGAAGATGTTGAGCCGCCGCGTCGCGGGGCTGTGAGAAACGCCTGGCTGCGGGTCTGCGCTAGCAGACCCGCTCCAGGACCGCTGCGAGCCCCTGGCCGACCCCGATGCACAGCGTCACCAGCGCGTACCGGCCCTGGCACCGCTCGAGCTGCCGTATCGCCGTCAAGGCCAGACGGGCGCCCGAGGCGCCCAGCGGATGGCCGAGGGCAATCGCCCCGCCGTTGGGATTGACGCGGCTGTCGTCCCCACTCAGCTCCATGAGCTTGAGACACCCGAGGACCTGTGTGGCGAACGCCTCGTTGATCTCGATCACGTCCATGTCCGACAGCGACAGCCCGGCCCGCGCTAGCGCCTTTTTCGAGGCCGGCACCGGCCCGAGCCCCATGACTCTGGGCTCGACACCGGCCGCCGCCGCCGACACCACACGCGCCAGTGGCGCGGCACCGGCGCGCTCACCCGCGGCCCGGCTACCGACGACGAGCGCCGCGGCGCCGTCGTTGATCCCCGATGCGTTGCCCGCCGTCACCACCCCGCCCTCGAACAACGGGCGGAGCCGAGCCAGCTTCTCCACCGTGGTCTCCGGTCGAGGATGCTCGTCGTCGGTCACGACGTTCGTCTCGCCGCGTCTCGGTCCCGGCACCGTCACCGGGTCCAGCTCGTCCTGGTAGAAGCAGTCCGCCTTCGACCGGGCGAACCGCTGCTGTGACGCGATCGCGAACCGGTCACTCTCCTCGCGCGTGATGCCGAGATCCACCGCAATGTGGTCCGCCGTCTCCGGCATCGCGTGGTCGCCGTACTGCGCGGTGGTCCGGGGATTCGAGAAACGCGAGCCCAGCGTGGAATCGAAGACCGTGATCTGACGCCCGTACGCCTGCTCGGACTTGGCCATCAGGAACGGCGCGCGGCTCATGCTCTCCACCCCTCCGGCAATGAACAGATTCCCCTGTCCGCACGCGACCGCCCGGGACGCGTCCACCACGGCGGCCAGACCGCTGGCGCACAAGCGGTTGACCGTCATGCCGGCGACCTCGACCGGCAGACCGGCCAGCAGACCGGCGCGTCGGGCCACGTTCCGGCAGTCCTCTCCCGCCTGGTTCGTGCACCCGACGATGACGTCCTCGACGTCCTCGCCACGAAACGGGCTGCGCGCCATCAACGTGGCGATGGTGCCCGCCAGCAGATCATCCGGCCGCACCGCCGCCAACGCCCCGGCGTGGCGACCAAACGGCGTGCGGATTCCGTCGTAGATGAAGGCGTCGATCATGTGCGTCTGCTCTCGGAAGACGTCACGTCGTCAGGAGGCAGGAGGCCCGTCGACGGGGCTCGAGAGAGGCCGGAGGGGAACAGGTGGCTTCGCGCCTCGAGCAATGCTCCATTTCCGGGTTTCATGCTGACGTCTGCCTGCTGACTTCGAGGGGGTGAGCCGCGAATGGCTCTTCATTATACGGGGGCCGGGACCGTGCTCACGGCGCCGCACAGTGGCAGGTGGCCTCGTCGTCGGTCGCCCCGGTGCCTTCGTACACCGCAACTTCGGGGTATGGGCAGACCGGCCGGGTCATGCGCGGCTCCCCGGTACCCCGAGCGGTGAGGCGCGCAGACGGCCGGGCGGCGTCTCGCACCTTACACCGCCGCGCCTCCCAGGTCATCCGCCGTCGCCGAGGCTGCGGCGGACCCGCTCGACACCGGTGTCGCGGTCCCCCCAACCCGTCTCCTCCAACCGGGTACGGAGCATTTCTTGATGTGCGAAGCCTGCGATCCCTCCTCATTGTCTCCTGTCTCCTGACTTCTGACTTCTGACTTCTTAGGTGGCGGCGATATAATTCCGTCACCCCATGCCGCCGCTTCATGGTCTCAGAGTGATCGACCTCACCCGAGTGCTGGCCGGGCCCTACTGCGCCATGTTGCTCGGCGACATGGGGGCCGAGGTCCTCAAAATTGAGGAACCGGTCCACGGCGACGACACACGGGCCTGGGCGCCGTTCCAGGGTGGCGTCAGCACCTTCTTCCTGGGGATGAACCGCAGCAAGAAGAGCGTCACGCTGGACCTGAAGACCGCCGACGGCGCCGACACGCTGCGCCGGTTGATCCGCACCGCCGACATCCTGATCGAGACCTTCCGGCCGGGCAGTTTGAAGAAGCTGGGGTTCGACTACGAGACGGTCCGTGCCTGGAACCCGCAGCTCGTGTTCTGCTCGATCAGCGGCTACGGCCAGCAAGGCCCCAAGCGCGACCTGCCCGGCTACGATGCGGTCATCCAGGGGGAGTCCGGGTTGATGCACGTCACGGGAGCGCCGGACGGCCCACCCACACGCGTGGGGGTTGCCATCACAGACTATCTGGCCGGTCTCTACGCGATGAACGGCATTCTGCTGGCGCTCCGCGACCGCGACGAGACCGGGCTGGGCCAACATGTGGACATCGCGCTGCTCGACGCGATGACCTCGGCGCTGGCGTTGCCGGCGAACGTCCTCTTCGCCACCGGCCAGGAGCTGGGGCGGGAGGGCAACGACCATCATTCCCTCACGCCGTATGAAGCGGTAACGGTCACGGACGGTCTCGTCATGGTCGCGGTGGGTAACCAGCGTCTGTGGCATCAGTTCTGCCAGGCGATCGAGCAACCTGAGCTTGCTACGGACCCCCGCTTTGTCACCAACACGGATCGGATGCAGCATCGCGCGGAGCTCAAGACGCGGCTGGCCGCCTGTCTCGCCGGTCTCACCCGCGACGAGCTGATCGGGCGGCTCCGGGCGCATGCGGTCCCGTGCGGCCAGGTGCGCACCGTGGCCGAAGCGCTGGCTGAACCCCAGCTGGCGGCGCGGGACATGATCGTCGAGCTGGCACATCCGGAGTTGGGCACCGTGCGTCTGCTGGGCAACCCGATCAAGCTCTCGCGTTCGCCGGCCGTGATCCATCGGCCGCCGCCGGGTCTCGGCGAGCACACCGTGGAGGTCCTGGCCGAGCTCGCAGCAGATGCGGACCCCGATGTCGAACGTGACACCGTGGACATAACGGAGTAGCGGTTCTCCACAGGAGGGCGAGATGAAGAGACACACCACACTGATCGCCGCACTCAGCCTGTCGGTCGCCTGGCTGCCCGGGGCGACGCACGCGCAGACCTCGAGACTCGACACGTCTGGCCACGTGCTCGAGGACGCCTATATCCGGCTGCCCCTGTCCGCCGCCGACCAGCGGTACGGCTCGATCGACGGCGCCCGGATGAAGGCGCTGGTGCGCGACGTGACGGCGATCTCACGCGCGAACCGCGACGACCGCACGAAATACTGGGGCCGGATAGCCGGCACACGGGGCGAGGAGATGGCGCGCGAGTATATCGAGGCGCGGTTCCGCGTGCTGGGTCTGAGGGACATCCGCACGCAGGAGTTCGACCTGCCCACCCAGTGGTTCCCGGCCAGCTACGACGTCAGCATCGAGGCGGGCGGACAGGTCTACCGGTTCGACTCGCTGGTGCCGGCGCTGCGGTCCAACCCGACCGACGGCATGCTCGACCTCGAGGCGGTGTGGGTCGGCACCGGGTCGGCCGCAGACTTCCACGGGCGCGATGTCGCCGGCAAGGCGGTGTTCATCCACAGCATCCCGGCGCCCGGCTCCATGGGACACTCGGCGGGCGCGAGCTGGGAGGGGGCGATACGCCGGGCGCAGGACCGCGAGGCCGCCGCCATCTTCGTCATCTACGGCATCTCGGACAACTTCACCATCTGGCAAAGCCTCGGCGGGGGGATCACGACCCCGGGCGCCTTCATGGGCTACGAGGACGGCAACACCGTCAAAGGGCTGATCGGCAACGGAGAAACCGTGCGGGTCAAGATGCAGGTTGATATCGAACGCCGGGACGGCATGACGACAGCGAGTATCTTCGGGACGCTACCGGGCACGACCGACGAGAGCATCTACGTGCTGGCGCATCTCGACGGCTACTTCGAGGCGGCGCTCGACAACGCCTCGGGGATCTCGGTGATGCTGACCCTGGCGGAGCACTTCGCGGCACGGCCGCAGGCGGAGCGACGCCGGAACATCGTCTTCGTCGGCACCGCCGGTCACCACGTCGGCTCCCCCGGGTCTCGCTGGATGCACGACAACCGAGCGACGGCGCTCGCCAACGCCGCGCTGATGATCAACTGCGAGCACGTCTCGGTGAAGCAGACGATCTACTGGGGTCCGACGATGCGGATGACCGACATCCCGTCTCCCCGGCGGTGGTGGGTCAACGGCAGCGACCGGCTGATCGATATGGTGCTCGACGCCTATCGGACGTTCGGCGTGGCGGTCTGGGACCACATGGAGGATCGCGCGGCGGGCGAGATGGGCAGCGTGGCGCGGGATCTCCCGTCGATCCAGATCATCCGGTCCCCAGAGATCAAGCACACCGACCAGGACATCCCCGCGTGGGTGCCCGAGGCGGGTCTCGAAGCGGTGGCGCGCGCGTATGCCAAGATCATCGACAAGGTCAACATGCTCGACCGCGCCCAGCTGCAACCGTCACGCAGCTCGAGCACCCAGGGCGGGAGGCTCTGATGAACGGCACACGGGGACGTCGCGGACCGATGCGAGCCCTCATTGTCTTCGGGTTGCTGGGGTTGCTGGGCGCGGCGCCGGGTGCGCAACGCGGCGAGCGGTTCCGCGGACGGCTGTCGGTGCTGCCGGTCGACCCCGCCACCGCCCGCACGATGTCCGGCTCGGGCGAGGCGCGCGCGACGCTCACAGGCCATTCGCTCGTGATCACCGGCACGTTCGAAGGACTGAGCTCGCCGGCGACGGTGGCCCACATCCACCGGGCGCCGCCTGCGCGGAGGGGGCCTGTGGCGTTCACCGTCGAGGTCACGACGGCCACCAGCGGCGAGGTCAGTGGCAGCCTGGAGCTCGATGACGCGCAGATCCAGGCGCTGCGACACAGCGAGTACTACGTCCAGATTCATACCGAGAACAACGCCGGCGGCGAGATCCGCGGGTGGTTGATGCCACAGGACCCGTCACGCTGACACACGGCGACGCGACCGTGCTCGTGACGTGGGCCTGCTGGCCGCCACCACACAGATCCAGAGCCAGACGACGGCGGCCGACGACACCGCCAGCCCGGCGCAGACCGGCCGTGTTCAAGCTGCCGCTTCGCTGATGGCGCCCGGTCGACGTTGCTTTCCTCACCATCGACCACTAACATGGCGGCGTTTCGGCGGCACCCGTCGCCCCACGGCGCCGAGCAGCACGCGACGACGACCCACCACCTATGCGCTCCCGGGCCCGCAGCACTGCGCTCATTCTGGCTGTCCTGACGGCAGGCTGCGGGAACGACGCACCCACCGCACCGACGCCCACGTCTCCGGGCACACTCGTTGCGGCCCTCCTGTCCTGTCCACCTTCTGTGGAGCGGCAATCGGTCGATGCGTTGCCGGTGACGGTCAGCTGGGACCTGCCGACGGTGGCCGGCATCCCGGTCGACAAGAGCTCCTGCTCGCCGGTCTCCGGCTCGGCGTTTCCGATCGGGACGTCAACGGTCACCTGCACCCCCGACCAGACAACGCTGGCCAGCTCCTGTTCGTTCTCAATCACCATCACCCCACCGGCCCCCACGCTGCGCTTCACCAGGTTCATGGCGTTCGGAGACAGCATCACCGCGGGGGAAGTCGGCGGCAGCTTCCTGCCGCCGGGTGTGACGGCCCGTGCGCTGCTCGCACGGCTGCGCGCAGCCCATGGCCGGCCGCTTCCGGGCATCTCCAACGCGGTGCAGCCGTTGACCGCCTATCCCGCCCAGCTGCACAACCTGCTGACCCCAGCCTACGCGACCCAGCAGATCAGCGTCGCCAACGAGGGGCTATCCGGCGAACGTGCGGCGCAGGGGGTGTTACGCCTCACAGCGTCGCTCCTCGCGGGACAGCCCGAGGTGCTGATGCTGTTCGAGGGATTCAACGACATCGATGTCGCCTTCCTCAACAGACCGGCGGGCGACGACACGCCCATCAGTGTGGCTCCGATCGCCGCCGACCTCCGCACCATGGTACGCAACGCGCAGGGGCGCGGTGTCGAGGTGCTGCTGGCCACCCTGACCCCGGTCACCGATGCCCGAGAAGAGTCGGATCCCGGCACACGGGCGGCGATTCTCGCGCTCAATACCGAGATCCGCAGCATGGCCACCGCGCTCGGTCTCGGCGGGGTCGTCGACTTGTACGCCGCGCTGGACGGTGTGCCCGGTGTCATTGGCGCCGACGGATTCCATCCCACCGTCACCGGGTACCGCCGGATGGCGGAACTCTTCTTCGCCGAGATTGTGTCCCGTTACGACATCACCCCTCGGGCTCCCGCGCTCACGGCGCCATAGCCCTCGGGCGTTTCACCTAATTTTTCTGGCACCTGTGTGTCTGGTGACCGGCCCTCGTCTGGCCTATGATGGTATGCGGAAGAGACACGTCAGGAACGCGTGCCGGATGGTCGGGCCGAGCTCTCGGCGCCAGGGGAAGCAGGAGCTGTCCACGTGACACCAGTCGCATCACCGTTCCGCCCCGGCGGCCAGTACTTCGGACCGCTGATCGGCGTCGTCGTTGTGGCCATCGTGGCCGGCCTCGCCTCGTATATCTACTTTGGCGGTCAGGAGACGGTCGAGGAGCCGGAACCGGTCGTCGAGGCACCACCCCGGCCCGTCACGCCGGCGCCGCCGCCGGTGGAAGCATTGGTGGAGGAGATCGCGCTGCCGTCGCTCGACGAGAGCGACTCGCTCGTGCGTGACCTCGTCGCGGCGTTGACCTCGCACCCGGCGTTCGCCGCCTGGTTGATCCCGGACCAGCTGGTCCGGACGTTCGTCCTGGTGGTCGAGAACGTGGCCGACGGGAACAACCCGGCCGAACGTTTGACACCGCTGCGCCCCACCCAACGTTTCCGCGTGCGGGGTGAGGCGCCGCAGCTGGGCATCGACCCGGCCAGCTACGCCCGCTACAACACCCATGCGGAAATTGTGGCGTCGATCAACCCGGTTGGTGCCGCCGAGCTCTATCGCAGGCTCTCCCCGCTGATTACCGAGGCGTACGCCGAGCTGGGACATCCGGACGGCGGGTTCGACAACACCCTGCAGCGGGCGCTGCGGATCCTCCTCGAAACGCCGGTGCTGGAGCGCGACGTCACCCTGGTGCCGCGCGCCACCTTCTTCGAGTTCGCCGACGACGAGCTCGAGAGCTTGCACCCGGTCCAGAAGCAGTTCCTGGGCATGGGCCCGCGCAACGTTCGCGCCGTCCAGGCCAGCCTTCTGGACATTGCCCGTGAGCTCGGCATCGATTCGAGCAGTCTGCCGGTTCCTGCCGTGGTGCGGTGAGCGTGCAGCTCAAGGTCAAGCGCCTTGGCCCCGCAGCCACCATTCCCGCTCGGGCCCGCCCCGGCGACGCCGGTCTGGACCTCTACTCGGCCGTGGACCTCGAGATTGCACCGGGTGAGACCCGGCTGGTCGGCACCGGACTCGCGATTGAGCTCCCCCCAGGCACCGAGGCCCAGGTCCGTCCCCGCAGCGGGCTCGCGTTGAAGCACAGCGTCACCGTGCTCAACAGCCCGGGCACGATCGACGAGGGCTACCGCGGCGAGGTGGGCGTCATCCTCATCAACCACGGCCGGACCCTGTTCGAGGTCCGGCGGGGCATGAAGGTGGCGCAGCTGGTGGTGCAGCCGACGCTCGAGGTCGAGGTCGTCGCGGTCGACGCGCTCTCCGACACCCCTCGAGGCACAGGGGGCTTCGGGTCCACGGGCGCATGAGTCCGCTCGACCGGCGACCGGCATCCACGGCACGTCACCTTCCCGCCCCTGCACAGAACGGCGCGGCTCGACGGCATCGAGCACGCGCTGACGGTGTGTGTCCGCACGCAAGCGCTCTGGTGGGTGATAAGGTGGGAACCGGCGCCTAGCCCGGACCGACATGCCCAGCGATGCCACACACGGGGCTCGAGACCGCACCCTCCGGGTCGCGCTCTGCCAGTGCAATCTGCCGGTCGGCGACCTCGACGGTAATGTGAATCGTATCCGCGTGCTGATCGGCCGGGCGGTCGAGCAGGGCGCCGACCTGACCCTCTTCCCCGAGCTCTCGGTCACCGGCTATCCACCCGAAGATCTGCTGCTGAACCCACGGTTCGCCGACGCGGCGGCGGCCGGTGTACGTGAGCTTGCGCGCACGGTCACCGACACCGTGGTGATCGTGGGGCTCCCGGCGCTGCGGGAGGACCTGCACAACGCGGCGGCGGTGCTGGCTGACCACGCCATTGTCGCGACCTACCGGAAACACTTCCTGCCAAACTACGCCGTCTTCGACGAACAGCGTTACTTCGCCAGCGGCGACGACGCGCTGGTGATCGATCTGGCCGGCGTACGAGTCGGCGTCACGATCTGCGAGGACCTCTGGTACCCGGGCGGACCAGGCCAGTGGGCGGCCATCGACGGCGGCGCGGAGCTGATCGTGAACCTGTCGGGGTCGCCGTATCACCGGGGCAAGGGGCTCGAGCGGGAACGGATGCTCGCGCAGCGCGCGGCCGACTACTGTTGCTTTATCGCGTTCTGCAACGCGGTCGGCGGACAGGACGAGCTGGTGTTCGACGGGCACAGCCTGGTGATCGATCCGACCGGCGAGGTCGTGGCGCGCGGCGCGCAGTTCGAGGAAGACCTCCTGGTGGTCGACGTCGACATGGTCGGGGCCTCGCGGCGCCGGCTCCATGACCCACGATGGCGGCAGTCGCTGGACGCCAGGCACGGCCGGGTGCGCTCGGTGAGCGTCAGCCGTGCCTCACGGCCACGGCTGACGCTCGCACCGCGGTCCGCATCAGTGTCACTGCTGGAACCGGACGCGGAGGTCTACCGCGCGCTGACCCTCGGCACCGCCGACTACTTCCGCAAGAACGGGTTCCAACATGCGGTGCTCGGTCTCTCGGGGGGGATCGACTCGGCGCTCGCGCTCACGGTCGCTGCCGACGCCCTCGGCGCGGACGCGGTCACCGCGGTGTCCATGCCGTCGCGGTACACAGCCGACATGAACCGGGAGGACGCGAGCACGCTGGCCGCCACCCTCGGTGTCGAGCTGATGGAGCTGCCGATCGGTGACCTGGCGACCGCATACGACGGGGCACTGGCCGGACCGTTCGCCGGCACCGAGCCCAACGTCGCCGAGGTGAATCTGCATGCGCGCATTCGCGGCAACCTCCTGATCGCCCTCTCGAACAAGTTCGGCTGGCTGGTGCTGACGACCGGCAACAAGAGCGAGATGAGCGTCGGCTACGCCACGCTGTATGGCGACATGGCCGGAGGATTCGCCATCCTCAAGGACGTGCTGAAGACCTGGGTGTACCGGCTGGCACGCTGGCGAAATCGGGACACCGAGGTCATTCCGATCCGGATCATCGACAAGCCGCCGACCGCCGAGCTCCGCGAACACCAGCTCGACACCGACAGCCTGCCGCCCTACGACACGCTCGACGCGATTCTCGAGGCCTACGTGGAGGATGACCGGAGCCCCGAGGATATCGAGCAGCTCGGCGTCGACTCGGCCCTGGTCGGTCGCGTCGTGACGATGGTCGACCGCGCGGAGTACAAGCGCCGCCAGGCGCCACCCGGCGTGCGCATCTCGACTCGAGCCTTCGGACGCGATCGGCGACTCCCGATCACGAACCGGTATCGGTCTCGCTGACCTGTCTCTTCCATCCACTCGAACGTGCGAGTGTCGAGCTGCTCGGGACGGGCGGCGCGCACCGCGCAGCGACGACTGCTGCGGTCGTGTTCGCCGGAGGGGTACCTCGAGGACCGTCGCGGACGCGCTGCACGAACAACGCGCCGCTATGAGGGCACGCGCACGAACAACTTCCCATTCTCGGCCGCCGATGCATCCCGTCTGGCGGCGTTGCTCGTCGGTCGAATACTGCCCGTATGCTCCCTTCTCGCGCCTGGCCAGCCGGGCGCCTCGCCGCCCCGACACGGGAACGTCTTCGTGCGCGGACCCTGAGGAAGACCTCGCCTCCAGTGCCGGGAACTCACAGAGCGCGGCGGGTCTCGAACGGCGAGCGAAGCGAGCAGACAAACGACCTGATCATGGAGGGATGTTGACGCTGACTCGCGACAGAGATCAACTAAGCTGGGGGCGGATGCATACATGGAAGGCACACCCGGATGATCAAGCGCATAGAAATTGACATTGCGCCGGACAAGGCATTTGATGACGTGCATCTTCGCAAGGTCGCCAGCGAACACTCTGGCATCCTGCCTGAGAGAGTCACTGATCTGGTGCTGGTACGACGGTCGCTCGATGCACGGCGTAAGCCCCCAATCTATCGCGTGGCCTTCGACGTCTATGTCGAGGCAACGCCCCAGAAAGCTGAGCCACACACCGGTAGGCTCCTGCATGCCACGGCCGACCACAAGGTCATCATCGTGGGCGCGGGGCCAGCGGGATATTTCGCGGGGCTGCAACTGCTGGAGCACGGCATTCAGCCGGTGATTTTCGACCGCGGCAAAGATGTGCAGAAACGGCGCAAGGACCTGCGGGCGATACAACAGTTCGGTACCGTCAATCCAGATTCGAATTACTGTTTCGGCGAGGGTGGGGCCGGCACGTACTCTGACGGCAAACTCTATACTGCCGCCAAGAAGCGGGGCAACATACGCAAAGTGCTGGAACTACTGGTCGAGCATGGAGCGCACGCCGACATCCTGGTGGATGCACACCCCCATATCGGCTCGAACAAGCTGCCCCAGATAGTCCAAGCCATCCGCCACACCATAGAAGGACACGGTGGCGAAGTGCATTTTGACTCTCGAGTCACCGACTTTGTGATTCGAGACAAGACCATCTATGGGGTCATCGTCAATGACGAGCAGGAGCACCTGGCGGCGAATGTCATTCTGGCCACGGGACATTCAGCGCGCGACATTTACGAGCTGCTACATCAGAAGAATATCCGCGTTGAGCCAAAACCCTTTGCCATGGGCATTCGCATCGAACATGCACAGGTCCTGATCGACAAGATTCAGTATCACATGCGCCCACGGAGCCGGCACCTGCCTGCGGCAAGCTACAAAATGGTCGCTCAGGTCGACGGCCGCGGTGTGTTCTCATTTTGTATGTGCCCGGGCGGCCTGATTGTCCCGGCGGCGACGGCGCCTGGTGAGATCATCGTCAACGGGATGTCCTTATCCGGACGCGATTCCGCCTTTGCCAATTCAGGCATTGTCGTCAGTGTTGAACTTGACGATGTGCGGCGGCAACATGGCCCTGACCCCCTGGCAGGGCTGCGGTATCAGCGGAACACAGAAGAACGCCTCTTCGCGGCAGGCGACGGGTCTCAACAAGGCCCCTCGCAGCGCATGATTGATTTCATCGAGGAGCGGGTGTCAGATTCACTCCCTGCGACATCCTATATCCCCGGTCTCTATTCGGCACCACTGCACGAGCTGCTCCCTGCGCCGATCGCCACCCGCCTGCAGAGGGCGATGTTGATGTTTGGCTCTCACAAAACCGGCTTTCTGACCAACGACGCGGTCCTCGTTGGTATGGAATCCCGCACGAGTGCCCCTGTCCGCATTCCCAGGCATCGGAGCTCACTTGAACATGTGGACATCAAGAACCTCTATCCATGTGGAGAGGGCGCAGGCTACGCGGGAGGAATTGTATCGGCCGCGGTTGATGGACAGAACGTCGCGACAGCAGTTGGCGGAAAGATGGGGTGAGAAAATGGCGGCGGCGGCGGCGGCGGCTCGCGGCAAGACCCGCGGTGCCCTGGGCGAACACCGACACCCGGCGGGCGCGGAGCCAGTCGCGCAGCCACATGTCGCTGCTACTGACCGCCGCATGCAGGGCCCCGACCCCAGCCATCGCACCGCCCGGGTCCGCGCCTCGCACGAGCAGACAACGCGCGAGCTCGTCGTGCCCGCTGACGATCGCCAGCGGCAGCGCACGGGTGCCGTCCGAACCCGGTGCGTTCACGTCCGCACCGGCCGCAATCAGCGCCGTCGCGGCCTCGACGTCACCATGTTGCAGGGATCCAATGGACCGTCGGCCACTGCTCGAGCCTCCATGAGTTTCTTCGTTTTTACTTTCAATAATATTTGAACTTACAGAAATTATTGATACACTGTCGCCATGAACGCCTCCACCGAGCAGGTGCGCGCCGAGTTCATCCAGCTCTGGTCCAGGTTGGGACAGTTCTGGGGGATTCCCGCCGGCACGTCGCGGGTCTACGCCTGGCTCCTGAGCTGCCCTGACGGCGCGTGGAGCGAGGAGATCATGGACGGGCTCACCATGAGCCGGGGCGCGGTGAGCATGGCCTGCAAGGAGCTGCGGGACTGGGGTCTGGCGACCGCGGTGCAGGAGCCGGGCGTGAGAAAGACGCGCTACACGGTGGAGATGGACCTGGCAACGGTGGTGCGCAACATCGTCCAGGCCAGAAAGCGCCGGGAGTGGGATCCGATTCTCGAGGGTGTGCGGGACTGGATCCCGCGCCTGGAGTCCGACGGCTCCAGGGCAGCGCAGGTCTTTCGGGATCGCCTGGAATCCATCGAGTCCTGCGTCGGCATGGCCGACGGCATGGCCCGGCGGTTTCTCGCTGGCGGATTGCTCAGCGACCTGGGCCTGAAGACGCTCACCACCGCGGCTCGAACACGGAAGCGCAGGAGAAAGACATGAGAGTGTTACTCACCGGGGGAACGGGCTTCATCGGTGCCAGGCTCAAGACGCGGCTCGAAGGCGCGGGGCACGATGTCACGATCGTCAGCCGCGGGCCGGCCGGGGACGTCACGTGGGAGCCCGACGCTATCAGGACGGCGGTTGGGGCAAGCGATGCGGTGGTCCATCTCGCGGGGGAGAATGTGTTCGCCCGGCGCTGGAGCGTCGCCCAGAAACACACGCTGCGGACGAGCCGCATCGACACCACACGGCTGCTCGCCGAGGCGGTGGCGGATCGCAGACCCGGAGCGTTCATCACCGCATCGGCCATCGGCTACTACGGCACCAGCGCCGAGAGGCGCTTCGTGGCCGGCGACGAGCCGGGAGACGATTTCCTCGCCAGGCTCTGCGTGGACTGGGAGGCGGCGCGGCAGCCGGCCGTTGACGCCGGCGTGCGCACCGCCACCCTGCGGATCGGGGTGGTCCAGGGCCTGGGCGACGGGGCGCTGCAGAAGATGCTGCTCCCGTTCAAGCTCGGTCTGGGCGGACCGGTGGGCCATGGCCGCCAGTGGGTGTCGTGGATCCATATGGAGGACCTGCTCGCCATGCTGGCGTGGCTCCTCGAGAACGAGGACACCCATGGCGAGTACAACGGCACCGCGCCCAATCCGGTGTCCAACCGCGAGCTCTCGACGACCCTGGGCCGTGTGCTCCACCGCCCGGCGATCGTGCCGCTGCCGGGGTTCGTGCTGCGACTCATGCTGGGGGGGGTGGCGGAGCTGGTGCTGGGCGGCCAGCACGTCACGCCAGGCCGGGCGCTGACGGAGGGGTTCTCGTTTCGATTTCCGGAGCTCGAGCCTGCCCTCCGGAACTTGCTGGACCGGTAGGAGCCGGGGCCCTCCTTCCCATCGTCGGCTCGCCGCGCCATAATGTGACATTCCACAGCGTCTACGGTTCGATGCCAATCCCTGGAGGCACCATGAACGTCCCGTTCTCACGACCCCTGCGGTTCGTCGGCGCGCTAGCGGTTGTCGTCGCCGTCGCGCTGCTCTCACCGGTCTCGCGTATCCGCGGGGCCGAGGACGACACGCTGCCGAGGGCGAGTCCCGAGGACGTCGGGATGTCATCGGAGCGGCTGCAGCGCGTCGGCGCGCTGATGCAGCGGCACATCGAGGAGAACCTGCTGGCCGGCACCGTCTCGCTGATTGCGCGGCATGGCAAGGTGGTGCATCTCGAGGCGCAGGGCTTCCGCGACAAGGACGCCGGCGTCCCGATGGGCACCGACACCATCTTCACGATCATGTCGATGACCAAGCCGATCGTGACGGTAGCGCTGATGTCGCTCTTCGAGGAGGGCCACTTTCTGCTCGACGACCCGATCTCGAAGTGGCTGCCGGCGTATGCCGACAAGACGGTCCGGCGCGCCGGCGGCGCCCGGACGGTGAGCGAGCCGGCCGCGCGCCCGGTCACGGTGCGTCATGTGCTGAGCCACACGTCCGGGCTGAGCATCCGGCCCCCCGCCCCGCCACGCGGCGGGCAGGCGCGGACACGTCCGGCCACCCTGGCCGAGGCGGTCGACCGGGCGGCCGACGTGCCGCTGGCGTTCCACCCCGGTGACGAGTGGCAATACGGCGCCTCGACCGACTACGTGGCGATTCTCGTGGAGAAGATCTCCGGCATGAGCCTGGATGACTTCCTGCGAGAGCGGATCTTCGAGCCGCTGGGGATGCAGGACACGTACTACAACATCCCGGAGTCGAAGGTCGACCAGGTGGCCGCCGTCTACCGGCCCAGCGGCCCGGGAAACACGATCGCGCTCTTCCGCGCACCGAGCTACCGGGAACCGACGCAGTACTTCGGCGGGCAGGCGGGGCTGAGCTCAACGGCGGCCGACTACTTCCGGTTCCACCAGATGATGCTGAATGGCGGCGAGCTCGACGGCGCTCGCATCCTGAGCCCGCGCACGATCAACCTGATGGTGACCAATCACATCGGCGACAAGCTGGTCTACATCCGGGGACCGGGCTACGGGTTCGGACTCGGCTACGGGATCGTGATGGACTCGGGCCTGGCCAACGACCACCTGTCGCCGGGCAGCTTCCTGTGGGGTGGCGCGTGGGGCACGGTCGCCTGGGTCGACCCGGTGGAGGACATCCTCGGTGTCCTGATGATGCAGATCACGTCGTATCGGCACCTGACGGTGCGGCAGGACTTCTCGACGGTCACCTCGCAGGCGATCATCGAGACCAATCGGCACAATCCGCCAACGGTGATGGGGTATAAGAGCGTGTACTGAAGAAGGCAGAAGGGCTGCCGCCTGTCTCCTGTGAGCCGACTGCGCAGGCCTTCGCCTCAGTCGTCACTGATACAAAACAGATGCTCGTAGCCGCGGAGGAACAGCTCGCCATCGACGACGGCGGGCGAGGCGAGAAACATCTCATCCATCGAGTTGACCGCGAGCACCTCAAACCGAGGGCCCCGCTTCACGACGATGACGTCACCTTCTTCAGTCAGCAGATAGATCTTGTCGCCGGCCCCGACCGGGGACGCCTTCACGGTGTAGGACGACGGCAACCGGGTCTGCAGGTAATACGGCCTGCCTGTCGTCGCCTCGAACGCCGAGAACCGGCTGGTGGCACGGCTAAGCCCGCCGTCACGCACCAGATACAGCTCGTTGTCCCACAGCAACGGCGACGGGTTGTAGGGCGCGGCGCGGTCGAGCTGCCACACGATGGCGTCAGTGCCGGTCACGTCACCCAGCGCGTCAAGCGAGATCGCTCGAATCCGCCGCTCGTTGACGGCGCTCACCGTGAACACCAGCCCATGCCCGTGTACCGGCATCGGGATCGGATGCCGTGTCATGCCGGCGCTGCGCCAGATCTCCTCGCCGGTCTCCAGGTCGTTGCTCCGGATGTAGTTGCCGGCGCTGGTGATCACCTGGACGCGTCCCTTGTGCTCGGCGATGTAGGGGGACGACCACGAGGTGCCTTCGTCGCGGTCTTGCCGCCACAGGGTCTCGCCGGTCCGCGTGTCGACCGCCACCAGGAACGAGTCGTCGCCTTGGTGATCGAACTGCAGCACGAGCGTGTTCTCGTGCAGTGCCGGCGAGGAGGACTCACCGAACCCATTGAACATCTCCATCTTGACGCCGAAGTCGCGTGACCACCGCAGGGTGCCGTCGACGTCGTAGGCGTAGAGCCCGTACGACCCGAACGACACGTAGACCTGCTCGCCGTCGGTGATCGGCGACCCGTTGGCGAAGCTGCCGAGCTGGCGATGGTAGCCCTCGTGCGGCGTCGTCTCGATCGCGACCCGCTCCCACAGGAGCGCGCCGGTGCCCCGGTCGTAACAGAGCACGACGAACTTCGTCGGCGCCAGCGACACGCCGCGGCGCCGACCGACCGCGGCGGCTGCCGCCGCCTCATCGATAATTGCCGTGGTCAGGAAGATCCGGTGTCCCCAGATGACCGGTGACGAGAACCCACGCCCCGGAACCGCGGTCTTCCACTTGACGTGCTCGGTGGCGCTGAATACCGTCGGCCCATCGGTGTTCGCGACGCCGTTCCGGTTCGGCCCCCGCCAGTGATGCCAGTAGGCCTCGGCACCCTCAGGAGCCTGCGCCTGGGCCGGCGCCGCTACGACCAGCCCCAGCGCCAGCAGGCCGATCACCCATCCCGCGATCTGTGCCGTCGTCATCCGATTCCTCATAGTGTCCGCCTGCTGCTTTCTGCCTTCCCGCCTCCGATCCTACGTCTTCTTCACGGAGAACTACGGCGTGGTCTCGCCGAAGCCTTCGGCGAAGGTGGACTGTCTCCTGCCTCCTCTGTGCGCCCCATCGATTCATCCACCGCGATCATCCGCCCTTTCAGCAGCTTGCGCATGAACTGCGCGAGACGCCGATCGGCCGGCTCCACCCGGTCGCCGAACCGCTCCCGCATCCGACCCACGATGTCGGCCAGCGAGGTGTGCCCGTCACAGGCCTTCCACACCAGTGTCCCGACCTCGTCCAACCGGATCCGGTAGTGCGGATCAGCCCCCAGCCCGGCGACCCAACGGGCCAGCCGGCTGGAGCCGAGCCGCGGCCGCAGCAGCACGCAACGACCATCCTTTTCGCACCACTCGAGCAGCCGCCGCGGACGGACCTGGGCGAAGTCGAGCCCAGGTGTCATGACGCAGGCGGGGTGTCCCCCGCGCCGTCCTCCGCGCTCGCCTTGAGTGGCACGTTCACGAGCATGTAGTAGAGCGCGATGAACACCAGCGCCCCGAACAGCGCGCTCTGCGCGATTGACGGCAGCACCTGCTCGATGTCGTAATACCGCCCACCCAGCACCACGAACGCCAGCACCACCGCCATCAGCGCCTCGCCCGCGATGAAGCCGGCGGAGAGCAGCACACCGGTGTTGGTCGCGCGTGTCATCGTTCGGTCGCTCGCGCCCCGGGCCGTCAGCGTCCGGGAAAGCATCCAGGCCATCAGACCGCCGACGAAAATGGCCGAGGTCGACGAGAACGGCAGATACATGCCGACCGCAATCAGCATCGGCGACGGCGAGTTGATGAGGATGAGCCCCAGCGCCAGGAACATCCCGGTGATGACTAGCGGCCACGCCATCTCGCCACCGACAATCCCGCGCGCCATCAACGCCATCAGGCCCGCCTGGGGCGCCGGCAGCTCGTCGGTGCCGATCCCGTAGACCTGGTCCATCACGATCATCGGCCAGATCAGGACCATGGCGGCGACCACCACACCGATGATCTCCCCGACCTCCATCTTCCACGGTGTTCCGCCGAGGATGTGCCCCACCTTCAGGTCTTGCAACATGTCGCCGGCGATGCCGCAGGCACAACAGACCACGCCGGCCACGCCGAGGACGCCCATGATGCCGGTCGGACCGGTCACCCCGAGGCCGACCATGAGAATGGCCACAATCAGCAACGTGCTGAGGGTGAGCCCGCTGATCGGGTTGTTCGAGCTGCCCAATAGCCCCACGAGATACCCGGCCACCGCGGAGAAGAGAAACCCGAGGATGACCATCACGATGGTCAGCACAATCGCGCCCACCAGGTCCTGGGTGAAGTAGTAGTAGAGGGCCAGCAGTGGCACACACAGGACCAAGATTGATATGCCGACCTTCGTGAAGTCGAGGTCCAGGTTCAGCCGCGTCGGGCTCCCGCTCCCACTCCGCGCCTTCTGGATGTCGGTAAACGCACGGCCGATTCCCAGGATGAGCGGTGTGCGCAGCTTGAAGAGCGTGTAGAAGGCGGCGACGATCATGGTGCCGACCGCCAGCGGACGCACCTGCTTCAGCCAGATCTCGTTGCTGAGAGTAATAAACGCCGCGGTGTCGGTGGCCTCAGCCGCCATCTGGGGGTTCAGGAACAGGCCCAGCGGAACCAGGAGCAGCCACCCCAAGACGGCGCCGGCGAACAGTGTCGAGGCGATCGTAGGGCCGACGATGAAGCCGACCCCGACCAGCGCCGGCGACGCAGCCGGGGACTGCAGGATGAACCCACCGATGTAGCTGACCTGCTGGCCCAGCATGTCGATGGTCGACCGGCCCAGATTGACGAAAGTGGTTGTCGAGCTCGACACCAGCTGGACGCCGTTCGAGTTCTTGACGAACTCCCACACCGCGGCCATCCCCATCGCCTGGAAGACATACTTCGCGCCGGTCTGTCCGCCCTGCCCCATTTTGACCAGCTCGGCCGCGGCGACGCTCTCGGGGAACGGCAGGTCCGCCTCGACGACCATCGTCCGACGGAGCACGATGATGAACAGCACGCCCAGCAACCCGCCAACCAGCATGATGGCGGTGCTCTCCCAGTAGCGCAGCTCGTCCCAGACCCCGCTGATGACGAACGCCGGAATCGTGAAGATGGCGCCGGCGACCAGCGCCTCACCGACCGAGGCGGTGGTCCGGGAGATGTTCTCTTCGAGCACCGACCCGCCCACCATCCGGAGCGCCGCCATGGCGACGACCGCCGCCGGGAATGTCGCGGCAACCGTCAATCCCACCTTCATCCCCAGATAGGCGTTGGCGGCCCCCAGGACGAGCGCCATGAGAACGCCGAGGACCACCGCCCGGACAGTCAGTTCGGGCAGATCGGTCTCTTCAGGCACGAAGGGCGTGAACCCCGACTCGGGCTTGTATCGCATGGTTGCTTCGTCTCCTGGTGGCCTGGATGGGCGGCGGTCCGCGGTCTCGAACGCAGCAACTGGCGAAGCCCTCCGGCCTTCTTCTGTCTTCTGACTTCTGACTCGTGACTTTTCAGGGCACTCGTTGTGTCCGCCTTTATAAGCGCAACCGGTGCCAGACGCAACCGTTCGCGAAGCTCCGCCTCGAACCGACGAGTGAAAGTGGGTGCGCAGCCTCGCTAGCAGAAGCCTCTCTCACAGCCCCGCTCCGCGGGGGCTCGACACGGCCGTACGTCCAAGAAGTTGGCTCGAATGTCACGATCGCACCCTAAGAGATGTCTAGCAGTCCGTGGTGACAGTCCCGCGTCGCACCGAGGGTGGCGATGCGCCGGCCTGGCAAAGCGAGACGAGGGAGCAGACCGGCAGTATTCGACCGAGGCACAACGCCGACAGGCCGGACGCAGCGCCGGCCGATTGCGGCAGGATGGTCACGACGGGCGGCTCGCCCGTCTTGTCAGCCGGCGAACCCGAGTGGTACGCTCGCGGCAGCCTCCCTGCCGTGCAGCCGGTGCGGGCGGCGACCGACACGTAACCGGGACCCGATGACGCACCGAATGACGTCGACCACGAACTCGCGGATCGACCAGCTGCCGGTGACGGCCGGCGTGGCGCCCACGTCGATCCGGCTCATCCGGGACATCTACGCCGACAAGCAGGCGATGGGCCTCCCGGTCATCTCGGTCGAGTTTTTCCCACCCAAGACCCCGAAAGGGGACGAGACGCTGTTCGAGCGGACCTTGCCCGCGTTGCAGGCGGTGGCCCCCGATTTCTACTCGGTAACCTATGGCGCCGGGGGCAGCACGCGCGACAAGACGCTCGCGGTCGTGGACCGGATCCAGCGCGAGCACCGAACCACCACGATGGCGCACCTGACGTGCATCAGCACCTCGCGTGCGGACATCGAGCACTATCTGCTGGAGGCGCGAGCCAAGGGGATCCGGAACGTCCTCGCCCTGCGCGGTGATCTTCCGCAGGACAGCGGCGACCTCGCGCAGGTGGAGTGCGGCTTCGAGTACTCATATCAGCTCGTGGCATTCATCAAACAGATGGGTGGCTTCTCCATCGGCACCGCCGGTTTCCCAGAGAGCCACGTCGCCTGCACCGACGGAAAACAGGTCGACTGGCAGCGTCTGAAGGCCAAGATCGACCACGGGGCCGATGTCGTCCTCACCCAGCTCTTCTTCGACAACGACGACTACTTCACGTTCCGCGACTACCTCGTGGAGACGCTCGGCGTACGGGTGCCGATCACACCCGGCATCCTGCCGATCCTGAACACCGAACAGATCAAACGGTTCACCGAGATCTGCGGCTCGACCCTCCCCGCTCCCCTGCTGGCGAAGCTCGAAGCGTTTGGTGACGATGCGGAGGCGGTCACCGAGTTCGGCATCGAGTTCGCCACCAGGCAGTGCGAGGCGCTGCTTGCCGGCGGCGCCCCAGGGTTGCACCTGTACTCGCTGAACAAAGCGCACGCCGCCACGCGGATCATCGACAACCTGGGATTGCGGTCGACCCGAAGCCCAACACCTCGAGCCTAGCAGCCCGTGGTGACAGTCCAATTGCATGCGGCGGGCGCCCATACCATCCGACCTCGGGTCGCGACCCACCCCACCTGGGGAGCGCTGGTCCGGATCACCCTGGGATGGGGTACCGAGGCTGGCCCCCGACACGCGCTATCACGAGCGCTCGATCCACTCGACGAACTTCGAGCCGTGTGACGCGTCGACGATCATCACCCGTGTCACACGGGCGTTCTCGTGAATCAACGCCTTGGTGGCCTCGCGGGCCTCATCGACGGTGGCGTACTTCGCGAAGATCAGCGGGGAATTCACCGCGCCGCCCCGCACTGTCGGAATCAGCTTGAACATGGCGACTCGTGTTCCGTCTCAGACGTTCGTTACCAGGGTCCCGGCGGCGCACTCGTGCCGCAGCGGGCCACCGCACGGCGCGACGAGGGAACACATTGGGCATGTGTGACCGAGGAGCAACACAGTTGGGCGGGACAGATTCTACCGCGTCTGCCCTCGTCCTGGCCTGTGTCGGTTCCGTGTTCCCGCTCGGCTCCCCCGTCAGAAGACGGGGGCTTCACGCTGGCGGGCGTCAACGACTGCCACCTGAAGCTGTTGGCATCACGTCAGTCCGGTTGCACCGTGGACCACTGCCGCCGGCCGATGTCGGTACCGACCGCGAGCTGCAGCACTTCCCCGTAGCTGGCGACACCGCTCGCCACGCGATTCGCCTTCAGATAGCGGTCGTTGATCCGGCGCGCGGTGCGCCGCACGAGCGGAATCGTGTGATTCAGACGGGCACGCACCGCCGCGAAATCGGCGCGCGGTCCCGGTCCGAGCGCCGCACGGAGCCGTTGCTGCGGCGCCTCGGGCAAGGCGGCCAGCAGGCGGGACACGAGAAACGACCAGGCGCTGTACCGCATCGCATCGTCGCCCTCCAGGCAGGTCAGCCACGCGACGAAGTTCGCTTCGGCCTCGTGGGCAAAGCCGGCGACGTGCGCCCACTCGTGCGCCGTCACATGCGGCCGCTCGAACGGCAGCACGGTCTCGTTGACCAGAATCTGCAGGAAGAACGGGTCGACCATCCCGTCGATGCCGGCGCGCCGGAAGTAGGGCGTCAACAGCGACCGCTTCGGCACGAGCCCCGACATCACCGGTGACACCCCCAGCCACTGCTGGACCCGCTCGAACGCCGGCCCAAGCCGGGCAGGCAGCTCGTCGAGTTGAGGCCAGGAGTCACCCTGGGTCGAGTCATACAACCTGTTGAGGTTGTCGATGGCAGCCGCCGTCAGCGTCTCCAGCACCGGCCCGGTGACACGACTCTCGGCGTAGCCAAGCTGTGCACCCAGAGACTCGCGGCGGTAGTTCAAGCCCCAGATGCCGAGGAACATCAGATAGAAGGCCGCAGCGAACACGACCGTCTGACCCGCCAGCAGGGTCAACGCGCGCAGACGACCTCCACGCGGCGCTCGGATCAGACGCAGCGTCCACCACCCCAGCAACGCGACCACGACCCCAATCAGCAAGAGGTCGAATAACACCACGCTGGTCAGACTCGAGAGCCCGGTCACGAGCTGGCGGACGATCGGGTACGCGCTCCGGGAGTACACGGTTTCGACGAACGCGCGCGGCAACGGGATGGCCGCCATCACGACCGCGAACGCCACGATCGCGACCCGCAGCACAGTCCCCGCGTGTCGTCTCTGGATGCCTCGTCGACTTGCCCTCATCGCACCCATCAGGATCTCACATCGGCGTGTCCGCAGTGCAGTCGTGACAGTCCCGCGTCCCATCGAGACTTCCCGTGATCGAGGCCGCGCTCGACCAGTACACGGCGCGACGAGGGAGCGCCCCGACAGTACCCGACTTCGCTGAGTGAGAAGCACAGCGCCGTCCCTTGGCGGATGGAGCGCCAGTCGAATTCGGCGGGACTTTGCACCCCGGGCTGCTACACTGGCGCAATGTCCAACTCCGACGACGAGTCGACGTGGGGACGGTCGAAGGTCGAGACGGTGTGCTCGCTCGACTGCCCCGACACCTGTAGTCTCGAGGTGACTCTCGAGAAAGGGCGCATCGTCGCGATCGACGGCTCCGACAGGCACGCGGTCACCGACGGGTACATCTGCGAAAAGGTGCGGCGATTCGGCGATCGGGTGTACGGCGACACCCGGGTGCCGCATCCGCTGATCCGCGAGGGCACGCGGGGCGAGGGCCGCTTCCGACGGGCGAGCTGGGACGAGGCGCTCGGCACCATCGCCACGCGGATGATCGAGATCCGCGACCAGTGGGGTGCCGAGGCAATCTTGCCCTTCTCCTACGGCGGGTCGAACGGCCTGCTGACCCAGGACACCGCCGACGCACGGCTGTTCCGGCAGTTCGGCACGTCCCGGCTCGCCCGCACGGTCTGCGCGATTCCGACGAGCACCGCGAACCAGGCGCTCTACGGCAAGATGGCTGGAGTGACCTACCCCGACTATCAGCACGCCCGGCTCATCGTGGTGTGGGGCGCCAACCCGTCCAGCTCCGGCATCCACCTGGTCCCGCACATCAAGACCGCCCAGAAGGCCGGCGCGGCGCTGGTGGTGATCGACCCGCGGCGGACGAACCTGGCGCGTCAGGCCGACATCCATCTGGCGCTCGCACCGGGCACCGACGTGGTGGTGGCGCTGTCCATCCACCGCTATCTGTTCGAGCACGACCTGGCGGACCAGCAGTTCCTGGCCGAGCACACGCACGGAGCGGAGCAGTTGCGGGAACGCGCCGCCGAGTGGACGTTCGACCGCGCCGCCGAGGTCGCCGGGCTCGACGCCGAGTTGCTCGAGAACTTCGCCGAGATGTATGCCGCCATCTCGCCCGCTGTTCTTCGCTGCGGATGGGGACTGGAACGGAACCGGAACGGCGGCAACGCCGCCCTGGCGGTGCTGGCGCTGCCCACAGTCGCCGGCAAGTTCGGTGTCCGGGGCGGCGGCTACTCGATGAGCAACTCGGGCGCCTGGAACCTGTCCCCAGACACCTGGATCGACACACCGGAGCCGGACACCCGCATCGTGAACATGAACCTGCTCGGCAGGGTGCTGCTCGAATACCGCGACCCGCCAATCCAGATGCTCTTCGTCTACAACTGCAACCCGGTCGCGACGATGCCGAACCAGAACCGGGTGCTCGAGGGACTGGCGCGGGACGATCTGTTCACGGTGGTGTTCGAGCAGGTGATGACCGATACCGCACAACTCGCCGACGTCGTGCTGCCCGCCACGACCTTTCTCGAGTCCTACGACGTGGCGAAGAGCTACGGGCTGAGCAATCTGCAGCTGGTCCGGCCGGTGATCGACGCCGTGGAGGAAGCGCGTCCGAACGTGGAAGTGTTCGCGGAGCTGGCCGCGCGGCTGGGGCTGGACGTCGGCCAGGATCAGGCGACGGACGCCGAGGCGCTGGTCCATCTGACAAACACGTTGCCGGAGGAGATCCGCCAGCCCCTGATGGAGACAGGGATCGTGACGGGTGCGGGCGACGGCACCCCGATCCAGTTCGTGGACGTGTTTCCAGATACGCCGGACGGCAAAGTGCAACTGTTCCCGGAGGAGCTCGAACGTGAGAGCCCGGCAGGGCTCTACCGCTATCGCGAGGATCCGGCGACGAGAGACTACCCGCTGACCCTGATCTCGCCTGCTACCGAAAAGACCATCAGCTCGACGCTCGGCGAGCTGCGGACCGGTGTCGCACGCCTGCAGATGCATCCGGACGATGCCGGCGCACGTGAGCTGTCGACCGGCGACACGGTGCGCATCTTCAACGCCCTCGGCGAAGTGCACTGCCCCGTGACCCTCAACGCCGACATGCGGCGCGGTACGGTGGGGCTGCCGAAGGGCCTCTGGCGGATGAGCACCTTCAATGGCTCGACCGCCAACGCGCTCGTCTCCGACGAGCTGACCGACATCGGCGGCGGCGCCGTGTTCAACGATGCGCGGGTCGAGGTGGCGCGGGTGATGACGGCACGCTTCGACAATCAGCACCTGGCATTCTGGACCACCGACCCGGTCGACCAGGTGCATTGAGGCGCTGACGCGCCGGGGTTCGGTGGTCATCCGGTTGCCGATCCCGGCGGCCCTCCAGCGATCCGGATCGCCATGACGACCGCGACAGCCGACACGAGGGTGGCGACCAAGAAGGCGCGATGGAGAGCCCCCGTCATCTCGGCGGCGGTCAGCTCCTGACCTGACGGGAGCGCCCCGGCCATGACCGCGCCGAGCAGCGCCACCCCGACTGCGCCGCCGATGCTGCGGGTGAACTGCCCGAAGGATGTCGCGACGCCCGGGTGGCGACGTGCCACCGCGGCGGCGATCCCGAACGGGATATCGAGATAGCACACCCACCCTCAGGAGAACGGCTCGGTGACCTAGCCACCAGTGGCGGAGAAGACCCAGCTGTCGTACGACAGCCCGCCCAGCTGGTCGGCCACCATCGGCATCGCCGCGGCGACGACGGTCGCTTCGAGAGCGCCTCTGTTGGAGTGTTCCCGTCTGGAACGGGACACGAACATGCTACGATCCACCGGACTCGCGGAACCACGGACAACGATCATGGATGAACCGACCAAACCCGACTCCCCGCCCCGTACCGTCAAGTGCGTGAAGTTTCAGAAGGAGCTGCCGGCGCTCGACGAGCCCCCCTGGCCTGGCGAGCTAGGACAACGCATCTACGAAAGCGTGTCGGTTGACGCCTGGAAGCTCTGGGAAGAGCGGATGAAGATGATCCTCAACGAATATCGCCTGATGCCGTGGCAGAAAGAGGCCCAGGAGATGGTGGCGAAGCACATGGAGGACTTCTTTTTCGGCGAAGGCTCCGCGCTGCCGCCCGACTTCGTCCCGGAACAGCAGAAATAGCTGGACGCGGAGGCCTTCCGTTCGGCACCAGTCACCCGTCCGTCGGCATCACACGACCGGGATCGGTCTGTCGATGGCGACCCTGAGCTTGGCGTGCGCCTGCCGTAGCGCCGTCACCGCCTCGGCGGGGCGCGCGCGCCGCGCGAAGATGAAACCGAGGTAGCTCGCCCCTTCCGGGAGCGGCTCGAGCCGCTGATCCGGCTTGGCCGTCATCACCACGGCGACGATGCCTGCCACCGCCCGCGCCGCGTCGACCCCGTCGGTACGGCGATAGATGCCCGCGCGTGGGATCGGGATCATCATGACCGCCGAGGCGTCCGTCTCGCGACGATACCCGGTGACGGATTCCCCCAACGCATGTCGGAGCAGCAGCTCCTCGAGCGGCAGCACGACTCCGCCAGGCCCCTGAAACCTGAGTGCGCGCGCACAGAGTCCCCCGATCGGCCTGGCCGCCACTTCGAGCACGAACACGCCCGCCTCGTTGACTCGGCATTCGGCATGCACCGGACCGTGGCGTAGCCCGAGCGCCGCTACCGCGTTGGCGACGGCCTGTGCCATCCGTCGCTGCTCGTCGGCCGGCTCGGCCGAGGGTGTGACGTAGATCGACTCCTCGAAGAACGGCCCGTCGAGCGGGTCCGGCTTATCGAACACGGCCAACACACGGAGTGTGCCGTCTTCGACCACGCCCTCGACCGCGTACTCACGACCGGGGATGAAGGTTTCCAGCACGACCCGGTCGTCGGACGGATGGCGGCGCTCGCGGATGGCGGGGCGCGACAACAGGCGTCGTACCCGTTCGAGTGCCGCGTGCAGCGTCTCGGGATTGTCGGCACGGATGACCCCACGGCTACCCGACAGTGCCAGCGGTTTCACGACGCAGGGGAACTCGAGCTCGGGACGCACCGTGGCGAGATCGCTGTCCAGCAGCACCTCGCTGAACGCGGGACACGGCAGCCCGGCGGCGGCAAACCGGCGTCGGGTCTCGAGCTTGTCACCGCTTGCCCGGGCCGCGGCCGGTGGATGCCCCCGCAGCCCCAGCGCCTCGCACGCCAGCGCGGCGAACACCGCCGGGCGGTCGCCGACCGCGAGCACCCCGTGCACAGGCCGATGACGAGCCGCCTCCCCGATCGCCTCGAGGAACGCCGCCTCGTCGTGGAAGCGGACCGGGATCGCCCCATCGCGCCACGGGTCGTCCAGCCGGTGACACCGGTCGGTCGCAAAGACCAGCTCGACACCGATCCGGTCGGCCGCCTCGCCGAACGCGCGGGTCTGATACCCGGTCGTCGTTGCGATCAGCAGGACCCTACGCATTGGACACGAGACGTCAGGAGTCAGATGGCAGAAGGCAGAATGAAGTTACAGGGCTCCCGCCGTGATCTAGACATGCCCGTCTTCGGTCATCGGGGCCGTCGGTCGTCATCGGTACCGTCCAGACCAATAGAGACACCCTGACTCAATGCTGGCGAAGCCCACCGGTGCCATCCTGACTTCTGCCTTTTGACTTCTGGAAATCCTTCGTGCTCACACCAGAGCTACCTGCTCTGTCGTCGGCTCGGCTCAGCAATACCAGGGCTCGTTCAGATACGCCACCGTCGCCCGGTCCCGCGAGACATGCGGTCGGCGAGCCGCCGACGCACCGACCTGCTCGGCCGCCAGCGCCAGCAGCTCGTCGAACACCGCCGACCGCGAGGCGGTGAGCCGACGCCCCACGACGCCAGCCACGGTGTCCTGGAGTCGGTCGACCCGCGGGTCCGGGTGCCGCCACGGGTACACCAACCGGCTGTCGTCGAACGGATCGAGCGCCACACCCAGGCACGCTCGGTCCAGATCGAGCAGCCGCGACCCGCGCGGGATCAACAGACGCAACGCCAGCTGGATCGGCGCCACCTGCTCCACCAGATCCAGGGTGTCGAGGGAGCACAGCAACTCGTGGTAGCCGGTCAGGGTGGTCCAGGGGGTAAACGGAATGAAGGTCGGGGCCAGCGTCAACCCGACCTGCCGGCAGCGCGCCACCACCTGTTCGAAATCGGCCCGTGTGTGCCCCTTGTCGAGCCGCGCGAGCACCGCGTCATCGATCGACTCCACGGCGCTGACCACGAACAGACAGCCGGTGTCGCGCAGCACCGTCAGCCGGTCGTCGTGCCGGCGCAGATGCTCGATCTTGATCGTGACGTCGTAGCTGACACCGGGACACTCGCGGGCAAACGCCTCGACGATCGCGACGGCATGCCCGACCCCGTTGAAGAAATCAGGGTCGCCGAAGGTGATGTGCCGGGCGCCGGCATCGACCTGTGCGCGCACGTCGGCGAGCACGACGTCGCGGGGCACGACGCGGAACCGGCCCTGGTAGATCGGCACCACCGGACAGTGCCGGCAGAGATGCTTGCAGCCGCGGCTGGCCTCCGTGTACCCCACCACTCTCCGCTCGCCTGACGGCATCTGCAACGAGGCGTATCGGTCGAGCGCCGGCAGGTCGCTGCGGTCGGGTACCCGGAACCGCAACCTCGGCAATGAGCCGTCCCGGGTGACGCCGTCCATCTGGACCGTTCCCCCGGTCGCCACCTCGAGCAGCGCCTGTTCGAACTCGCCACCCAGCACCTGCTCGACGCCGAGGCCCCGCAGCACCGACTCGTTGAGTGGCGCGTAGAGCCCGTAACAACACAGTCGTGTCGTCGGGCACAGCGCCCGCACCCGCCGGATGACGGGCAGCGCCAGCCGGGTGGCGGTATGCATCGGCAGATGGAAGGCGACCAGGTCGGTGGCGAACGCCTCGGGGCGGAACGGCTCGCGCGACAGATCGACGGTCGTCACGTCGATGCCCGCCTCGCGCAGCCAGGCGGCCGGCGACGCCAGCCCGAACGGCTGATGCCCAAGCTCGTAGGTGGCGACGAGGAGAACACGTGGCATCGTGAGACTCGTGACCGCGTCAGTCGGCGTCGGCAATCGGCGGCCGGACCTCGGTGTCAGCGGACGTCACCAGCCAGCCGACGGATGGGGCCGCTCGCCACCAGCATGACGACCCCGGCCCCGGCGACGACCAGTCCGACGGCACCGAACAGCTGGGGGAGCGCCAAGCTTTCGATCATGCCGGCCACCAGGCCGGCCAACAGGTTGCCGAGTGCCGCCGCCATGAACCAGATCCCCATCATCTGACCGACCAGTCGCTTGGGCGCCAGCTTGGTGATGCTGCTGAGACCGACCGGACTGAGGCAGAGCTCCCCGGTCGTGTGAAAGAAGTAGGTCACGATCAACCACATCGGGCTCACGAGGGTGCCGTCGGTGGTGAACGCGGACCCCCACGCCAACACCAGGAATCCCAGGCCCAGCAGTAGCATGCCATAGGCGAACTTTGCCGGTATCGACGGATTCTTCGAGCCAAGCCGCACCCACAGTGAGCCGAAGATCGGCGCCAAGAGAATGATGAAGAGCGGGTTGACGGACTGCAACCAGGTCGCCGGCGCCTCCATCCCGAAAACCGTTCGATCCGTCAGGCGCTCGGCAAACAGGTTCATCGACGATCCCGCCTGCTCGAAGCCCGACCAGAATACGGTGGCCCCCACGAAGAGCACGGGGATCATGGCGACACGTCGGCGCTCATCGTGGCTGAGCTGCCCAAACAGGAAGATGTAGAGGAAATACAGCACGACGAGCGCGGTGATCGTGATCCCCGTGCCCTGCGCCACGTTGAGGATCGACACGCTGAGCACACCACCGCGTTGCAACCACGTGACCCCCAGCACCGATGCGACCACGACGCCGGTCCCCCACCAGAAGCTACGCAGGGCGCGTCCGCGATCGTCGCCGTCCCGGTGCCGGCGCAGGCCGGCGTCACCCAGATACCGCCAGCCCCATACGTACTGAGCGAGCCCGAGCATCATGCCGACGCCTGCCACGCTGAACCCGAGGTGCCAATTGACGGTCTCGCCGAGCGTGCCGCAGACGAACGGGCCGACGAACGCGCCCACGTTGATGCCCATATAGAAGAGTGAAAACCCTGCATCTCGACGCGCACCACCCTCCGGGTACAGGTCGGCGACCATCGCGCTGACGTTCGGCTTGAGCAGACCGGTACCGAGCACGATCAGGACCAGCCCCACATAGAACGTGGCCAGTGTGGGAATCGCGAGGGTCAGGTGTCCCAGCGCGATGACGACCCCCCCGATGAGCACCGCGTGCCGCTGGCCCGTCAGCCGGTCGGCAATCCACCCTCCAGGCAGTGCGACCGCGTAGACCGCGAACGTGTAGAGGCCGTAGATCGCGGTCGCCGTGACGTCGGTCATGCCCAGACCACCGCTGGCGACCAGATCGGTCATGAAGAGCACCAGCAGCGCCCGCATGCCGTAATAGCTGAACCGCTCCCACATCTCCGTGAAGAAGAGGGTCGACAGACCACGCGGATGTCCGAACCACTGGGCCGCGTCAGGCCCGGCATCACCAGGTGCGTGTGGCATGGTAGACAGCTTACACTCAAACTCAGCCCATGCCCCGTGACGAGCACCTGCGCACACGCGACTGCTCGACGACCCCGGAGCCGAGCGGTGAACGGACGCCGCGCGCGCACCCCGCAAGACGCACACGACACAGACGACGCAGACGGACGCCAAGGGGGAACGAGGCCGAACAGCCTCGCGGTTGCCTATCGGGGCCCGTTCACCGTAGCAACCGCTGCGTCAGCACGCCCCAGACGGCGTAGGCCAGGCGGCGTCTGGCGTGGCGGGCGAACGCGCCCTGCCAGAACTCGCCGGTGATCACCTCGCACCCGTCGGGCACGTCACCCAGGAGCAGCGGTTCCTTGTGCTCGTCGGCGTAGCGGTCCAGCGACTCCTCGCCGGGATGGCCGGTGTTGACGACCACGACGTCCACCGGACGGCCGATCGCCTCGCTGATGCGTGACACGGCGGCCCCGGCGGTGAAGCCCTTCATGCCGCGCCCTTCGGTCAGCAGGTTGGTGACGAGCACGATCGGCCCGTCGACGGTGGCGACCGCCTCGCGCACGCCATCCGGCAGGAAGATCGGGATCAGGCTCGTGTAGAAGCTGCCCGGTCCGATGATGATGGCGTCGAAGGTGGGGATGGCGGCGGCGGCCGCCGGGTGGATGGTGACCTCTGGTTCAAGCCAGATCCGGCTCACCCGGCGGCCCTGACTCTGCTCGACGTCAACCTCCACTTCCCCGTGCGTCGTCGACCCGTCCTCATACTCGGCGCACACCGTCGCCTGGTCGACGCTGATGGGCCAGACGCGCCCCACGCAATCGAGCAGGGTGCGCAGGCCATCGACGGCGGCGAGAAAGTCGCCGCTGTACTGCTCCATCATCGACAGCAGCAGATTGCCACCAGTGTGACCACCAAGCTTGTCGTGCTCGAAGCCCGAGAGGCGTGTCAGCAGGATCCGTCGTGCCTCGGACTCGTTGCGCGCCAGCGCCAGCGCACATTTGAGGACGTCGCCCGGTGGCAGCACGCCGAGCTGGTCCCGCAGCACGCCGGAGCTGCCACCGCTGTCGAACATGGTGACGACCGCGTTCACCCGGAGCCATGGGTTGTGCTTGAGACCGCCGATCAGACTCGGGAGCCCGGTACCCCCGCCGAAGCACCCGACATTCAACCGCCGCAACAGCACGAGCGCATTGTCGCGGATCGCACCGGCGTCGATCCAGCGAATCGGCTGGTGGGGGTCCCCGACATCCGGATACAATCTCCCCCGATCGTCGGCATCTAGGGTGTGGTCACGCATAGATTCGCATTCGTGTGGGCGTCGAGATCGACGCCGCGCACGGCCCAGCAAGGCGCGAGGAGGGAGCAGACCGGCAGTCTTCGCCCCCGGTAAGGCATGGTCGAGCGCCGGCCTGTCTGGGACGGATCGGCGGTCGAAAACGGGACGGTGTTCTTGCGTGGGCCCTGACGTCAACGATGCTGCTCATCGACATCCTGTTGCCCGAGTACGACCGCGAGATCGCGACGACACGAGCCGTGATCGACGCCGCGCACGAGCTCGACCTCTCCTGGCGCCCGGATGCCCGCGCGCGCACGCTTGGCGAGCTCGTGACGCATCTCGCCGACATTGCCGCGTGGACCAGTATCGTGATGACACGCGAAGGCTACGACGTGACGGACAGACCGGACACTCGGCAATCGCGTGCACTCGCGACGGTACTCGAGCGGTTCGACACCAGCGCCTCGGCGGGACGCACGGCACTGGCGGGGCGCAGCGACGGCGAGCTGACCCGCGAGTGGGCGCTGGCACGACGCGGCCACCTCATCTTCACGCTCCCCCGCGTCTCGGTGTTCCGGGTGCTCGTGCTGAACCACCTCATCCATCACCGGGGCCAGCTCAGCATGTATCTGCGGATGTGCGGGGCACGGGTCCCGTCGATCTACGGTGCCACCGCGGACGACTAGACGGCTACCTCGTGGGGTACACTTCCTCTCCGGACACGCGAGACTTGGCGCCGACGGGTCCGGCCAAGCCGGCCGGCGGGTCCGCCGAAGCCTTGGCGAAGGCGGACTGACTTCTGTGAGCACCCCGGAGTACACCCCCCATCCCCGACTGAAGGGTGGGCACCGGATGACGTTGTTCACCTGGGGCAAGGTGCGCCATTTCCCACATCTGCCCCGCCCGGTCCCTCGCTTCTTCGACGTGGCGCCGGACGCGCGGGTGCTCGCACGCTGCTACTGGCAGCCGGACCCGCGCCGGCACGCGACCCTCGTTGGTCTCCACGGCCTCGAGGCGTCGAGCGAGGCGCACTACATGCGGGGTCTCGCCGACAAGGCCTACTCGGCTGGATGGAACGCCGTCATGCTGAACCAGCGCAACTGCGGCGGCACCGAGGCGCTGTCTGCAGGACTCTATCACTCGGGCCTCTCCGACGATCCACGGGCGGTCATCAGCGAGTTGGTCGAGCTGGACCGGCTGCCGCTCGTTGTCCTCGCCGGCTACTCGCTCGGCGGCAATGTCGCGTTGCGACTGGCGGGCGACTACGGGCCGACGCCGCCACCGGAGCTGCGCGCGGTCGTCGCGGTGTCGCCCACCGTGAACCTCGGGCTGTGTGTCGAGGCGCTCGAGCGGCGGTCGAACCTGGTCTACGAGTGGAACTTCGTCCGCAACTTGAAGGGACGGATGAGACGGAAGGCACGCGCGTGGCCCGGGCGCTTCGACCTGAGTCTCCTGGACGGCGTGCGGACCGTGCGTGAGTTCGATGAGCGGTTCACTGCGCCGCACCATGGGTTCCGAGACGCCGATGACTACTACTATCGGGCCAGCAGCTTGCGCGTGATCGACCGGGTCCGGGTGCCGACGCTCATCCTCAGCGCCAAGGATGACCCCTTCGTGCCGCCGGAGCAGTTCGAGGAGCCGGCCGTCACCGCCAATCCGTGCATCACGATCCAGGTGACCCGACACGGGGGGCACTGCGGGTTCTACGCAGAGGCCACACCGGGGTTCGACGGGTACTGGGCCGAGCAGCGGATCATCGATTTCGCGGAACAACACCTGCGGTGACGCGGCCCTGCAGAGCCGCGCTACGGCGACAGCGTGTCGGATTCGAAGCGCCCCGTGACGTCGTGTCCCGCCGTGCCGACCAGGACCCAGGAAGAGGCGGCGATACCGTCGCCGGGCCCCGAGAGCGCCGAACGCGGTAGCCGCACGAGCGGCAGTTGCCCCGACCGACCGGGCCCGCCGATCCAGGTCCATGCGCACCCTGCACTCGCCCCGGCTGACGTTCACGCCGCGTGAGCGCCGGCTGATCGCACGGCTCCGCACGCCGGCCGACGTCCAGCGGTTCCTCAACGCGCTACCCTACAACACCGAGCATCCGCCCGGTCGGGTGACGCTCCGCAGCTTTCGCGGTGTCGTGCGGCATCACACCGCCCACTGTCTCGAGGCGGTGCTGACGGCGGCCGTAGTGCTCGAGCAGCATGGCTATCCGCCGCTGGCACTGAGCTTCGAGTCGGTCGACCAGCTGGACCACGTCCTCTTCGTCTACAGGCACCGTGGCCGGTGGGGCTCGGTGGCGAGGTCGCGGGACCCCGGGCTCCACGGGCGCAGGCCCGTGTTCCGCACCACGCGGGCGCTCGCGCTCAGCTATGTCGAACCCTACGTCGACTTCACCGGTCGGATCACCGGATACGCGGTGGTGGACCTGCGGGTGTTGGACCGCTACGACTGGCGACTCTCGGAGCGCAACGTCTGGAAGGTGGAGCGGGTGCTGCTCGACTACCCGCATCGCCGGATGCACACGGCGGACCACCGCATCGACCAATGGCGGGCGCGCTATCGCGGTTTCATGACACGCTTTCCCGATCGGAAACCGCTGTTCTTCGATGGTCAGGAACGATGGAGTGAGCTCCCCGCACGATTCCGACGTGTGGTGGGCGGCGGCGACACCCGGCGCGCCTAGCAGTCCAGTGTGAAAATCGCGCGTCGCACCGAGGATGGCGATGCGCCGGTCTGGCAAGGCGAGACGAGGGAGCATACCGGCAGTATTCGACCGAGAAACAACGCAGGCAGAGCGGATGCAGCGCCGGCCGAATGCAGTGGGACTTTCACCAGGGGCTGCTAGCAGGAGACACGCCCGAGGAGTCAGAAGTCAGAAGACAGGCGGAAGCCGGAGGCTGCGCACCAACCAGTCGCATTCTGACTTCTGTCTTCTGACTTCTTGGAGCATCGAGGCTCAGTCGAGATCGAAGTCGCGGTCGGGGCGGGTGATCGGTTCCTGCTGGGCCTGCTTGAGGGCCTCCTCGAAGCGCTTCGAGAGGGCGGCGCCACGGGTCTTCTCGTCGCTGACCGATTGCTGGAACAGCGCTTCCCGGCGCGCCGCCTCCTTGGCCAGAATCCGTTCTGCCTGGTCGAGCTCCGGCTTGTTCCCGCGCTCTGGCGGGCGATGTCCGACGATCCGCTTCAGATGCGAGTCGATCGTCTGGGCCGTGCCGCAGCAGGGGCAGATGACGTCAAATTCCGATGACAGCTTGACCATTCCGCGATTCTCGAGTGCCGTTGGTATCATAGTCCTCATGGTCGGTTACCGCTACGACCTCTCCGCGCGGCTGGCCCGCCTAACCGCCATAGTCATCTGGATCGTGGCCACCACCGGCGCCACACTCGGGCAACAGCCGCAGCCCCAGACGCCGCGGGCACCCGCCACCGCGTCCATCACCGGCCGTCTCCTCGATACCACGACCGGTCAGCCGATCGTCGGGGGCGTGGTGGTGCTGCGCGAAGTCGCCAGCCGGGACCAGCGGGTGGTCAGTACAAACGACACCGGCGAGTTCGTGATCGTGGATCTTCCAGCCGCCACCTATGCACTCCATGCCTCCGCCTTGGGCTACGTGGGTCGCCAGTATGGACAGCCGCACGCGCTCGAGCAGGGTGTCCCGATCGAGCTGCGGAACGGGGAGACTCGACGGCAGGTCGATGTGCCGCTCCGCCCCGGCGGCGCCATCGCCGGGCGGGTCACCACCCAGGATGGACAACCGCTGGCCTTCGCCGAAATCGAGGCGCTTCGCCCGCGTCTCGAGCGTCGCCTGCGGGTCTTGGTGCCGGTAGGCCGCGCCGAGAGCGACGCGCGGGGCGAGTTCCACATCGGTGGGCTGCCACCCGGCCACTACTACATCGCTGCGATCGACCCGGCGGACGAGGGGACCGAGGATGCGACCGGGCAGATCCACTGGGCGCAGACCTTCTATCCGGGCACGGCATTGCCCGCCGCTGCGGAGTGGGTGCGGCTGAGATCCGGCGCGACCCTGACCGCCGTCAATTTTCCGCTGCTGAATCTTTCGCGCGTGAGCGTACGCGGACGGCTCATCAACTCGGACGACAGTACATTGTCGACCGGCTCGATAATCATGCGCCGGGAATCGAACGAGGGGCTGGGGCTGGGCACGACGGACGTGGCCGTCGTGCGACCAGACGGCACCTTCGAGTTCGCGAACGTGTCACCGGGAGACTACCGCCTGCGCGCCAGCGCTCGCACGGTCCGGCCGGGACCGCCGCTCTTTGCCTCGTTCCACCTGGAAGTCGAGGGTGTGGATATCTCGAACGCGGTGCTGTTTGTCAACCGAGGCGCCGACCTCGCCGGCCAGGTCGAGATCGCCGGCAGCGCCGCGTTACCGCAGCCGGTGATGACCGACCTCTGGGTCAGCGCCCCGATGGCCGACGGTTCGATGGGGTCGGGGCTGACACGCAGCCAGGTTCTTCAGAACGGCAGCTTCCGCCTCGCGACCCCAGAGGGCAACCGGGTGATCCGAGTGGACGGGTTGCCGAACCCCTGGTCGCTCGAGGCGGTGTTCTATCAGGGCCGGAACCTGATCGACGTACCGTTCAACCTGCGGTCCGGGGAAAAACGCGAGCGGATCAGGCTGGTCCTGACAGACCGGGCGAGCCGTCTGGTGGGTGTCGTCCAGGACGAAGATGGCAACGCCGTCCCCGACCTGGCAATCGTGGCGCTCCCGGTCAACTCGGCCTTCTGGCGGCCCGGCAGCCGCCACGTCCAGTTGACCTATCCCGATGTGTCCGGACGATACGAGATCGTCGGCCTGCCGGCTGGTGTGTATCTCATCGCGGCGGTCGCCGGTATCAGTACCGGCGATCTATACGACCCGGCCATCTTGCAGGAGATCGCCGCAGCCGGCAGCGAAGCACTGGTGGAAGTGGGCGCGACCACCACGGTGGATCTGGTGCTGACGTTCGGGGGGAACCAGCTCGCACACTAGCAGTCCCGGTCGCGGGAGCGCGGCGCCAGGCTGGCAAGGCACGACGAGGGAGCAGACGGAATATCGAGACCGAGAAAGCAACGCCGTCCTGACGGGATGCCCCGTCCCGCGACCAGTTACCCCTCCTCCTCGTACCCCTCTTCTTCGATCGGGCTGATCCGTGTCGAGGGTCGTAGCGCCTCGCGGTAGTCGTAGATCGGCAGGCCCTCCACGTGGAGGAACAGCGCGCAGCGGGGTGACTTCCGATCGACCAAGACCGTCACGGGACTGCCTTCGACTCCCTCGCGAAACGCGAGGCGACATCCGCATGACAACCCGGCGTGGACGAATCCCTTCAACATCACAACACCCCTCTCGCGCAGATAATACTACAGCAGCCCACCGCTGTCCCGAAACCAACAACGCCGGCGCATACGCGCCGGCGTTGTCCATCACACGGACCACGTGCGGAGGTCAGAGCAGATCGGCGATGTCCTTCTCGAACTCGTCCCTGTTCGCGATACCTGTGTGGGTGCGGCAGAGGGTCCCCTCGCGATCGATGAAGAAGGTCATCGGAATGCCCCAGACGGGCCCGTAGGCTTCCTGGAAGTCCTCGCGACCGAGCCCGACCAGCATCGGGTAGTTCACGTCGAACTCTTCGGCGAACGCCTGGATCTTGTCGACCGTGTCATCGACCGACAGCCCGAGGACGACCAACCCGTCGTCCTTGTGCTGCTCGGCGAACTCGACGAACCAAGGGATCTCGATCTTGCAGGGGCCGCACCATGTCGCCCAGAAGTTCAGCAACACGACCTTGCCCTTCAGCGACTCGAAGGCGACATCGTTGCCGTTCATGTCCTCGAGCGTGAAATCGAGATTCGCCGGTCTGGCATCTGCGTCGCAGGCGGCCGTCATCGCGGTCTCGCCTGCGCCCGGGACCGCGTGCGCATGGGCCCGGGACGCCGTCAGACCGAACGGGAGCGTCAACAACGCGAAGGCCAACGCCGCCGTTCGCGCGATCATCCAACGAAACGTCATCGTTTCACACTCCTCGCGTCCGACAGGGCCGGACCGGCGACGGCACCGCACCATCTACCGTTCATAGGCTCGCACATAGGCG
>SMUZ01048031.1_pt1 | contig 56361 bp, 50 predicted proteins | sample 2456421 | NCBI WGS metagenome assembly SMUZ01 (sample SAMN11095932, study PRJNA526329) | marine sediment metagenome | biome: Marine sediment; feature: Surficial sediment; material: Deep marine sediment; isolation source: Hadal surficial sediment | place: Pacific Ocean | collected 2014-11 | depth... | reverse complement strand
GGCCTTGTTCCTCCAAGACCTTCAGTACACGGCCTGCCATCTCTCGCGAACAACCGACCAGTCTGGAGAGCTCCTGGCGGGATACTTTGATCTGCATGCCGTCTGGATGAGTCATGGCGTCTGGCTCATTACAAAGATCCATGATGGCGTGTGCAACCCGTCCGGTGACGTCAACGAATGCCAAGTCGCCAAGTTTTCGGTTCGTTCTGTCTAGTCTCGCGGCTAGTTGTGTGGCCAGCTCGAAAATAAGTCCGGGACTTTCAGAGGCGACCTGTCGAACGCGGGAATAGGTCATTTCGGCGATTTCGGACTCCATCCGTGTTCTCACCCAGGCGCTTCGAGTCGGTTGTTCGTAGAACAGTCCCATTTCACCAAAAAATTGGCCCTTGTTGAGGTAGGCCAACACCATCTCGTTACCATCCTCGTCTTCGATCATGACCTCAACCGACCCAGATACGATGTAAAACATCACGTCCGGAAGATCGCCAGCATGAATCATGACGGTCTTGGCGGGGACCGTCCGGACGCGGCAATAGCTCAGGAAGCGATTGATCGCGGGAATTTCACTTAAGGGCCGGACGGCTTTTTCCATGGCTTGATGCTCCGTTTGACGTAATGTGTTATTAAATCAGTTTGTCGGGCTAAGACAAGTAACCATGGGTTCAAGATGTGACGCAGTTCACACCCAAAGTGCCGTACGACGTAAAAATTCACCTCCTAGTGCCATCAGCGACCGAACGGGCTGAGGAAGTTCCATTCCTCCGGACAGCATCGCAGTCGTACCGTGATGGGCTTCATCGGTCGCCATACGTTTAAGAATAGCCGCACTTTTGGCATCGGCATGCGGCAGACGGAGCAGATGGTCGCGTATGTGAGCTTCGACCTGGCGCTCGGTCTCTGCGATAAAGCCCAAGCTCACCCGGTCGCCGGCGCTGCCCGCCAGCATGCCCAGCAGAAAGCTTCCGGCGTACCAGAGCGGATCGAGCAGGCTCCTGCGGCCATCCAATTCCGCTATTCGCTGGGCACACCAGGCGAGATGATCTTGTTCTTCAGCCGCTGCCTGGAGCAGGTGGTCGCGCGTCATCGCAGAGCGAGCCATCACAGACTGGCCGCTGTAGAGTGCTTGTGCCGCGATTTCTCCTGCATGGTTGACGCGCATCAGAGCGCTACTCGTGCGGCGCTCCTCCGCCGTGAACAGCGAGTCAGATAGACCCGCGGCGGGAGACGGGCGAGAAGCCTGTGTTGGGCCGACCAGGGTGCGCAGCGCCTGGTCGGCGGCCGCAACGAGACGATCTTGCCAATCGATCTTTCGCGTCATTAGGCCATTATAGCGAGTCGCCAGCAGATCGATCCCGGTTAATGCCTACAGATGGTAGCAGCGGCAAGGATGGTACGCTCAGAGCCCCGTATGCCTTGCCAGGGCCTGAACACGCGCGTAATATTCCGCCTCTTTGGACGGTGGTCTCGCCGCAAGCCAAGCAACGTATGCAGACATTCTCGGCTAAGCCGGCTGAAGTCCGGCACGACTGGTATCTAGTAGACGCCAGCGGTAAAACGCTCGGTCGGCTAGCGTCCAAGATCGCCGGGCGTTTACGCGGGAAGCACAAGCCTGAGTACACGCCGCACGTTGATACGGGCGACTATATCGTGGTGATTAACGCTGAGAAAATCAGGGTCACCGGCGCCAAGTTAACGGATAAGATCTACCATTGGCACACCGGCTATATCGGTAACCTTAGATCCGAATCCCTGGGACATCTTCTGGAGCGAGCGCCGGAACGGGTTTTGGAGCGTGCTGTCAAAGGCATGTTGCCGCGGAACCCTCTCGGAAGACAGATGTTCAAGAAACTCAAGGTCGTTCGCGGGACGGAGCATCCGCACCAGGCCCAACAGCCTCGTCCGCTGGAGCTATAAGGTATGGCTACCGACGTTTATTACGGAACAGGCCGAAGAAAAACCTCGGCGGCCAGAGTCTATTTAAGATTCGGTAACGGTGCGATTCAGGTAAACGGACGGTCGTTGGACGTATTTTTCGGCCGGGAAACAGCACGTATGATCGTTCGCCAGCCCCTCGAGCTCTCGCAGCTGGAGAATAAGTTCGATATTCAGATCAGCGTACGCGGCGGTGGCACGACCGGACAGGCAGGAGCTATTCGCCACGGAATCACTCGAGCGCTGATCGCGTATGATGAAACGCTCAGACGGCCGTTACGCAAAGCAGGTTTCGTCACCCGGGATGCTAGGGAAGTCGAGCGCAAAAAAGTTGGCCTGCGCAAGGCCCGTAAAGCGACGCAGTACTCCAAGCGCTAAAGTTTGTGACTCCCACAACTGGGGGATCGTCTAGTGGTAGGACATCGGACTCTGACTCCGACAGCGGGGGTTCGAATCCCTCTCCCCCAGCCAGTTCGCCGTCCGGCAGCAACAATACGCGGCGTTACCGCATCTCCCTGACGCCATTATCTCCGCCGACCAGTAGAACGTCGGCGTGTCTCTGAGCGAATATCCCGACTGTGACTACGCCCGGAATCTGATTCAGACGATTCTCAACCTCAAGCGGATTCGGAATGCTCAAATTATGGACATCCAGAATATGATTGCCGTTGTCGGTGACGAAGCCCGTTCGCCAGATCGGCTGACCGCCGGCTTTAATCAGCTGCCGTGCGACGAATGATTGCGCCATTGGGATCACTTCGACGGGGAGCGGAAACCGGCCTAGGATACCCATGAGTTTGGAGTCGTCGATAATACAAATGAATTTCCGTGACGCGCCTGCAAGAATCTTTTCGCGCGTGAGTGCTCCGCCGCCGCCCTTAATAAGGTGAAGATGCTTGGTTGCTTCATCAGCGCCGTCTACATAGACATCCAGATCGCCGGCGCTCGCGAGATCAGAGACCTCGACGCCGAGATTCTGCAGCTTCTCGGTGGACGCCTCTGAGCTAGAGACGACCGTCGTCAGGTTTAGGGCGTGTCCAGCGAGGGCGTCGATGAAGAAATTTACCGTGCTACCTGTGCCGACACCCAGGGAGATTCCGGGCTCGATCTGGCTGATAGCCGCTTCAGCCGCTTGGCGTTTCTTATCATCCTGGTTCATATCGCAGTACCAAAAAAGTGCCCGCGTATAGCGGGCACTTCGTTCATGTCAGAGCCAGAAGGCTGACATAAGGCGCTAAAGAAACTACTATTTCTTTTTCGCTTTCTTCCTGCCTTTTTTCTTCGCTTTCTTGCGAGTAGCCTTCTTCTTGGCTTTTTTCTTCGCTTTCTTGCGAGTAGCCTTCTTCCTGCCTTTTTTCTTCGCTTTCTTGCGAGTAGCCTTCTTCTTGGCTTTTTTCTTCGCTTTCTTACGTGTTGCCTTCTTGCGAGTAGCCTTCTTACGCGTCGCCTTCTTCTTGGTGGCGCGTTTCTTAGCTACCTTGCGCCGCACAGTCTTGCGTTTGGCGCTTGCCTTCTTGCTAGTAGTTCGCTTCTTCGAAGCTCGTTTAGCCATGGGTAATCTCCGTGTCGGGGTTAACCGGCGTTGAGTATATATAAAAGAATAAGAAATTCCAGCAAGTTAGGCGTTTTTACACACGTCTTGCAGCGCATTTCATGCGAAGAGTGTGAGCGACTGCACACTCCTAGTTATTGATCGATGAACAGTTAAGTCGTTGCCGTATTAGACGGCCAGATTCAAATTCTAGAAACGATAAAGAATTTTAAGAGATAGATGCATAGAAACTTTTCTTGTCGTCGGAGAATTGTTATGGCTTGGATGTGATTCGGCAAGAAAGATGTCCTGTTGATGTGGCGGAGACCCGCTAAATTACTGGATTCTTGCTCGTTCGTGTCGCTTGAGGGCAACTAAAAGGGAACGTTGAGAACTGTGCTCGGACAGTGGCATTTCTTGCGCCGGTCAGGATCGAACGGGCTGCTGTTTTGTTCGCGGTACCTTTTGCGTAGCTCGAACGCAATACGATTGTCATCGATATCAGTTCTGTCCATCATGCTACGGACGATTTCCGGCTTGGTGCGACAGGTGCAACAGGAAGGCATAAAATCCGCTCGTTCTCGGAAATGCGCGTGAATTTGCGCAACTGCTCGGTTCGACCACCAACCGATGAGATCTGTGGTCGAACACATCGTGCGGTTCGCCCGGCCGAATCCGGTAAGCGTAAATCCGCTTTCCGCTGGATAGTTCGTTAAAAGCAATAGGTCTCTGTTTCGGTTACCGCACACCACAGACGGACGTCCCACGCTTCCGCTTCGATGTTCTGCAGGTGCTGGTGTTCGTACCCCACGCCGATCAATTTTGGCTTTCGCCATGCCGATCGACGGCCTAGAAATTGGAAGCAGCGGTCGTAATAGCCGCCACCCATACCGAGTCTTACGCCGCGGTCGTCAAAGGCAACAAGTGGTGTCAGCACCAGATCCAAGGAGCGAGCATCGATGTAGGGTCCGGCTAACGGTTCGAGGATCCCGAGGCGGTTCGGTTTTAGTGTCACGCCACGTCCGACAGAGGCGAACCGAAGGCTGTTGCCTCGAAGCACGGGTGCGTACCACTGCTTGTTACGGTGCGCGCCACCCTCCATGAAGGCGTCGAGGGCGAGTTCTCCGTCGACCGCGAAATAGATGCCCAGGTGTCGGGCTCGTTGATACGCGGCGAGTTTCCACAGACGTCGCGCGAGCTGAAGTTCAGCCTGACGTTTCTGCAGTCCCGTGACGGACCTGCGGCGGGCACGAATGCGCTGCCGCTGGTCATGACGCTCGTGATGGCTACTGAGAGAAGTGTCGGGCAAGAGCGCGATCGATCCGTCTTAGAGTAATAGCGACGATGGGGGATGACGCCCCCCGCCTGTGCCGTTGCAGTTGGTTGCTCTCGAACCAGAGCGAAAGGTGGGGTAAGCCGTGGTAGTTGCAGGCGATCCAGCTAGACTGGATATGCTCAACGCTACCGACAGAACACAACCCCAAGGTCAAAATTTAAGGTCGAAAGACTCTCCAATCCGCATCGAACACCGCAGGGAGCGCCAATAACACTATAGATTCAATTGCTGGTCGTCGCCGAGCGCCGAGTCCAATCTCTCGCGCATCGCCTTTACTCGTAGGCCGACAATGTCCTTCAGCTCTCTGTCATCGTCGGTTCGCTGCAGCAACTCATTAGCCATGTTCAGGGCCGCCATCACGGCGACTCGATCCAAGCCGATAACTTTGCCGCTGTCGCGAATCTCACGCATTTTTTCGTTGAGGAGCTCTGCCGATGCCATCAGATCCGCTTTCTCGCTGGCCGGACAGGAGACCTGATATTCTTTCTCCAATATCCGGATACTGACGTGGGCATACATCTCATTCATTGTGCCTGTTCCATAGCCTTGAGCCGCCCGATCATCGCTTCGACACGGCCCCGGACTTGCTCATTCTTCTGCAACAGTGTCGCCCTGCCCTCAATGAGAGTGTCTTGTCGTTGTCTCAGAGACAGATTTTCCTCCTGGAGCCGTCGACAGATCACAACCAGTTCATCCAGCCGTTTCTCTAGGCGCTGCAGTTCGGCGTCAACCCGCTCATTGGTGTCGCGATCACTCATGCTACAGACTATAGAGCCGCAAGCGTTCGGGGGTCAATAAGCGTTGGACAGGTGTTAGCATTGAGGCTTCTCGGCGGGTGGATTTCCCTCCAATGATCGACAGACGCACAGAATATGCGACATTGGGTATGGCTCTGGACGGGCTCGGTAGCGTCCTGACCGTGTCTGAATTGCACGGCGGCTTTTGCGGCACTTTGTGTGCCGGCGGCGCTGGGGTTGCCTCAGCCTGGCTCGAAGATCAGGTCCGGGAGTCTGAGTCTCGGGCGGACACGGCTCAAGCGGCGCGCGACATCTTGCGAGTCGTGGAACTCGAGACCTGGCGAGCCCTGGCCAGCTCCGATCTGGAATTTACGCCGTTATTGCCTGAGGACGATCTACCGCTGGACGAGCGTGTCACCGAACTAGCGCTCTGGTGTCATGGCTTTCTCTCCGGGTTGGCTCTAGGCGACCCATCATTAGCCGACGGTTCCTCGCGAGCATCGAAAGACCCACACGCGGACTCGGGTCTCGAAGCTCGGCGCGAGGAAATCATCAAGGATTTTGCCGAGATCAGCCGTGCAGGGCTGAATGCCGAGGAGCGCAGTGAGCCGACGGATGCGGACTTCAATCTGGCGGAAATCATCGAATATGTTCGCGTGAGTGTCCAGATACTGTTCGAAGAGATTGGCGCTGCTCGCGCCGACGAGGCCGGGCTGCCAGCATCGATGAGCGAGCATTAGCGTCGTGCACTCACAGGAATTCTCCAGGCGCCGGCGTCATCTGATGGAACTCATCGGTTCCGGTGGTATAGCGGTGTTGCCGGCGGCTCCCGAGCGAACGCGTAGTCGCGATACGCTCTATTCGTATCGCCCCGACAGTGATTTCTTCTATCTCACCGGCTTCGAAGAACCGGATGCTGTCGCGGTATTGATTCCCGGCCGCCCCCACGGCGAGTTCATTGTGTTCTGCCGCGAGCGAAATCGTGACAAAGAGTTATGGGATGGACTGCGGGAAGGCCCCGAGGGTCTGATTGCCCGCTACGGAGCGGATGACGCGTTTCCGATTAATGATATTGAGGAGATTCTTCCTGGTCTGCTGGAGCGAAGCGAACGTGTCTACTACTCCATGGGGGTGTTCGGTGAGTTCGATCAACGCCTGCTGGGTTGGATGCATGCTCTGCACGCTAGACGGCAAAGTGGCCACGCGCCCGACGAGCTTGTCAATCTGGATCATCTTCTGCATGACATGCGCCTGTTTAAGAGCCGTAGAGAAGTCAGTGCTATGAAGCGGTCGGCACGTATTGCGGTAGAGGCTCACCGCCGCGCGATGCGTGCCTGTACGCCGGGAATGTATGAGTACGAACTCGAAGCCGAGTATCGATACGCGTTCGCGCAGCACGGCGCTCAGTGTTCCTACGAGCCGATAGTCGCATCCGGCTCGAACGCGTGTGTACTGCACTATCACGACAATGACTCGGTTCTGAACGACGGAGATTTGGTGCTCATTGACGCTGGTTGTGAGGTCGAATACTACGCGTCAGATGTAACCCGAACGTTCCCGGTCAATGGCGAGTTTTCCGAGTCGCAGCGAGATCTCTACGAAATCGTTTACGCGGCAAATCAGGCCGCTACCGACAAGATTCGACCGGGCAACCATTGGAATGACCCGCACGACGCGGCAGTCAGGGAGATCACGCGCGGCTTAAGAGACTTAGGGATTCTACGCGGCCGACTGCCAGCGTTGATCAAGACGGCTGCCTACCGGCCGTTCTTTATGCACAAGACGGGCCATTGGCTGGGACTGGATGTACACGATGTCGGGGACTACAAGGTTGCCGAACATTGGCGTTTACTGGAACCTGGCATGGTCACGACCGTCGAGCCAGGCATTTACATCGCACCGGATGCCAAGCGCGTCGCGAAGCGTTGGCGGGGAATCGGAATTCGCCTCGAAGACGATGTGCATCTTTCTAAGGATGGGCCGCAGGTGCTCACGGCAGATCTACCGTTACTGGCTGATGAGATCGAGCAGCTGATGGCAAGCTGATGGGTCACGCCAATCTCGAAGCTGATGTGTTGATCGTCGGTGGCGGACTGGCGGGCTCGACGCTCGCACACGCGCTCGCTCCGACACCGTTAACAACCGTATTGGTGGAGGTTCGCGACCCAGTGCAACTCGAGCAACCCAGCTTCGACGGTAGAGCGACTGCGCTCGCAAACGGCAGCCAGCGAATCCTGGCGTCGCTTGGTTTGTGGGATCAAGTGGCTTCGGACGCAGAGCCGATTCGGGAGATTCATATTTCCGAATGCGGTTGGTTCGGCGCTGCACGAATCCGCGCACAGGAGGAAGGAGTACCGGCGCTCGGCTATACGCTGGAGAACCGAGTACTCGGCGGCGCGTTGTGGCGGGCACTGGATCGGGCCGACGGGTTTACGTGTCTGGCGCCGGCCGAGCTGTCCTCGCTGGTTGTCGGCACCGACGGAGTCGAGGCTGAAGTCAAGACGGCAGAGAAGCGACTGTCGATAGTCGCGAAGGTCGTCGTTGCTGCAGACGGTGTGAACTCGCTGGTGCGCCGGGAGTTGGGCATCGCCCACCACGAAGATAGTTATCAGCAACAAGCGGTCATCCTGAATTGTACAACCGAAATTCCTCACGCCGGCCGTGCTTTTGAACGGTTTACCCCTGATGGTCCGTTAGCGTTTCTGCCGCTCAGCGCCGGCCGAGTCGCAGTCGTATGGACGCTATCCCATGAAGAAGCCAGCCGCGTTTCGGCGCTCGAAGACGACGTATTCTGTTCCGAGCTTCAAGCGGCGTTCGGTTATCGCTTGGGCCGGCTTACTCGCATTGGCTCCCGGACTGCGTACCCGCTGGCGCGTGTGCGAAGTGCGGCGGTTATCGGGCCGCGTGCCGTGTTAATTGGCAGCGCGGCCGTCAACCTTCATCCTGTCGCAGGGCAGGGCTTCAACCTCGCGTTGCGAGATGTGGCCTCGCTAGCGGAGACCTTCACGGAACACCTTGATGGGCGACCCGCAACGAACGATCCGGGGTCGGCGGACGTTTTGAATCGTTATCAGCAATGGCGGCAGCAAGATCAGAAAAAAGTAGCGGCGCTGACGCATGGGCTGATTCGCGTCTTCGGCTACGGCGGGTCGCCATTCGCAGCCTCCAGGGGACTTGGGCTGATGGCTTTTGATCTGCTACCCGGCGCTAAAACTGCGCTGGCCAGACAGACGATGGGCCTGTCGGGCCGACTCTCCCGTCTGGCGAGGGGCTTGCCACTAGAGGCGAACAACTAATGACGAGTGCCAAGGACAGATCGGTGGTCATCATCGGCGCCGGTCCGGTCGGTTTGACCGTCGCCGCGTTGTTGTTGGCGAGTCCGCATGCCGACCAAGTGCGGATACGTGTCCTGGAGTCCCGCGCCGCTCCCGCCTGGGATCAGGAGCAAATGGATCTCAGGGTCTATGCCCTGTCCAGAGCGTCGCAGCGCATCTTTGAGCACCTGGGCGTTTGGCAGCAGATCGTAGCGGCGCGTGCGAGCCCCTATCGGCGCATTCACGTCTGGGAAGGTGACTACGCGGAAGGCCTGGGGTCGTTGTCCTTCGATAGCGCGGAGTTGGGCGAGCCCGATCTGGGGCATATCGTCGAGGATCGACTAATCCGGGAGCGGCTGTTCAGCGTACTGGACGCGTCTGCCAACGTGGAGTTGCGCGTCGGGGTCGAGCTTGCGGCGGTCCGTCTAGGGTCGCGCGCCGTTGAGATCGATACGCAGAGCGGTGAGACGATCCAGGCTACAGTTTTGATCGCGGCTGACGGTACCGCATCCACCGTGCGCCGTTTGCTGGATTTACCGGTGACGGCTGTGCCGTATGGGCAGCATGCGCTGGTGACGCATGTGGTGACAGCAAGATCTCACGCCGAAACGGCGTGGCAGCGCTTCCTGCCCGACGGTCCGCTGGCCTTTCTGCCCCTGCTTGATGGCAGAAGTTCGGTGGTTTGGTCGATGAGTTCCGATAATGCGCAGCGTTTGTCGGCGGTCTCGGAGCAAGCGTTCTGCGACGAGTTGCAGACAGCGAGCGGCGGAGTGCTGGGCGTGATCGAGTCGAGTGCATCGCGGGCGAGCTTCCAGCTGCAGGCGTTGCACGCATGTCGTTATAGCTGCGCTCGAGTCGCTCTGGTCGGCGATGCGGCGCACACGGTACATCCGCTGGCCGGACAAGGAATGAATCTCGGGCTCCTCGATGCTGCTGCGTTGGTCGATACGTTGGTTTCTGCGTTGCGTCACGGGGAAGATCCTGGCGACCTGCGCGTACTGCGGCGCTATGAGCGTCAGCGCAAGGGCGGGAATCTCAGAATGTTGCTAGCGACGCATGCATTGCAGCGGCTGTTCAGGCTCCCGGGTCCGTTGTTTGAGCCCCTGCGAGTTGCGGGGCTGTCTGCCGTGAATACAATGCCGATCGCGAAGAACGGGCTGATGCGAGCAGCGCTGGGCCTTAGCGGTGAACTGCCCAGTGCAGCCAGAGCGCGAGTGGTTTGAGTAGACGCTCAGTTCTGTGTAGAGACTCCGGAGAAGTTCAGCTATCATCGCTCGTTCAATCATAAGGCCTGCCGGAGAGACTTCGCTTCGGCGAAGCGCCGAAGGCGCAACCACCGCTCGGAAACGCTCAGGCAAACGGACGGCAGAGCCTGATTGACTCTGGAGAGTGACCCTGATCGCAGGGTCCGCCGAAGGTGAGCGGCGCATTTGTTGCGCCTAATCTCTCAGGCATCAGGACAGAGGAGCGGTAAGCTTATGGCTTGCCGTTTTTTTGTGGTGATCAGAAATGCCTGGAGTCCAACAAACACCATTGTACGAGACCCACATCGGCTTGGGAGCGCGTATGGTCGAGTTTGCCGGCTGGCAGATGCCGCTCTATTACGGGTCACAACTGGACGAGCACCATGCCGTCCGCAATCATGCCGGGCTATTTGATATATCCCACATGACGGTCGTCGACGTATCAGGTGCCGACGCCGAGCGATACCTCCGCTACGTTCTTGCCAACGATGTCAGCAAACTGCATTCGGCTGAAGACGGGCAGTGCCGGGCGCTGTATAGCTTGATGCTGCGTGAAGATGGCGGGATCATGGATGATTTGATCGTTTACCGACTATCGGCCAACGGCTATCGGCTTGTCGTGAACGCGGCGACACGTGAGAAAGATCTCGCCTGGTTGCTTGGCCAGGCCGGTCGTCAGTCTCTCGAAATTCTTGAGCGGCCGGACCTGGCTATGATCGCTGTGCAGGGGCCGCAGGCTCGCGAACTCGTGGCCCAAACGCTTCCGAGTGGCGAGGCGTTACTCGCGTTGGCGCCGTTCTGCGCTCATCGAGACGACGAGACGATGGTGGCTCGCACTGGCTACACCGGGGAGGATGGGTTTGAGATTATTGTTGCCGGCGCGCAGGCTCCGGCGCTGTGGGCCGAGTTGCATGCTCTGGGTATTGCGGCCTGCGGGCTGGGTGCGCGGGATACGCTGCGTCTGGAAGCGGGGCTGAATCTCTATGGTCTGGATATGGACGAAACCGTTAGCCCGTTGGAATGTGGTCTCAGATGGACGGTTGACACGCAGACCGATCGCGACTTTATCGGCCGCCGCGCACTTGAGCGTCAGGCGGCTGATGGCGTGAAATTCGTGCAGGCCGGATTGATTCTCGAAGGCAATGGCGTTCTGAGAGCCGGTTACGTTGTGCACACGGCTGGTGGTGAAGGCAAAGTCACGAGCGGCACATACTCGCCAACGCTGGCTCGCTCGGTCGCGCTGGCCAGGCTGCCGGTTGATGCGCAGAATGACGGTGAGGTGGTTATTCGCAATCACCGTCATGCCGTGCGCATCGTCAAGACGCCGTTCGTCAGGCATGGAAAAATCAAAGTAGATCTAGAAAACAAGCTGCATTAAGGAGATCGACCGATGGGCGAAATTCCGGTTGAGCTGAAATATACGGAAGCGCATGAATGGATTCGCGAGCAGGACGATGGGACCGTCGAGGTCGGTATTACCGACCATGCCCAAGTCTCGCTTGGGGAGTTGGTCTTTGTGGAACTTCCCGAGGATGATACGGTTGTCAACGCGGGTGATGCATGCGCTGTCGTGGAATCGGTGAAAGCCGCTTCGGATGTCTATATTCCGCTGTCGGGCACGATCGTTGCGACCAACCAGGCGTTAGCGGACTCGCCGGGACTCGTGAACACAGATCCGTACGGTGAGGGTTGGCTGTTTCGCTTGAGACCGAATACGCCAACACAACTAGAAGAGTTGTTAGCCAGCGAGGACTACGAGCGCTTTGTAGCCGAGCTGAACGACTGAGCTCTAAGAACTAGACCATGCCTTTCATTCCTCACACCGATCACGATACTCAGCTGATGCTGCAGGCTATCGGCGTCGACGATATCAACAGCCTGTTCGACGAGATTCCGGACGAACTCCGCTGCGGAAAACTCATGGGCGTACCCACCGCCATCTCCGAGTACGAAGTCGGACGACTCATGCGTCGGCAGGCTGACAAGGACCGGGTCGAGCTGAATTTTCTCGGCGCTGGCGCTTACGAGCATCATATTCCCGCTGCCGTGTGGGAGCTGACGACGCGCGGTGAGTTTTATAGCGCCTATACGCCGTATCAGGCCGAAGCGAGCCAGGGAACACTGCAAGTCATCTACGAGTACCAAACGATGATGGCAAGCCTGACAGGGCAGGACGTTTCGAATGCGTCTCTGTACGATGGCGCTTCGGCGCTAGCGGAGGCTACGCTGATGGCCGTTAGGGTCAACCGTGCGTCGAAGTCGCGGCGGGTGCTGATCCCGCAAAGCGTACACCCGCACTATGCGGCCGTCACTAAAGCGATTACCGCCAGTCAGAGTATCGAACTTGTCCAAATTCCCTATGATCCCAATAGCGGGCAGACGGATCTAGCGGCCTTGCGAAGCCACGCCGGGACGGACATTACTGCGGTCATCATTCCGCAACCGAATGTCTTCGGTGTGCTGGAGCAGGTTGACGAGTTTGCCGACTGGGCAGCGGACCAGGGTGCGCTCGGGATTGCGCTCGTCAATCCGATCTCGTTAGGTCTATTGCGGCCACCGGGAGAATGGGGTCGTGAAGGCGTGCCTATCGTCTGTGGCGAGGGCCAACCTCTGGGTGTGCCCTTGAGCTCGGGTGGGCCTTACTTTGGGTTTCTGACTTGCCGCGAGGCACTGGTGCGGCAACTACCCGGCAGGCTCGTCGGTCGAACCGTCGATCGCGACGGTAAGCTGGGCTTTACGCTCACATTGCAGGCGCGTGAGCAACATATTCGACGCTCTCGAGCGACCTCCAACATCTGTACCAACCAGGGTCTGATGGTGACGGCAGCTACGATCTACATGAGTCTGCTCGGGCCCCAGGGGCTGCGACGCGTCGCAGCCGAAAGCCATGCTAAGACCCGTGGTTTGGCCGCTGCGGCGGCGATGATTGACGGTGTGGAACCAGCTTTTACGGCACCGCACTTTCATGAGGTCGTGTTGCGCTTGCCGGTGCGTGCGGGCGCCGTCATTGAGAAAATGCGCCGGCAGGGAATACTGGCCGGTATCGCGCTGTCCTCCTGGTACCCGGAGCTGGAGAACTGTTTGTTGGTCTGTGCGACTGAGACGAAGACCGATGCAGACCTCCACACCTATGTACAGGCGCTTGGACAACAGATCGAAGCTTCTCGAGCAGCCTCATGAGCGAGCTACTGATTTTCGAGCGCGGCCAGCCGGGTCGATCGGCCAGTGCGCAGTTCCCTCGGCACGAGAGCGCTCATGAGCTTCCAGCGCAGTTTGTTCGCAGCGAACCGCCCCTGTTGCCCGAAGTGTCGGAGTTGGACGTCGTGCGTCACTACACACGCCTGTCACAAATGAACTTCTCGATCGACACCCACTTCTACCCGCTGGGGTCGTGCACGATGAAATACAATCCGCGCGGTTGCAACTCATTTGCGTCACTGCCGGGCTTCACTCAGCGGCACCCGTTGGCTCCCGAGAGCTCATCGCAGGGATTCTTGACCTGCCTGTTCGAACTGCAAGAGATGCTGAAGTCCGTGACGGGCATGGCGGCATTCTCGTTAACGCCGATGGCCGGCGCCCAAGGGGAACTCGCCGGTGTCGCAATGATCCGTGCCTACCACGTCGATCGCGGCGATATCGGCCGCACGGAAATCATCGTTCCGGATGCGGCCCACGGAACGAATCCCGCGACAGCGACGATGTGCGGCTGCACGGTCAAGGAAGTACCGACGCGCGCGGACGGCGATGTCAATCTCGATGTTCTTCGGGAGCTCGTCGGTTCGCAGACAGCCGGAATCATGCTGACGAATCCGTCGACGTTGGGAGTCTTCGACAAGAATATCAAGGCTATTGAAGAGATTATCCATGCTGCCGGTGGACTCCTCTATTACGACGGCGCCAATCTCAACGCGATTCTCGGCAAAGTGCTGCCGGCTGAGATGGGCTTCGACGTCATGCATATCAATCTGCACAAGACATTCGCGACGCCCCATGGCGGCGGCGGTCCCGGTTCCGGTGTTGTCGGCACCGGTGAGACACTCAAGCCGTTCCTGCCCATTCCCGTCGTCGGCACGACCGCGAACGGCTATCGCTGGCTCGATGAAGCGGATCTGCCGAAGAGTATCGGTCGCCTATCGGCATTCATGGGCAATGCCGGCGTCTTATTGCGAGCCTATATTTATATGCGTCTGCTCGGGCGGGAAGGACTAGAGCGCGTCGCCGACTACGCGGTATTGAATGCCAACTATGTCATGGTACAGCTCAGAAAAGCAGGCTTCGATATCGTGTTCCCGGACCGGCGGGCCAGTCATGAGTTTCTTGTCACGCTAAAAAGGCAAACGAAGTCAAAAGGGGTGACTGCGATGGACTTCGCCAAAGCGCTCTTGGATCGAGGCATTCACGCCCCGACAACCTACTTCCCGCTGCTTGTCCCGGAGTGTCTCTTGATTGAGCCGACCGAGACCGAAAGCAAGCAAACGCTGGACCACTTCGTTGCCGCAATGACGGAAATTCTCGCTGAGGCAGCAAGTAGCGGTGCGCAGTGCAAAGATGCACCCGTTACTACACCGGTGAAGCGGCTCGATGACGTGCGCGCCGCCCGACAGCTGGACGTTCGTTATCAGCCCCCAGAGACGGACGGAGGTGCGCAAATCGTCAATGCTGCCGCGGACTAGGGCACCAATAACGCAAACAATGGTCGTAGCACTAGTCACGATCACAAGACGAACCGTACAATCGAGCCCTATGAAACGACTTGTCACAACTACCGTGTGCGCGGCCACTGCCGCTTTCAGCGTTGCGACGGCCCCCCAGGAGCCGGCCTGGAACCAGACCCTGGACCAGATCTCGTCCGGGGTAGTCACGATCCAGGTAGACAGCACCCGAGCCTTTGATACCGAACGCAACCGGTCCAGTCAGGCGACTGGTTTCGTCGTCGATGTTGATCAGGGCTTGATCTTGACCAATCGCCATGTCGTTACGCCGGGACCGGTCGTGGCGCAAGCGATCTTTCTCAATCAGGAGGAAGTGGAACTCGTGCCGGTGTACCGTGACCCGGTACACGATTTCGGCTTCTTCCGTTACGCTCCGGAGCACCTAAGATTCATAGATCCGGCTGAACTGCCGCTGGTACCGGAGGCCGCCCAGATCGGCCGCGAGATCCGGGTCGTCGGCAATGACGCCGGAGAGCGAATGTCGTTTCTTGCCGGCACAATCGCGCGGCTTGACCGGCAGGCGCCCAACTACGGGCGCGGCAACTACAACGATTTCAATACATTTTATATGCAGGCGGCGTCGAGTACTTCCGGTGGTTCGTCCGGTTCGCCGGTTCTGGACATTGAAGGACGTGTGGTCGCACTGAATGCCGGTGCGAGCAGCCAGGCGTCGTCGAGCTTCTTCCTACCGCTGGATCGTGTCCGTCGCGCGTTGGGGTTTATCCAGCGTGGCTTGCCGGTGCCCAGGGGCACCTTACAGACCGAGTTCGTCCACAAGCCCTTTGCAGAGCTGCGGCGTCTCGGCTTGACCGAGCGAACCGAGGCACTGGTCCGCGAGGCCTATCCGGAGCAGACCGGCTTGCTGGTCGTCGAACGCGTGATCGTGGGCGCCGAGGCGGGCGAATTTCTTAAGCCCGGGGATATCCTCGTGCGTGTTAACGGCGAATTGACGGCGGCGTTCGTGCCCATGGAAGCCGTTCTCGACGACAGCGTCGGTAACAGCGTCACGCTGCAAATAGAACGTGGCGGCGAGGTCTTGGAGCAATCCCTGACCGTCGATGACTTGCACCAGATCACTCCGGACGAATTCATCCAGTATGGCGATGGTGTATTCAACAACCTATCCTACCAACAGGCGCGTCACTTTAATCGCCCGATCTCGGGCGTCTATGTGGCCAATCCTGGGTACATCTTCGGTTCCGCTGCGATCCCGCGGACCAGCTTGCTGTTAAGCGTTGATGGTGAGGAGATGCGGAACCTCGATGACCTGCAGCGTGTAATAGAGCGGCTTCCGGACGATCAACGCGTGACCGTTCGGTACGTGCAATTCGATGATCCACAGACGGAACGGCAGCGCATCATCACCAACGACCGGGACTGGTTCCCGGCACAGCGGTGCAAGCGAGTTGATGAAATCGGTTTATGGCCTTGCGAGGAGCTTGCGCCGGCGCCGCCTGCACGGGTCAGGGAGTCTCAGGATACGACCTTTCCCCCGCAGCCCGGGGAACGCTACATACAACGCATCATTCCCTCATTGGTGCTCGTCAACTTCGACATGCCTTATACGGTTTCCGGAGTCTCTGACCACCACTATTATGGGACGGGTCTGATAGCAGATGCCGAGCGTGGCTTGGTCGTTGTCGATCGCAACACTGTGCCGGTAGTCATGGGCGACGTCCGCATTACGTTTGCGGGTTCCCTGGAGATACCGGGACGGGTCGAGTATGTGCATCCGCTGCACAATCTTTCGATAGTGTCCTACGACCCGGAGTTGATCGGCAGCACGCCGACGCGCAGTGCGGTATTCACGACCGATGCAGTGCTACCAGGTGATGCGTTGGCGGTGGTCGGTTTGAAGCCAGACCATAAACTGTCGTCTCAATCGAGCGTGGTCGCCGCGATAGAGGCAGTGAACTTCCCGTTATCCCGGACGTTGCGGTTTCGTGAGTCGAACTTGGAGGGCATCTCGCTGGTCAATGGCCCCGACGATTTCGATGGTGTTATCGTCGACCGTCAAGGCAGGGTAGCCGCCCTCTGGGCTACCTTCGCCTATCAGACGGGTCGTGAAGTGACACAAGTCAACATCGGAATACCCGCTGAGCTGATAGTCGACATGGTTAAGCGTCTGCAGGATGATCAGCCGCTGCGCTCGCTGGAGATCGAGTGGCGCCACATGCCATTGGCGACCGCGAGAAAGGTTGATCTACCGGAGAGTTGGGTCGAGAGTTACGAGTCGCACAACCCACAGCGCCGTCAACTGTTAGCCGTGGCCAGCGCGGTCGCCGGCTCGCCGGCGGCGGAATTCTTTCGCGCCGGCGATATTCTTTTGAGTATCGACGGAAAACCGCTGAATACGTTCAGAGAGGTCGAGCTGGCAACACAGCGTTCTGAGGTCGAGGTCACCGTGTTCAGAGACGGCCGGGAACTGACTGAGCTGGTCGGCACCGTCGAGCTGAGCGGGGAAGGAATACAACGCGTTGTCTTGTGGGCAGGGGCGCTGGTACAGACACCCCATCGGGCGATATCGGTGCAGCGCGGCATCGATTCTCAGGGTGTCTACGTGTCTTATTTCGCTTTCGGCTCTCCTGCGAGTCGCTCGGGGTTATTTGCGGGACGTCGTATCGTCGGCGTCGACGGACAGCCGACGCCTGACTTGGACAGTTTCCTGGCGGCGGTCAATGGCCTGGAGAACCATGACTCGGTCAGGCTCAACACCGTGACTTGGAACAGCGTGCCGCAGGTCATCACACTGAGGATGGATAACCACTATTGGCCGAGTTACGAGCTGCGACGCGAGGCTGACGGGTGGCGGCGCTACCAGTTGCAGTAACGTCATCGTAAAGGCCACATAACGAAGCGGATCGGCCGATTCTCGTGACGAAGGTCCTTGGCCATTGGACCTGATTCGGACAAAGTGCTCTCGGATGAGGTTCGCGATGAGACGCTTAAATTTAATCGCACGCGTGGTCGGTCTACTCCTGTGCGTCGCTCTCAGCCACTCCGCGCACGCCCAGAAACTGTACAAATATCAGGACGCCGACGGCGTGTGGATATACTCTGATCGACAGCCGGACGCTGGCCAGGCGTATCAGGAAGAGACGTTACAACGTTTTGCGGATACGCCCGAAGTGCGCGTGTCTCAGCGGCCGACAGCCGATGGGTTGAGCCTGATCGCTGCGAACACCTATTTCAGTCCGGTCCAGATCGCCTACCAATTAGCTTCGATGGAAAACCTCGCGTCGGACACACCGGCTCGGGGCAACATGGTGTTGCCGGCGCGAAGTGAAACCGAACTCCTGAGCGTTCGTCGCGGCGAAAAAACGATACCCATGAGTTTCGAGTACCAGTTCCAGTATATTCTCGGTGATCCTGAAGCACGCCACGAGCCTCAGGAGTTATACCGGCTTCCGTATGCGTCAGCCGAGAGCTTTTTTGTCTCGCAGGCGTACCCGGATCAGGAGACCCACGTCGATCCGTCCAGTCGTCATGCGATCGACTTTATGATGCCCATCGGTACCGGCGTCTACGCGGCGCGAGCTGGAATCGTGATCGAAGTTGCCAATGACTTCTTTCAGTCGGGGACGGACCCATCTGTTGATGGACCGCGCGCGAATGTCGTTCGCGTGTATCACGACGATGGCACGATGAGCCTCTACGCCCATCTGAACTGGAACTCGATTCGAGTCGTGCCGGGCCAGCGTGTCGAGCGCGGCGAAGTTCTCGCCGCCTCGGGTAACACAGGATTCAGCACGGGTCCGCATCTACACTTCGTGGTCAGCCGAAATCGCGACGGTTCCATCGTTTCAATCCCGGTGCAGTTCGCGGGGCTTAACGGCGGGGCAGTGACGGTCCGCGCGGGAGATCAGCCGACGGCCTACTAATGGAGGGGGACGCCGCAGCAAGACCGCCTGCGCTTACGATCGTGTCCGGTGGCCAGACGGGTGTCGATCAGGGCGCACTGGACGCGGCATTGGATCGGGGCGTCAGCTGCGGAGGTTGGTGTCCCGAAGGACGTCGTAGCGAAGCGGGCATGATTGCCGCCCGCTACCCGGTTCACGAGCTGGTCGGCTCAGGCTATTCTGAACGTACGCGGCAAAACGTCGTCGATTCGGACGGCACGGCGATCATATTCGACGCGGTACTCGAGGGCGGTACAAGGCTGACGGCAGAGGTTTGTGGGCAAGAGCGCAAGCCCCATGTACTGATCGACGCCGCAACGCTGAGTCGAGCTGAGTCGGTTGATCTGTTGGATAAGTTCATCCGTGAAAACGACATCAAGGTGTTGAACGTCGCTGGACCGCGGGCGAGCAAATGGCGCGGCGCGCACGCGTACACACACTTTTTGCTAACTGAGCTTCTCGCTGAGCCCAGGTAGGAACGTTCGGCTCAATGGGGACGCACGCGGATAATTCTTACTCGACTCAATCTCGTCTCGCCGTCCATGGCTCGGCTCGAATCGGGGGCTCGTCGCTTTAAGCCGTTCCTGGCACGCTCCTCGCCCACGGCGCTCGCAAGACTGTCCGCGTGCGGCCTTACTACGGTCACTGCCGTGTTCAGGTTTCAGCCGTAGCCAACGTCGCAGCAAGCTCCTCGAGGTTCGTGACGGGTGCGCGGCATACCGTTCCCTCGCAGACGTAGGCAATAGCGTCGCCCTTGGGCGCACGTTCCTGCAGCAGACCGGGCAAAGTCTCTTCATCGTTGGGGATGATCAAGCTCATTCTGCCGGGGTGGTAGCCGGCACTGATATACCGTTGCCAGTCCGCTAGCGCATCCGGATCACCACGAACGACAATGATCTCCGGAGGCTCTAAGTACGTCCGCAGGGCCTGCAACAGCGTGCCATGCGCCTGCGGATACTGTTGCAGCACAGGCCAGGCAGCACGCAGAGTTCGCTCTGCTGCCTCTAGATAACGCGTCTCACCTAACAGGTGCCCGAGCCGCAACAGCACCTGGGTCGCTACGCCGTTACCTGAGGGCGTCGCCTCGTCCGAGTACGGCTTGGGCCGATGAATCAGAGTCTCGTGATCGTCGGCGGTGAAGAAGAAGCCCCCATTCGGATCTTCGAATCGCGCCAGCAGTACATCGGCAAGTTGGCAAGCGATCGCCAGATAATCGGACCGCCAACGGTATCGAAGGAGGTCGATCAGACCGTCCGCTAGGAACGCGTAGTCATCGAGATAGGCTGGAAATCGCGCCCTTTGGTCCTTGAAGCTCGCGAGGAGTCGACCGTCGCGCCACATCTGCGAGTGGATAAAGTCTGCTGCTCGGCTGGCGGAGTCGGCCAGGTCGGGTCTGTCCAGTATTCGAGCAGCATTGGCCATCGCTTTGATCATCAAGCCGTTCCAGGCGACGAGAATTTTTTCGTCACGTTCGGGCCAGACTCGCGTGTTGCGGCTTGCAAGCATTTTCTTGCGCGCCGACTTTAGCGCGTCCTTGGCTCGATCCGATGACATTCCAGTGCCGAGGTTGTCGATCGGAACGGCCACATGGAGATGCCATGCTTCGCCTTCGAAGTTGGCATCGAGGTCCAAGCCGTAATGTTCGCGCGCGACCGTGTTCTCTTCGGTAGTGAGAAGCGCATCGAGTTGAGCGGGTGTCCAGAGATAAAATCGACCCTCTTGCCCCTCAGAATCCGCATCCAGCGTGGCGTAATAACCGCCGTCCGGATCTTGCATGTCGCGGATAACCCAGTCGGCTGTTTCAGCCGCAATTCGGCCGAACAAGGCTTCGTCAGTGGCGGCAAAACCATCGCTATAAACCGCTAGCAGCGCCGCGTTGTCGTAGAGCATTTTCTCAAAGTGCGGAATCGCCCAGCGTTGATCGACCGAGTATCGATAGAAGCCTCCGCCCACCTGGTCATAGAGTCCGCCCGTCGCCATGCGCGACAGGGTAGAAGTAGCCATGTCTAGTGCGTCTAGATCCGGTTTCGTAGTTGTCGCCGTCGCGCGCCAAGTAGAGAGCAAGGCCTCAATATTGGTCGGGTGAGGAAACTTGGGCGCTCCGCCGAAGCCCGCGTATTCGGGGTCGAAGGACGCTTCGAGTTGCTTCCGTGCCAGTCGTATCGGCGCCTCTGTGAGCTTTGCCGAGTCGCTACCGCTTGTAGACGGATCGAGGTTCGCGAGGGCGTCGCGCAGGATTCTCCCCTGACTCTCGATCTCACCTTTGTGAGAGCGGGAGAAAGACTCGACTCTGGTTAAGATTTGTTTGAATTGTTCCCTCGGAAAATAGGTGCCACTGAAGATCGGTAAGTGGCCATCGGCGGTCAGGAAGACGGTCAGCGGCCAGCCGCCCGGGCTGCGGGATATCAACTGGTGGGCGCTCTGGTAAATTTTGTCCAGGTCTGGGCGTTCCTCGCGGTCGACCTTGATACTGACGAACAATCTGTTCATGAGCTTCGCGGTTTCGACGTCCTCGAAGCATTCATGGGCCATGACATGGCACCAGTGACAGGCTGAATAGCCAATCGACAGTAAGATCGGCCTATTTTTCTGCCGGGCACGCTGCAGCGCCTCTTCATTCCATGCGAACCAATCGACGGGGTTGTCAGCGTGCTGCAGAAGGTAAGGGCTGGTTTCACGCGCTAGCTTGTTCGCCATGAATCGACTATAGCAGTAAGCGCCGCTAGCCCCCGCTTGGGTCCCCAACTACACTACCGTCTCGTGTTTACCTATCCTGACATTGATCCCATTGCGTTCGCCTTCGGCCCGCTGCAGGTGCGCTGGTATGGACTGATGTATCTGGGTGGATTTCTTCTGGCCTGGCTTGGTACGCGTGCCAGAGCGAAACGCCCGGATAGTCCGATCTCTCCTGCGTCGGTAGATGACCTGGTCTTCTATGTCGCGCTCGGGATCATTCTCGGTGGGAGAATTGGCTATATGCTGTTCTATAACCTCGGCAGTCTCCTCGACAGTCCCCTCACGGTCTTCAAGGTTTGGGAGGGAGGCATGTCTTTTCACGGCGGCTTGCTGGGCGTGCTCATCGCGATGGGGTTATTCGCCCGGCACATCAAACAACCATACTTCGCCGTGACCGACTTTGTTGCGCCCTGGGTTGCGCCAGGACTGGGTCTCGGCCGTATCGGGAACTTTATCAACGGCGAGTTATGGGGCGCTGAGACGAATTCAGACGCGTTCTGGGCAGTCATTGTCGATGGCGTGCCGCGTCACGCCAGCCAACTGTACGAAGCAGCTCTCGAAGGACTTGTTCTGTTTTTGATCCTTTGGGGTTTTTCGTTGCGGCCGCGTCCGATTCCGGCCGTCTCCGCTCTGTTCCTGATTTGCTACGGGATATTTCGCATTGCAATCGAGTTCGTCCGTCTACCGGATCTGCACCTGAATGAGGTCGCGGACGGCTACCTTGCGTTTGGCTGGCTTACGATGGGCCAGGTATTATCACTACCGATGGTTCTGGTGGGCGTCATGTTGTTCTGGTTCGCCTATCGAGCTCGTGCATCGGTCGAGAGAAGGGCTCAATGAAGCAGTATCTGAATTTGCTCAAGGAGGTTCGTGACCACGGCGTTCGCAAGTCCGACCGGACCGGTACAGGGACCTTAAGTGTGTTTGGTCATCAGCTGCGCTGCGATTTGGATGCGGGGTTTCCTCTGCTAACCACCAAGAAGCTGCACCTACGATCAATCATTCACGAACTATTGTGGTTCCTCAATGGCGCTACCAATGTTGCCGATCTCAATGACCACGGCGTTACAATCTGGGATACCTGGGCCGATGCTTCGGGAAATTTGGGACCGATCTATGGGGCTCAGTGGCGAGCCTGGCCGACGCCCGACGGTGGGCACATCGATCAAATCCAGCAGGCGCTGGACCTAATAAAAAGCGATCCTAACTCGCGGCGTATCATCGTCAGCGCGTGGAACGTAGCTCAACTCAGCGAGATGGCTCTGCCACCTTGTCATGTATTGTTTCAGTTCTATGTAGCGGGCGGCAGACTGTCCTGTCAGCTCTATCAGCGCAGCGCTGACATATTTCTCGGCGTGCCGTTCAATATCGCGTCCTATGCGCTGTTGCTCATGCTCATGGCACAACAGACCAAGTTGCGGCCAGGAGAGCTCGTGTGGACAGGCGGCGATTGTCATCTTTACCTTAATCATCTGACACAAGCTGATGAGCAACTCACTCGGGAACCACTGCCGCTTCCGGAGCTGATCATAAAACGCCACGCGAATTCGCTGTTCGACTATCGCTACGAGGATTTTGAACTGATCGACTATCGTGCGCATGCTCACATCCGGGCGCCGATAGCCGTGTAACCCGCCATTGGCACCAGAACTCCGGCGCTCGGCTCGAGCGCTAGTCGATGGAGTTCGGTACTGCGGCTCCGGCACAAGCGACAGCGATGGGCTCCCCGGCGGGTTCTAAGGGTACAGCCGTGAGCGACCCACCCCAGACGCAGCCGCTGTCCAAGGCCGTGATGTCGGGTCGACGCAGGAGTCCCAGAGTTGCCCAGTGGCCGAATACGATATGGGTGGTCTCGCTTGGTCGTCCGGGGAAGTCGAACCATGGAACAAGATGAGCGGGTTGGGTGCCCGGTGGGCCCGTATGCTCAAACTCCAGGTCGCCGTGCTCATCGCAGTAACGCATACGAGTCAACGCGTTAATAATGTAGCGCAGCCGGTCTGCATCTTGGTGATCGGCGGACCAGGCACGCGGCTCATCACCGTACATTTTTTTAAGTACATCGGCCCAGTTCGGTCCTCGCAGGCGCACAGAAATTTCGCCTGCGCGCGACACGGCATCACGGATCGACCAGGTAGGTGGCAGGCCCGCATGGACTAAGAGTCGCTTGCGCCTCGAGTCATGGAACAGCAGCGGCCGAGATCTCAACCAATCGAGGAGGTTTGCGGCATCGGGTGCCGCGAGAACCGTTTGGAACGTGTCGCTCTCGCCGGGCTTGCGTACCCCGACCGCAGTCGCGAGTAGGTGCAGGTCGTGATTACCCATAACCGTCGTTGCACTGTCGCCGAGGCTCATCACCTCGCGCAGCACGTCGAGAGAGTCGGGGCCGCGATTGACCAAATCTCCGACCAGCCACAGATGGTCGCGTTCGGGCTTGAATGAGATTGCACTCAACAGCTCGACAAACGCTTGACCGCAGCCCTGTATGTCGCCGATTGCGTAGAGTGTCACAAGCGCTCGCGGTGAAGACAAAGACCTTCGCGATTCTAATCCGGATCAGAATCGGGGCCCAGTGGCCCAACAAGGTTTGAGAGCTTCGCAAATTCCTCCGGGTGCAGGGTTTCGGGGCGGGCGCCCGGATCGATCTCGACCGAGGCTATCTGCTCTCTACTCAAGCATCCCTTGAGCGACCGTGCCAGCGTCTTCCGCCGCATAGAGAATGTTCGGGCCACGAGTTCGGTGAATCGATCCACATCGGTGACATGGAATCGTGGTTCGACCTGCGGCCTCATCCGCACGACCATAGACCGGACCCGCGGCGCAGGCGAGAAAGCACCTGGGCCGATCTCGAAGCAGGTCTCCGCTTGCACCCAGAGCGCAAGCATCACGGTCAGGCGTCCATAGTCCTTGCCGCCGGGCGCCGCTGTCACTCTCTGGGCGACTTCCTTCTGCAACATCAGATGCATATCCTTGATCGCTGCGCGATGTTGCAGCAAATGAAACAGCAGTGGCGTCGAGATGTTGTAGGGCAGGTTACCTACGACTCGAAGTGACGCGGGTGTCGGCGACAGAGAGGAAAAATCGAACTTTAGTGCATCGCCGCGGTGCAAGATCAATCTCCCGGTCTTGGGGGCGACCCGAGCGAGGTGATCGGCCAGATGATCATCGATTTCAATCACGTGTAAGGCACGAAGCGTCTGCAACAACGGCAACGTCAATGCGCCTCGCCCGCCACCGATTTCGACCATGCAATCTTCTGGTCGCGGGCAAATTGAGGCCACTAATCTGTCGATCACGGCTGGGTCGTGCAGGAAATGTTGCCCCAAACTTTTGCGGGCTCGCGGCCGCATCAGGGGCTCCGTTTCGCGGCCAGCTCGCGTGCGACGCGGATGGCTTCCCGCAGGCTTCCGGGTTTCGCCAGCCCCGTAGCCGCTAGTTCGAACGCAGTACCATGATCGACAGAGGTGCGGATGATCGGCAGCCCGAGCGTGATATTGACCACCTTACCGAAGGCGAGGGCCTTGATGACCGGCAGGGCTTGATCGTGATACATCGCGAGCACGGCGTCGCAGCGTGCGAGCGCTTCTGGTGTAAACGCGGTATCCGCCGGAACCGGGCCGAGTAGCGATAGGCCGCGCTTTTCGAGGCTGCGTATGGCGGGCTCGATGATCTGCTGCTCCTCGGGCCCCAGTAGACCGCTCTCTCCGGCGTGAGGATTGAGCCCGAGTACGGCGATACGCGGCGTACTTAGCCCAAAGCGTTCCCGCAGCTCCCTGTCCAGCACGGTGAGCACCTGCTCGATTCGCTCGCGGCTGATCGCTTTCGTTACCTGACCGAGCGGCAGGTGCGTGGTCGTCAACGCCACACGAAGGTCTCCGCAAGCAAGCATCATGACGGCCGTCGGGGTTGCCGTCGCCGCCGCTAAAAATTCCGTGTGGCCGGTAAAGGGAATTCCGGCGGCATTGATGACGCTCTTGTTCACTGGTGCTGTGACCAGGGCTGCATTGCTTTCGGCGGTGCACAGCGCGACGCCCTGTCGCAGCAGTTCGAGGACATAGGCTGAGTTCGCCGGATCCGGGTGACCGGGTCGAACCGCTGCGGGTGCGGGAATATCGAGTACTTGCATCAGCCCTGCGGTCTGGGGCTCAACGTCGTCCGGACCAGCAACTGTGTGCACGGCGACCTCTAAATCAAGATCGTCGATACGCTTGGCGAGCATAGTCGCATCGGCGAGTGTTAGTAGCCGGATCGGCAGGTCTTCTGCCGCCAACATCGCGCAGATATCCGGGCCGATACCCGCCGGTTCGCCGGAACTGAGAAATACGATTGGAACTTGTGAGCTCAAAACCTAGCAGCCTGCTAGACTCGTATACCGGCCGAATTCCCAGAGGTCTGGTGCAAACTGCGGACTAAAGTCGTGTCTCAACGAACGCTTGATCTCTGAGTCGCCGCAACCATAGCTCTCGTTCCTCTTCCACCTTGCTGGCACGGATCTGGTCGGCGCATCTCTGCTCCTTGATCTCTTCCGTCGTGTCGTAAGAGCGAGTATCCGTTACCTCGGCAATATGCCAGCCGAACCGGGTCTCGAACGGCTCACTGAGTTGATCGAGTTCCAGCGAATTAAGCATCTGTTCGAACTCGGGCACGAAGACACCGGCTTCTACCCAACCGAGATCACCGCCCTCTGCAGCAGAGCCCGGATCTTCGGACACGGATTGAGCGATAGGAGCGAATTCGTCGCCCGCCAGAATCTGTTCCCGTATACCGAGAAGTCTCTGCCGCACGGCATCGGCGTCCATGATTTCGTTTGGACGCAGGAGAATGTGTCGAACTCTGAGCTGATCGACGATGACGACCTGGGCGCCCCGCGTGTCGTTTAGCCGCACGATATGAAAGCCGCTACCGCTTTGAATCGGCTCCGAGACCTCTCCCGGTTCCATCGCGATTACGATGTCGCCAAACAACGTCGGCAGCTGGTAACCTTTGCGCCAACCCAGCGAGCCGCCTTCTAACGCCGTCTGGCCATCGGAGAAGGTAATTGCGAGCTGGGAGAACTCGTCACCGTCGTCGAGCCTAGCGTAAATTTCTGCGACCTGTGCGTTGGCGTCTGCGAGCGCATCTTGCGTCGCGCTCGAAGGCAAACCGATGAGAATGTGCGAGATATCATAGTCAACGTCCTCAGCGAGGCTTGTGGAGCTGCGTTTGAGGCAGAGCTCCATCTCGCGCGGCGACACGACAATTCCGGCGTAGACGTCGCGTTGCTGGAGCTGATCAAGAATCATCTGCTCACGAGTGTCCTGGCGATACATCGCATAGTCGATGCTCTCCGCTGCCAGCGCGCTGGGCAGAGATTCGAGCGTCAAGCCAATATCCTGAGCAATCGAGGTCAGCGCTTGGTTCAGCACTTCATCGCTGACGACAATGCCGAATCGCTCGGCGCGCTGCAGCTGTATCCGTTGGAGGATTAATTGCTCTAGCACTTGCTCCTCAAGAATTGACAGCGGTGGCAGCGGTCGCTGCTGCTCGAGTGGCAAATCGCGCTGAGCCAGACGCATATTCTCGAGAACCACGGCCACGCGCGTTTCGAGTTCGCTAGTGAGAACGATGCCGTTATCGACAACGGCAGCGACCCCATCCAGGAGCTCACCGGCCGCGCCCAACTCGCGCGTCTGCGACCAGCTCTGGCTCGGCGCAAGACCCGCGACCATCAAGAACGCAGCAGAATAAACTATAATTTTCAATTGGTTATAAGGTATTGCCGAGACTCCGATAGCCAAGAATACCACGATCCAGCAGCTCCTCCGGGGAGCTGCCGTCATCAGAAAAGCCTCTGAGCTGGAGCTGTACCGAGATCGAGCTGTCCGATTCTCCGGTGCGACGGCTGATATAGCGTCTGCCGATCAGGCGCAGCCGCCAACAGCAGGCCTCGTATTCCCAGCCGAGAAAGCTGTCGAGGGGCTCCTCCTCAAGAAAGGAGTAGCTGTAGTGTGCGATGACTCGCCAGCTCTGGCCGACCGGCCAGACCAGTGAGACGCTACCCTGGTCCAACAAGCCTTCACGATAACGATAAGAGAAGCCTGCATATCGATCCTCCTGAGGAGTGAATCGGAGGCTGGTCTCCATCCGGGCGGTGGTATTCGTCTCACTGTTCCACTGATAGTCGACATCGAGTTTCCAGGCCTCAGACATATAAATCGATACTTCAGCAATATAGTCCGAGACATTCGCATTATTCGGCGGACTGTTCGGCAAACTGACACGCTGCGTACCAAAATAGCGTGTCTGTCCTAGTGTCGCCGTCACGGTCTCTCGACCGCTTCGACTGTCGATAAGTCGAGCGGTGATTCCCAAGCTCAGCTGCTCGGAATCCGCAATTCGATCCGCGCCAAGATATTGGTATTTGCGAAACAACTGAACGAGATTGAAATCCGGTTCGATCGTGTCGAAGATCGGAATATCGGATTGATCCTCGAACGGCACGTGAACGTAAAGCACTCGAGGCTCAATCGTCTGAGTCCAGGTTCTGTTTTGCTCCGGTGCGCGCTCGAAAATCAGCCCGGCGTCGATACTTGCGATCGGCAGAGTTCGCGAGAACGTGTCCCGTCCTCCCGGCGTGGCGTCGTCCAGCCAATAATTTGTCTGCCGCAGCGCGAGAGCCGGTGTCAGGAACATACCGGGTCGTGCTAGAGAAATGCTGACCTCTTCTGTCGAGTCCAAGCGCCAACCGGTGGCGCCGACATCACGATCGAACTGCACCAGTTCATTGCTTGACTCGAATTTAAAAAGGTCTCCTGACCACTGACCGTTAAACAAGATCTGCGGCACACGGTCATAGGGCCGGTCATCTGCCGCGATGGCGGTGTCGATCGTCTGGTAGCCCTGGAATCGTGCGAGTAGAGACCACGTCGGAGCTCGATAGCCGATGTCCAAGTACCGATCAAGGTGAGTCTGACTCGCGACTGCCTGACTATCACCCAAGTCCTCAAAGTAGGCATCGTCAGAGACATCAGCAAGGCTTACGACGACTCGCCAACCCTGATCGAGCATCGTCTCATGGTTGTAGGTCAGATAACTGCGGCTGTCGTTCGTGTCAGAGTCGTCCGGTAGATACTCGAGACTGAGCCGTCCGTCGCTGCGCGGGAGAAGATACCGAAATTCGGTGTTTAACTGTACTCCACGCTCGCTCATGTAGCGCGGCTCCAACGTCATGTCGTAATTCGGTGCGAGATTCAAGTAGTACGGTGCCGAGATGTCGAGCCCGGTTCTATCCCGTTCCGAGAACTTCGGAGTGAGTAGGCCACTCTTGCGGCGATCATCGATCGGAAAAGTCATGTACGGCGTGTACAGTATCGGAACGCCCTTGAATTCGACCTTGACCCCGCGGGCCGTGCCAAAGCCTTTTTCCACGTCCAATTCGACCTCCGCTGCCATTAACTCCCAGTCGGTCCGATCTGCGGGGCAGGTAGTAAAGATCACCGTCGATAGCGCAATCGTTTGGTCGCTGCGAATACGGATTGTTTCGGCGGAGCCACGCGCTGGCCGTTGTGGAATATCGAAACCAGCACCAGTGAACCGTATCTCTTCATTTTCGGTGTCAACCTCGGCTTCCTCGCCGTACACCGTGACATCGGAATCGGTATACAATACGGTGCCGCGCACTTCGATCGTTTGCGCAACACGATCATAGGTTGCAGACTCAGCCGAGATACTGCGATCACCGTAACGAAACTCGACCTGGTCGAAGAACTCAACTCCTTCCTCGCCGGAAAGGTCGACCTGTCCGGCGGTGATCTTCACCCGCATCTCCTGCGCGAACTCCTCCGCGGATACGTCCTGGGCAGGTTTTTCCGGCGGGCTCACCTCGACGAGCGCACACATGTCGTCTTGTCCCCATGCCGGGGTCGATGCACAGATCGTAACCCAGGTGAGGAACGTCAAACTTCTTTTGGGGATCACAAGGCTCGGGCAGGACAAACGATTACAATGGCACAGTTGTTGTATTGCTTCAACGATTTGCGCAGGAGACCGGAAGTGCTGGATGAGCGATATCCGACCATTCGATTGCCGGCTTGTTCAATCTGTGGCCGACTGCGATGAAGGCGATGATACTGGCTGCCGGCCGCGGCGAACGTCTCGGCGAGCTTACGACATACAGGCCTAAACCGTTACTGGAAGTCGCAGGCGAAAGTCTGATTCACAGACATCTCAGGCGCCTGCACGAAGCGGGTGTGACCGACATCGTCATCAATCTCTGCTATCTCGGCGAGCAGATTCGGTCTGCGCTCGGAGAGATCTCGCAGTGGGGGCAAAGACTCAGCTACAGCGTAGAGAAGATGCCCGCCCTCGAGACAGGTGGCGGCATCATCAATGCATTGCCGCTACTGGGGCCCGACCCCTTTATCGTTGTCAACGCCGATGTGTTCACCGACTTCGATTTCGCGACTCTGCGTTGTGGGCGGCGCGACGGACTGGTGATGCTCGTCGCCAATCCTGCACATCATGCGCAAGGTGATTTCGGTCTAACAACGTCCGGCGCGGTTACCGTTACGCCGCCATTTCTAACGTACGGTGGTGTGGCGATATTCGCGCCGCTGCTTTTCGACGGCTTCGGACCTGGGCGTCGGCCGCTTCGCCCAATTCTCGACGCCGCTATCGAGCGCGGTGTGCTCAAAGGGGCTCGCCACACCGGCGTCTGGCAGGATGTCGGGACAGCGGAACGGCTCGCCGAGATTCGCGAGCAATTTGACGAATCCAGCTAGACTGGTCTCTGTAAACAGGCCGCGCCTGTTTCACGCACCGGGCCTGGTGTATCGTTCGGCGCGCAGGACGTCTGACGAAAGCCTGCGCGATATTGTCCGATTATCTACTCCCGGAAGAATCACGAATGGTTTCTCGAGTCTTCGCGAGCCGCGATTTTACGATCTACCTCGTCGGTAGTGCGTTCTCGTTGCACGGGCTCTGGATTCAGCGCGTGGCTGTCGGCTGGCTCGCCTGGGAGCTAACTGGTTCCGAAGTGTGGCTAGGGCTAATAGCGTTATCGGAGTTCTTGCCGACCGTCTTGTTCGGGCCGTTCTTTGGCGTCTGGGCCGACCGCCTCGACCGAAAAACCGTGGCATACGTCGCGAACGTCATCAGTATCGCTCTGTCCACGTTGCTGTTTGCGCTGACCGCTACGGGCCTGATGGACATCTATATCCTCTGGGTAATCACGGCGTTGGTCGGCATCGTGGGCAGTGCGTTTCAGCCGGTGCGAATGTCCTTGATTCCGAGCCTGGTCCCCAGGGAGCTGCTCGCCGAAGCCGTCGCAGCGCAATCGATTGTTTTCAATGTTTCCAGATTTATGGGCCCGGCGCTGGCAGGAATTGCGATCGCGACGATGGGGTTGGCATCAGCGTTCGCACTGAATGCGATCTCTTATCTGGCGATGATCGCAGCGCTGCTGCTGATCGAACTTCGTACGCGGCGCTCCGGCGGGCCCAAAAGCCATTTTTTCGCAGAGCTTAAGGAGGGGATCACCTACACGTTTCAACATGCGGCGATTCGCCAGCAGTTACTGATTGTGGCTCTCTCAGCGCTGTTCGGTCGTAGTGTCATCGTGATGCTGCCGGCGTTCGCAGACGATGTCTTCGGTGGCGGCAGCGGCACGCTGGCGACGCTGACTTCGGTCTCGGGAGCGGGAGCGGTGATTGCCGGGATCTGTCTGACTCGCCTCGGTTCGGGTACGCGCCTGCTCCGGTCGACAGTGCTAGCTACCGTGCTAACTGGTCTATTGATGGCTGGGCTTGGAGTCACTCAGAGCTACGCTTTAGGCATCGCGCTGTTCGCAGTGCTGGGCTTTGCTCTGACGCTGATCGGCATCGGCTCTCAATCGCTGATACAGACAAGGGTGGCGGAAGCGATGCGTGGGCGGGTATTAAGTCTATGGGCAGCAGTGGCCTTTTCCGCTCCCGCCATCGGCAGCGTGGTCATCGGCGCGATCGCGGCTCGAATTGGTATCGGGACCGCAACGTTGTTGAGTGGGCTACTGTGCGCGGTCCTGGCGATCCTGCTGGCATGGTATGTTTATTATGGAAGTCCAGCTGTTGCCAGCCGCGATGCGTCTTGAACGACAACTCGCTGGTGCCCAGACTCCGCATTCGTTAGGCTCGAAGCCGTCATGGTTGTCGGTGTTCAGACGGTGAAAGTTGCGCTTGAAGCAAATCGAACGGTGGCGTGGTTTATCGCTATCTGGTTAGGTTCAGCGGGGTTCAACGTGAGCGCGCAGGGCTTCGAGGAAATTTCCTTCGCGACCGCCGACGGTGGAACGGTTTACGCTAATTTGTATGGAGACGGGCAGCATGCGGTTTTGCTCGGCCACGGCGCAGTCTTTGACAAGGAGAGCTGGGACGGGCTTGCTCAGGACCTTTCCGCAGTGGGGTATCAGGTGCTCGCCATCGATTTTCGGGGCTATGGCAAATCCACGGCAGGGCGCGCGGGCAACGCGTTGTATCAAGATGTTCTCGCAGGAATTCGCTATCTCCGCAACGCAGGAGCGGAGCGGGTCTCGGTCATCGGTGCCAGCATGGGTGGCGGTGCCGTAGCGCAGGCGGCGGTTGTCGTTGAACCGGACGAGATAGCCAAGCTGATTCTACTAGCCGGCGTGCCCATCGCTACCCCGGAACAGATGCACGGCAACAAGCTGTTTATCGTGTCTCGTGGGGATGCGCTACGGGATGCTGTCGAGGACCAGTTCGAGCGTGCCGGCGAGCCGAAGGAACTGATCGTGCTTGCCGGTAGTCAGCACGCCCAGCATATCTTCAGCTCTCGGCAACGCGGCGAGGAGCTGACGGCAGCTATTATTAACTGGCTCGCCAACGAATAGCGTCGGCGAGCAGCGCTCAGTGGGTGATGGCGTATATCACGTAATTGATAGCGAAGCGGTACGCTAATGCCGTCATAGGCTCCGGGTACTCGGGCGTATCGGCATGTTCCCAGGCGTCGCCTAGATCCATATTGAAGTTGATGGCGACCATCAGGCGGCCGCTGTCGTCGTAGATCCCGCGCCAGTGCGGCACGATTCCATCGCCCTCGTAGGTGACACCGCTGTAGAGGAAACGAATGCCGGGAATCTGGATGCGCTGATCGAGATCGTAAAGCACGTGCAGGACTTCATCGTCCTCCGGTATCTCCAGTATCGGTCGGTCGGGAAAGACACGCACCATGCTGTCCTGAAAACCGGCCCACTCATAGCTGCCGTGAAAGTCATCGACCATCAGGAATCCGCCGCGTAGTAGGTACTCCCTGAGTCGGCCCGCTTCAAAAGGATTGAGGTACCAGCCACCGACCTCCACGGCGTAAAGCCACGGGTAGTTGAAGATTGCGTCGTCGCTGAGGTTGATCCGGCGTCCCCCGTCGCCGGTAGAACGACTCACGACGGCGCCGTCGATGCGCGTCAAGCGGCTCAGCCCCTGCATAAAGTGGAACTCGGCGTCAGGCCAGTCGATCAGCCAGCGCGGGCGCCTTCCATAGCTATAGTCGCTGCCCCCGCCGCCGTAAATCAGGCGCGTGAAGTGAAATTCCGCGGTGGGTTGTGCGGTCGCCGGCGCCAACTCCTGAGCCGCGCCGAGCCGTGGGCCGGTCGCCAGGATCATGCTGGTACACAAGATGGCAGCGGTCGATCTGTCCATAGTCGTAGCTAGCCAGGCCTTACACAGCGATGTCAACGAAACCGGTCACCGTTGAGCCGATGTCCGGAGCCGGCCGAGCGGCCGTAGCGTCTGACGATCGCTCCAGAAATCTTTTCCTAGACGGCAGGTCGAAAATGATAACATCGTCCCGTATGCGGCGGCTTCGGCACCACGCGAGCCGAGCCAGAAGAATCAATCATTGAGACTGCTAGCCATGATGGGATGGAGTCGTTGCGAGGTGGTTTTGCTCGTGTTCCGTGGCATGCTCGTGAACCGTCTGACAGTACAGCGTGGCACTTGTAACGTGTTGCGCGGTCTCATCGTATCGACGGTGTAGCCCGCTAGGTCGTTAGACTTGTTCGAATTACTCTTTAAATACTCCCGCACGACTTTCGAGCAGGGCGATTTCCTGTTTGCCAGCGGTTGGCCGCTTTGGCTATTGGTAGTAGTGAGCCTAGCCGCGACGATCGGTATCGGCTACAGCTTGTTGCAACGGCGTGATTCGCTTAGCTTGGTGAGGCTAATCGCCCTGGCAGGACTCCAGACCGCTATGGTAACGCTGGTGTTGGTACTTCTCTGGCAGCCGGCGCTATCCAGCGACACGCTCCGTGCCAAGGATAATACTGTCGCCCTGCTGTTAGATACGTCGGCGAGTATGACCTATGGAGAGGCGGGAGAGTCCCGGTTGCAACAGGCCGTTGCCGCACTGAACGACGGCGTGCTGGAAGATCTCTCGGCTACACTCGAGACGCGGCTGTACGCGTTCTCTAAAGACTCGATAACTATCGACAGCTTAGAGCAAGTGCCGCCACCTGGAGCGGCGACTCACCTGGGCGACGCGGTTCTCGGCGTCTTGCGAGAGGCACGTACGTCGGCGCTAGGGGCCGTGGTGTTGATCAGTGATGGAGCCGATAACTCCAACGAGTTGGATACAGCTCGGCTGGCCGAAATCGCGGGCTTCGGCGTGCCGGTCTACACGGTTGGTGTCGGACGCGAGACCATACCCGAGGACGTTGAGCTCGAGAGCGTCATCATGACGACCCAAGTCACGGCTGGATCGCGTGTCAGCGCTCAGGTCAGTATCCGTCACGCGCGGCCCGGTACCGTCAGACTTAAGGTCTACGACGGCGACGCCATTCTCTCGTCTGAAGAATTGACTCTCCCCGACCGTGACGGTGTCACGACGCATTGGGTAGATTTCGACGTCGGCGACGTGGGCGTCAAGGATCTGCGTTTCGTCCTTGATGCAATTCCCGGCGAACGCAACACCGTCAACAACGTTCAGTCTCGTGTGATAGAAGTCCCGGCGGAACGACGCCACATTCTGTATATCGAGGGCGAGCCTCGCTGGGAGTACAAGTTTATCCGGCGGGCTGTAGAGGAAAATTCTCCTATTCGCTTGGCGAGCTTGCTGCGAACGACGCCGAATAAGTTCTATCGCCAGGGTATCGACGACCCGACCGAACTTGAGAACGGATTTCCCGAAGATCGAGAGACGCTGTTCAATTACGATGCGTTGATCATCGGAAGTTTCGAGGCGGCTGCTTTAACTTCTGAACAACTCGACAACATCAGCGCGTTCGTCAGCGAAAGGGGCGGCAGCTTGCTCATGTTGGCGGGACTTCGAGGCCTGGCGGATGGAGGCTGGGGCAACAGCGTCGTGGCCGACGTATTGCCGGCGCATCTGCCCGACATCGATGCGACGACTTTCCTCCGCTTGCCGGCCAAAGTGAGCCTGACTCCGGCCGGCGAGGACTCCCTGCTGACGCGGCTGGACTCGGATCGAGACGCGAACATCGCTTTGTGGGAGGAAATGCCCGATATCGCTGATTATCAGTACCTCGATGGCCTGAAGCCCGGCGCTGAGACACTGCTTGAGGTCGACATCCAGGGTACGAACCATCCCCTCCTGGTCCACCAGCGTTACGGACGCGGTCATGCATTTATTCTGGCCACGGGGGGGACCTGGCGTTGGCAGATGCAGCTACCTTCAGAGGATCAGCGGCATGAGACTTTCTGGCGTCAGATGCTGCGTGCGTTGGTATCCAGCTCACCGCGTCCGGTCGTGTTGTCGGCGGAGCGGCTCTTCTATGCGGATGACACTGAAATCACGTTGCGCGCCGAGGTAAAGAACAAAGAGTACCTGCCGGTTGCGAATGCTGCCGTCTCAGTGTCGGTCACAACGGATGTCGGTGGCCCCGCGCAGGTGATCGAGATGCAGGCCATCCCCGGAGAGTTCGGGATGTATGCAGCGACGATTCAGGCCGATCGGACTGGAATGTACCGCTTTGAAGTCGAAGCCCGTCTCGGAGAGGAATCACTCGGCGAAGCCCGGTTAGCTGTGCGACGGGCTGATGGAATTGTCGAGCACTTCCAAATTCAGCAGAATCGGTCTCTGCTAGAGAATCTCGCTAAGATGACTGGTGGACGATACTTTTCACTCGACAATTTGGATGCTCTACCGGAAACTATCCAGTTTTCCGACGCGGGTATTCTCGAAACAAAAGTTCTGGATCTTTGGAATATGCCGATCGTATTTTTACTGCTGCTCTTGCTAAAAACCGGGGAGTGGCTGTTACGGTTATTCTGGGGACGATTATGAGAATGCTTGCGAGGAGCTTGATAGTCAGTACGGCGTTTCTCGGGCCGTTCGTCCACGCCGAGCTGTATTACTTGATCGTCGGCGGGTTAGGTGGTCAGGTCAAATACGAGGAACGCTTCGCGGCCCAAACTGAAGCTCTAGCCGACGCGGCTCGCCGTACATTGGGCGACGATTCGCGTGTTGCGGTGTTGTCAGGGGACGGAGCGAGCCGCGACGCATTAACGGCTGAGCTCACACGGCTTGCCGAGGTGACCACCGCCGCTGACAGCGTCGCCATATTTTTACTTGGTCACGGCAGTTATGACGGAGAGGTCTACAAGTTCAATCTCCCAGGTCCGGATATCGATGGCGAGGCGTTCGTTCAGTTACTCGCGGCTATACCCGCCAAAAAGCAGCTTGTGGTTAATACGACGAGCGCGAGCGGCGCGGTATTGGAGGACTGGTCAGGTGACGGACGCACGCTCATTACGGCGACGAAAAGTGGTGGCGAGCGAATCGCGACGCGCTTCGGCGAACACTGGACCGCTGCGCTTTCCAGTGATGAAGCCGATGCGAACAAGGATGGCGTGATCAACGCTCAAGAGGCATTTGATTTCGCAGCGAGAAAAGTCAGCGATAGTTACGAAAACGCCGGGAAGCTCGCGACCGAGCATCCGCAGCTTGTCGGCGACGGCGCCCGTTCATTCAACGTGGCGTTGCTCGAAGCACGAATTGCGACGACGGCGGAGCTTGAGAGCTTGCTTGGCGAGCTGGCCGTGCTGGACGAGGAGATCGAACAGCTCAAATCGCGCCGGAATGAGATGGACGACGACGTCTATCTGTCCGAATTACAGAACGTGCTGCTCGAGCTCGCCTTGGTTCAGAGAGAGATCGACGCGGTACGCAGTTCAGAATAGCCTTTTTGGACCACTATGAGAGTTCTGCTCAAAGTAACCGGTGTCTTGCTATTGAGCACTTCGAGTGTCCATGGCTTGAATATTGACTATTCGGACGATCGCGACGCCGAGCTACGAGCCTGCGATGCTCATCTTTATGGAGGCGAGCGCACCGAAGCGGAGCGCTGTTATGGAGCGCTGTTGACGAAAAGCCAGGATGCTCGAATTCTGGCTGAGGCATCATGGAGCCTAGGCGATCTTCGCACCGCGAACTCCTACTTCCAAACCGCGATCGAGACCTATCCGGATGACGCGCACGTTCGAACTCGCTGGGGTCAGCTGTATCTCGCGACCCATCAGGACAGCGAGGCAGTCAAGCTGTTCGAAGAATCGCTGCAACTTGATCCCGATCACGCCGACGCCAAACTCGGCTTGGCCAGCGTATCCGCCGGGCGGTTCGAAGAACGGGCCCGGGAGTTGGTCGATGAAGTGCTGGCGGCCGATCCTACCAATCTGGGCGCGCACCTGCTGCTTGCACGCATGAACCTGGAAGTAGGATCGCTGGAGGTTGCCGACCCGGCGCTGGCGGCAGCGCTCGAGATCGCCGAAGCCGAAGGGTTGCCGCCGCTTGAGGTCTACGCTTTGAATGCCTCCAGCGATCTTCTACGCGGTGCCACCGATAGTCCCTGGACGCCGAGGGCCCTGGCCTACAACCAGCGCTATGGGGAGATCTATTCGACGCCGGCTCATTTCTACGTGATCACGCGGCGCTATCGGCAGGCCATCGCGTTGTTGCAACAGGCCGTCAGCGTGCAGCCGGATCTATGGGCGGCGCACGCTGAGCTCGGTGTCAATCTGCTGCGTGAGAATCGTCTCGAGGAGGCACAGCGACATTTGACCATTGCGTTCCGCGGCGATCCGTTCAGTGCCAAGATCGTCAACACGCTGCGGTTGATTGACAGCTTCGACAACTTTCGCGTCATCACCAGGATACCCAGCGCGGACGATACCTCCGGCGGCCCCGGCATGATTTTGCGACTGCACAACGATGAGGCCGACGTACTCGAGCCTTACGTCGTCGAGCTCGTCTCTCGGAGCATCGAGACGTTCACGGCAAATTATCAGTTCGAACTTGAGAACCCCGTGGTCGTGGAGTTCTACCCGGACCACGACGATTTTGCGGTTCGAATTTCGGGTCTACCTGGAATCGGGCTTCTGGGTGTCACCTTCGGCTATCTCGTGGCGATGGACAGCCCTTCGGGTCGCCGCGACGGTGAGTTCCATTGGGGCACGACGCTCTGGCACGAGATGGCCCACGTCTTCACGCTGGAGACTACCGAGCACCTCGTGCCACGCTGGTTTAGCGAGGGAGTGTCCGTGTTTGAAGAATGGAACACGGGACCGCTTCCTGGGCGCCACATTCCGCTGCATGTCCTACGGGCGATGGAGGAAGAGAAGTTTCTGCCGGTTGCCGATCTGGATAGCGGCTTCATCCGCCCAACCTATGACGGACAGGTCATGGTCTCCTATATGCAGGCAGGATTGGTTTGTCAGTACATCGAGGGACGCTGGGGGCAACAAGGGCTCGTGGCCATGTTGGCGTTGTATCGCGATGGGTTGCCCACCGATGAGGTAATTCAGCAAGCGCTCGGGGTCTCTCCGATGGCGCTCGATCAGGGCTTCCAGGAGTTCATCGAGCGGGAATTCGCGGCAACACTCGCGGGGCTTGAGACTTGGCGTGAGCAAGGCCGGGCGGCCGCGAAAGCGCTGAGCGCTGGAGATTGGGAGGACGTTATCGCTGCCGCTGCCGATGCGATAGCAAGCTTCCCGGAACACGTCGGCGACAGCTCAGCTTACCTGCTCAAGGCCCAGGCTCACGACGCTCTCGGACAGCGTGTCCTGGCAATCGAAACCCTGGAGCAATATTGGCGGCGCGGCGGGTATCAGCCAGCAGCCCTGAAGGAGCTTGCGCTCTGGCTTGCCGCAGCAGAGCGAACCGAGGACGCTGTGGACGTATTGAACGATGCGCTTTATGTGGTGCCACTGGACGATGAGCTGCATATCCAGCTCGGCGACTGGCTGCTGCAGGAGCAGATGCCGTTCGAGGCGCTACGCGAGTACGAGGCATCGTTAGCCATGAACCCCCTCGACCAGGCAGCGGCGCACTATCGGCTGGCGACGGCCTACAGGCAGCTAGATGACGGTGCCAAGACTCTCGAGCATGTATTGTATGCTTTGGAGATTGCCCCGCATTATCGGCAAGCACAACAACTCTTACTGGAGATTGCACTTTGAGCTCTGCAACACCTAGCCAACTCGAGACTGACGAAGCTCGTGCTCTGATCGAGACTTTCCGGGAGTCCCTAGACAGTATTCGCGGGGAGATCCAAAAAATCATCGTCGGGCAGGATGAAGTTGTGGAGCATCTGCTCATGACGTTACTGGTTGGTGGTCACTGCCTGATCACAGGTCTGCCGGGGACGGCGAAGACCTTATTGGTACAGACCTTGGCGTCCGCGTTGGGATTAACCTTCAAGCGTATTCAGTTCACGCCGGATCTCATGCCGACCGATGTCACCGGCACGGACATTATCGAGGAGGACATTACGACCGGACACCGTACGTGGACCTTCGTGCCCGGACCCTTATTCACGAACATTATGCTCGCCGACGAGATCAATCGAACGCCGCCCAAGACCCAGTCCGCTTTGCTCGAAGCGATGCAGGAACTTTCGGTAACGGTACGCGGTAATCACCATGCCATCACGCCGCCGTTCTTCGTCCTCGCGACCCAGAACCCGATTGAGCTTGAGGGAACCTACCCGTTGCCGGAAGCGCAGTTGGATCGGTTTCTGTTTAACGTGGTATTGGATTATCTGAGTGACGACGAAGAGATCGAAGTCGTACAGCGCTATACGACGCGGATCGGCATACCGGAGGTTAAAGCGTGTACGACCCCTGAGCAGATACTCAAATTCCAATGGCTGGTGCGACAGGTCCCGGTCTCGGAGACCGTCACTCGGTTTGCAGTGGATCTGGTGCGTGCGACGCGACCCGACGATCCTCGTGCACCCGACGTCGTTCGCCGCTATGTCCAATACGGCGCAAGTGTCAGAGCCACGATGTACCTGACGCTAGCGGCGAAGGCTCGCGCACTGATGAGCGGCAGATATCATGTCACCCAAAACGACATCACCTCGCTGGTTTTGCCGGTACTGAGGCACCGGGTACTCACTAACTATTATGCGGAATCCGATAGTGTCGATGTGGACGATATATTGTCGCAGCTCGTGGAATCACTGCACGTCCCCGATCGCCAGGCCCAAGCCAGCTAAGACCGCGCTCCGCTGTAGATGAGTGCAAGAACCTCAGGAACGCCACGGCAACTCCTCGATCCGAAGGTACTGGCGAGTCTGTCGAACCTTGAACTCGTCGCGCGTGCGGCCGTGCATGGCTTTCTCAATGGCCTGCATCGTTCCCCGTTCTTCGGTTTCAGCCAGGAGTTCGCGGAATACCGACCTTACGCGGAGGGCGATGACCCGCGATTCATCGACTGGAATGTTTACGCTCGCACCGACCGAACCTATATCAAGCGATATCTCGGCGAGACCAATACGCATTTGGTGATACTTCTGGATGCAAGCGCCTCGATGGGTTTCGGCTCCGGTGCGGTTAACAAGCTTCAGTATGCGAAGTTTCTCGCCGCGACGCTGGCTTACCTGGCTACGCGTCAGCACGATGCAGTGGGTCTGGTCGTCTTCGACGACGAAGTGCGGGAGCATCGTCCGCCCTCATCGCAGTCAGGCAAACTCAGTAGCGTGCTGCATGCAATCGACCGCGCGACACCAGGTACCGGCACCGATCTGGGCGTGCCATTTGAGCGTTTTCGGCAGTACCAATCGGGGCGCGGGCTGGTAGCGGTCATCTCGGATTTCTATTGCGATCCAGAAGAGATGATCAAGAGCGTCCAGCCGTTGGCTTATCAGGGCCAGGATGTCATCCTGTTCCAATTATTGGACCCGCAAGAACTCGAACCGGATTTCAAGGAATCGGTGCTTCTGGAGGACATGGAGAGCGGTGAGGCGATGGAGGTCTCGCCGATATTCATGCACTCGCGTTACCGGGAGCGTATCAAGAAACACATCGCCTCACTCAGCGATGCCGCTGCGGGGGCGGCGGCTGATCACACGATGGTGAATATCGTGGAACCTTTGGATACCGCGCTGCGTAACTACTTGCTCTTCCGCCAACGGCGGGGATGATCGTGGCGACGAAGATATGACGCTGCTCGCCCCAGTATTTCTCGTCGGCCTATTCGCCGTGGGATTACCGCTCTGGTTGCACCGTTTATCGTCGGAAAATCCCAACCGCCAGCCGTTCAGCTCGGTCATGTTTCTTGAGCCCGGGGAGCCGCGGCGCGTTTTAGCGAAGAATCTGCAATATCTATTACTGCTCGCGTTACGGATAGGTATTCTGGCTCTTGTGGCATTGGCATTTGCGCGGCCAGCCTTACTGGGATCCGCGCAGACGCTGTTCGGCGAAAGCGCGAGTCTGCATGTCATCGTCATGGATGTCTCCGCCTCCATGAGATACGGTCAGCGCTGGGCACGGGCGCAAGATATCGCCGCAGAGATCATCGACGACCTGGACTCGACCGACCTGGGTCAGCTCGTTGCCGCAGGACGATTGATTCGCGTACTGGAGGCGCCGTCTCTGGACCGGGCAAGTTTGAGGCAGGGGCTCAACCTGTTGGAGCCCGGGTTATTCCGTATCGACTACGGCCAGATCATCAGCGCCATGGACGGGATCCTGAGAGGCGCCGAGTTACCCGTCGTGCTGCACCTGGTCACCGATCTTCAGCAGAACTCATCGCCGACTCGGTTTGCGGACTTGATTCCGCAGACGTCTCTGGAGCTTCGATTGCATGACGTCTCAGTCGCGGGAGAGGCGAACTGGGGCATAGATGGTCTGGGCTGGTCAGCCGCTTCGGCGGAGGTGACCGTCGGCATTCGCGGCTATGGCACTGCGGCCGCGGAGATGACGGTGTTACTCGAACTCAATGGCGATGCGGTGGCGAGCCAGCTCATCGCGGTGCCTGCCGGAGCAGCTGTCCGCCTGAATTTCGACGGTTTGGAACTCAAGTCGGGCGCCAACCGTATCCGCGCACGGCTCACGCCCGGCGATTCGTTAACGGTCGATGATGAGCGAGCGTTGGTCGTGAGACGCCCGAGTCCAAGTCCTGTGCTGCTCGTTGCCGGTGACCCGCGCGGCCGCGATGCGCTGTTCATCTCCGCGGCGATGGATACGTTGCCGGAACGCGCCTGGCAAATCGAACAGATCGTACCGGCAGCGATGCCCGAGAAGACGCTCGCGGACTACCTGTTGGTCATCGTCGGGGATGGCGGGGCGCTCGCGGCAGAAAATTCGGCGCAACTGCGGGACTATATCGTTGCCGGCGGCGCACTCTTAATGGCGTTGGGTCAGCGTGCGGCCGGGCTGGATCAAGTGCCGATAACCAACCAAGAGTTGCTCACAGTCTCTCAATTCGGAAGGGTCTCCAGCGATTACGCGACCGTCGGCAATCTGGATCGGACTCACCCAGCCCTGAGCGCTGTCGACGATCTGCGCTCGGTGAAGTTCTTTCGTTATTTAGCGGTTGTGCCTGACGGGTCCGATAGCGTCCTGATCCGACTGGATGATGGCACACCGTTATTGATTGAACACCTGCTCGGTGACGGTCGGGTCTTGTTATTTACCTCTTCTCTGGATCGGCAGTGGAATGACCTGCCTCTGAAGCCGGTCTTTGTCACGTTAGTGGCCGAGCTCTCGGCGTACCTGACCGGCGGTTTAGCGCTGAGCAGTGAAGCGAGCTTGGGTAGTACGCTGTCACCACGTGCGGTCGGCCTCGCCGGTGGACAGATCTTCGACCCCGATGGCAACAAGGCGCTCGGCCTCTCTGGTACCGGATCGGGGGACGAAGTCCTGCTCGACCAGACGGGTTTCTACGAGATCGTGGGCGCAGGCCAGACGGAACTAGTCGCCGTCAATGTGGATCCAAGAGAATCAGACCTGACACCGATGGAGTCCAATACCGTCTCGCGCTGGCTGGCCCTGAGTCCCGGAACCTCTCGGAACGTGCCCAGCGCCGCACTCGGCGTGGTGGAGACGCCGCCTACACCGATCTGGCCATGGCTCCTGGGGCTTCTGGCCGTGATCGTCATCGTGGAATCCTGGGCTGGAAACTGGCATCTTAGGGTCCGGAGGGGCATCGCCGCATGACGATACAGGCACAACTGGAGAGCTACTTAAACGAGTTCCGTCGCCGCCTCGGAGCTTTGATCATCGCTCGCGGTGCCGCCGCCTTGTCGATTGTTGCGCTATTCCTCACGCTGGGCGCTGTGTATCTGGGTACACGCCAGGCATTTGCCAATGAACTCATGGTTAGTGCGCGCCTGGTCCTCGTGTTGCTGCTGACCGGCCTCGTCGTCGCGCTGTTGATCTATCCGCTGCGCGCGCTGCGCCGTACCGAAGGTGTGCAGGACATCGAGCGGCGCGCGCCGGACTTCGACGGCCGTGTTGAAACCTATCACGGGCTCGTCAAGGCGTCTGAGCAAGCCGCACAGCGTTCGCCGTTTCTAGGCTTACTGGCCGAAGATACCTTGAAGATTGCCAGGCGCATCCCGGTCGCCTTACGCGTGCCGCACTGGGAAATTTCCGTGCCTACAGCGGCAGCAGTAGTCGCCCTGGGGGCGTTGTTGTGGTTCGCGGCATTCGGTCCGGATAACTGGCGCTACGGTGTGCGTCACCTTTGGGCCGGGTGGGCGATCGCCGACACGCTGCCTCCACAACGTATCATCGTGAGCCCTGGCGACGGCGCAGTCCGACGTGGCGGCGACCTGCTGATCATGGCACACGCTGAGGGATTCGATCCCCTGGAGGCTGAGGTATTCGCGCTATTCGAAGGCAGCGACACCTGGGAGAGCGCGCCCATGGAAGTCGCAGAGGAGGACGGCTTCGACTTCAGATTCTTCGCGCTGCGTGAGCCGATGCGCTATTACGTGATGTCGGCGGGGATACGCAGTAGAGAGTTCGAGATCGACGTGGTCGATCTTCCCCGCATCAACAATATCAAGCTGACGTACCACTATCCCCGGTGGACGCAGCTCGAAACGAAGACGGACGACCCGGGCTACGATATCCGCGCGGTGGCCGGCACCGAGGTGGAGGTCGAGATCCGTACCGATCAGCCGCTTGGTGATGCGGAGCTTGTCGTCAACGGTGACAGCTTGACGATGACTGCCGAAGGCACGGTCGCAACGGCGACGCTGGAGGTCGCCGAAGAAGGCGAGTACTTCGTCTCCACGCTCTTCAACGGTGAGCCGGTACGACTCTCAGACACCTATTTTATCGATGTGGTGGCGGACGATCGGCCGGTGGTCCAGGTTCTCAAGCCTGGTCGCGATTGGCGCGCCAGCAATATCGAAGAAGTCTCGGTGCGTATCCAAGCCAGCGATGACTTCGGATTGGAGCGGCTGGAGCTGCACTACGCTGTCAACGGCGGGGAATGGCAGGTCACGCAACTCGACGTCGAAGGCGACTACGTCGTCAGCGAAGAGATTCTCTATCTTGAGGACATCGATACGCTCGATGATTCTGAGATTTTGGACTTCTTCAGCGGGCAGGCGCCGGAGGTGGCCGACACCGGCTACACCGGCTTGGAGCCCGGCGATCTGATTTCCTATTTCGCCGAGGCTCACGACCGAGAGTCGTCGATGCGGACAGACTTGTACTTCGTTGAGGTGCAACCTTTCGAGCGAAGCTTCTCACAGTCGCAGGCCGGTGGCGGTGGCGGCATGGGCGGCGCTGGTGAGCAGAGTGAGATTTCACAACGGCAGAAAGAAATTCTCGTTGCGACCTGGAATCTGATTCGTGAGCAAGACGATCAGGCTGGTTACCAGGATGAGCAGCAGATTGAGGACAACGGTGCGCTGTTGGCCGAAATGCAGCGCACGCTCGCTGAGCAGGCTCAAACATTGGCTTCGCGTACCAGGGCCAGGCAACTCACCAATGCGGACGAGCAAATTCGGAGCTTCGTGCAGAGTCTGGAGAGTGCGGCCGAGGCGATGCTGCCGGCGGCCGAGCGTTTGATCGACGTGGAGTTCGAGGAAGCGATTCCTTCCGAGCAAGTGGCGCTGCGATATCTTCTGAAGGCGGAATCGATCTTCACCGACATTCAGGTCGCGTTTCAGCAAGGCGGCGGCGGTGGCGGTGGCGGCGGTTTCGCCGGTCGTGATCTCGCCGAGCTGTTCGAGCTTGAGATGGATCTGGAGAAGAATCAGTACGAGACTGAGTCGGCGGTCGCCTTCGACAGTGCCGAAGAACAAGAGGTTGACGAAGCGATTGCCAAGCTCCAGGAGCTGGCGCGACGTCAGGAGAACCTGGCGCGGCAAACGAACCAACGCAACGAGCTCACCGAGGAAACGCGCTGGCAGCAGGAACAGCTGCGCCGCGAGACCGAGGAACTCCGCCGTGAGCTAGAGCAACTGCAGCGTCAGGCAGCCGCGAATCAGCAGCAGTCTGGGCAGCAGTCCAGTGCTACGCCGGGCAGCCAGGCGAATGGTGGTGCGCAGGGCGAGCAGACGGCCGAAGCCATTCGACAGCTCGACGATGCGCTCCAGGCCATGGCTCGAGCCAGCGGCCAGGGTGGTGAGAATCTCGATACCGAGCAGACGAGGCGGGCGATCGAGGAAGCCAGACGACAACTCGATCGCGCGCTCGAGCAGCTAACGGCGCAGCGGCAGGCGGTTGCCGAGGAGGCATTCTCCGACCTGTCCGGTCGTTCCGGCGAGCTGTTCGAAGAACAGCGACAGATCGCGGCCGAGCTGCAACAAGTTGCCCGCCGCTACCTCGAAGGGCGTGAGCGCGGCCAGACCCTGCGCGACATTCTCAGTCCGGAAGAGGCCTACGACCTCGAGACACGCAAGTTGGCGATGCAACGCGAGCTCGAAGCACTCGAGCGGAACATTCAAACAGTGGCACAACAATTCCGCGGCCAAACGCCCGGTGCGAGCGCAGAGTTACAAGATACGCTTGTAGATCTGCAGAAATCGCAAGCCATCGCGCGGCTCGGTGATGCGGCCACCCGGATTCGCTACGATAGGGCCTACGAAGCAGCCGCATGGGAGGGCATTACGACGAATGCACTCGACGACCTGCAACGCGGCACCGAACGTGCCTTGGCGCTCGCTTCCAGGGAAGCCGGCAAGGGCGTGCGGCCCGAGCCGGACCCAACGGCTGAGTTACGTGCGGAGTTGCAGAGTCTGCGGCGGGAACTCGCCCAATTCTCGCAGGCTGGTGGTCAAGGTCAGCAGGGTCAGGACGGTCAGCCCGGCCAGGGTCAAGCGCAAGGCGGCCAGCCCGGGCAACAGGGCGGCGGTGCGTTCGGTGGTAACCGGTTCGGTGGAGGCGGCGATCTTTACGATCCGACTCGCCGAGGTCTCGGTGTCTGGGACCCGGTCGGCATTGCGACATTCGATGCCAATAGTCAGGCAGAACTCGAGGCTCGACTCGAAGAGGCTGGACGGGACTTGCTGCTCTTGGGGTCGCGTCTACGGGCCGAAGGGCTAACTGCTGAGGAGCTTGAGGCGGTGCGACGTCTCGGTGATTCCCTGCGTCGTGGCCTGACGGGCAACCCCGAGTTACTCGAACAAGAATTCCTCGCTATGCTGGGTCTGGTCGAGCAGTTGGAGTTGCAGCTTGCCCAGAACGCGTTGGGCGTGGCTGAGTCCGGGGTGCGAACCGAGGCGCCAGCCCAGGTGGCGCAGGGTTACCAGGACGCGGTGGCAGAGTACTTTCGCCGCCTCAGCCGCGCCGAGCCGTAAGCCTAAGCAGGCCTCACGCAGCGGGCGTGGCAGCTGCAGTGCGGTGTTGCCGTTTCGCTGTCAATGCAAAGAATCCTTTAGTCTCGCGGGTTTACGCGCTTCTACCGGCGCAATCACTAGTACATGGTGAGATAATTGGCGCCTGGATCGACGCTAGGAATTATGCTGATAGGTACGCTGCGAACGGCGTTGAATTTATGATGGCAGGACACTCAGAGGCAATCATCGTGACGCGCAATCTGCAGCGGCGCTACGATATGGGCGGCGAGGTTATCCACGCCCTGCGCGGCATCGATCTACAAATCGATCATGGCGAGTACGTTGCGGTCATGGGTCCGTCGGGTTCGGGCAAATCGACGCTAATGAACATGATCGGTTGCCTGGATACACCGGACGGCGGTAAGTATTGGCTCAATGGAGAACTGGTTTCAGACATGAACGACCGGCAGCTTGCACGAATCCGCAACTCCGAAGTCGGCTTCGTGTTCCAATCATTTAATCTGTTGCCTCGAGCGAATGCGCTGCACAACGTGGAGATGCCGCTGATCTACGGTGGCATGAAGCGCAAGGAACGACTGGAGCGCGCCGCCGCGGCGTTAACGCGCGTGGGACTGGCCGATCGTATGACCCACCGGCCCAACGAGATGTCGGGCGGCCAGCGCCAGCGGATCGCGATCGCGAGGGCACTCGTAACCGAGCCCAGTATCCTTCTCGCCGACGAACCCACAGGCAATCTGGATACAGCAACGGGGCAGGATATTTTGGCGCTGTTCGATGAGCTTCATGCGGCGGGTCACACGATCATACTCGTTACTCACGAGGCGAATGTTGCGGAACATGCGGCGCGCTCGATAACTCTCCGCGACGGTTCGATCGAAAGAGATCAGCGAATAACAACGAGGAGTCATTGAGAATGCGAGCTTGGCTAGGAATTGCGATCGTGCTTGCGGTCGGAGCGTGCGACTCGGAGCAACCGGACTCGCTGGCGCCGATCTACGATACGGTGCCGGTTGAGACTAGAGCCATTGAGGTGACGGTGGATGCGGCTGGCGTGATCGAGCCTGAGGTTACGGTCGAGGTAAAGTCGAAGGCGTCCGGTGAGGTTCTAGCCATCCATGCTGAGACTGGCGACGTCGTCGAGGCCGGTTTCCTGCTCGTCGAGATAGACCAGCGCACGCCGCGGAATCGGCTCGCCGAGGCTGAGGCTTCCCTGGTGGCAGCCAAAGCAAGACGCACTATTGCGATCACCCAGGAGGAACGTTCGCAGACGCTCTTCGCGACGGGAACGTTGACCGAGACGGACTACGAGCAGAGCCAACTGGAGCTTGCCAATGCTCAGGCCCAGGTGATCGGCATGGAAGTCGCGTTGGAGAATGCAAAAATCGCGATGGATGACACAGAAATACGCGCGCCGATCACCGGAACGATCATTGAGCGGCACGTGGAGCCGGGGACCGTCATCTCGTCCCCGACCCAGGATGTTGGTGGTGGCACCATCCTATTGAAGATGGCGGACCTGAGAACGGTGCAAGTTCGAACACTGGTTGACGAGACCGATATCGGCAAGATCAGGCGGGGTATGTCGACTCGCGTGACGGTTGCGGCTTACCCGAACCAACCTTTTGACGGTGAGGTTCTAAAGATCGAACCTCAGGCAATCGTTGAACAGAACGTGACGATGTTTGCCGTCTTAATCCGCCTGGACAACGATGGCGGGCTGCTCAAGCCCGGCATGAATGCCGAAGTGGAGATTCGAATTGCCAACCGGGAGTCAGTTTCCGCAGTACCGACGATTGCGTTACGTGCCGAGAGCGATATTCCCACGGCTGCGCTGATGCTGGGCCTCGCTGAAGCTGAACTTCGTGAAATACTGGCCGAGAGTGCGGCGGTGGGTTCAACGGCTCGTCGAAACTTCACGGCTCAGCAACCGTCGGCGGAACCAGGCAGTCAGCTACCGGGCGGTGTCGATGTCGAGCAAATACGGACGCTCGTCGCCAATCGCCAAAGCGGTGCAGCACTAACGGCGCAACAACAAGAACTGGTGCAGCAACTGCAGCAGCGGTTCGGTGGCGGCATGAACGGTGGTGGCAGGAACGGTGGTGACCGGGACTTCGGCGGCGGTATGGGTGGTGATCGCCCCGCCGCAGCGAGTTCTGCTCCCTCCGTCGCGAGTTATCAGTTCGGCGGCGACTTCTGGGTCGTCACCATGCAGGACGGCGAGCCGGTACCGGTCTCCGTTCGTACCGGATTAACCGACTTCGAATACAGTGAGATAGTCGACGGACTCGACATCAATGCCCGGGTCCTGTTGCTACCGAGCTCCAGCCTGTTTGAGCAGCAGGAGTTGCTGCAGCAGTTCATGACCTCTCGCTTCTCGACGTCGCCTTTCCAGACAAGCGGTGGCGGTGGCGGTGGCGGAATGGGCGGCGGCAATTTCCGCTAGCTGATTCCGGCGGACTTCCTGCGACCGACTGCGACCTCATTATGTAAAATTCTCTCGCTACCCGTTATCCGTCCGTCACTCGATGGTTTTGATTTCCTTACAGTTCTGAGTAGCTGTCCCAACCGGACTATAATTATTGTTGATTAAGCAAACTTATAATTTGTAGTCCCGACGATGCTGCAGAACGATTCGGGTGTAACCCAGGGTACCGGGAGGAAGTGCCTGTGGCACTAGAAAAAGACGCGGAGCCTAACATGACAACTGCGCTAGCGACGTCGTCAGTTGCGGGGGAATTCCAGGACGTGTTTCTGGAGAATTTGTTGTGCTACCGCGTGACCGTACTCTCCAAGCTCATGAACCGTGTCGCGGGTCGCTTTCTAGCCAGGGAGTTCCGCCTCACGATCGCGGAATGGTGGCTGCTAGGCCAACTCGATCAACATTCGCCACGTACGCTCCGCTGGCTCGCGGACGCGACGTTCACCGATAAAGCACAGATGAGCCGTGCCGCCGCAGCTCTAGTGGAGCGGGGCTACGTGCAGCGAAGGACCGACCCCGCAGACGCGCGCAGCGTGTTGTTCTCTATCACGACGCAAGGCAAGAGCGTCAGCGAAGCCAGCGGAGCGGCGCGGCGGGATGTAGACCGTAAGCTGTTGAGTCTGTTGTCCAACGATGAACGCGGTTCATTGTACTCGTCTTTGCAAAGACTCACGACGTATCTACTCGATGAGAGTCGAGGCGACACAGGCGGTGTCGCTTCAGACTCATCGCCGAAGCCCGCGCGCTAGCCGCTCTGGTCCTTTAGGATGTTGACCCCACGCATCAGCCTCATGGCAGGCTTAACTCTAGTATTGACCGCCTGCGGGCAGCAGGAACCGGAACTTCGCTTTGCTGCCGACGCCATCGTCGTGGGTGCGGGCCTGGCGGGCTTATCGGCGGCTGTGGAGATGGGCCGCGGTGGTGTCGATGTTCTGGTCGTGGAGATGAATTCGATGGCCGGCGGCCACGCGGGCATGGCCGGCGGGGTCGCGATAGTCGGCACGCCCGTACAAGAGAACGCGGGATTTCTAGACTCGCCTGACCTCGCTTACGAGGACTGGATGGAGTGGACCGAGGACGGTGATCCGAAGTGGACCCGGTTCTACGTCGAGAACTCTCGCGAGATGATCTACGATTGGGCCACCGAGCTCGGCGTGGAGTTCGTTCGCGCGGCGCCCGCCCACGCCAACAGCGTACCGAGATTTCATTTCACCGCAGGCCGCGCCGTGCATCTCGTGCTGCCGATCTATCGCACTGCGTTGTCACTGCCGAGCGTCTCGTTCCAGTGGAATAAACGTGCTGAACGCCTGATCGTTGAAAACGGTCGTATCGCCGGCGTCGTCGTTCGCGACCTGCGCACGGACGAGGTCATCACGCTGCGCGCGCCCAACGTCGTGCTCGCCACGGGCGGCTTCGAGAGTGACTTGGAACGAGTGCTTGCGAACTGGACACCAGGTTTGCCTGCTCCTCAGCGACTGCTGATCGGTTCGGCCGTCAGCGCGACCGGTTCCGGGCACGACATGGCGGTGGCGGCCGGCGCGGCGCTGACGAAAATGAACCGCCACTACATCTACGTTAACGGCCTCGTCAGTCCGCGTGATCCGGAAGGTATTCGTGCGCTCACGGCGGGGAACGACTCCTCTATCTGGGTCAACGTACAAGGCGAACGTTTCACGAACGAGGCTGGATTCGACAAGGACATCCTGGTGGACTTGTTGAATCAGGATGGCTCGACCTATTGGGCGATTTTCGACGAGAACACGCGCGATGACTTCGGCTCACGCGGTGCGGCATGGTTGAACACCGCTACCGATGGTCATCCGCTTCTCGATAACCCGGACACGGCGAACAAGGCGCAGAGCTTGGAGGAACTTGCGGCTATGGCCGGTCTGCCGAGTGAGGCACTCATTGCCAGCGTGCAACAATTCAACCGCATGGTCGAGGCTGGTGTCGATACCGAGTTCGGCCGCTTCGGCCAGGTCGGGAATGTCCCGCCGAAAATAGCGCAACCGCCATTTTATGCCGTGCAGATGTTTCCGATGACTCGCAAAAGCATGGGTGGTGTGGCGATTGATATGCAGGGACGGGCACTAAACGACGAAGGACAGGTATTGCCCGGCCTTTACGCCGCAGGCGAGATTAACGGCAGCGTGGGTATCAACGGTAAGCATGGCATGGACGGGATGTTTCTCGGTCCCGCGTTGCTAACGGGCCGGCTTGCCGGAATGACTATTGCGGCCGAGCATGCCGCAGAAACCGAGGCGCTAGCAACGACGCCGCTTCTGCCGGAGGATCCGCTACCGGACGCAGCGACATGGCAGGCGTCTCTGACGGCAGTGGAATTGCAGTCACTTTTGGCTTCGCCTCGGGACGGCTACTGGCATTTCGAGATGTCTCACAACCTCGTCGTGGAACGCGAATACGAGTGTACACTTTGTCATTCGGCCCAAATGCCGTTTTTTCCACTGAACAACCTCGAGAGCAAACTGGCACAAACACAGGTCTGCACCAACTGCCATTGATGCGATGCGCCTACCGCCTGGTACAAACTGTGGGCTAGACCAGCATCTTGCGGATTCTCTCGATGGCCGCTTTGTCGCGCGTTGAAGCTGCAGGGACTTCCGGGGCGGTGATTCCGCGCTGCACGGCCGGCCGCTCTGAGATCGACCGTTCCCACCGCTGCAGGTGCTCCAGGCCATCGAGATCAATCCCGGCCCACTCGTGACCGGTGACCCAAGGCCAAGTCGCGATGTCTGCGATGGAATAGTCACCCGCGAGATATTCGTTGTCCTCTAGACGGGCGTTCAAGACTTCGTACAAACGGCGGGTTTCCCGCTGGTAGCGATTGATAGCGTAGTCGATCTTTTCGGTGGTATAGCGATAGAAGACATTCGCTTGCCCTTGCATCGGGCCGACGCCACCGATCTGAAACATCAGCCACTGCAGGACCGTCGATCGCGCCTTCGTTTCGGTAGGCAGTAATCGGCCAGTCTTCTCGGCCAGATACAGCAATATTGCGCCGGACTCGAATACCGCAAAGTCGTCTTCATCGCGATCAACAATCGCTGGTATTCGCCCATTGGGATTGATCTTCAGGAACCACGGCTCTTTTTGTTGTAGCTCTCCCAGGTTAAGCCACGTGGCTTCGTAAGGGAGTTCCAGCTCTTCGAGCATGATCGAGGCCTTGCGCCCGTTCGGTGTTGCGGCCGTGTAGAGATCGATCATACAGATGGCTACGGTAGAGACTCGCCCCAGCCGCTGTCGATGAAATTGATGCCAGTCACTTCTTGTGTGTCTCTCCGATCTGTTCCAGCGCGCCTCGGGCGGTGGCTTTCGACCATCTGACGAAGTGCCAAAGCTGATCGATCAGCCGTGGCGAATTGGCCTGTTCGAAGGCCTGATCTCGAATGTTCTCCAACGCCTCACGGTAGCGGTCTAGCTCAGCCCGCAGTCGCTTAATCTCTTGATCAGCTTCTTTAGACACTTCGCCCTCGTTTCGAGGGCTGAGATTTTTGTTGCGCAATGGTGTGATTGGTTTGTCGCTCATATCGAACACGATCTGACTCAAAATATCTGCTACCGGTTCCAATTTGTCAACACGTTCCGAGATCGCTACCATCCTCCCCCATATACTCCCTAACGGGATGAATCCGTCCAGCAGCTCTTACCTGGTGTCTAGCCATAACGAGGGGTATTAACCGATGAGCCTAGCAGACCAGACATGTATCCCATGCCGCGGCGATGTTCCACCATTGGCGACGGACAAAACCAAGGCTCTGCTGAAAAAACTTGACGACGGTTGGCGCCTGAACCCGGCCGGTCATCTCGAGCGCGTTTACTCATTCAGTGATTTCAATCACGCGATGGAGCTTGCCAACGCAGTCGCCGAGATCGCCGACAATGAGAATCATCACCCCGATCTCTACATCGCCTGGGGAAAGTGTAAAGTCGAGATCTGGACACACAAGATTCAGGGTCTAACCGAGAGTGATTTTTTCTTCGCAGCGAAAGTAGACCGCGCATCGACAAGCATTGCCACCTGAGTGGAGAGACAGCAGATGAATCTACGCACGTTACGTGCGGCGGTATTGACTCTCATAGCCCTGGCTACTGCGTGTGGGCAGATGCCGGGGGACGAGGCGGCTACGGTCAGGGGTCCGCGCTCGCAACCGGGCGCGGAGATGACCCTCTATGCGCCGGAGCAACACGAGCTATACGATGGTCGTTTCGTCATCTCCGGGCAGCGCATTTATCACGTGGGACGGCTGAATGATGTATCGCCCTGGGATCATATGGGCGACGACGCTTCAGACCTAAGGCTTGTCGGCGGCGAGATCTCATTCGATGTCAACGCAATCGACAACACGGGCATCTTTCGTGCCGATCTCCAGTTACCCGAAGGCAACTACGTGGTTGAGATCGATCGGTTCTATGAGTTCTCGCCATGTCAAGATGGCGGACTCGCAGCATTTCTGTACGAACACGGTGACTCGGGATGCGGAGACGCAAATTGGCCAAAGAGTCTGCTCTATATCGCAGGATGGGGATATGGGCACGCGACTCTCGACGGCGAGTTGTTGTATGAGGATTATCAGCTGCACTTTATGGTCACACAGGGCATGCGCGATCGTGACACGCTGGAGGTCATGCTCAGTCCGAATTCGGGTCCGGCTGGCGCGATCAATCCGGCAGCGCAACAGTTGGACTTCTATATCCGCAGTCCGCAGCAAAACAACCAGAATCATCCGGGACGCGAGGTCTTCGACCATTTCTTCGCGATGGAGGTGACCTGGCACTAATCGTCCCTATAGATGACGATCTTAATGAGTTAAGTGTCGGTCACCGACAAATACCAATCGAGAATTTCTTCGCCGGTCATCATGCAGACCCCCGGCTTGGAGCCGATGTACTCGTAAAGCTGCTCAAGATACTTGACCCGGTGCGGCGCGCCCGTGAGAAATGGATGCAGGCTGATCGCCATGACCCGCGTATGCTCGGCGCCTTCCTCGTAGAGCCGGTCAAAGTGATCGATGCCGCGTCGAAGGATCTCGTCGGAACGGTGCTGCTGAAGAGCCGTCATTGGAATATCGTTCAGTTCTACGGTGTAGGGGACCGAGATCAGCGGGCCAGCAGTAGTTTGAATGCGTATCGGCTGGTCATCCAAAATCCAGTCGGCGACGTATTCGATGCCTTCTTCCGCTAACAGGTCCACGGTCTCGAAAGTTTCGGTCAGGCCAGGGCTTTCCCAGCCGCGGGGCGGCTTGCCCGTCGCGACTCGAATGGCTTCAATCGTATCGCGAATCGCTTGCCGCTGATCGTCGACGGCGTGCATGGAGACTTGGCGATAGCCGTGGCCCATGATTTCCCAGTCTGCGTCCAGCGCCGCTTCGATGATACGCGGGTAACTGCTGCAGACGGCGCCGTTCGTCGCCAGAGTCGCGCGCAAGCCCGCAGCGCCGATGGTCTTAATTAGCCGCCAGAAACCAATCCGCATGCCGTATTCATGCCATGCCCAGTTGGGTAGGTCCGGGAGCACATGCTGACCCTGCGGCGGCGGAAGGACCGTGCGTGGCATCGGATGATCGAGCGACCACTCTTCTACGTTGACGATCGTCCAGACCGCGATCCGTCCACCGTCGGGTAGCGGCAGCGGGGGCCGGTCGACGATCGCACTGTAGTCGATTCGATCTCGTGGCTGCATTGCTTCGGGCAAGGCTCACTTCTCCTGACGGGGCTCAGTCTGGGTACCACTATACCCAAACGGGCAGCACACGACTGATAGAATCAACGCAGACAGGCCGCTGCAAAATCGATAATTTGCTAAGCTCGATCTTCGGAGTAAACCGACACGGCGCGATTGTCGTGCCGGCCGACCCACAGATAAAAACAAAGGGGAGACGATGGCGACTGATGATCAACATGTGGACCGGCGAGAATTTCTTCAGGCTTCGGCAATCGCCGGCATCGCAGCATTCGCGAGCGGTGCCAGCAATCATGCTCAAGCTCAGTTGTCGTCAGATTCGGTCACCGCGGATACGACCGCCGGGACGCCGTTGCGTGTTCGCCGTGTCGTTACGGGACACGACGAGGACGGGCGGGCCATTGTTGCAATCGATGAAATTGTGGAGAACGTCATATCCAGACGTGAGGGACACCAGGGAGCCGTGATCTGGTCTACTGGCGAGATGCCAGCCGACAACATGGATCGCGAGGACGGTGCGGCACGAATCTTAGCCACCTCCGATGACAACGGAACGGTCTTTCGTATCGTTCAGTATGATCCGGGCGTCGTCCCCCGCCAGCATCGAACCCAGTCTATCGACTATGCCGTGATCATGTCCGGGGAGATCACGATGGGTCTCGATGATGGCGACGTCCAACTTCGGGCAGGCGATGTGCTGGTGCAGCGCGGCACGATCCATAACTGGGTCAATCATGGTTCAGTGCCTTGTGTGGTCGCGTTCATTCTTTGCGCTGCGAAGCCGATCGAAGCCGCTGGTCTGACGCTCGAAGCTACGGGATGAGAATGTGGCTGAGACGCCGTGTTTGCGCAAAAAATTGGGGACCACGTTCCGTTGAAGAACTCGAGCACGAAACGCTACGACAGGCAAGACTAAGCGATGTCATCGTGCCTGTGGGTGGCGTTATGTTAAATCTTTTTGTAGGATCTACTCGTGCCCGGCCACTCTGGTTCAGACAGCCTGCAAACGGGTGTTTCCGGCGTTTGTGACGAGTCCTTCACGGAACGATCTCGTCCGCGGTATTACCGTGACGCATCACCTAAAGACGTGCAGCCCGAGGACCGCCATCACCGTTAACTACACGGGCCCGAGCCATATCGATTGACGTTCGTTTACACGGAATAGGGGCGGTTATGGTTCCTGTACTCAGGAGCATGGCCGGATAGTTGCATTTCAGACTCTAGTAACTGCAAGGAGGAGCGACCATGGGCATAGGCGGAAGTGACGAATTCTCTTTTGGGTCATGGAAAGAAGTTTCAAGATGCTACTGCACCATCGTTTGCGGCCGGAAAGAAATAGGTATCTGGATCGCAGTGTGGATGTTGACCATATTGGTTTCGTGGGTTAGCTATGAATTGATTATCGTGGATTCTGTTTTCTGGGGCGCTATTGCAGGGCCCCTCGGTATACTCGGATTCCTTATTGTTACGATATTGGTTCTAGTCATTTTTCTTGCCGTGCTTCTCGGTCTCTCGATTCTCCACGATCAGGTATGGACGTCGTTGAAGAACAAATTATCCGACTGCTGGCAGGTCTGCAGACCCAGGGGCGGTGATCTGGACGTATATTGAACGCCCGACCCTGCGTGATTCTTTGAGACGCGGAGATTATCGGCGCGGCGCGGCTCCGCGGCGGGATCCCAGGGCATCAGACTGAAGGATGGACGTTCACGGTGCCGG
>SMUZ01035469.1_pt1 | contig 62472 bp, 55 predicted proteins | sample 2456421 | NCBI WGS metagenome assembly SMUZ01 (sample SAMN11095932, study PRJNA526329) | marine sediment metagenome | biome: Marine sediment; feature: Surficial sediment; material: Deep marine sediment; isolation source: Hadal surficial sediment | place: Pacific Ocean | collected 2014-11 | depth... | reverse complement strand
GTTGAGCTTGTTCCCGTCCAGGTCGCGAAAATACCCGGCATAAAAACCGCCGTCACCCCGGGGGCCGGGGGGGCCTTCGTCGGTCCCGCCAAGCTCCAGTGCTTTCTTGTGGAAGGCATCGACTTTCTCGGCGGCATCCATCGAAAAAGCAACCATCACGCCGTTACCTACCGTGCTGGGGTTGCCGTCGGCAGGTTCGGTCACCGACAGGGCCGGCTGACCCGGCTTTACCGACCAGGCAATAAACGTGTCCGTCTCCATCATTCGTGTGGCACCCACTTCTGCCAGTAGCGCATCGTAAAATTTTCCGGCACCTTGCACGTTGTTCGTGCCCAGCGTGACGTAACCGATCATTGGCTTCTCCTTCTACGAATCATCTACTGCGGTCACACTCTGGACGAACGTCTGCTCGCGGCCAGTGACGATCACTGACGCGACTCGGCTCTGCCGATGTCAACGCGCGGCTATCGCGTTATAGGCGGCCGTGACTATTCCCCTGGAGCCTCTACCGCCCGCCCATCTTCCGTCGTAGTCTGCCGAAGGGTTAGCGGCGATGACCTGCTCGAGCGTCTTGCCGTCCTCGAACAAGGCGCTCACACGATCGTGAAGTCCCAACAGCATGTCTCGAAACGCGATCACGTCGTCTCGGTCGGCGATCGGGCCGTGGCCGGGAACGATCCTCGTATTAGGGCCGATGCGTGTGATGGCTGCGTTGAGCGTCTCGATCAAGCCGAGATAATTGCCATTCCGGCTGACATCGATGATCGGATATTGCCCGACGAAGACGTCTCCCATGTGAATCACGTCCGAGCCCTTGAAGTGGATCAGGATGTCTCCATCTGTGTGGCCCGCCGCGATGTGGAAAGCCTCGACTTCTTCGCCGTTGAAATGGAAGGTCACGCTGTCGAAGAAAGTCACGATCGGCAGGGCGATGGCAGGCGCCGATTCACCCTGCGGTGGGTCGGCCAGCCTCATCCGCACGGTGTCGTGTGCCACGATGATCGTGCCCGACCGACCGAACGTCACGTTGCCTTCCGCGTGATCCGCGTGGGAATGTGTGTCGATCAAGAAACGAATCGGCTCCGCAGAGACTTGACGAATCGACGTGATGATTCTGTCCGTGAGCGCCTCGAAGTTGCTGTCCACCAGGATGATGCCGTCATCGCCCACGGAGAAGGCCATATTGACGATGACGCCACCGACGACCCGGTAGATATTGCCGGCCACATGCTCCGGGCTCGCGATCTCGAAGTCGTCCCAGTTTTGATTGCCCATGCCCATGCCCGGCGCCATCCCGGCCGGTGGCTGCGCGGCGAGCGGTGTGGCGATCGCAGCGAGAAACGCAACCAGCGGTAGATATTTGTTCATGGCCATTCCTTACCCGCCGTTGAATCAGGACAGAGGCGGCGCCGAGTCCCGCTGATTCTTGAAGCTGCCGTGTTCGCGATAGTAGCCGTCTTCGAGTTTATGGCGCTTGACTAACTCCGAGCCCGCCATAAAGAAGTCCCATAGTGCGATGAGTCCGCCGGTCCACATGGTTCTAATCGCGATACCCATACCGCGCGTCGCGTGCAGTTTCTTCATGTCCGCATGTTCCCGCGTATGTCGTCGCGTCCTGTCATCGAGCGCTTCCCTGAGTCCATCCACATGGGCCCAGTCGCAGCGGTAATGCACGGTTCCGTCAGGCCGAACCACATAGATCACGTTGGGCTTCATGCCGTACATGCGATGAAAGTCACCGGCGTGGCTGTCCACCAATATGCGGCGGTTTTCATTGTAGCGTGGCTGCAGCAACCGGGCTGCGGCGATCTTGTCGTCGAGATTCTTGTGCTGGTGCAGGCGCTCGCCCGGATGCGCTTCCCTGACATAGATCACGAGAAACTCGACGTCTGCGTACTCGGCGCGTAGCGCTTCCATGCCCGGGATATTCTTGGTGTACATCGAGCAGGTCGACGAGCCGGTCTCGATGACGACCCATTTATCCGTAAAGTCGGATAGCCTCACGGGCGCATTCGTCTCAAGGTCCGTAACCGTGAAGTCGGGCGCGACATCTCCTGCCGCAGGACCCACGAATAGATCCCAGTCGTAGAGCTTGATCTTGAAGCGAGCGTTGTTATACGGCGGTGTGTCCGTCAAAGTCACGTTCCTTGCCGGTGGGGCGCCGCGGTCAGGTCGCGATCGCCGCGAGCACTCGCTCGGGCGTCATCGGCAGGTGCCGGACGCGGGCGCCGGTGGCTGCGAACACGGCATTGGCGATTGCCCCGCTTACCGACGCCAGGCCGATCTCTCCCATGCCGGTCGGCGCGTTATCGGTCGATATCGCTCTGACTTCGATATTCGGCATCTCGTTCATACGCATGACCTGGTAGTCATAGTAGTTGGACTGCTGCACGATGCCGCCTTTGATATCGATGCGTTCCTTGAGCGCGTTACTGATGCCGAAGACGACATTGCCTTCGAGTTGTGCCGCGGAGTTGGATGGCTGCAGCAAGTAGCCCGCGTCCGCCGCCAACCAGAAGTTATGCACTGTGATGACTCCGGTGATTCGATCGACCGAGACGTCGGCGATGCCGGCGCCGAAGGTCGAGCCGTAACCGGCGAGTGACAGGCCGAGCGCCGTGCCCTCCCGCGGGCGAGACCAGTCGGCCATCTCCGCGACGGTCTCGAGCACGTTCCGCGCGCGCGGATTGTTGTGACACAGATCCATCCGGAATTGCAGCGGATCGGTGTCTCTCGCTACCGCTAACTCATCGATAAAGGATTCTGCGGCAAACTTCGTATAGCTCGTCGAGACCCCGCGCCAGGCACAGACACGTGAGCGTCGCTCGGTCACGATGTGTTCGGCCAGAAAATTCGGGATATCGTAGCGGGAGCTCTCACTGCCCAGCATCGCGATCACGTCTCTACCTTCGGACACGTCCCAGCGGGGCGGATTCATGTATTCCAACACCTTCGGTGCCGCAACACGGTGATGCCAGCCGATCAGCCGACCCTCCTCATCGAAGGCTGCGCGCAGCAGTTGTGCGGCCGCATTGCGGAACGTCCCATCCTTGACGTCGTCTTCGCGAGTCCAGATGACTTTGACCGGCCGGCCGATCTCGCGGGAGATATACAACGCGTCTTCGGCGTACCTCTGCCTGCGTAGTGTTCGCCGGCCGAAGCCGCCGCCGATATACATCGGGTGCAACGTGATCTTCTCCGGCGTCGTCTCGAGAAACTCCGCGGCGCCCAGGATCGACAAACTCTGAGTCTGGGTGCTGACCCACAGCTCGGCGGCCTTGCCGTCTTCGGTCACATGCGCCGTGGCATTCATCGGTTCCAGTTGTGCGTGATAAGCAGGGTCGCTCTGGTAACTGGCTTCCATGACCTGGGCCGCGCCGGTAAACGCTTCGGAAATGTCGCCCGTCGTGCGCCACGCTGCGCCGCTCACGCTCATGTCCTCGACCTGGCGCACGGACTGCGCGAGGTCGGTCTCGAGGTCGGCCTGTCTGAAGGGCGAGTTTTCGCTCCACGTGACCGCCAGGGCCTCTTTGCCCCACTTGCTGGCCTCGTAGGTCTCGGCGACGACGGCCACGCCCCATGGCAGCCGGATGACGTTGGTCACACCGGCGATCCCACGCGCGACGCTGTCGTCTATTTCCAGCGCTTCCTCGTCCTCTACCGGTGCACGCAGAACCGATGCATAGACCATGCCCGGCACCTGTACGTCGATGCCGAATAACGCGCTGCCGTCGGTCTTGGCCGGGACATCGCGTCTCGGGATGTCGCTGCCGAGATAGCGATGCTGGCCGAACGGTTTCAACTCGTCGGCGGCGATCTCCGGGAGCGTCGCGGGGACTTCGGTGAAGCCCGCGATCTCACCGTAACTCAAGCGCTGGCCCGAGGCCGGGTGGACCACGACACTCGGCTCGGTCTCGAGCTCCGCGACCGGCACGCCCCATCGGGCCGCCGCGGACTGCACCAGCAACTTCCTCGTCTGTGCGCCCGCGAGCCGCACCCTGTCGAAGTAGGCCTGCACCGTCAAACTGCCCGCGGTATAGAGCATGTTCTGGAAGAACGGGTTGCCGTACGCCTCGTCATGAATTGTGACGGTCTCGACCCGGACCTTGTCCCAGTCGGCGTCCAACTCGTCGGCAAGTACCAGCGGCAATGCGGTGGACGTGCCCTGACCCATTTCCGTCCCGGGATATTGGATCGTCACGATGTCGTCGGTGCCGATCGTCACCCAGATATTCGCGGTGAGATCCGTGCCTTCGCTCTGGGCGAGCCGCTCGGCCTCGTCGGTGCTGCAAGCGGTGATCAGACCCGACGCACCGATGACGAGCGTCAGTCCGCCTACGCCCTGGAGAAATTCTCGACGGTTCGCAGAGAGAGCCGGCGTTGAAGTTCGTTCCTTCATCTCAGGCCTCCCGCGCTGCGCGTTGAATCGCGCTGATGATTCGGCTGTACGTGCCGCAGCGGCAGATATTCGTGCTCATATGGGCGACGATCTCCGCGCGGCTCGGATCCGGATTGTTGGCGAGGAGGTCGGCGGCGCGCATGATCTGACCCGACTGGCAGTAGCCGCACTGCGGCACCTGTTCCGCGATCCAGGCTTGTTGTAACGGGTGACTGCCATCTGGCGAGAGGCCTTCGATCGTCGTGACCTCGCGGCCCTCAACGGCCGATACCGGTGTCAGGCATGAGTAGGAGGCGGCGCCGTCGATATGGACCGTGCACGCGCCGCATTGGCCGACCCCGCAGCCGAACTTCGTCCCCGTGATCTTCAGATGTTCTCTGAGGACCCAGAGGAGAGGCGTGTTGGGATTCGCATCGACTTCGATTGCTTCTCCGTTGACGGTGAAGTTGGCCATGATTTCATCCCCTTAAGCGAACTGTCGGGCGGTTTTACCAAGAGTGCGTCATCGGTCCTTCGGGCGTTAGGCTCGGCTCGCGAGACATGAATCGTCATCCCTGTTAACGGGCTTCGGGTCCCGGCGCGGTCTAGTCTCGACCGTACCCCTTTTGACCGCCGGTTGTCGAGCGGATTCAGCGTCGCATCGACCGGCTCGCGCCTGCGCTGCCGGGTGATCGCGGCCCGAGACTCAGCTTCCGACAATTCCGATTTAGGCTAGAATATCGCGGCCGTCGTCCACTCCGATCGACGCCCGGTATTGTGGATGACGCGCGAATTAACGACCATAACGGGTTCTGTCATCGATTGCATGAACCTGACGCGAGACCGCATGCCAACCTATATCTACGAGTCCCGACCGACCGACGGCACTGCGCCGGAGCGCTTCGAAGTGGTGCAGCGCATGACCGACGAACCGCTGGCGAAGCATCCGCAGACTGGTGAAGCCGTACGCCGGGTCATCACGGGCGGCCTGGGTATCAAGGGCAAGCCGATCCGCCGCAGCACCCAGGTAAACAAGGGTTTGGCGGCTGCGACGCCGTGCGGTTGCAGTACGGCGGCACTGGCGCAGGCGACCGGCAGGCCGCATCCCCACAGACATTAATCTGCAGCGACAGACCATCTGACTCGGGAGACGATCCAAGATGTCTACGTCCAACGAAACACCGACACGAGAAGCGGATGACATGGCGACCCGCTGGAACTGGGATCGACCGATCGCCTCGCCGGGCCGCATGAATGTGGATTTCGAGGAGCGCGTCAACTTCGACCGTCTGCGCCGCTACCGCATCGCGCGCACACGCTGGGCACTAGACAACTCAGGCCTCGGGGCCGTGCTGTGCTTCGACACCAATAACATTCGCTATATCACGAGCAGCGTGATCGGCGAATGGGCGCGGGACAAAATCTGTCGTTACGCCTTGTTAACCGGCACGGCGGAGCCCTATCTCTGGGACTTCGGCTCCGCGGCCACGCACCATCGGCTGTTCTCGCCGTGGCTTCTGCCGGATCGCTGCAGGGCGGGCATGCTCGGGCTGCGAGGCTCGGTTGCGGAGGAAGCGGGCCTGTTCAAACGGGCGGCCGAAGAGATCGCCCAGCTATTGAAAGTAGAGGGCGTCGCCGGCATGCCGGTCGGCGTGGATCTCTGCGAACCACCGATGATGTTCGCACTGCAGGCGGCGGGACTCGACGTGCGCGACGGCCAACAAGTCATGCTGGATGCGCGTCTGATCAAGAGCATGGACGAGATCGTGCTGCTGAACACCGCCGCCTCGATGGTGGACGGCACCTATCAGGTCATCGCCGAGGCGCTCAAGCCGGGCGCGCGAGAGAACGAGCTGGTCGCCCTCGCGAACAAGCAACTCTACGACGCCGGTTCGGACGACGTCGAGGCGATCAACGCCGTGGCCGGGGAACGCTGTAGCCCGCATCCGCATAATTTTACCGACCGGATGTACCGGCCGGGCGACCAGGCGTTCTTCGACGTGATCCAGTCCTATATGGGTTATCGCACCTGTTACTACCGCACGCTGAACGTCGGTTCGTCGACGCCGGCTCAAGAGGACGCTTATCGGCACGCCCGCGAATGGATCGACGTCGCCATCGATATCGTGAAGCCTGGTGTGACGACCGACCAGATCGCCAAACTCTGGCCGAAAGCGCCGGAGTTCGGCTTCGCGAACGAGATGGAGGCGTTCGGCCTGCAGTTCGGGCACGGCTTAGGGTTAGCGTTGCACGAGCGCCCGATCATCAGCCGCCTCAACTCGCTGGACCATCCGATCGAGCTTCATGAAGGTATGGTCTTCGCGCTGGAGACTTACTGTCCTGCCGCGGACGGTAACGGCGCCGCGCGGATCGAAGAAGAGGTGGTCGTCACGCCCGACGGCTGCAGGATCATCACGCTCTTCCCGGCGCAAGAACTGTTTATCGCCAACCAATACTAGTGTCGGGACAAGCGTGGTGACGAAGGAACACGAGGCGGACGCGACGACGGCAACGGCGACCGGAACGACCGTCCGCGCCCTGGCGCCGCTCGACCGGGAGACTCGCCTGGGGCTGTATCGGATGATGCTCCGGGCACGCTATATGGAACAGCGTGCCTACGATCTGTTCATGCAGAACCTCGTCAAGGGGACGAGCCATCTCGCACTCGGGCAGGAGGCTGTGGCCGCAGGCGTCGGGCACGCGCTGCGCCCCGACGACTACACGTTCTGCACCTATCGCGGGCACATCCACACGCTCGCGCGAGGTGTGTCCATGGCCGGCATCCTCGGCGAGCTCATGGGCAGGACCTGCGGCCTGATGCGCGGCAAGGGCGGCTCCATGCATCTGACCAGCGTCGAGCACGGCGTGATGGGGTCTTACGCCATCGTCGGCGCCCACCTGACGATCGCGGCCGGCGCCGCATGGTCGGCGCAGTACCGTGGCACCGACCAGGTGGCCGTGTGTTTCTTCGGTGACGGCACGACCAACATCGGCGCGTTCCACGAGGCCTTGAATTTCGCCGCGATCTGGAAGCTGCCCGTCGTGTTTGTCTGCGAGAACAACTTGTATATGGAGTACACCGCTATCGGTGACGTAACGGCCGTCGAGCACCCTGCCGCCGATCGTGCCGGCGCGTATGGACTCGAGCCCGTCCTGATCGATGGCAACGACGTCGAGCTCGTCTATCACACGGCCAAGCGGGCAGTCGATCAGGCGCGCCGCGGTGGTGGGCCGAGCCTGATCGAAGCCAAGACCTACCGGCACGGCGGCCATTCCCGTGCCGATCCCGGCAAGTATCGGCCTGACGGCGAAGTCGAGGCCTGGCTTGCGCGTGACCCGCTGACGCTGTATCGCGAACGGCTACTCGCAGTGGACGTCGAGGAGGCGACTCTGGTGGATCTCGAGACCGCCGCGCAAGCCGAGGTCGACGAAGCGACGGAGATAGCGCGAAAATCGCCGCCGCCCGACGTGAGCATCGCCGAGATCGATCTTTGGGCGGATGGCGGCGTCGCATGGCGAACCTGAGCGCGCGCTTGGACCCCGATACTTACCCGTCGCGGACGCGGCGGAACGAGGATTACTGAACATGCAGACAGAACTCTTCATCGGGGGGCAGTGGCGACCGGCGTCAGATGGCGCAACGTTTCCGATCATCGACCCATCGACCGAACAGACGATGGCGGAAGTGTCGAGCGCCTCGGTCGACGATGTCATCGACGCTGTCGAGATCGCTGACGCCGCGGGCAAAGAATGGGCTAGCCGGGCGCCGCGCGAACGCGCAGAGGTTTTGAGAAAGTCCTGGGAGTTGCTAACCAGCCGCAAGGATGAACTCGTCGAATACATCGTTCGCGAGAATGGCAAGGCGCTGCCCGATGCCGTCGGCGAGGTGGGCTATGCAATCGAGTTCTTCCGCTGGTACTCGGAAGAGGCAGTCCGTAACTACGGCGAAATCCTGACGTCGCCATCGGGCGGCAATAAGATCGTCGTCATGCACCAGCCCATTGGCGTCAGCGTCCTCGTGACGCCATGGAACTATCCGGCCGCTATGGCGACTCGGAAAATCGCGCCGGCGATTGCTGCCGGCTGTGCGGTGATCCTCAAGCCAGCGTCGGACACGCCGTTGACCGCCTTGCTGGTCGCCGAGATCCTGGCCGAGGCCGGCGTTCCGCCCGGCGTCATGAACGTCGTGCCGTCGCGCCGAGCCGGTGAAGTCGTTAGCGCGATGTTGCACCATCCGCTCACGCGTAAGCTGTCCTTTACCGGTTCGACCGAAGTGGGCCGGGGGCTGCTGAGAGAGGCGGCTGATTGCGTCGTCAACTGCTCGATGGAGTTGGGTGGCAACGCGCCGTTTCTCGTGTTCGACGACGCGGATATTGACGCCGCGGTGGTGGGCGCGATGATCGCGAAGATGCGTAATGGCGGCGAAGCGTGCACGGCTGCGAATCGCTTCTATGCGCACGAACGCGTCTATCAGGAATTCACCGAGAAATTCACCGCGGCGATGGCGGCGTTCAAGGTCGGTCCGGGTCTTGAGCCCGGCGTCGAGTTGGGGCCCATGGTGAACGAGCGGGCGGTCAAGGATATCGATCGCCTGGTCCAGGACGCGACGACGAAAGGCTCCGAGGTGCTGACCGGCGGCGCGCCGCTGGATCGGAAGGGCTATTACTACCCACCGACCGTGCTCGGCAACGTACCCCCTGAGGCCGACATTCTGCGCGAGGAGGTCTTCGGGCCCGTGGCGCCAATCGTGTCTTTCAGCGATGATGATGAGGTGATCGCGTTAGCCAACGACACGGAATTCGGCCTCGTTTCCTATCTGTACACGCAGGATCTCCGCCGAGGCATGGCGATCTCCGAGCGTCTGGATGCCGGCATGATCGGGCTCAATCGAGGCCTGGTCTCGGATCCTGCGGCGCCTTTCGGCGGTACGAAGCAGAGCGGTCTGGGCCGCGAAGGGTCCCACGAGGGCATGAGGGAGTACATGGAGACGAAGTACATCGCGGTGGCGTGGTAGCGGCGCGTGAAGGTACTGATGCCGCAACTTGGCGAGACGGTGGCGGAGGGCACGGTCGCCGTCTGGCACAAACAGGCGGGTGACCGAGTCGAAGTCGACGACATCCTCGCCGATATAGAGACCGACAAGGCCGCCGTTGAGATTCCCGCGGCCGTGGCCGGTGAGCTGACGCAGATACTCGTTGCCGCCGGTGAGACCGTGGACGTGGGTACCGTCCTGGCAGTGATCGATGACGGTCAAGGGGACGACGAGCGGGACGAACCGGAATCCGCGTCGGTTCCGGAAGCGGATGTCGAGCCGACCTTGAAGCAACCGCTCCCGGTCTCCACCCCGAAGACACCGAAGACGGAGTCACGCGCGACGGCACGATCCAGCGGCCAGCGGCTGTCGCCGGTCGTTCGTCGGCTGTTGCAGGAACATCATCTGGAGCCGAGCCAGCTCAGCGGCACCGGCCGGGATGGCCGTATTACGCGCGCAGACATCCTCGGCGTGGTCGCGGCGGCTCAGGATGCGACGCGCCGGATGCCCCGCCCCAGCCGGATCAGCGCGCCCGCCGCCGGTAGCCAGCGTCTGCCCTTCAACCGCATTCGGCGTCTGACGGCGGAGCACATGGTCCACTCCAAGGCGACGAGTCCGCACGTGCTGCAGGCTGTGGAAGTGGATTTCAGTCAGGTCAACCGTACGCGGGAGTCAGTACGCGATGCGTGGCGTCAGCAGAACGGTTACTCGCTCACGTATCTGCCATTCATCGGTCACGCGGTCTGCCGGGCGCTCAGCGAGTTCCCGCATCTGAATGCGAGTGTCGTGGACGATGGCCTGGTACTGCATACACAGATCAATCTCGCCATCGCCGTGGATCTTGGGCCCGAGGGGCTCGTGGCGCCGGTCATTGCGTCGGCGGACGCGCTCTCGGTGCCGGAGTTATCACACCGAGTCAGGGACATCTCGTCGCGGGCGCGCAATGGCGACCTGACGCCCGACGACTTTGCCGGGGGCACGTATACGATCTCCAACTCGGGCACATTCGGTACGCTCATTACCGCACCGATCATCAATCAGCCGCAGGTAGCAATCCTCTCGATGGACGGCGTCCGGAAACGACCGGTGGTCATCGAAGGGCCGGACGGCGACGCCCTCGCGATTCGACAGGTTGGGATTTTGGCCCAGTCCTTCGATCATCGTGCGGTCGACGGCGCCTATTCGGCGGCCTTCCTGGCGCGACTCCGCGAGTTGCTCGAACAAACGGACTGGTCGCAAGAATTCTAGTCCGCCGTTTGCAACTGTGCACTCAGCACAGGCAGAATGCGCGGCATTAATTAGTCAGTCTCGGCTTCACTCGTCCATCTATGAGATCGATTCTTTTTCTCGGCACACTAGTCGTGTGCTTCGTCCGGACTGAACTCGCGGTCGCCCAGGGCAACATCAGCGGTACGGCCTTCAACCCGGCGCTTACCCTGATACTGGACGGCAAGTTCGCCAGCTATTCTGGTGCACCGCCCGGGCTGAGCGGCGTACTCCAGGGTAGTGAGAGCGGGGCCGCTCCCGAAGGCTTCTCGCTCAGCGACACGGAGGTGATCGCGAGTGCGAACGTCGACGACAAATTCTACGGGTTTGTCAACATCGGCTTCGAGCTCGACGAGAACGAAACAGAGGTAGAGCTCGAGGAAGCGTGGATTCAGACGCTGACTCTACCCGGCGGGTTCAGCGTCAAAGCCGGTCGATTCTTCTCCGACATCGGCTACCTGAACATACGTCATCCGCATGCCTGGGATTTCGCCAACGCGCCGCTCGCGTACGCTGCGTTCCTCGGAACGAGCTACGCCGATACCGGAGTGCAGGTGCGCTGGATCGCGCCGCTGAATGTGTTCCTGGAAATCGGCGGGGAGATCATGAGTGGCGATAAATTTCCCGCCGGCGGCAGGGCCGACAGCGGCACCGGAGCACACACCCTGTTCGCTCGACTTGGCGGCGATGCCGGTGTCTCGAACAGCTGGCGGGTCGGCGTGTCTTTCCTAGCCGCCGAGTCCATAGGCCGCGAATCCATGCTCGAATCGACGCCGGTCGGGTTCGACGGCGATACCGAAGTCGCGATGTTCGACTTCGTATGGAAATGGGCGCGCAACGGTAATCCGCGCGACCGTAATTTCACGCTCGTCGGCGAATATCTCCGCCGCGACGAGAAGGGGGCGCTCACAATACTCTCACCGGCGCCGCTAACGATCGCTTACGATGACGGTCAAAGCGGCTTCTATCTCTATGGGACCTATCAGTTTCGCCCACGGTGGCGTGCCGGAGCCCGCTTCGAGCGGCTCTCGCTGGGCACAGGGCTGAGCGGCTTACCCGGCGTGGTTATCGGCAGCAATAGTCCGGAGCGTTGGAGTTTTATGGTCGACTGGTCCAATAGTGAGTTCAGCCGGCTACGATTCCAGCTAGACTCGTATGATCTCGGCGGTCGATCGTCGACCGGATTGGTATTGCAGTACGTCATGAGTGTCGGCGCGCACGGCGCGCACACGTTCTGAGTAGTCCACGCCGCATGAATCGAATCACGAGCTACCCCGTATGTCTCTTGCTGCTCACGCTTGGTGCTGCGCCGGCCTGGGCGCAGTTGCGGATATTCACCTGCGAGCCCGAATGGGCGGCGCTGGCTGCAGAATTAGGGGGTGACCGGGTCGAGGCGGAGTCCGCCGTCACCGGCTTACAGGACGTGCACTATATCCAGGCTCGCCCGAGCCTGATCGCCAAAGTCCGGCGCGCCGACCTCATGATCTGTACCGGTGCCGATCTCGAGATCGGCTGGCTCCCGTTGCTCCTGAGACAAGCCAATAACGCAGCGGTACAACCGGGCGAGCCAGGCTACATGGCTGCGACCGATTTCGTCGACCTCCTTGAGCAACCACAGTTCGTCGATCGTGCGCTCGGTGACATTCATCCATTCGGCAACCCGCACATCCAGACCGACCCGCGCAATATCGCACGCGTCGCCGCCGCGTTGTCCGAACGTTTACAGACGTTGGACGCCGCTCAGGCCGACTATTATGCGGCGCGCTACGCTGAGTTCTCGGTGCGCTGGGAAGACGCCGTTCAACGTTGGTCAGCACGCGCCGAATCCTTACGCGGCGAAGCCATTGTCACTCACCATAAGAGCTGGGTGTATATGATCGATTGGCTGGGCCTCGACGAAGTCGCCACATTGGAGCCCAAGCCCGGCGTGCCGCCAAGCACGAGCCACCTGGCGGGAATGCTCGAGCGATTACGCAACGAAGACGTCCGCCTGATCGTGCGCTCCGCCTATCAGAACGGCCGCGGTTCACATTGGTTATCGGACCGCACTGGGATTCCAGCGGCTGTAATCCCACATACGGTCGGCAGCGTCGACGGCGCTGACGATCTCTTCGCTATGTTCGATGTCATGATCGACGTGTTACTGGAGCCCGGGGAGTGAACTGGGCGGCGCTCGACATCACGATACTCGGGCCCGCCTTGCTCGCCGGTGCGATCGTCTTGACCACGCACGTACTGCTCGGACGCGAAGTTCTGCGCCGCGGCATCATCTTCATCGACCTCGCTATCGCGCAGACGGCTGGCTTGGGCGTCATCGCTGCGAGTGGGCTCGGGTGGGACGTCCACGGTCCGGCCGCACAGCTTGCGGCATTTACCTCGGCGCTCGGTGCGGCCCTGATTCTTAACTGGGCCGAGGGCCGGTTCGAAGAGATTCAGGAAGCGCTGATCGGCATGCTGTTCGTGCTGGCTGCGACCGGCGGTATCTTATTGCTGGCGACGAACCCGCGGGGTGGCGAAGAACTCAGGGAAATGCTGGTCGGTCAGATCCTCTGGGTCGATTGGCATACGCTGGGGCCGGCAGCGGTGGTCTCGGCGGTGGTCGTCGCGGTCTGGCTTAAGGGGCATGAACGCTTCGGTCGGCTCGGCTTCTACGTGCTGTTCGCATTGAGTGTCACGGTATCGGTGCAGCTGGTGGGTATTTTCCTGGTCTTTGCGAGTCTGATCGTGCCCGCGCTCGCGATGCGGGATCTGAAACGGTATGCCGTTCCGGTTGGTTATGGGGTCGGGCTGGTGGGCTATCTGCTCGGCCTGATTCTCTCTGCGCAATTCGATCTGCCCACCGGGGCCGTGATCGTCTGGGCGCTTGGAGGCGTCGCCGTCCTGTCATCCTGGCTGATCCCCGCCCGCTGGTCGGCCTAGCACCTAGGCGGACGGTACCGCGGTCGAGCCTCGGACGATCAGGCGCGGCTCCAGGCGCAGCTGCTTCGTCGGCGTATCCGGATTCTCGATGAGTTCCAGCAGCAACGTGGCGGCCTGCACGCCGAGTTCATCGTGCGGAATATGCAGCGTGGTCAACGGGGGGGCGAAGCGATCCACGTAGGGCATGTCGTTGAATCCGGTAACGGAAATGTCCTCAGGGCAGCGCAGGCCGAGTTCCTCCAGCGCGTCGTAACAGCCGAGCGCCAGCAGGTCATTGGCGCTGACCACCGCCGTGAAGGGCTTGCCTGTCTCTATGAGCTGGTGGAGCGCGGCCTGTCCGGCGGTCTCCGTAAATTCCCGGGCGTTGATGATCAAGTCACGGTCGAGCTCGATCCCGGCTTTCTTCGCCGTCTTCAGAAACGCGCGGTAGCGGGCGTAACCCGTCGACGTGCGTTGTGGGCCGCCGATATAAGCGATTTGACGGTGCCCGAGTCCGACCAGATGCCCGACGGCCAAGTCGATGCCGAGCTCGTCATCGTTGATGACCGCCGTGACGTTGTGTTTATCGACGGTACGATTGACCAGGACCAATGGGATGCCCTGTTCGATAACCTGATCGACGAGCGGATCCTTTCGATTCGCCGCGGCCAGAATCAGGCCGTCGACCTGACGGGCCGTCATGTTCTCGATCAGCGCCTTTTCGCTGCGCCGTTTACTTCCCGAGTCGGCGAGTATGGCGATATAGCCTTCGCTGTCGAGCGTGTGCTCGACGCCGCGCACGATCGGAGGAAAGACCGGGTTGGTCAGATCAGGGATGATGACGCCGACGGTGAAGGTTCGTCGCGTCCGTAACCCCGATGCGAGCGGGTTGCGGCGATAGCCGAGTTCATCTGCGATCCGGACGATCTCCCGTGCCAGACTCTCGGAGACCATGGAACGTGTCGCCGGGTTGAGAACGCGGGAGACGGTCGACGGATGCACACCCGCGCGGCTCGCGACGTCTTTGATATTCGCCCGGGTTTTCAGCATCCTAAGGATCATAGGCGTCAGAGAATAGCCAAACAAGGCGACCGATTCGGCCGGAGAATGACGCCGGCCGGGTTGCAATGGGGTGTCCCGTCCCGTATTCTATGCAAACGATTGCAGCCTATTAAAACAAGCATTTGGAGGAGCAAACGTGGCAAATCTAACAGACCATACCGTGGGCTGGATCGGCGTCGGGCGTATGGGTTTCCCGATGGCGAAACGCCTGCTCGATGCGGGTTGTGATGTATCGATTTACAACCGCACCCGAAGTAAGGCGGAGCCGCTCGCAGAAGCCGGCGGCAAGATCGTCGATTCGCCGAAGGATCTCGCCGATCGCGACATCATCTTTACGATGGTATCGACGTCCGACGATCTCGTTGCCGTGACGTTTGGCGAGAACGGCGTATTTACAGCGGAGGCCAAGCCGAAGCTTCTGATCGACTGTTCCAGTATTTCCGAGATCGCGTCGGCCGACCTACGCACACGCGCCGCGGAGATCGGGATCGACATGTTGGCCTCGCCGGTCAGCGGCAACGGCAAGGTGGTCAAGGCCGGCAAGTTGACGATCGTGACCTCGGGCCCGCGCGCCGCGTTCGAGATGGCCGAGCCGTATCTGAATCAGGTGGGACGCGGCGTGACGTACGTCGGCGAAGGCGAACTCGCGCGGATGGTAAAGATCTGCCACAACTTGCTGCTGGGCGTCGTGACTCAGTGCCTCGCCGAGATCACGGTCTTGGCCGAGAAGGGCGGTGTGGCACGCCACGATACGCTGGAGTTCATCAACAACAGCGTCATGGGATCGATGTTCTCGCGCTACAAGACGCCTGCGTTCGTGAATCTCGACCTGACGCCGACGTTCACACCGATCCTGCTGCGCAAGGATCTCGACCTGGGCTTGAAGGCCGGCGAGAATCTGGGCGTCGATCTGCCGGTCACATCGGCAACGCGGGATATGGTGCAACGAGCGATCGATGCGGGATTCACCGACGTCGACTTCTCCGTGCTGTTGCAGGAACAAGCCAAGGCGTCAGGACTCGATATCCAACCGGAGAACATCGACGTCGATTCCGGCCTCTAGGGCTACGGGCATGACGACCTGAAATCGTAGCCTTGTCGGGCCACTAGGCTGAGCGCTCCCAAAAAGAAATCACCCGGCCTGATGTTCGCGGCTATCGGCCCGGGCTTGCTCCTGGCCGCCACCGGTGTCGGCGGTGGCGATCTCGCCACCGGGTCCTTTGCCGGTAGCATCCTGGGTACGGCGGTTCTATGGGCCGTGCTCGTCGGCGCGTTCATGAAATTCGTCGTGACCGAAGGGCTGGCTCGTTGGCAGCTCGCCACCGGCGACAGCTTCCTCGAGGGCGTGGCGCATCACTTGGGCCCCGCCGTGATCTGGGTCTTTCTCCCGTATCTCTTCGTCTGGTCGTTCTTCGTCGGGGCGGCACAGATCAGCGCTTGCGGTGTCGCCATGCATGCGCTCTTCCCGGTATTCGACGATCCCGTTCACGGCAAGATCTTCTTCGGCATCCTGTCCAGCGTGGTCGGCCTCGTACTCGTCTCTCGCGGCGGCTACCGGCTCTTCGAGAAAGTGATGCGAGTGTCGATCAGCGTCATGTTCGTCACCGTCGTGCTGACCGCACTACGGCTCTGGCCTGGTACGGGCGAGGTGTTGCGGGGGCTCTTCGTGCCGAATTTCGCCGAATTGAGCGGCGAGAGTCTGACCTGGACCGTGGCGCTGATCGGCGGCGTGGGCGGTACGCTGACCGTGCTGTGCTACGGCTACTGGATCCGCGAGGAAGGCCGGAAGGGTGTTGAAGATCTGTGGATCTGCCGCGTCGATCTGGGCGTGGGTTATGCGATGACGGCGGTGTTCGGTATCGCCATGGTCATCGTCGGCAGTCATGTCCGGGTCGAGGGCGCAGGCGCCACGTTGCTCGTCGAGCTGGCGGAAGCGCTTGAAGGGCCCATCGGTCCCTTCGGTAAGTGGATGTTCCTGATCGGCGCCTGGGGCACGGTCTTCAGCAGCCTGCTCGGCGTTTGGCAGGCGGTGCCCTATCTTTTCGCCGATTGCTGGCGGCTCACGCGACGAGGCCCGGCGCGTGAGCAACCCGCTCGTGTCGACACCCAGGCGCCACCCTACCGGTTATTCCTCGTGTTGATCGCACTCGTCCCGATGATCGGCCTGTTCATGGGCTTCCAGCAGGTGCAAAAAATCTATACGGTCTCGGGTGCGCTGTTCTTTCCGTTCCTCGCGCTGGCGCTGTTGATCCTCAACGGTCGCGCGGCCTGGGTGGGCGAGGGCTTTAAAAATCGGCCGGTCACCGTGATCGTGCTCGTGGGTGTGTTGGCGTTCTTCACTAGAATCGCCGTCAGAGTCATCTGGGGCAACTGACCGGCGCGGAGTCCGCGCGGCGATCAGGGACGCCGAGTAATTATATTTCTGAAGATATGCGACGCGAGACCGGTTCGACCTTGTGATTGCCCTAAGTCTTGGGAGACAATTCGGCCATGATGAACAGAGAGAACCGACGACCGACGCAGTGGTTCGCGTCTTTGGGAGCAGCGGCCTTGATGCTTGCTGTCGTTACGAGCTCGATCCCCGAGGTCGGCCGTGCAGATGGCTACTACGACGGCGAGACCATCACGCTGATCATGGGGTTGGACGCATCCGCCGGCGGTACGACCGTCGGACGGCTGATGGCCAAACATCTCGAACTCACCTTCGAGGGTCATCCGACGGTCATCATCCAGAATATGCCCGGTGCGTCGATGATGTCGGCGCATATCTATGTGCTGTTGAAGGCGCGCAAGGATGGCACCGTAGTTTACTATGGCCCGCGCTCGTCCCTCGGCGAACTGCTTGAGTTTCCGGGACACTCGTTCAAATACTCTCAATTTACCGTGTTGGGCGGCGCGCAACTGGCCCCGCTCGTGACGTATGTGCGTAAAGACATGCTGGAGGGTGGTATTCAGACACCCAGCGATGTGCTACGTGCACAGAACCTGATCTTCGGCGGCATCTCCGCGCAACACGGTCGCATGATCGTCAGCACGATGGGCCTGGACCTCCTCGGCGTGAACTATCATTTCGTCGGCGGCTACCCCGGAAGCGGCCGGATTCGGGCCGCCGTGCTCAGCGGTGAGGTCAACATGGCCACGGACGCGGCCCACGCCTATCTGAACGAGGCTGTGCCCCTGCTGGCTCAGCGGGACCTCAACGCGCCGTTGTTCAGCCTGCCGCAACTCACCGAGGACGGAAGGCTCGTCAAGAGCCCGCTGGTCCCGGATATCCCGACCGTCGATGAACTGTACGAGGAGATCTACGGCGAGCCGCCATCGGGCGTGAACTGGGATGCGATCAGGACGATGATCGAGATCGATCAGACCATGCAACATGTCTTCTTGGGGCCGCCGCGGATGACGTCGGAGGCTGTCGAGACATTCCGCAATGTCATTGGGCCGATGATGCGAAGCGCCGCGTTCAAAGAGGAAGCGGAACGCATCTTGAGCTACGCGCCGGATCCGATTGGGCACGAGCGCGCGGCGCGCATACTGGACGCTACCGCCGACGTGACGCCCGAGGTTCAGGAGTACATCAAGGCGCAGATCGCACGCAACAGCGGGTATTAGGACATGAAGTTCTGACGGTCTCTCTCTCAGACGTCCCGTTTGATCCCTACGATTGCGTCGACCTCGAGGACGAAGCCTTGCACGACTAACAGGGCGGACGTTTACACGATCAGCCAGGCGGGCAGCCCATCGGGAAGAGCCGACCGGAGCCAGAGCTCCAGATACGAGGGATGGAATAAGAGTCCCATGACCTCGCCGTAAAAGAACACGACGACGATCCATCCGGCGAACGCATAGGCAAGGGCGAAGCGCTTGCGGTAACCACCCCACCGCCACAGATAGATACCGATGAACAAGGGCAGGGCGATCTTCTGGCCCGCAACCAGCGTCACGACGATAATCCCCGAGAGGTAGCCGAAGAACGGTAACGCTTTAGCCAGCCAGGCCTCTTCGCAAGCCTTCCGTAATGTGATCTGCCAGCTACCCGCCGCGCTTCTCTCCGCAAGCAGTTCAAGCAAATCACGAACCGTAAGAATGGCCGTCAAGATCACGCCCGGTATGACGACCAGCAACGGAGGTTGCCTGACGGGCGGCGGCCACTGCAGGGAGGTCAAGCCCGCCCAGATAAACAGGGCGCAGAGTCCCGCGGACAGCAGCAACGACAGCGCCGGGTTTTTCGCGGAACCCTCTCCGGCGGCGGGCTTGGCGGATTTCTTTTGTCTGGCGATGCCGCGTGCAGCGAATATCAGCGTGACGATGATCACGAAGATGAGCGCGAGCACGATGGGCCGGCCCAGCCAGCCGATCCCCTGATGGACGCGCATGCTGATCTGGAAGTAGCCCTCCAATATTCCGCCGAGGACCAGCGCGAGGAGGACCGGCGGTCGCGGCCAGCCGCCGCGCTTCATCGCGAACCCAAGGACGCCGAAGGCCGTGCAACTGATCCAGTCACCGAGCGAGGAACCGCCCAGCCACGCGCCCATATAGACGAATAACAGCACGCCGGGAACGACGAGATGGCCGGGCATCAGCGCCACTTTGACCACCTGCTGGACGGTGGCGAGGAGGATCAAGGTGGCGATGACGCTCGCGAACGCGATCATCCAGACGAAGCTGAACGTCATGTCGAGATTTTCGGACAGCATGGCCGGGCCGGGACGCAGCCCCAGCATGATCAGGGCGCCCATCAATACGGCCGTGCCGACGCTGCCGGGAATGCCCATCGTCACCGTGGGGATCAACGCGCCGCCGCGCAGCGCATTGTTGGCGGCTTCGGGTGCGAGCACGCCGCGGATATCGCCCTGACCGAATTGCGACGAATCTTTGGCGCTCTGCATGGCGTGGCCGTAGGTGACCCAGCCGACGATCGATGCGCCGAGACCCGGCAGCATGCCGATATAGGCGCCGATGACGCTGCAACGAATGACGAGCCACCAGTGCGTAAAGGCGTCGCCGACGCCTTGCCGCAGGCCCGCGCGCGTATCGCTGGCCTTTCCGGGCGGCGCGATCGAGACGTTCTTGATCGCCAGCTCCATGATTTCCGGAATGGCGAACAGCCCGAGCAGCACCGGGATCAACGGCAGCGAGTCAAGCAGATACAACGTATCGAACGTATAGCGCGGGATCGCCTGGGATTCCGGAAAGCCCACCATCGACAGGATCAGGCCGAGCATCGCGGCCGCGATGCCTTTCAGGATCGATCGACCGGCGAGGGAGCCGACCATGGTAAGGCCCAAGACACCGAGCATGAAGGTCTCGGGAGACTCGAAGGCCAGTATGATCGGCAGGATCAGCGGCAGTGAGACGCCGAGCGCGGCAGCGCCGAACACGCCGCCGATCGCCGACGACGTAAACGCCGCGCCGAGCGCGCGCGCCGCCTCGCCGCGCTTCGCCATCGGGTAGCCGTCGAGGACGGTGGCCTGTGAGGCCGCGGTGCTCGGGATGCCCATCATCACGGACGTAATCGCGCCGCTCGTCGACGTCGAGGCCCACGAAGCCAGCAACAGCGCGAAAGCCGACACGGGTTCCATGCTGAACGTGAAGGGGAGTAACAGGACGAGGCCGATCGCCCCACCCAGCCCCGGGATCGCGCCCATCCAGACGCCGATCACGCAGCCGAGAGCGAAATAGCTTAAGACATGCCATTGGAAGATCAGTCCCAGACCGGATATCAGCGCCTCAAACATGCATCGTTCCCAACCCTTCGTTCGTGCGAGAGCTTATCAGGCGGCTTCCCATAATGATTCGATCACTGCAAAAGCCTCGGCCGCGAATCGGCGACGTTCCGCCGACGACTGATCGCCCCATCGCTCGACACCGGCTGCGTACGATGGACGTGACCTGAATCGTTCGTGCCAGTCGTTGAGTTCGACGAGATCTCCCCACAGGGGTGCCATGCCGAGTCCCGACAGACGCGTCACGTAGACGCCGATGGAGATGTCCGCCAGCGAAAAGCTCTCGCCGGCTAGCCAGGGGTTGTCCGCGAGGGCGGCGTCTATCTCGTGGAAGATCTTCTTGAAATAGGCGACGGCCTCACCGAGCAGCGGCGAGTCGAGGCCGTGTTCGATATTCGTCAGGTCGTTCTGCCGGCGCGCAGCGTCGGGCATCGCCTTGTAGTACGCCTCGACGGCTTCCGCGCCGGCCGCTGCATGCAGTTGTCGCATGTAGATACAGACGGCGAGCGTCCTGCTCTGCAGGTGCATCCCCTCGTCAGTGAGCTTGGTCCACAGTCGCATCTGCGCCCGATCAAAGGGGTCAGCCGGCCGCAGGCGCGGCTCGGGAAAGACATCCTCGAGGTATTCGAGTATGACCTGGGATTCGCGGACTGCCTTGCCGTCGTGAATTAGCGTCGGTACGACCCCACGGGGGTTCAGTCGAAGATAGTCGGCGTCGAGGTGTTCTCTGCGGGCCACGGTCGTGTCCAAGATATGGCTCTTCCATTTCAGGCCCTTCTCGGCCAGCGTGATGCGCACCTTGCGGGCGGCCGAGGAGCGGTCGAAGTGATAAAGCTCCAGAGCACCGGAGTCAGTTGGCTCAGTCGTTCCCATAGCTGAATTCGGCAGATGAGTGTTGGGCCTCGGCGGGGATCGCTATCGCTCGGACGGAGCGACAGACTGCTAACTCGTAGATAATATCATCGACCTCTGCCAGGAGATAACCGATGCCCTCGACACTGAGCCCGTTGACAGCCGCTTTGCGACTCGAGCAGGCGAGCGTCATCATCGACGAGGCACTGCGTCTCGCCCGCGAGCACGACATGGCGCCGTTGACGGCAGCTGTCCTGGATGCCGGCGGCCATCAACTCGCGCTCAAGCGGGAAGACGGCTCCGGGATCATTCGCGTGCAGGTGGCGATTGCCAAGGCCTACGGTGCTCTAGGAATGGGCGTCTCGAGCCGCGTGATTGGTGAGCGGCTGGCGGCGCGGCCCGTCTTCTTAACAGCCCTGTCGGTGATCTCCGCCGGCCAGTTCGTGCCGGTACCGGGCGGTGTCCTGATCTGCGGCGAAGACGGGTCGGTCATCGGTGCCGTCGGTATCAGCGGCGAGACTTCCGAACGGGATGAGTTCGCGGCAATCGGTGGGGTGAAGGCCGCGGGGCTTCAGCCCGAACCCGCAGAACCGGTATCTGATTGGGATAATTAATGGCAATAAAACGAACCGCATGGGATACGGGTAGAGTCGTCACGCTCGAACACACGTCGGCAATTCTCGCCGACAATCCGCTCGGTGATCCCCATGTGCGCGCGCTGGATGTCTGGCTGCCGCCGCAGTACGACCAGGGCGCGGGTCGCGGCCGCGGCCGGCGCTACCCCGTGCTGTTCGATCTCGTCGGCTACACCGGGTCGGGCAAATCGCATACGAACTGGCGCAACTTCGACGAGAATCTACCGGAGCGCGCGGCCCGTCTGGTCCACGAGAAGAAGATGCGGCCGTGCCTGATCGTCTTCCCGGATTGTTTTACGGCGCTAGGCGGCAATCAGTACATCAACTCCTCGGCCATCGGCCGCTACGCCGATTACCTGACCCGAGAGTTGATCCCTTTCGTCGACCGTGAATTCCGAACGCGTGCGTCGCGCGATCACCGCGGCTGCTTCGGTAAATCTTCCGGCGGGTATGGGGCCATGCTGCATGGCATGAAGTATGCGCGCTACTGGGGAGCGATCGCCAATCACTCCGGGGACGCGTACTTCGATTTCATCTATCGGTCCGATTGGCCCAAGACGTTGAACAAGCTCGCGACGTATCGCCGTCGGCAACGACGCGCGGGCTCCATCGATGTCGATCGGGAAGAGTCCGGCGTCGAGGAGGGGCTGGATGACGGACGGGTAGCGAGATTCTTAGACGATATCTGGAGCCGGAGCAAGCTATCGGGCGAGGATATCCATTGCCTGATGAATGTTGCGATGGCCGCTTCCTACGATCCGGACGCCGATGCACCGAACGGGTTCCGGCTGCCGTTCAATCTCGAAACCGGCGAACTCATCCCGGCCCGCTGGCGGGAGTGGCTGAAGCACGATCCGATCAATCTCGTACGTCGTTGGCAACACAATCTCAAGAGTCTGCGCGGACTCTTCATCGACTGTGGCTGGCGGGATCAATACCATATCCACTATGGTAGCCGAATACTCTCTAAACGTCTCAATGAAGCCGGGATAGCGCATCGGTATGAAGAATTCCCCGACAACCACTCGAATATCGATTACCGCATGGATCGCAGCCTGCCGTTTCTAACCCGCGCGCTGAGCTGAGCGTCGACGAGCAGATAAGCTTTGGCTTCATGACGGGTCACTCCGGAGGAACTGGGCGTGAAAAAAAAGAAGGCCGTAGCCGCCAACGTTAATCAAGATTCCGCCGTTTGGCACAGGGTGCTGAGTCCCGATGATCTTCCCGAAGGGCGCGTCAAGTCCGTGAGCTGCGCCGACCTGACGTTGTGCATGACCCATTTCGATGGCCAGTACGCAGCCCTAGATAATCGGTGTCCGCACCAAGGTGGCCCGCTCGGTGAGGGTTCCATCGAGAATGGGTTGTTACGCTGCCCGTGGCACGGCTGGGACTTCGACCCGTTGACGGGGAAAGCGCCGGGCTTCGATGACGGCGTCGCGACGTTTCCTGTCGAGGTGCGCGATGACGGCGTCTATGTGGGCCTCCCCGACGAGCAGGCTCACGTAAGGACGGTCGGCGACCTCATGATCGAGACGATGGTCATCTGGGGCGTTAAGCACGTCTTCGGCATGGTGGGTCACTCGAACCTGGGCGTCGCGGATGCAGTTCGTCTGCAGGAGCAGAAGGGCGCGCTCGCCTTCTATGGTGTACGTCATGAGGGCGCAGCGGCGTTCGCCTGCTCCGCGTACGGTAAGCTAACCGGCCGGCCGGCGGCGTGTCTGTCGATCGCCGGGCCGGGTGCGACCAATCTCCTCACGGGGCTCTGGGACGCCAACGTCGACCGCTCGCCGGTCATCGCATTGACGGGGCAGGTCGATACGCAGGTCTTAGGACCCGGCGCTTTTCAGGAGATCGACCTGCAGGCAGCCTTTGGCAAGGTCGCTCAGTGGTCGCAGCCGGTTTTGCACACGAGCAAGCACGCCGAGCTCATGAACCTGGCGTGTAAGAGTGCGATCTTGAACCGCGGCGTTTCACATTTGATTTTTCCGGATGAGGTGCCGTCCTTGCCGGCGCCGGGTGGCGAGCCATCGACGGGGCCCGAGGGCCGCGTGACGGCTCAGGAGATAGCGCCGCCGGCGGTCGCGGTCGACAAGGCTGTGGCGATGCTCGAGAGAGCGAAACGACCCGTGATCATTGTCGGTCACGGCGCCCGTTTCCAGATGAGCCGTGTCATCGAGCTGGCCGAGTTGCTGGGCGCGCCCGTGGTCACGACATTCAAGGCCAAAGGCTTGATCGCGGATCATCACGCGCTCGCCGCCGGCGTTTTAGGGCGTAGCGGTACGCCCGTGGCCAGTTGGGTCATGAATGAATCCGACTGCCTGCTCGTGTTCGGTGCGAGCTTCAGTAACCACACGGGTATCAGCCCGAAGAAGCCGACGATCCAGGTCGACTTCGACCCGCTGATTCTGGGTAAATTCCATGCCGTGGATGTCCCGGTATGGGGCGAGATCGGCGTGACCTGCGAGATTCTGAAGGAGCGCTTGGCGAATGGGACGTCCGCGCAGGATCAACGCTCAGACCTCGCCGATCGCTGGGCGATCTGGCGCGCCGAGAAAGACAAACGCGCTGCTGATGGACGGGGTCACGGCATCAATTCCGCCGCGATCTTTGCAGCGCTGACTCGGCAGGTAGCCGATGACGCGATTATCGCCGTTGACGTCGGCAACAATACGTACAGCTTCGGTCGTTACTTCGAGTGCGCTCGCCAGTCTGTGCTCATGTCGGGTTATCTGGGGTCGATCGGGTTTTCGTTTCCCGCCGCGATGGGTGCTTGGGCCGCAACGCAGGAGGATGACCCGCGGTTTAAGGGCCGGCAGGTCGTGTCCGTGTCAGGGGACGGCGGCTTCGGGCAGTACCTGGCGGAGCTGACGACGGCCGTGAAGTACGGCATGAATATTACTCACGTGCTGCTGAATAACGACGAGCTCGGCAAGATCAGCAAAGAGCAACGCGTCGGCAACTGGGAGGTCTGGCAGACGTCCCTGCACAATCCAAGTTTCGCGAAGTACGCTGAGCTCTGCGGCGCGCTGGGCGTCGAAGTCACCGAAGCCGATCAGCTCGATGGGGCTTTCGAGGCCGCGCTCGCCCACGATGGCCCTGCGTTAGTGGAGATCCGTTCGGACGCGGAACTCGTCTAGCGCTGCTGTCTGGGCTCAGAACGGCGGGATTGGTGCCCGGTGTCGACCGCTATACGCCACTCTGGAACATGTCATCGACCGGCACGATAGTAATGTCCTCGAGCGCGATGCCCAGGGAGTACGCGGCGATCGCGCCGTCTTCATCCAGGATCGCCTGAGGCTTCGGTGAGTCATATTCCAACGGGCTCGGGGCGTCGGTCGATAAAGCCTCGGCGAGCGCCTCTGCCTCGCCGGTGACGATGGCGATCTTCAGATTGTCCGCTCGTAGATGCCGTCTGACCGCGGCGTTGACCTCCGCCAGCGTGATCTCATCCATGGACTGCCGGAAAAGAGCTAGATGACCTTCGCCCTCGATGCCGTAGAAGCGATCGTCGATGGCATAGCCGAGACGTTCATTCGAGGTCGTAGCGAAGTGCAGCACGTATTTCTTTAAGAAGGAACGCGTCAGCTCGAACTCCTCCTCGGTGAGGCCCTCGTCGACGAGGAATGCGAGCTCGCGAATCGCGGCACGTAGTGAGAAATGTGCCTGATGGTTCGGCAGCGTGCGAATCCAGACCTCGAAGAACTGCTGTTGCCGGGCGACGTTCACGGGCGGCATGCTGCGTCGGCCCCCTTCCGGGTAAGCCTCTATGTACGAGTAGTCGCCGTAGTTGAGTCCCCGTTCCTCGCGGATCACCTGGAACAGGTGACTGGCCTGGTTGCGGTGTTCTCCGAGCCACGAGTTCGCGATCCACAGCGCGTAAAAATCGCGCTCGCCGCGATGGACGTCGATCGGGAAGCCGAAGCTGATCGATGCATCGGCATCGGGTTTGTCGACGAGGACGACCTGCTGTCCCTCCCAGTTTGGTGGGCTGATCCGTGGCGCGGGTTGGGCGTCGCCGGCCGGCAGGCTGGTCAGGGACGCTTCCAGCATCTCGACGAGCGAGTCGTCGAAGCCACCGCCCAATGCGGCCGTCGCGCTGCCGATCGTGAAGTGCTGTCGATAGAAGCCACGGACGTCGTCCAGCGTGATGGCATGCAGGCCGTCGACCGTGCCCTCGGGCGGGTGCGCGTACGGCGTGCCGTCATAGATTTGTTGATTGAGCGCGGCCTTACCCAACTCTTCGTCGGAAGAATAGCGTAAGACATTCTCCAGGTAGTTGATCGTGTCATTCTTGATGCGTTGAAAATCACTATCCGCGAACGCAGGCCGCAGGTAGGCGTCGGTGAACAGGCTGGAGAACGCCTCGATATTGTCCCGGTGCGTCCTGCCGGTGAGCGTGGTCATCTCCCGGTCCACCCGGACACGGTAGTTGGATGCGATGGGGTAGAGTTTCTCGAGAATCTCCTCGTAGGGATTGTTCTCGGTGGATGCGTCGGCCAGCATCTGGCCCGTCAGGTATGCGAGACCTTCTTTGCCGGTCGGGTCGTTCTGCGAGCCGACTTTAAACCAGATAGATAACGAGATCGTCGGCTCCGTCGGCATGGACAACAGTACCGTGTCTGTCTCTTGTGCAACCGCCAGCTCTCGTTCGGGTTCCAGGTCTCCCGAGCACGCGTCTAGCGTTAGCGTGACTACGGCGAGTCTGAATACCGTTCGTCTCATTCCTCTTCCCTCAGCACTGCGACGACGCGCCGATCAACGGTCAGGTAGTGCCTGGCTGCCGCGCGGATGTCTTCGGCCGAGATTGTCTCGTATGCGGCGTAGAGTTCCTCTATGCCCGCCAGCCCGCCGCTGATGGCGATATGTCGGGCGAGGCCGCCGGCGATGTCGTCCGGCGTCTCCAGCCCCATCAGGAAACCGTAGCGAAGCCGCGACTTCAGGTCCGCCAGCCGCTCGCTGTCCGGGAGGGATTCCTGATACTGCGCGATCGTGGCGTCGATCGTTTCCAGGACGTAATCTACCCTGTCGGCGTCTTTGATCCGCGTATAGATAAAGATCACGCTCGGATCCCGGTTCAGTCCGGCATCGGTCGCCAAAAATTCCAGGACCTGTTCGTCGATAACCAACTGCCGGTAGATCGCGCTGGTACTGCCGAACGCGAGCTCTACCAGCAAGTCCGCCGCGACACGGTCGCGATTGGTCGGGTCGAACGCGTCGGACTTGTAAGCGAGGGCCAGGACCGGCAACGTGCGGCCGCTGTAACTGACATCGATGCGTCGCTCGGCCTCCTGTACGGGTTCCACCGGGATCTCTGGCGCTACGTAGCCGGCTTCCCAGCCGCCGTAGTAGGTGTTGACCCACCGCATAACCGGCTCCGCCTCGACCCCGCCGGCGATGAACAGAATCGTGTTGTCCGGACGGTAGTAGCGAGAGAAGAACGATTGCGAGTAGTCGAACATCGTCGGCATCGCCGCGATGTCTTCCTCGTAGCCCATCGTGGTATGGCCATAGGTATGCGCGGTGAAGGCTTCGGCCATGGCGGCTTCGTAAACTACGAAGAACGGGTTCGTACGGTTCTTGCGGTACTCGCCATAGACGGCGCCGGCCTCCGTTCTGAAGTCGGCCTCCGTATACGCGAGGTTCCGAAAGCGGTCGCTCTCAAGTTGTATCACCTGTTCCAGGTCTTCTGCGGCGATCGAGATGTGGTAGGCGGTGAGATCGTCCGTGGTATAGGCATTCCCATCGGCACCGATGGACGTCAGTATCCCGTTATAGACGTCGGCCGGATACGTGTCGGTGCCGCGGAACATCATGTGCTCGAAGAAATGCGCGAACCCGGAATGACCTGGCTCATACTCGTCTCTGGAGCCGGTGCGCACGATAGACCAGTACGCGACGAGACCGGTTTCCGCGATCGGCATGATGATTACTGTGAGGCCGTTATCCAGCGTCTCGACGTGTGTGCCATAAGGGATGAGTCCACTGATGCCAGACTCTTGGGCTTGTGCCGGATGCAAGCAGAACGCTGCGACTAATACGGGCAGGAGACGCGTTGGCATGTGAGTCCGCTCGTCCGTATCCTGCACTCAGCCTGCCGGCGACGTGAGGTCCTGGTAGCTGAAGTGCGACTCGATCGATTCTTCGAACCGCTTGCCGTCGACTTCTACGTATGGGTAGATAAAGTAGTTGAGAGGCCGATCCTGATGCCAGCGACCGAGTCTCAGGTCCCGGCCGGTCGTGAAGTGAATTCGGTCGAGAGGCCGCCCACCGAAATACAGATCTCGTCGCTCCGGATGATTGAAGGCTTCCGAGGCGTCGACCGGAAACCAGCCGGTCTCGGCTGAGTAGAAATTGACCCAGCAATGATAGCCGCTGATGTTGCCCCGGGGCCGGTCCTCGGGTATCGGAAAGCCCATGTCAAAACGCGCCGGTATGTCTTTCGTTCGTGCTAGCGAGATGAATAGTGAGTGAAAGTCCGTGCAGTTGCCGTAGCGTTCGCTGCAGGCCCAGAATGTGTCGCCGTTGCCCCATCCCGTGCCGACCTTCTTATAGGTGATGTTGTCTACGACCCAGTCGTAGATACTCCGGGCAACGGCCACGTTGTCGCCTGGGCGTGTCGCGATGGACTGGCTCGCTATCTCCGCAAGGATAGGCTCCAGGACCGGATGATCCACGACGACACGAGAGTTGGCGGTCAGGTATTTGGCCAGGTCCGCCGCGTCGCGGTCTGAAAGCGCTCGCGCCGCGCCGGCCGGAGCGGCTAGGCCAGTGCGGCGAGTCACTTTGTAGCGGGCCTCGATCTCGATCGGCGTGCCGTATGCCTCGGGCAGGACCGCATGCCAGTAACGATTGCCATACTCGGACTCGGTCTCTACCGAGCCAACGAGTGCGTTGCGACCTTCGCCAGTGAAGGACGTGATGGACCAGGCATTGAGTGACTGCTGCGCGCTCTCGATGGGTAGCGGCAAGAAGATATGGACGGGGCCTTGCCCGGCAGCGATACCGGATATCGTCGTCGTGTAGATAAACTCGAAAGATCTCGTTGCGGGCGGTTCGTCGGTCTCGGCGGCGGTCACGCGACCCTGAAGCGCGAAACCTGTCATCAGCGTGAAGGCCAGTGTGACGGTATTTTTCATCATTGTTGTTGTAATCGAAGTGACCCGGGTTACTCCGACCCTCGTCGAGAAGGGAAGTTCACCCGGACGGATCATACACGGGCTGCCGATCACGGCCTACCTCCTAGAGGTGGCTGCAAACTTCCGGGTGAGTCTCTATGCAGCGTCCGCTGGACTCAAACGATGATCGAGAGCCTGATGAAGGCGCGTCCCCGATGACGGGCAGCGAGCCCGGCGGTCGATTAGTTCTTCTTAAACCAGGCGAAGACTCTGCTGAGGCGGCCGGCGCCCTTCTTCGTCTTCACGAACGGATAAGTCTTGAGCGTGTGGGTCGAGGCGAAGGCTGTTGTGTTACCGTGCGGGTCCGTCTTCTCCAACACTCCCAAGTCCTCTAGCCTCGATATCTTCCGGGTCACCGTGTCGTCCTGATCGAATTTCTCATCCATGTTCATGTCATGACCTCGGGAGGCAGGTTGAGACAGACAGGATGACCTATTTCTTAGCCCGGAGATGTGATCGGCCTCTCTATTCGGCCGCCGTCCACGCAGACTCCGACTGCGGTTGAGTGCTGCGAGTGTTAGACTCCGCCGCGAGCTGGTGCGGGCCAAACACATGATCACGAGCGCATTTCTTCCGTGCCTGGACGTTGCATGCGAGCCGGCCTAGTCGTGTCCGACATTACGCCAGTTCTCGATTTCCTGCCCTGCCGGACGCCGCAGGCGTGGGTCGATCGGGCGACCGAGGATATCCCTACGTTACTTCTTGATCACGCGTCGCTGGAGCTAAAAGCCGCACAGCAGGCACTGACGCTGATGAATCGATATGCGGGGCGGCCTGATTTGCTCGACAAGATGTCGCGTCTCGCGCGAGAAGAGCTTCGCCATTTCGAGTACGTCATGGCGCTGCTCAAGAAGAGAAATATTACCTATCGGCCATTGTCCGCGTCACGTTACAGCGCCCGGCTGCACGAGTGTATTCGTGACACAGAGCCGGACCGGTTGGTCGATACGTTGGTCGTCGGTGCGATTATCGAAGCGCGCTCGTGCGAGCGATTCTACAGCCTGTTGCCGCATCTCACGGAGAGTGAACCGGACTTGGCCAAGCTCTACGAGTCACTTCTCGATTCAGAGGCACGGCACTTCGCGGACTATCTCGGCTTGGCAGATCAAGCCGCCGGCGGCTCGGCTGCGGTACGCTCCGAATACCTGTTGGCAGTAGAGGCCGAACTGATTCACTCACCGGACGCAGCGTTACGCTTTCACAGTGGCGTGCCTGCATAATCACGGCTGGACCCCGACTTTACGAATAACAACAGATCATTAAGGGAGGCCTATCATGCGAAAGGTATTTCTGAGCGCAGTCACTATCCTCGCCGTATTCGTGCTCGGCAGGCTCTCGGTGCAAACTCCCCAGCTCGTCGCACAGGAAATTGAACCTTCTTGCGTGATGTGTCCTTCGGCCTATATCTCTGCCGAGGAAATTCAGGAGTATGAGAACGTCGCTATCGTGACGGGCCTGACCGACCTACAAATTCGTTCGATTGATATCGGTAAGGCCAACGTCCAGATCGCTCTCGTCCATCGAGGCGCGCTGGAGCAACCGGGCGCCAGGTCCGTGGCCGAGCACGACCTGGTCACCGAGGTGTATTACATTCTGAGTGGCTCAGGGACGAACGTCACCGGTCCCGACCTCCTGGGTAAGCAACCGCGGCCGGCGGACAATCGGGCGGTCCAGTTTCTGAATGGACCCGGTCACAACGCGACAGGCATTCGTAACAGCTCGACTCATGAACTCACGCCGGGCGACGTCTTCGTCATACCCGCCGGTACGGGGCATCAGTTCACGAGAATTGACGACCACATCACCTACCTGATGGTGCGCGTCGATCCCGACAAAGTGGTGCCGCTGATGGATGCGGCCGCATCGCAGGCTTACCTGGCGGAACAGACTCAATAGGAGCGACGGTGCAGGCGGACGTGAACCATCATGTCCGGCCCTCTCACTCCGCTTGATTCAATCGCTCGCGCGTGTCAGCAATGAGTTCATCGAGCCAGCGGTGAAAGTCGTCCGGCGCTACCCACGGATGTGGCTCACCGGGTTCTCGGTTGGCCAACAGTGCGGCGCGTTCGAACAGGTTGGGCGCGCCGGTCGCGTGGATATCGAAGTGATTGATGATCTGAACGTCGATACCCGGGATCTGTTTGATGCGCTCGAGGTCTTCGAGGAAGACTCGAATGGCTGCCGGTTCGTCGGTACGCAGCGCCGGGCCGCCGTGGAAGTAGGCCAGATGCTCGATGCCGTTATCGAACACGGAAAGCCGAATGGAGGTTGTGCCGGGCGTGTGCCCGGGAGTGATCTCGAAGTCGAGGGTCGTATCCCCGAGCGTTAACGAATCGCCTTCCTCGATGATGAAATCGATGCGAGGGGCATACTCACCGAAGTCGGCCACCATCATCTTGCGATCCTCTTCCGCCGTACCGAACTGGGCGTCGATAATTTCCTGCAACGCTGGTGCGCCCCCGTAATGGTCTCGATGCCCTTGGAGAATCAGGACGTATTTGATATCCATCGGGTCCAGCCCGACCTCGCGAATGTGGCCGAGCAAATACTCGGTGTAGCCGTCGAGATCCCAGAGCGTATCGATGAGTATCAAGCCGTCGCTGGTCTTGATGACGTAGCTCGCTACCTCGCCGATGCCGACGAAATAGAGGTTGTCGAAGACCTGGAACGGCTCACGCGCCATGACGCTCAGGTCGTTTCGAGGCGACAGCCTGGCGGGGGGCGGCTGTGAAGAGGCGACTTCGAGCCACAGTGTCAGGCTCAGAGTCACAGAGGTCATGCAAACAAGGCGACGGTACATTTTCTGGTCCTCTCGTCGTTATTCGAAAACTCCGGACGCGCTGATCATCACGCGAACTTGCATCAAACGCTACCCGCTGAAGCGCTTCCTGCGTTAAAACTCGTCAATGGCTGCCGCCGCTGATTCTGTTGCACGCTTCGCCAGGGTAAACTCCGACCATCAAACGATCGCGTAGTTGGGGCAGGTATGAAGTTCTATCGAAAGTCGCCGATGTCGGTCGCTGCACTCCTGGTCCTTCTGTTGCCGGTGGCTGCCCCCGCGCACCATTCCCGTGCCGAATACTCGGACGACGTCATCGTGCTCACGGGCGAACTCGTCGGAGTTTTCTGGCGGAACCCGCACGCGGGCCTGAACGTCACGGTCAGCGGCGACGAGGGGGTGGAAGAACATTGGCGAGTCGAGACCTTTGGCAGCCCGAATCTTTTTAGCCGCATGGGCGTGGAGCGTAAGCATTTCAACATCGGTGAGCAGGTGACGATCTCCGGCCGCGCTTCGACGCGCCGGGACTTCTATATGCTCGGCACCAACGTACTGTTTGAGAATGGCTTGGAGGCGATTCTAAGCGCGACGATCGGCCCACTGTGGTCGGATCGTTACGTCGGCGGTTCGGAGCAGTCCGATCGGGAACTGGTGAATGCTGAGGCAATCGCCGCGGAGAATCGAGGCATCTATCGTAATTGGAGCATAGCGGGTAGGACGATCGGGACGAGCCGGCATTTTCCATACACGGAGGAAGCGCGGGCGGCACAAGCCGTATGGGATCCGGTCAACAGCCCCGTGGCACGCTGTGAGACACCCGGAATGCCGCTACCGATGTATCAGCCGTTGTCACTCGAGTTCGTCGACGAAGGCGGGACGGTCACGCTCAATGTTGAGTATTTCGGCATCGCCCGCACGATTCATCTCGAGGGCGCGGAAGATCCCGCTACGCAACCGCCGTCTCCGCTGGGTTACTCGGTCGGGCACTGGGAGGGCAACACGCTCGTCGTCGAGACCTCACGCATCAATTACCCCTACTTCAACTCGGGGGGCGCGCCGCAGAGCGAGGCCGTCCATGTCGTCGAGCGATTCACGCTCAGCGAGGATCAAAGCCAGCTGAACTTTCAGATGACGATTAGGGATTCCGTGACCTTCACGGAACCCGCCAGCGCAGGGCGATTGTACGTTGCGCTCGGAGAACCATTCCTTCCGCTTGACTGCAACGTGTTCTGAGATCTCAGCCCAGTCGAGCCACGCTAGGTACGCAACGCGTTAGCCGCGTGTTGCCCGTTTCTGCGCCAGCGCGGTGCCGGCCAGGACAACGGCACCGGAAGCGAGGAGTGGCAGCGTGATGCTCTCGCCGAGCAGGATTCCTGCGAAGACGAACGTGACGACCGGCTGGCCGAGTTGCCACGAACTCATGCGCGTGATGCCGCCGTGGCCGAGCGACCAGAACCAGGCGAGGTAGGCCACGAAGGATCCGAGGAAGGCCAGGTAGCCTAGCGACAGCCAGCCCGTGCGCGTGACTGCAGCCCAGTCGGTCCGATGCGCAACGAGAGCAACGACGGGAACCATCGCGGCCGCGGCTATCGCGAGACCCCAGAACGTCGTCGCCCACGTGCCGACGACAGCCGCGAGCTTGCCTCCGGTGACATAGCCGAGCGCGCAGACGATCGCGCCGACGAGAATGATCACGTCGCCGAGGACACTCGCCCCGCCACCATCGAGCGTGCCGCCGCCCCGGTAAAGGATCAGAAATAACGTGCCGGTGCCGGCGATCGACACGCCGGCCCACCAGGCGCGGTACGGCCACGCTCGATCGAAGGTCGCGGCGATCAGGCCCGTGAAGATCGGGATGATTGCGATGATCAGCGCGGCATGAACAGCCGTCGTGAGACCGAGGCCGATGCTGAGTAGCGTCGGCCAGACCGCGAAGCTCGTTATGCCCGACAGGATCAACAGCCGTCGTGCGCGTCGTCCCGCCGGGAAAGGGAGGCCGAGCGTCAGCGCGACGGCGAGCGCGACGGGACCCGCCAGCACCGAGCGCAGCATGCCGACGGTTGCGGGGTCGATTGATGCGACCGCAAGCTTATTGGCGATCGGCGTCCCAGCCCAGAGCAGGAGCGCACCTGCCGCCGTCGCATAGATGGCGACATTGTTCCGGTCTCCGTGGTCTCCAGACACGGCCGATCCTCCTCGCTACGAGTTGGACCGCGGCTGGCGATCCATGAATTTCACCGAACAATAAAAAAAACCTGCGAGAGCCCGGGCTCACGCAGGTTGGACAACGCTCGAGCCGGTGTCGATCTGCTTTCTTGAGCCGACGTTCAAACGAGTCGTCGCCTGCAATGTAGATTTGTGACGGACTGCTGTCAATTCGCGGTGACGCGAATTGCGGATCCGGGCTGTCCATTTATACTACGGTATCAAACCGATGCAGGTCCGGCTCGAGCCGGACTGTACGAACGTCTACGGTGAGTTTGAGCGAGCGACGCACGGAGATGATAATGAGAGCCAGCCCGATTGCCCTCGTCGGTTTTTTCTGCCTGCCGTGTGTGACGGCGGCTCACCATAGTGTCTCCGCGCAATTCGATCGGGACCACACGGTCGAGATCGAGGGCGAGGTCATGCGCGTGAACTGGCAGAACCCCCACGTGCGTTTCACCGTCAGTGTGGCGGATGAAGACGGCGAGGCCACGCTCTGGGTCATCGAGTCGACCTCCGTGAGTACGCTACGTCGCATGGACATCTCCGCGGAACTCGTCGTCGTGGGGGACCGGGTGAGAATCGCCGGCAACCTCTCGAGGACCCAGCCGCGCGAGATCTATGTCAACAATCTGCTGCTGCCGGATGGGCAGGAGGTCGTGATGACGGCCAGGGCGGCGCCACGCTGGTCCGAGCAAACGCTCGGCACGACTGGACCCGGGTTCGTGACCAGCGGAGAAGTATCGGATCCGTCGCGTGGACTGTTCAGAGTCTGGAGCACACCGTTCTCGGTGCCGATCTTATTCCCCGAGAACGTCGACTTCGATTTCGACTTCGAACGTTATCCTCTGACGGCTGCCGCACGCGCGAGTCTCGCGGCATGGGATCAGGCCACGGACAACCCAACGTTGAACTGCGCCGCGAAAGGTATGCCAACGATCATGGAGCAGCCGTTTCCCATGGAGTTCGTCGATACCGGGGACGTGATCCTGCTTCGCTTGGAAGAGTACGACCTCATTCGGATGATCCATATGAATTCCGGCGCCACGCCGGCGGAGGAGGTGGCCACCCCGCTGGGCGTCTCGACCGGGCGCTGGGAAGGCCGCGCATTGGTGGTGTCGACCGACCGCATCAACTGGCCGCATTTCGATACCGTCGGTATCCCGCTGAGCGAGGCGGCTCGACTCGTCGAACGATTTACGCCGAGCATCGACGGCGACCGCTTGGATTATGAGTTGACCGTGACTGATCCCGCGACATTTACCCAACCCGTGACGGTTGCCAAGCACTGGGTGTGGATTCCTGGCGTGGAGGTTGGAGTGTACGCTTGTGTCGTGAGCGGCAGCATGGAACGCGCGGTGCATTCCGAGGACACCGTCGGAGTGATACGGACCGGCATCGATCGTACGTCTTGATGTTCTCTGCTCTCTTCTCCGGGCCGCGTAAACGTCTGCTCACGCAGCTGACGATCTACTACGGCCTACTGAGCTTGCTCGTGGCGCTGCTAAATCGATGGCTACCGAATATCGCCGGATACCTGTACTCCTGGGAGCAAACAGGCTCGGACGTAACGAGCGGTGAAGTCTTCGAGTCCTTCGGCCGGGTAGCCTTCCGGTCGCTACAGGCTGATGCCGCATCCGCATTATTCGTGTCGATCATCGGTGCGTTGCTGCTGATGATCCCGGTGAGCTGGGTCTATATGGGCACACGACGACGCAGCGGGCTCGACCAGTCGATGATCGAGAGCTTGTTGATGTTGCCGACGTCGGTCGCGGGCGTGGTCGTCATCGTTCAAGATAGCATCCCGCTGGCATTCAGCCTGGCTGGCATCTTCGCCGGGATCCAGTTTCGTAGCCGGTTAAAATACTATGCGGACGCCCATTTCATCTTTATTGCGATCGGGGTGGGGCTGGCGGCAGGAATCGGCGCCCTCCATATCGCAGCGGTCATGTCGCTGTGCTTCAGCTACATCGCGTACGCCATCTGGCGATTGGGTTATGGCGCGGAGTCGGCGGAGCGGCACCTGCGCTTCGCGACACCGGAGGCCCGGGCCGAGGCACTCCGGCGCAGGGACGTGATTCACCGACATGTGGAAGACGAAGAAGACGAGGATGACGAGGATGACGAGGATGACGAGGACGACGGGAATGATGGCGGCGCGACAGGCCCTGGTGCGACGAAAGACGACTGATTGAGCCGCGGCGTATCTAATTCAGGAGCTGGTCGGTCCCCACTCGCTGACGATGGTTTCGAACTCCGGCCGCGGCCTTTCATTCGGTGGCTCGCTGGCCGTGCCGATGTGAATGAAGCCGACGATCTTGGTGTCAGCCTGGTGCCCCAACGCCACGCGTACCTCCGGATGATACGCCAGCCAGTCCGTGACCCACTGGGCGTTGTAGCCCAGTGCTTCAGTGGCAATCAAGATATTCTGGCAGACGGCGGCGGACGATAATGTCTGCTCGATCTCAGGCACCTTGGCAAACTTCTCCGGCCTCGGATGAGACGTCACGATCAGGAGCAACGGTGAGCGCTGGGGCCTCTGGCGCTCGAACTCGATTTGCGCCCCGGCGGCAGCCGGGTTCTCGCGTTTGAATATCTCGACGCAGATCTCGGCCAACGCCCGCTGCGCGTCTTTGCGCAGGACCTGAATCCGCCACGGCTCCGTGCGGCCGTGGTCGGGGACGCGAATGCCCGCGCGCAAAATCTTATCCAGTGATTCGTCGTCGGGACCGGGTTCGCCGAGGTTCATCGCCAGCACGGAGCGGCGGGTCAGGAGCAGGTCTATCGTTGTACGCGTCATCGGTCGCGACAGTATCATGGACGAGAGACTACGGGTCTGTGCCGTAGACATAAACAAGCGCGGCCGCGGTCGCGCGAAGGAAGGAAGCCGTTGTCGGAACCGCCCTACGCCAAGCTCTCACCCGACGCGATTCTGGCATCGCTGGATGGCGTCGGTATTCGGTGCGACGGCAGAATCCTCGCGCTGAACAGTTACGAGAACCGCGTCTACCAGTTAGGCACGGAAGACGGCAGCTTCCTGGTCGTGAAGTTTTATCGGCCAGGCCGATGGACGGACGAGGCAATCCTCGAGGAACACGACTTTACCGCGGAGCTCGTGGACCGTGAGATTCCTGTCGTCGCCCCTCTGCTCGTCGACGGCGCCACGCTGCACGAGCATGCCGGCTATCGATTCGCCGTGTTTCCGCGACAGGGAGGGCGTTGGCCGGAGCTGGGCTCGGCCGACGACAGGACGTGGATGGGGCGATTCGTCGGGCGTATCCACGCCGTCGGCGGAGTCACGACGTTCACGCACCGCCTGGCGCTATCGGCGGAACGCATGGGCGAGGACTCCGCAGTGTATCTGTTGGCCAGTGATTGGCTGCCGGATCATCTCGTGGAGAGCTACGAGACGATCGTCGAGCAGTTGCTCGAGTCCATCGAGGACTGTTTCGGACGCGCCGGGCAGTATCGGGAGTTACGGATACACGGCGACTGTCATCCCGGCAATGTCTTATGGACCGTCGATGGGCCCCACTTCGTGGACCTCGACGACTGCATCAACGGTCCGGCGGTGCAGGATCTGTGGCTATTTTTATCCGGCGACCGCGACGAACGGGCAAGCCAACTGAAGGATCTCCTCGAGGGCTACAGCCAGTTTTTCGAGTTCGATTACCGGGAGCTGCACCTGATCGAAGCGTTACGTACGCTGCGCATGATCCACTACACGGCGTGGATCGCGCGGCGCTGGGTGGACCCTGCTTTCCCCCGCGCCTTCCCGTGGTTCGTCGATAACAAGTACTGGGAAGAGCATGTGCTCGCGCTGAAGGAACAGGCGGCGATCCTGAGTGAGCCGCCGCTTGAGGTCGTGTAGACTGCAGACCAAGACGCGCATCGGGGAGAACGTAGATGGCTTATTCACTGCTCGGCAAGGACTTCACGCCGCCGGACGTCAGGGCTAAAGTCACAGGACGCGCGAAATTTGCCGAAGATTTTCGTGCCGAGGGCATGGTCTTCTGCCGTTTGCTGACGAGCCCCATGCCCCATGGCCGCGTGAACGCAATCGATGCCAGCGAGGCTTTGGCCATGGACGGCGTCCTGGGTGTGTTGACGGCCGACGATGTGCCCACGCTTCCGGCCCCCGACGATCCAATCCTGTCGAACGAACCGATGTGGGTGGGACAACCCATACTCGCGGTCGCAGCCGTGGACGAGACGACGGCGCAAGACGCCATCGAGAAGATCGTGCTGGACATCGAGCCGCTGCCGTTTCTGATCGATCCGCTGGAGAGTCTCTACCCTGCCGGCCCGGATGCCAGATCCGGCGGCAACGTCGCCGGACGGGGGCTGGCGCTTCGGACCATCAAGTGGACCGCACGGGACTTTGCCGCGGCGGGCGAAGATCAATTGCCGCTGGGGACGCCGGCCGCCGAGTGGTCGTATGGCGATCTGCAGGCGGGCTTCGCGGCCGCCGAGCTGGTGCTGGAGGAGAATTTCGTTACGGCGAGTCTCTCGCATCACTCGATGGAACCTCGCACGGCCATGGCCTACTGGGAGAATGGCCGCTGTTATCTGCACGGGTCCTCGCAGAGCGGCAGCTTCCCGATCCCGGCGATCGCCGGCTGGATCGGCATCAGTCCGACGGACCTGGTGTTCATTGCCGAGTTCTGCGGTGGCGGGTTCGGTTCGAAGGGCGGCGCCTATCCGGCCATCACGATACCGGCACATATGTCCAGGAAGATCGGGCGCCCGGTCATGATGCGCGTCAGCCGTTACGAGGAATATTGCATCGGCTCCGCACGCGCTGGATTCCAGGGTCGCATCCGACTCGGCTTCGCGGCGGACGGCAAGGTCACGGCCGCGGATCTCTACATCGTTCAGGACAATGGTCCCAATACCGGTTTTCCGGATTGGACCTCGGCTGCGGACGCCGTGTCCCTCGTCTATACACCCGGAGCGATGCGTTTCCGGGGCATCCCGGTCCTGACCAACACGCCGCAGCGAGGGCCCCAGCGGGGCCCCGGGCAAAACCAGATCGCGGCCGTGGTAGAACCGCTGATCGACAAGGCGGCCCGGGCGCTCGGGATCGATCAGGTTGCGATCCGCCGCATCAACGCGCCGGACAACGATGCCAAGGTCGGTGGACGCCAGGGTCCGGTCACGAGTGCCTACCTGAAGAACGCGTTGGACATGGGTGCCGAACAGTTCGGCTGGCAGGCCAAGCGCGCGCAGAGCGGCCGGCGGTCCGGCTCCAAGGTCATCGGCGTCGGCGTCGGTCAGGCCTTCCACTCGGCCGGGTCTAACGGCTTCGACGGCCTCGTCCGCATCACCCCGGATGGGATGCTGCACATACATACCGGTGTCGGCAACCTCGGCACGTTCTCACACGCCGGCACCGCCCGCGTGGCGGCCGAGGTCTTGCGTTGCGCGTGGGAGAAGTGCGTGGTGCAACGGGGCGACAGCCGGAAACATCTGCCCTGGAACCTCGGGCAATTCGGCAGCAATACCTCGTTTACGATGACGCGGACCAACTACGTCGCGGCGATGGACGCACTGAACAAGCTCAAGGAAATCGCGGCTTTGGATCTGGGTGGAACAGCCGACGATTACGATGTCGCTGATGAAACCGTATTCTTGAAGTCTGACCCGGCGCAAAACCTGAGCTATGCCGCCGCCGCACGACGCGCGATCGAGTTGGGCGGGAAGTTCTCGGGTGAGGAAATGCCCGAGGATCTCAACGCCATGACCAAGGCCTCCGTGGTCGCCCTTGCCGGTTCCGGACTCATCGGCGTCGCCAAAGACAATCTGGAGCGTGTCGGCACCGTCCCGGCGCTGGCGGCTGGTTTCATGCAGATCGAGCTGGATCTGGAAACCGGTAAATTCGAAATTCTCGATTACCTTGGCGTCGCGGACTGCGGTACCGTGATCCACCCGATGGGTCTCGCGACGCAGATCAAGGGCGGGGCGGTCATGGGCATCGGTATGGCGTCGAGCGAGCGATTCATAATCGATCCGCAAAACGGCTTGCCGGCCAATGTCGGCCTGTACCAAGCCAAGCCGCCGAGTTATCTGGATGCGCCCGCGGTGATGAGCTGGGCGGCGGTCGATGAGCCCGATCCCCAGAACCCGGTTGGTGCCAAGGGAATCGGTGAACCGATACAGGGCTGTGCGACGGCGGCGTTACTTTGCGCGATCTCCGACGCGCTCGGCGGGCACGTGTTCAATCGCACGCCCGTGGTGCCCGACATGATCGTCAACGCCGTGGCCGGGCGGCAGCAGTCGCACAAGCCGCTGCAGGTACACACGGCCTAGGAGGACGTCGGCTCACCGGGGGCGTACGCGGATAGTCTTGCGAACGTCGCGGGCGAGGAGCGTGCCAGGGACGGCCGAAAGCGACGAGCCCACGATTCGAGCTGAGCCATGGATGGCGAGGCGAGATTAAGTTGAGCAAGAACTATCCGGGTGCGCCCCCAGTGATTGCTGTCTGTTCACCGTCGGAGTGCCGATTTCGTCGCCTGTTGTCTGAACGACGCTTTTCTCATACGATCTACCGGTCGACCTGTCCGTTCAAGCTCCGCAGGGGGGATTCCTGATGGCTGAAGACAAGACCGTTCACAACGCAATTGCTGCGCCATTTCCAGACCCTCGAACCGATGACGGCGGTATGCTCGCCGAACTGGGTCGAAGCCGAGCGTCACGCCGAAAATTTATCAAAGGCGTCATCGCTTCCGGTGCCGTCGTGTCCTCGGCGGGGTACGTGTTCGGCGGCCTGAGCGGTTGCGCACCTGACCAGGTTGCTGCGACCGGCGGCGTCGAACGACTCCTGAGTCTGAATGTGAACGGTGACGCTCGTCGCGTCGACGTGCTGCCGAACGAGACGCTGGCCATGACTCTGCGCTACAAGCTCGGCTTGACGGGCACCAAACTGGGCTGTGATCGGGCCGAGTGTGGTGCGTGCACGGTGCTGATCGACGGCGTTCCGAACTATTCCTGCTCCACGCTGACTCACGCGGTCCGGCGCAGGGCGATAACCACGATCGAGGGCCTGGAAGGCCCGGCGGGCGAGTTGCACCCGGTACAGCAGGCCATGATCGATGAACTGGGGCCACAGTGCGGTTTCTGCACCCCGGGCCAAATCATGTCGGCGGTGGCGCTGCTGCAGGCGAACCCGAACCCGACGAGAGATGAAGCGCGTTTCGCGATGTCCGGCAACCTGTGTCGCTGCGGTGCCTACGATCACTATCTGAATTCCATCATGCGGGCGGCACAGGCCTCGTAGGATGGCCTGGAGCCTCATCGGCAAGAATTTCACTCCGCCCGACATCCGCGGGAAGGTGACCGGCAGGGCCAAGTTCGCAGAAGACTTCCGTGTCGAAGGCATGGTCTTCGCGCGTCTGCTGACGAGTCCCGTGCCGCATGCGACGATCACGAACATCGACGTCACCGAAGCGCTCGCGATGGACGGCGTGCTGGGGATCCTCACCGCCGATGATGAAGGGCTCGTTGGCGGGTTGACGAACGAGCCGCAGTTCGTCGGTGACCCGATCCTGGCGCTGGCCGCCGTCGATGAGACGACGGCGCAGGATGCGATCGACCGGATCGAGTTGGAGTTCGCGCCCCTGCCTTTCACGGTGGACCCACTCGAAAGCCTCTATCCGGGCGGCCCCGACGGCCGAGCGGATGGCACGAATGTCGGCGGGGGGCGCACCGGCCTCCAGCTCCGCAGGGTCAGATGGACCGCGCGTGACTTCGCCGCCGTCGAAGAAGGTCAACTGCCGATGGGAGAAGCGGCGGTCGAGTGGGCCTTCGGTGACCTGGACGCGGGTTTCGCGGCTGCGGATCTCGTCATCGACGAGAGCTTCGTCACCCAGGGCAACTCCCATCATTCGATGGAGCCGCGTACGGCGATGGCGTACTGGCAGAACGGCAAATGCTATGTGCACTCGGGAAGCCAAAGCCTCACGGCGAGCCTGCCCGGCATCGCCAACCAACTCGGCGTGGGTTTGGACGAGTTCGTCTATATAAATGAGTATTGCGGCGGCGGTTTCGGTTCGAAGGGCACCGCCTCGCAGACGGTCGGTATCGCAGCTCATCTGGCGAAGAAGATCTCCCGCCCCGTGATGCTGCGTATCAGTCGCTGCGAGGAGTATTACATTGGCTCCGCACGCGGCAGCCTGCAAGGCCGGGTGAGGATGGGCTTCCGGGCTGACGGCGCCGTGACGGCGGTCGATTTTTCCGTCGTCCAGGACGGCGGTGCGAACGGCGGTTTCCAGGACGCCGGTGATGCGGCCCAGGCCATCTCGATCGTCTACCAGCCCGGGGCAATGCGCTTTCGCGGCATTCCGGTCATGACCAACACGACGCCGCGAGGACCACAGCGCGGCCCCGGCCAGAATCAGATTGCGGCGGCGTTGGAGCCTCTCCTCGACCGGGCGGCCCGTGAACTGGGCTTGGACCGTCTCGCGATACGCAGGCTCAATGCACCCGACAATGACGCGACGGTCGGCGGCGACCAGGTGCCCGTCAGTAGCGCCTATCTACGCGATGCGTTGGACAAGGGCGCCCGCCTGTTCAACTGGGAGGAGCAGGCCCGGCGCAGCGGCGAACGCAACGGTTCGAAGGTCCGTGGCGTGGGTATCGGCCAGGCCTATCATGATGTGGGCCGTACCGGCTACGACGGCCTGCTGGTCCTGACGCCGGACGGCAAGCTGCATCTGCACAGCGGTGTCGGTAATCTCGGGACGTACTCCTACGCCAGCACGACGCGCGCGGCCGCAGAAATTCTGAAGTGCGACTGGGGGAACTGCGTCATCCACCATGGCAGCAACGCAAAGTTCCTGCCGCGAGCGTCGACGCAGACCGGTAGCAATACGTCTTGGACCATGAGCCGGACCAACTACGTGGCGGCGGTAGACGCGGTGAACAAACTCAAGGAGATCGCCGCCATGGACTTGGGCGGCACGCCGGATGACTACGATATCGGCGAGCATCGGGTGTTCGCGACGGACGACCCCGAGCGGTTTCTGACCTATGCTCAGGCCGCGCAGCGCGCTATCGAACTCGGCGGGCGGTATTCGGGAGAGGAGCCGCCCGAGGAGATCCATGAGATCACCAAGCTGGCCGTGGCCGGCGTCGCCGGTACGGGACTGGTGGGGGTCGCGAAGGACACGCTGCGCATGGAAGGCGACATCCCGGCGCTCGCGTGCGGTTTCGCCGCCGTCGACGTTGATCTGGAGACCGGCAAGGTCGACATACTCGACTATGTCGGGGTGGCTGACTGCGGTACCGTGTTCCATCCTCAGGGGCTCGCGCAACAGATCAAAGGCGGTGGCGTCTGGGGTATCGGTTTCGCGCTTTTCGAGCGGCAGATCTACGATCCTCAGAATGGTCTACCGGGCAATACCGGCTTCGAACAGTGTAAGCCGGCCACCTATCTCGACGTGCCGTCGGTGATGCGCTGGGACGCGGTGGACATCGCGGATCCACAAAACCCGGTTGGCGCCCGAGGCGTCGGCGAACCGCCGATGGGCGCGTCGGCGTCCGCCATCCTGTGCGCAATCTCAGATGCGTTGGGTGGGCACGTATTCAATCGTACGCCGGTCGTGCCGGATATGATCGTTAATTACGTAGCGGGTCGGGAGCAATCGTCCCGACCTCTACAGATACACACAGCATAAGGAGCGATGCCATGCCCAGAGACATGATGGCGAGTTTTGAGCTCTACCAGCCAGATAGCGTCGACAACGCAGTCGAGCTGCTGAGCCGGTTTGGGGAGGACGGCTGGGCTATAGCGGGCGGCCATGACACGCTCGATTGGTTCAAGGACCGCGTTAAATACGCCCCGTATGTCGTGGATCTAACCGGTATCGCCGAACTGCGCGGTATCCGTGAGACACCGGGCGGCATCGAGATCGGCGCACTGACGACGCTGACGGAGATCGAGACGAGCCCGCTGATCCAGGAGCGCTACGGCGTTTTGGCCGACGCGGCGCGTCGGGTCGCGAGCCCGCAGATCCGCAATACCGGGACGTTGGGCGGCAATGTCAATCAGGATACTCGTTGCTGGTACTACCGTTATGGCACCGATTGCTATCGTGCCGGCGGTACCACGTGCTATGCGGATACGCCGCAAGGTCAGAATCGCGAACACTGCCTGTGGGGCGCGGACCGTTGCGTGGCCGTTTCTCCCTCCGACACCGCACCGGCGCTGGTTGCGCTGGACGCCCGCATGGTCGTGCGCAACGCCGACGGCGAACGTGAGGTCGCGGCCGAGGACTATTTCATCGGCCCGGATATCAACATCGAGCGCATGACGATACTGGAACCCGGCGATCTCTTGACTGCGGTGCGTTTGCCCAGCGACTGGGCCGGCGCGAAGTTCTACTTCGAGAAGGTTGCCGACCGGAATACCTGGGACTTCCCACTCGTGAATATCGCCGCGGCGATGTTCGTTGAAGGTGGCACGATCACGCGGATTCGCCTGGTTGCGGGTGCCGTCGAATGTGTGCCGAGGCGTTTGACCGTTGTCGAGGAAGTCGTCACCGGTAGCCCTCAGAACGAGGATACCGCCGCTCTAGCGGGCAAGGCCGCCGTCCGCGGCGCGACGCCGTTAAACTACAACCACTTCAAGATTCCTCTACTCGAGAATCTCGTGAAGCGCGCTATCCGCGACGCGTAGGTCGATGGAGTTGTTCCGAGTCAGCCGCGACGTCTGGGGGCAAGAGGTGGTCCAGGGCATGTCGTGGGATCTGTTGCCCGTATTCTTCTTTGCTGGAGTCGCCTTCATTGCGCTGCACGCGGCGTACCGCCGGTTCCTAACTCCAAAGCGCAAGTAAATAATGAGCGACGTAAATTCAACCGCGGTCTCCGGACGACGCGGCTTGAGCAGGCTCGTCAGGCACTCACTGATAGATCGCGTGCTGCACTGGGCGACCGCAGTGGGCGTCATGATTCTCGTCGCGACGGCGTTCTTGCCTATCCTCGGGATCGAGTTCGCCTGGGTGACCGTGCACTGGGTGACGGGTATCGCTCTGGCAGCCACGGTCTCGATTCATGTGGTCCGAGCGCTATTCTGGAAGGAGCTCAGCTCCATGTGGATCGGGCTCAGGGATTTGCGCGACGGCGTTCGGCTCGCGAAGTGGGCGCTCCGCCTTAGTCCCATCCCGCCGCCCTTGGCCGGCAAGTACTCCTTCGCCCAGAAGGCCATTCATCATGTCTTTGCCGTGGTCATCCTGACGACGCTGGTCACGGGCGGTATGATGTTGGTCAAAATCGATACGCCCTGGTGGGAGCGCGACCCCTACTGGCTCGGGGAGGATACTTGGGGCGCCATCTATGTCCTCCACGACCTCGCGGCGCTGCTGTTGGTCACGATGGTGATGACCCATATCTACTTCGCACTGCGGCCCGAGAAACTTTTTTTCACGCGGTCGATGATCGTAGGCTGGATAACGCGGGACGAACATGCCGCCCACCATGACCCGGAGCGGTGGCGGGTGGACCCCGAGTGAATTAGTATCTCGATGCGAAGAAACTAACACCCCGATCTCGGGGACAATAATGCAACCACCAGCCGCCCAGTCGACGGCGGCAACACCGATCTTGACGGCCGCCGATGAGTCCGTCATTTCTTGGGAACGACGATGAGCAATAATCCGGCGCAGAATCTGGACGAGCGTATCGACGCTATCGAATCGAGTTATGAATTCATGCTGGCCTACGCCGCGCAGGGCAGGGATACGGATCAAGGCGCGGGCGGTTCAGCATCCGAGTTGCGGGGCTTTCTCCAGGCGATGGAGCAGGCCTTGGAAGGGCTGGGCGCGACCGTCAGTGCGAGCGCCAAGGCACAGAATGCGAAGGCTGCCGAGCGTTCGAGTGTCTTCCTCGATGCCGTGGACGAAGACGCAAGACGCGCCCAGGGCGTAATCCGCCTCGTGTTGGCGCAAACCGGAATCAGTTCTCAGCTAATCGATAACGTCAATGCGTCTATACATTTACGAGCCTTGCTTACGGACTTATTCGTGCTGGACGAGGCCTTGAAGAATTAACAGTCAACATCAGTAGGGAGTAGAAACTATGAAACGTCTCAATGTAGCGGCCCTGGTCATGGCGAGTCTGGCGGTGCCTGTCTGGGCACAGCAGGATTTTTCTACCATTGAAATCGAGACGGTCCCGGTAGCGGACGGCGTTTACATGCTCGTCGGTGCCGGCGGCAACATCGGGCTGTCTGTCGGCGACGACGGCGCCTTCGTCATCGACGATCAATTCGCGCCGCTCAGCGAGAAGATCCTGGCGGCGATCGCCGCTGTGACCGACGCCGATGTCAAATTCCTGGTCAACACGCATTTTCACGGCGACCATACCGGGGGCAATGAGGCCTTCGGTGCAGCCGGGGCCCTAATCGTCGCCCATGAGAATGTTCGCGCGAGGATGAGCACGGATCAGTTCAGGGAGATTTTTAATCAGCCGATCCCGGCCTCACCTGCCGGCGCCCTGCCGATCGTGACGTTTACGGACGAAATGACGTTCCACTGGAATGGCGACACCATCCGTGCGATACACGTTGCGCCCGCGCACACCGACGGCGATACGATTCTGTATTTCCAGAACGCGAACGTCATCCATATGGGCGATACATTCTTTAACGGGTTCTATCCGTTTATCGACGTCAGCAGCGACGGTGATATCGACGGCATCATCGCGGCCGGTTATCGGGCGTTAGCCATTTCCAACGAGGACACCGCCATCATTCCCGGTCATGGCCCGCTTTCCGATGCGGCCGGCCTCACGGCCTGGCTCGAGATGCTTAAAGTGACACGCGTCAGCATGCAGTCGCTGATCGACCAGGGGCTATCGGAAGACGAAGCGGTGGCGGCGAGGCCCACGGCGGAATCCGATGAGCAGTACGGCGGTGGCTTTATGAATCCCGAGAACTACAACCGGCTGCTCTATCAGAGTTTGAGCCGCAACTAGCCAGTCGTCTCCACAACGCGGCTCGACCGGCCGCTCCGCGCAGTGTCATTGCCGACATAGCCGGGCGGTCGCGTCATTCGGTTATCAGCAACGTGCCCGTGAACTCAGCACAGTTTGCGGGATAGGTTTGCTTCCAGAGGTTGCGGATCGTGGCCCAGGACAACGGCGGCCGGGCGTCGCGGTGGTACTCAGGCCTACCGAGTGTTCCGTCGGGATGGAGCGACGCTTCCAGCCGCCAGAAGCCCTGCCTCGCATCATTCGTATAGCCGTAACGAAGATCGCCCAGGATCAGCTTGCTGCCATCCCGGTAATACGTGGTCAGCCCGCTCGCGAACCAGTCGAAAGTACGCGCCTCCGGTGTCGCCCTGAATGTTGCGAGCTCCGCATCGGATTCTCGGGGTTGTCGCCCCCAGCGTACCGGACAGGGCTGCGCCATCGACACGAAGCCGACGTAATCGTCGCTCGGCGTTCGTGCGACGAGCCGCCGCAGCGGTAACTGAAAGATGGTCGGGAACGCGTAGACTTCAGATGCGATGATGCCGCGCGATTCGAGATCCTTGCGGCCCCAGTTCTCGGCATCGACATTCAGCTTCAGACCGAATAACAGATAGCCTGTGGAGACCAGAAGAGCGAGGCTCGTCGTCAGTCGCGCAGGGCGAGCCGGCAACCAGGCTGCGACTGCGAGACCGACGAACAACATCAGGGTATAGAGCGGCTCTATGACAGGAATTGCCGGGAACGCGAAGCGCCTGTCGGTGAACGGGCTCAACAGCTGCGTCCCGTAATGCGTGCACGCGTCCAGCAGTGGGTGAGACAATAATGCCACCGTGATCAAGATCAGCCAGGGCCAATAGCTGGTCGCAGGGGCATCACGGCTGCGCCGCCAGAGCAGCCATGCCCAGATTGGCCCGACGAACGGCGCGAAGAACAAAGAATGCGTGATGCCGCGGTGTAGCTGAATGCGGATCAACGGATCTTCCGAGATCATGCCGGCAACGTAGGTATCGATATCGGGGAACGCGCCGGCCACGGCACCCCACAATGCCGCGCGGCGATAGCCGAGCTGCTTGCCGACGCATGCATGGCCGACGGCGGCACCTAGAGCGGCCTGCGTAATCGGGTCCATTTGAGTTTCCGGAGGATATCGCTCGCTGTATAGCAGGACGCTTCGGAGTAAGCAAAGATTGGTTGTGACTCTGCGGTTCCCCTATCATCGATCGATCCAGTGATAAATTTTCAGACCAGCGGATAGCACGATGCGAAACGGATCGAAACTCGAAAGCCCGGGTTTAACACTCGGCCCGGTACGATTGCCATGAGCGGGCGTTATGCGCCGCCTCCGGCTGGCGAGCTCACAGAAGAACAGCGGCGCGTGGCGGCGGCGATCAGCGGAGGATTGCGCGGTGAGATACCGGGCCCGTTGGCGATGTGGCTATTGCGGCCGGACTTTGCTGACCGCGCCCAACGTCTGGGTGAATACGCACGTTATCAGACCTGCTTGCCGCCTTTGCTGTCGGAGATCGCGATACTGGCCGTGGCCCGGCACTGGTGTTCTGAATTCGAGTGGCATGCTCACAAGCAGATTGCGTTCGATGCGGGTGTCTCGTCCGCGGCGATCGAGAGCATACGCACACATCAAGTACCGGACTGGGAGACGCCGGACCAGGCGGCGGTGCACGAGTTCTCGAGAACGCTGTTGGAGAGCCAGAGAGTGAGCGACGAAATATTCGAGCGAACCATCGCGGTGCTGGGGCAGGACGGCGTCGTGGATCTCGTCGGTATTCTTGGTTACTACTCGCTGATATCGATGACGATTAACGTCTTCGAGGTGCCCTTGCCGGCGGGCGCGGCGCCTGAGCTGGCGTAAGCGAGGCTTACTGAACAGTGCCTTTCCGCTGGAATGCGGCTCGCTCCGACGACCTGACGACAATTTCTTGACGCTTCGAATTTCGCAGTATCGTGAGATGGACGTCGACGCCGGCATCACCGAGGCTCCAGACAGAGCGGAACAGATGAGCGAGGCTGAATATCGGCTGACCGCCGACCTCCAGTACGATATCACCGGGCCGCAGCCTGGCATCATCCGCCGGGGAATTATGGTAGACGCCAACGATCGTGACCTCATCATCTTCATCGTGGGCCAGTACGCCCAACCATGGCCTAGGTGCCGCAAGCCGGCGACCGTGATCACAGATCTCATCGATGACCGGCACCAGCAACTCGATCGGCACGAACATATTCACGTTTTGAACCTTGTCGTCGACTTCGAATCCCTGAATAATCAACGACCCGAGGCCACAGAGTCGGCCGTCAGGATCAATCAGCGCGGCGCCCGACCAGTGTTGGTGTGTGGGCGCGGTGAAGATCGCAGCTTCGAGTAAGTACTCCCAACGACCGGCGAATTCCTGTCTCGCAACGACTTTGGCTTGTACCTTCTGGGATTCGATCCCGGCACTACCGGCCACGGTCACGGCGTCGCCGACATTCAGATCTCGAGCTTGCCCGAGTCTCATCGTAGGTCCTGGCAGGGGGATCGTCGGCGTGATCAGAGCCAAACCGCTCTGAAAATCATTGCCGATGACGACTCCGGGTGCCGCCATGCCGTCGGAGGAAACAATCCAGATCTCATCCGCTTCGCTGATGACGTAACCGATGGTGACGATCAGGCCGTCGTCTCGAATACGTATGCCGTGACCGCTACGCTCGGTCCCCAGCAAACCGGCAGTCATCGCGTCTTCCGGCACACGAGTTCTGACCGAGACCAGTGGCTCCAGCGCCGTCTCGTTCAGTGTTTCTGTGGATCGTGGAGTTCCGGCCATGGTCTAACTAGTCAGTTCGTAACGTCGAACGGCATCATCGGCGTAGCCGCATTGGCTAGAAGCTGATACTCGGTACCCAGAGTTCGAAGTCGTGATGCTCGTGGATGTCGAAGTCTTTGAGCAGGCTGAATCCCGCCGCTCGGAGTTCTTCCTGCCGGAGTCCTTCCGGAAGCCTGGCTTCGAGCGCTGATCCGGGCGCCGGTTCACCGGCTTTCAGCTCGATGATAGCGATGCGGCCGCCCGGACGCAGAACCGTACGCAGGCGTCGAAAGTATTCGATGCGATCTTCAATGTGGTGATACGTGTCGACCAGCAGTACGAGATTGAGACGTGCGGGCGGCAGGTGGGGCGTGGAGTAGGACGCTAGAACGGGCACGACGTTATGCAGATCCTCCTCTATCAGCCTCTGCCGTAGTGCGTCCAGTTGCTGCGGCTCCACATCGACTGCATAGACCACGCCCTTGCGGAGTTCATGCGCGAGGGGCACGGTGAATACGCCTGGTCCGCAACCCAGGTCGGCCACGATTGCATCCTCTGGCAGCATGAGCGCGGCGACGACGAGGTCCGGTTTCAAGTCCGCGACGCGCTCTTCACTCATGAGGCTCTGGATGTAACTTTGGACATCCCGGGGGCCGTGGGGATCCCTGTTGGGAGTCTCCTGTCCGGACGCGGGCTCGACGCTTCCCAGTAGCAACAGCAGACCCGGGAGACCCATCACGTATCTAGCTATCGTGCGGCTATTCATCAGTTCTCCACGGTCGCATGGGCCTCGACCTGCTCGAGGGCCTCCATCGCCGCGCTCAAAACGGCGGCGGCACGTGCTGGGCCGCCGTCCGCAAGATCATCCTCCAGGTGCCGGATGATCGCGGCGAGATTCTGTCTCATCTTTACCAGTTCGCGAGGACGAATCGGGATACCTCGTTCATCGGCCTCCCGCAGATCATTTTGAATAAAAAATGTGATATAGCGCGACGATTCGATGACCGTATCACTATCGTTGAGAACGATAGCACTTACCGCGCGAAGCAGGTAGAGATCCTGGCTCGGCGCCAGCAGTATTGCCCTGTCGATCAGTCTGCGCGCGTCGAAGGCGTAACGCTCCGGATCGGTCGATACGTTCGTACGCCACTCTGCACGGAGCCGCACAACCTCCGGATACCAAGCGTCGGTTACGCGGCTTCTACCCAGGACCGGATCCAGTTGAGCCAACGCCGAATAATTACGAACGGCGCCATAACCCCAGCCTTCGACCACCGCCGCGGCAGGGGCTGGCAAGCCGGCCGCGAGCGCTCTGGATTCCTCCGATGCCTCGTCCGTGTTGAGCGTCGCGAGCTGATCTCTGATCAGTAGATAACGCGCCTGCGCGTTGGAAGGGTCGGCCACCAACGCCGCTTCATAGGCGGTCTTCATCCGTGCTAGCTGCCCGGCCGCTGCATAAACCAGGCCGTAGATCAACAGCTTGTTCGTGTTTCGTGGGTTCACGTCGGCTAGCGCCGCCGCACGCTCCTGCTGACTCATATTGATGAGCCGCTGTGCGATGTAGCCGAAGTTCAAATCGTCTACCAGGCGTGTGTAGATCCAGCTGCCGCGCCTGGTAAGTGGGTCATAGGGTCGGAATAGTATATTGAGGTCGTGGAGATACAGCCCGTCCGCGAGGCTGCGGCTCTGCGTAGCCATGAGATTATTATCGTCGGTACTGATCGGCGCATCGGCAGCGAATGCTTCGATGCCTTCCTGGTCCATCGTCAACGCGGCCACCAGGTCTTCGACGCTATTCATCCCCATCCGGCTGTAGTGCATGATATCCGCCGTGAACGGCTGTCCCGAGCGCGCCACCTGCAATTCGACGTCCAAAAGCTCTTCGGACGCCAGAAACATCAGGACTTGGGAGGCAGGGTGATAGAGGCGAACGTGCGGAAATTCCGCTAGCAATGTCGCGGCCAGCGTCCGCAGCAACGGCTCGTCCACGAATTCCGAATTCATCCATTGCACGAATACGCCGCCCTCGTTGAGATGGCTTTTGGCAGCCGCGATGAACTCGCGGGTAAACAGATGTGACGCGCCGGCCGTCCACGGGTGAGACGGTTGGGAGACGATCACGTCATAAGTCTTGTTTGTCAGCCGTAGTGCGTTGCGTGCGTCGTTGATCACGAGGTTGACGCGGGGATCCGCCAGAGGGTCCCGGTTGCGCTTACCTTGTAGGATACGATTTGCTTCGATGACGAGCGGTTCGAGTTCGATCGCGTCGATCGTTCGTACCGACGGCGGTACGCCTTCGAGCGCGACGCCGCCACCGAAGCCGATGACCAGCATGCTCTCGGTATCCGGGCGTGCCGCGACGGGTAGCGCGGTCAGCCACTTCTCCGGATCCTGGACGGGCGGGCTGCCTTTGACCGCGATCGACGCTTCCGGTAAGCCGTTCGTCCGGAGATAGTAGTACGCGCCTTCGCCGAGCAGCATCACGGTGGACGACCGGCCGACGCCGTAGAAGAGTTCTTCTGGCACGGTACTATAGGTCAGTTCGAAACCCGTACTGGAGATGACCGCCTGAGGACGCGCGGGGTGGTAGATCAGCAACGTCAGCAGCAGCCCGACAGTGGCGGCGACCGTGTAGACACGCTTCGGAGTAGCGACAAAGGCAATGGTCCATACCGCCAGCGCGAGATTGACGGAGACGGCGAACCGAATCGCTCCTTCGAAGCCCAGTCCGGGGATCAGGAAGAAGCCGGCGAGGATCGCGCCCACAATCGCACCGACGGTGTTCCATGTGTAAACACGCGCCGTTCCTGCGCTCGCTTCCCGCTCGTTCCTGGCTAGTATCCGCACGGCGAGCGGAAAGGTTGCGCCGATGAAGACGGTGGCCGGCAGCATCACGCTGACCGCATAGATGGCCAGTTCTTGCGTCGTCTTAGTCTCGGGAATGAGCGGACCGATCCACGCGTAGACTCCCATCGACAGCACGGCGATCGCGATCTGCGTCACGGCAAACATCAGCGCGGCCCGCTGCCTGTCCGTGGCGAATCTCCCCGCCAGGCCACTGCCCAACGCAATGCCGGTCAGGAACGCTGCGAGCATCGTGGCGAAAGCGTAGATGCTGCCGCCCATGACGTGAGTCAGCATCCGTGTCCACAGGATCTCGTAGAGAAATGCATTGGCTCCGGAAACCAGTATCAACGGCAGTATCCAGCCGGATTGCATCCGGAATACCACGCCCAGTCGCTCGGCGAGCGGCCGGCCTCCGGCCAGGAGTGGCGCAATGCAGGCGTCGAAGAACCCCCTGGCCTTCGCCGTCGGCGGCTCGACGGCGTCTTCGCTCGACACGAGCGCTGGCGCGCGCTTGGCCAGCAATGCGGCGATAGCGAAAACCGCGGCATTGACCGTCACGCCGACCCAGACCGTGCCGGCCAGGCCCAATGCCGGTAGCAGCAAGAATCCTGCTGCGATCGTACCGAGCACCGCGCCGGAGGTGTTGACGGCGTACAGCATCGCGACCCTGGGTCCGATCTGCTTGTCGCTGGTGATCGCGTGTCGGATCAGCAGCGGCAGCGTCGCCCCCATGAAGCCCGTGGGCAACGCCAGCACGATAAAGGCCACGACGAGGTAGAACACCGGTTGGCCGATCGTGGCCGCGTCTGGCGGGGCGGGCTGATCCCCCAGCGCCAGTGTGTACAGCGCTCTGGCGCCGGCTAACAGCAGCGGCACGGCCAGGGCCGACAGCGCAATGCCGGCTTCCAGCACGCCGTACACCAAGATCGGTCGACGCACACGGCCGATGTAGCGCCCCGCGACCGCGGCGCCGGCAGCCAGGCCGCCCATGTAGGCAGCCAGGACCGTTGCGACCGCCAGTTCGCTGGTTCCGAACACCAACGAAAATTGCCGCAGCCACGCCGTCTGATAGAGCAGTGCCGCGAAACCCGATAGGAAGAAGCAAGCGACTACACCGGGCAGCACGAAACCCGCGGGCGCGACGGGATCAACCGGCGCTTCCCGGCGGGTTCGATCCCGTTTGCGTGATCGTCTTGTCATCTTCCTAAGCCTGTCTCCGCTTCTTATCCATACTGGCCCTGGGCGGGCACTTTGCCGAGTCTGCGGCATTGTAATGACCCGAGTAGGGGTTCGTCACGGGTTTAGCGTCTCAGGATCGCCCACCAGCGGGCGATATTGAGCAGGCTGGTCAGCGAACCGGATACATAGGTCAGTGCCGCTGCGGTCAGCAGGCGCCTCGCCTTGTGCTCGTCTCCTGGATGGAGAATACGCCGCTGATCGAGCAGCGGCAGCGCGCGGCCAAAACTCGCGTCGAACTCGGTCGGCAGCGTCAAGAGGTGGATCGCCGTGCCCGAACTCAGGGTCAGCATGCCGCCCAGGAATGTCAGCAATCCGATTACCGGCGTCCGCGTCAGCGCAACCGAGAAGGGCGCGATCATCAGCAGGCCGGCACCTAATTTTTCGATAGGGCCAACCCACTTGACCAGGCGAGTTCGCCATTTCAAGGGACGGAACCCTCTCGCGTCCTGCAGTGCGTGCCCCACCTCATGCGCGGCCACGGTAATAGCCGTCAGCGAGTGCCCGTTGAAGATCGGCGGCGAGAGACGCACGATCTTCATTATCGGGTCGTAATGGTCGCCGGCCTCCGTCGTCTCGGTACCGACGTCGTGCAGGCCGAGGTGATTCAGGAGTTCCCGGGCGACATCCTCGCCACTCTTGCCGTAGCGATCCGCCGGTCGGCTGTAGCGGGCCATGACTGATTTGACCCAGAGCCCGGGGCCCAGGATGAGTAGCAGTATGACGAGGGTTAAGACGACCAGGTGCATCATGTTCCGGCTGCGGGTTCCGCCGTTGAGCTACCGGGATCGTACCATCACAATTGACACACGGCCTTGCGGCGGACACCCCTATCCCTCACCATGGCAACAGGCCGTCCGTCCAAGAGTGCAAGACTCCGATGAACTCAGATCCACTGACTCGCTCCGAACCCACACTCGCCGTGTTCGTCGACTTCGAAAACTTGGCGCTCGGTGCCCGCGATAGCAAACTCGGCCGCTTTCAAGTGGATCTCGTGCTCAAGCGTTTACTCGAGAGAGGCCGTATCGTCTTCAAGCGCGCTTACTGTGACTGGACTCGCTACAAAGAGTACATGAAGGAGTTTCATGCGAACGGCTTCGAGATGGTGGATATACCTCACTCCTCGATCAGCGGTAAAAATAGCGCAGACATCCGCATGGTGGTCGACGCGATCGATCTGTGTTACTCCAAGACACATATCGATACCTTCGCTCTACTGACCGGCGACAGCGACTTCTCGCCGCTGGCATCGAAACTCAAGGAGAATGACAAGCGCGTCGTCGGCTGTGGCGTGCGTAGCTCGACGTCGGATTTATTGGCACGTAACTGCGATGAATTTACGTTTTACGATGACCTGATCCGAGAATCGAAACGTGTCCCGCCGAAACGAAAGAAAGGCCAGACGGCCAAGCAGCAGGAGGCCTTCGAACGTCTTGCAGCCACTGTGAGTTCACTCGAGGCGGAGTATGACCCACTCTGGGGTTCGATCGTCAAACAGACGGTAAAGCGAGTCTACCCAGGGTTCAACGAGAGCTACTACGGCTATCGGAATTTCTCGGGGCTCCTCGAGGATGCAGCAGAGCACGGTTCGATAGGACTCGAATTCGATGAGGCACGCGGTAACTACAAGCTCTGGTCCAAAGCCGGTTAGCGTTTTGCCGGCACCAGTTGGTGAAACAGGCTCGACTCGCGTTTAAAAAACCCCTTCGTATGAAATGAGTCCGCGAGCTCAAGGAGTTCGTAATCCAGGTGGTGGCAGATCTCGTGCAGTATCGTCCGAAGAAAGGTCCGGAAGGCGACGACCTTCTTATGCCGCGCGGTACGCATCCATACCGTGATTCGAGCGCGTCGTCGTCCTTCGGGCTCCTCGTAGAGGCCATGGAGTTCACCCCAGTCGTCGCTCGGGCGTGTGGCTAGTACCTTGATTGTGACGGGGCGGACGGCTAACTGGCCGAGAAGCTCCTTCGCGAGCTCCCGCGCTGTTAGCTCGACCGCGTGACGATCTTCGGCCGCCAGGGCATCTTCGAGCCGCCTGACGACGGGTCGCAGCTCTCGTGAGCCGGCCAGTTTGAACGTCTCGATCGCGTCGCTGCGACGATAAATGGCCTTGTCACTGGCTCTGAGTCTGGAGTAGTAGGCGTACTGCAAGGCTCGCTGCGTCTGGGCTCAGCGTGATGCGAGTGTCGGGCGACCGTCCAGCCGATAGACCGTCAACTCCGACACGGGCGCATGCAACTCGAGCCATAGCTCCAAGGGCTCGGCGGCAAATATGAACTCCGCGCTCGCAGGAACGACCCGCCAGCTACCGGCCGCGATTTCACGATCGAGCTGGCCACCGTCCCAACTCGCGTAACCGGCGTACAGGCGTAACGCTTGCTCAGTGTCGGCGACGATGGCCGCCTGACGCAGAAACTCCGGAGTTGTGCCGACGTACACATCGTCGACGATCGGGTCGAGGTCGAGCTCGGCGCTATCAGGGATTCTGACGAGTGTGACGATATTGGCCGGCGCGACCGGGCCACCGAAGTAGATATGGCCCGTGTAACCGTCCGGGATCGGTATGCCCGGGAACGACTCGACTGCGTCGACCCAAGTCGGGCGATTGATTGCAACGCCGACGGCGCCGTCCGGGCCGTAGTGTAGTAGCAAGATGACCGTCTCGGAAAATCTTGGGTCCCGGAGTTCCTCCGTCGCCACGAGCAGCGTACCGGTCGCCGGCGACACGGCGAACACCGGAGAAACGCCGAGCGAGACCAGCAGCAATACGGCGATCGATCTCATCGCGCCATCATACGCGCTGCTGCGTAGCCGTGCTCCGGGCCAGGAGCGAACTCAATCCAGTACGTGGGTCAGCAGGCCGTCGGCGAGCTTGGGCTCGAACCAAGTGGATTTCGGCGGCATCAGTTGTTCGGCATCGGCGACGGCCATCAGCTGCTCCATGCTCGTGGGGAAGAGCGCGAATGCGACCGCGTCGTCGCCGTCATCTACCCGCCGCTGCAGCGTGTCCCGGCCACGGATGCCGCCCACGAACTCGAGACGGGCGTCGAAGCGTGGATCTCCGACGTCGAGAATGGGTCCGAGTAACTGGTCCTGCAGGAGGCTCACGTCCAGCCGGCCGACCGGGTTTCGCTCGGGTATCAGCTGTGTGTGCAGCGTGAGGTGGTACCACTGCCCGTCGGCATACATGCCGAAGGTACCCGGCTTGGCGGGTCTGACGGGGCTGTCGCGGGTCTCCACGTCGAATTTCTCTCTCACGCGGCTCAGCAGTTGTTGCGGCGAGAGGCCATTCAGATCTCTGACCAGCCGGTTGTAGTCGAGAATCGTCACTTCATCGTGGGGGAAGACCACGGCGAGGAAAAATTCGGCGTTGCGCGGTTCTGCCGCGGAGCTCGTCGTGGAGCGCTCGGCGGAGACTCGAGACGCGGCTGCGGATCGGTGATGACCGTCGGCGATATAGATCGCGTCCATCGCGTTGAAAGCGTTGGATAGGGCCTCCACTAGGTCAGGCTGATCCATTCGCCACAGCGTATGGACGACATCGTGTTGCCCGATCACGTCGAGGGTCGGGGTGTCCTGTTTGACCTTGTCCAGCCAGGATTTGATCGTGTCGTTGGCCCGGTAAACACAGAGTACCGGGCCCGTCTGCGCGTTCAAGCTGGCGATATTGCGAACGCGGTCGGCCTCCTTGTCGGGGTGCGTGCCCTCATGTTTGCGTATGCGGTTGGCGTCATAGGCCGCTACAGAGGCAGTCAGGGCGACGCCGGTTTGCTCGTGCTCGCCCGTCCGCATTCGGTAGACGTAATAGCATGGGGCCGGGTCCCGGATCAGCAGTCCGAGCGCGGTCAAGCGTTTTAGATTCTCCGCGCCTCTGGCATAGACGTCCTCCGAGTAGGGGTCCGTATCGGATGGTAGATCGATCTCGGGTCGTGAGATCCGCAAAAAACTGTTCGGGCGCCCGGCGACCAGCTCGCGGGCCTCTGCCGTGGTGACCACGTCATACGGGGGCGCGACGACAGCTGCGGCATGCTCGGCCTCAGGTCGCAGCGCCGCAAAAGGTCTTACAAGAGTCATCATGTGGCGATTATAGAATGACTGAACGTCGCGTCAGCGACCAGGGTTCCTACCCCGCGTGACACATCGGCGGTTCTCAAGGAAGACATTGTATGCGCTCTCGCCGCGAAGTTTAGTGAATTCTCAAGTATGCTAGCGATCGTTTGGGCCATCGGTTCCTCCGATCCGTGAGAGTCATCCTCGGATGATTGCGCCACGGGGGCGCCAAAAAGGCAACCGGCGATAAGTTTTACGGTGCTCGTGATAGCGAATTCGCGCCTTTCGCGGAGAACGACATGTCGAATAAGATGACGAAGGATCAGCTATTTGAGCTCGTGGGCCAGGAGATTGGGACTTCCGAGTGGTTCGTCATCGATCAGGAACGCATCGATAAGTTCGCCGACGTGACGGAGGATCAGCAGTTCATTCACGTGGACCCCGAGCGTGCGGTGGCCGCGGGCCTCGATGGCACGATCGCTCACGGCATGCTGACCTTATCCCTGATCGTGGGTTTCTGTAAGGACTTCGCCCCCGCGCTGGAAGGGGCGAAAATGGTGATCAACTATGGCTTCGACAAAGTGCGGTTTGCCGCGCCCGTTAAGGTCAATGATCGGATCCGCGCCGTCGCGAAACTCGCGGAAGTTCGCGTGCGCGCCGGCCAGCTGCTCGTGAAAGCCAAGGTGACCATCGAGATTGAAGGCGAGTCGAAGCCTGCGCTGGTTGCCGAGTGGCTCACAATGCATGTAGTCGCCTGAGCGGCACACTCGAGCAGTCGATACCCGGCCGGGAGTTGCCCCCCGTTGACCCTGGCCCGTCCGAACTCCTAACGGCCTGGGCGTTGTACCCGCCGCCGTCTTCGTGACGACCTCACGGGGCAATTATTTCGTCGTCCTCGCGGGCCATGCGGTCGAGTATCTCGAGGGTCAGATCACCGTCTAAGCGTGACGTGACGCGGGCTTTCCCAGGCTCGAGACCCTGCCAAAGTTTGAACCAGTTGGCTTACTGCTCGACGACGCGTGGCTAGACTCGCGGGTATGACCGCGTCCCGTACAGCCGAATGAGTAGCCTGGAGAAAGTGATCCGCTCCGCGCGCGCGGGCCCGGCGATTGTCTTTCGTGAGAGAGCCTACGGCGAGCTTGAGCGGAAGGGATTTCTTCGCGAGATCCTGGGTCTGGCGAATGCGTTCGTGGATGGGCCGCGCTATCTGATTATGGGTGTGCGGGGTGACGGGCCGGACGATCGGGTTTTCGTTGGGATTTCGGCTGCGGATCTGAGCGAGGCGAACGAGCTTTACCGAGCACAGATATCCCGCTTCATCGGACCGCCGCTCGAGATTGTTCTGGAGTCGCTGGAGCTGGACGGTGTCACGGTCGCGATCCTCGCTTTGAACGCTTGCGCTGAGCAGCCGTATCTATTGCAGGAGAACGTCTCGAACTCGATGCGCGAAGGCAGCGGTTGGATTCGCCGCTCCACAGGGCTCGCGCGTCTCGGACGGGCGGATCTGCAGCAACTGTTCGAAAAGTCCGCCCAAGGCCTGGTCACTAGTTCGACGATCCAGGTCGGCTTCGCGGGAGACGGGCTTCTGGAGGAAATCACGCTCGGGGTTCTCGACTTGAACGATCTCCCGTCTAGACTGGCTGGAGAACAAGTCCGCAAGTTGATGGAAGCCAAACTGGCGTCCCAGAGCCTGGCCGGAAGGACGACGACGAGAATTGAACGCGCAATGCACGCACGTCAAACGGGGGGTGTCCAGCCGCACCAGTACTTCAGCGAGAATACCCTGAAGCGACGCTCGAGCGAGATCGAGGATGACCATCGCGAAGCCGACGATTACTACGAATATGAGATCCGCACGCGCTACGTCAATGTCAGCCTGGCGAATTTCGGTGCCGTCGATCTGCTCGACGGTATCTTGACGCTGGATATCCCGCGGCTCGATGGACTCGGTATATCCGAGTACATCCGTGTCGCGCCGGGCCGCGAGAAGGAATGCCCGGCAGGTTACCCGACCGTCGAGACGGGTGAGCGCACGATACGCGTAGAGTCGACGATCGAATCGGTGCCCCGTGGTGCCACGGTGCCGGCCTTCTCCGAGCCACTACGGATCTGGGTGAGGCCACCGCTGGCCGGCAAGACGCTACCCGTGGATTACGCGCTACATGCCACGAGTCTTGAGGAGCCCGTCGTCGGCACGCTGCAAATTCATGTGAGCGCTGCTAAGCCCGATTCCTGATCCGGGCTCACCGTCAACCGACTCTGATATCCTGCGTTGTGGTAGGCAGGAAGGAGGCTCCCATGAGTTCCAGGCTCGTACTCGTTCTATGTACTCTTGCGCTGTCCAGCGGCTGCGCGACCTATAGCGCGTCGGGTAGCAGCTATCCACGCTACGAGACGCGCACTGCCTACGATGTCGAGTATGGCGAGGTCGTCGCGACGCGCATCGTGGAAATAGAGGGGGATGCATCGATCATCGGCGTGTGGGGTGGGTCGGAAGTCGGACGTGCCGTAGGCGGCACCGTGGGTGACGGCGATACGCAGCGCGTCGCACGCGCCTTGGGTAGCGTGGCGGGCGCCGTGGCCGGCGAGGCTATCGAGAAAAAGATCACCGCGGAGGATGGCTTGGAGATTACCGTGCGCCTGGACAACAGTGACACGATCGCCGTCGTACAAGCGCAGGACGTGCTATTCGCGCCCGGCGATCGCGTTCGCGTCTTATTCGGTCCCCGCGGATCGGCTCACGTCACACTTCCATAGCCCGGGCCGCGGGACGCCGGCATCAGGGCGGATTGCGTTGCCGTTAGGCATATGTTGGGCGTGACGGCCCTCACAGCGTTCTCGCGAGAGTTCTGGTCAAATCAGCGAATCGGTGCGTCGACCAGGAATGAGTCAGCGAGATGCCTTCGGAGAGTCCCCAACGATCGGGAAAGCGAGTCAGCCCCAGTATTCGTTTTATCGATCAATTCCTTAGCCAGCAACCGCCGGAGCGGCTCACGGGCCTGTTACTCGGCCAGATCGACGCATTCAACAGAATCAACACGACCTTCGGCGACGAGCACTCGCGCAAGTTCTGCAAAGAGTACACCGAGACGCTCCGGGGCATTCTTCCGCAGAGGACTCCCATCATTCGCCTATCGGGGCGTCGTTTCGCCATTCTCGTCACCGCTGACACGGACGCCGAGATCGAGAAGGCGGCCGTGCTCATTACCGACAAGCACCAACCCCATATGGAGGTGGGTGAAGAGAGCTTCTTGGTCGACGTCACATTCGGTATCGCGATGCACCCGATACACGCTGACGACGCTAGCAGCCTTTTTCGCCGCGCGGATCTCGCTCTGAAGAGCGCGCAGGACGGAAATCTGCCCTACGACGTCTACCAACTCGACGCCACGAAACAGCAGGCGACACTCTGGAAACTGGAGAGCGACCTGAAGCGTGCAATCGCGGACGGTAATCTAGACGTCTACTATCAGCCCAAGGTAGATCTCCTGCAACGCAACGTCTGCGGTGTCGAAGCACTCGTTCGCTGGACAACCGACGACGGTAAATCCGTGTCGCCGGAGGATTTCGTTCCGCTGGCGGAGCGCTGTGGAGTGATCGTACAGCTAACCTGGGTGGTCTTCGGCAAGGTCCTCGAAGCGGTTCGATCGTGGAAGCGCTTCGACGAACCGTTCGGCGTGGCCGTCAATGTCGCGCCCCAGGCGGTGAATCATTCCGAGTTCTGCGATCGTCTGAAAGTTTTGCGAGACGAGATGGCTAAGTTTAACGTTCGTCTTTCGATCGAACTGACCGAAGACAGCTTGCTGGAGGACGACAGCCAATCTCTGTCGAACCTGCACAAGGTTCGCGAGCTGGACGTCGATCTCGCCATCGATGATTTCGGCAAGGGCTATTCTTCGTTGAATTACCTGAAGCTCGTTCCGGCCACGGAAATCAAGCTAGACAAGGTATTTATCGAGACCATTCACGTAGATCGGACTGATCAGAAGATCGTGAAAGCCGTCATCGATCTCGCCCATGCGCTGGACATGAAGGTCGTTGCGGAAGGGGTCGATAGCGATGAGAGTTTCGCCATGGTTCGCGAGCTCGGCTGTGAGATGGCGCAGGGTTTTGGAATCGCTAGGCCGATGCGGGGTGATCTGGTCGTTGCCTGGGTCAATGATTACGCGCCCCGGCTCGCGCTGGATGAGGACGGCAGCCCTTCGAATGACTTCCTGACCCTCGCGACCTAGCGTCGGCCCCCGAGCGTCCCGAATAGCATTAGAATAGCGGCGTCTGACCAAGCCCTGCAGGGGGTAGCGCCGCTTATCGTATGGGGCGATTGCTGAATCTAGCCTATCTCGCCGCCACTGTCTTCGCTTCGCCGTGGTTGGCCTATCGCCTAATCGTGCGTGGGGATAGGCATGGGCTCTTGATGCGGTTCGGCTGGGGCCTGGGGCCCGGCCTCAAGAACTCGATCTGGCTGCACGGCGCTTCGGCCGGGGAGATTTCATTACTCAAGCCGCTCGTGGATCTTCTCGAGAAGGACATGCCGGCTACGCCACTCGTTATCTCAGCGTATTCCTCC
>SMUZ01009117.1_pt1 | contig 63990 bp, 55 predicted proteins | sample 2456421 | NCBI WGS metagenome assembly SMUZ01 (sample SAMN11095932, study PRJNA526329) | marine sediment metagenome | biome: Marine sediment; feature: Surficial sediment; material: Deep marine sediment; isolation source: Hadal surficial sediment | place: Pacific Ocean | collected 2014-11 | depth... | reverse complement strand
CGCCGCGCGGGCGCGGAGGGGGGCCGTGGGGGTCCCCGCGGAGGACCCGCGTGGGGTTCGGGGCGTAGCCCCGTCTAGATATGAGACACGTTGCCATCCTCGGGTCGACCGGTTCCATCGGGTGCAGCGCGCTGTCAGTTGCGACGTCGCATCCCGACCTGGTCGACGTGGTCGGTCTGGCCGCCGGCGCAAACGTGGCGCGATTCGTCGAGCAGGTCGAACGGCATCGCCCTCGTGTGATCACGATGGCGACCGACAACGGGCTGGAGGCGGTGCGGTCGCGGCTGTCCGCATCGGCCGGCGGGTCCCTCGAGCGGTCGCTGGCCGGCCCCGATGGTCTGCTGGCCGTGGCGACACATCCGGATGTCGATGTGGTCCTGTGCGCGACCACCGGCACGACGGCGCTCGACGCGGTGCTCGCCGCGATCGACGCGGGCAAGACGATCGCGCTGGCCAACAAGGAGGTGCTCGTCATGGCTGGTGGGCTCGTCATGGAGGCGGCCCGGCGGCGCGGGGTCTCGATTCTCCCTGTTGACAGCGAGCACAACGCGATTCATCAGTGTCTCCACGGACGGTCGGCCGACGAGATCAAACGGCTGATCCTGACCGCCTCGGGCGGACCGTTTCGTGACTGGACCACAGAGCAACTGAGGGGAGTGACGCCGGCCGACGCCCTCGACCACCCGACGTGGCGCATGGGGCGGAAGATCACCGTCGACTCGGCGACGCTGATGAACAAGGGGCTCGAGGTCATCGAGGCGCGTTGGCTGTTCGGGGTGCCGGCCGATCGGATTGACGTGGTCGTGCACCCCCAGTCGGTGGTGCATTCGCTGGTCGAGCTGCGTGACGGGTCGCAGATCGCGCAGCTCGGTGTGACCGACATGCGTCTGCCGATTCAGTACGCGTTCTCGTATCCGGACCGCTGGGACACCGATCTGCCCCCGCTCGACCTGACCGCCTGTGGGCGGCTGGAGTTCGTTCGACCGGACACCGAGCGTTTCCCCTGTCTGGCGCTGGCCTACCGCGCGCTCCGTGGCGGCCCGGCGCTGCCGGTGGCGCTCAACGCCGCGAACGAGGTGGCTGTCCAGGCCTTTCTCGACGAGGCCGTGCCGTTCACCGCGATCCCGGTCGTGATCGCGGCGGCGCTGGACGATGCCGACGCCTTGGGGCTCGACACGCCCACGCTCGCCGATGTGCGTCGGGTGGATGCTCGCGCCCGCGCGTTTTCCCGCAGCCTCGTGGGCGAGTTACAATCGCAGAGATGACCAGTCTAATCGCGTTCCTGTTCGTCCTCGGCGTGCTGGTGTTCGTCCACGAGCTGGGGCACTTCGTGGTGGCGCGGCTCCACGGGGTTCGGTGTCTGACCTTTTCGCTCGGCTTCGGACCCAAGGTGCTCCAGACCAAGCGCGGGGATACGGTGTACTGCATCTGCGCGATTCCGCTGGGAGGCTACGTCAAGATGGCCGGTGCGGGCGAAGGCCCGGACGACATGCCTGAGGGCAAGGACGATGAGTTCTTGTCCAAGACGAAGTGGCAGCGGTTCCAGATCCTGATCGCAGGCCCGGTGATGAACATCATCCTCGCGGTGGGGGTCATGACCGTCGTGCTGTATCAGGGGGCGCCGGTTCCTGTCTACGAGGACCAGCCTCCGGTGGTCGGGTCGGTGGCGGAGGACTCGCCGGCTGCCGCGGCCGGAATTCGCCCCGGAGATCGCATTCTGAGTGTCGCCGGGCGCGAGGTCGACACCTGGGAAGAGCTGACGTACGCCGTCGTACCGCGCGCCGAACAGGAGATCGCCGTCGTGCTGCGGCGTGAGGGTGGCGTGCACACCGTCCAGGTGACACCGGCGGCCTTGGGCCGATACGACATGGGGGATCTCGGTGTCGAGCCGGCTGCGACTCCCCAGGTCGTCTCCCTGATGTCCACGACCTCATCGGCCGCCCAGGACGCGGGAATCCTGGTTGGTGACGTTATCGAGGCGGTCGACGGGCGCGAGGTCACGACACAGTCGCTGATGGACACGATCCAGGCCAGCCCCGACATCTCCCTCACGCTGCGGATCCGACGTGACGGGGTGCGGCAGGAGATCGTGGTGATACCCCAGCTCGTCGATGACGTCGGGTTGATCGGGGTGGGTCTCAACCCCGAGGTGCGTATCGTCGAGCCGGGACCGTACGAAGCGTTCACGATGAGCCTCGAGCAGAACTACGAGTGGTCGGGGCTGATCTTTCAGACCCTCTGGGGACTGGTGACGCGAGAGACGTCGACGACGCAGCTCCTGGGGCCGATCGGTATCGCGCAGCTGTCGGGTGATGCGGCGCAGGTGGGATGGGCCGTGCTGTTTGGGCTGATGGCGATGATCAGCATCAATCTGGGCATCCTGAACCTGCTGCCGGTCCCGGTGCTCGACGGTGGCCATATCTTCATCATGGCGATGGAGGGGGTCTCGCGTCGCGACTTCAGTATGCGGGTGAAGGAGCGGATGCAGCTTGTCGGGCTCGTCCTGATTCTGACCCTGATCGTGACGGTGACCTACAACGACCTCGCCCGCTTCGAGTGGATCGAGCGTCTCATGATCTGGCGCTGAACATATGCTCGAGGATTCAGAAGGCAGGAGGCAGGAGCCAGGAGGAAGCCGGAGGGCTTCGCCAGCGTCTGTGTCCTAGCACGTTTCTGCCTCGACGGCGCGTGTTCTTCGCTGCCACTCCTCGCTTGATACTCGATCCTCTCGCCGTTCGCGGCGCCTCGCGACCACCCCTTGCCCAGTCCGCCTGGAGCGTCTGAAGCCCGACGTCTGAAGCCCGAGGAAGCCGCTGCGGTTGTTCGGCAGCCTGCGAGAGACCGATACATGACCGCCGCGCTGAGGAATCTCCGTCGGGAGATGCGCCCGATGGTCCGGCTCGCGGTGCCGGTCGTGGTCGCCGAGCTCGGCTGGATCGCGATGGGCATCGTCGATATCGCGATGGTGGGGCGTCTCGGACCGGAGGCGATCGGCGCGGTCGGGGTCGGCAGCGTCCTGTTCTTCGCGGTGGTGGTGTTCGGGATCGGTGTCTTGTTGGGGCTCGACACGCTCGTCGCCCAGGCCTACGGCGCCGGTCGTCTCGACGAGTGTCATCGCTGGCTGTTCCACGGCATCGGTCTCAGCCTGATGCTGGCGGTGCCGCTGACGTTGGTCACGGCCGCGGTGATCGCGACGCTCGACCGCTGGGGCCTCCACCCAGACGTCCAGCGTCTGGCCACCCCCTATTTCTCGAAGATCATCTGGAGCATTCTGCCGCTGCTGCTCTACACAGCGTTCCGCCGGTATCTGCAGGCACTCGGCGTGGTCACCCCGGTCATGACGGCGCTGGTCAGTGCGAACCTGATCAACGTGCTGGCCAACTGGCTGCTGGTCTTCGGCAACCTGGGCGCGCCGCGCCTCGGTGTCGACGGCGCCGCCTGGGCGACCTGTCTATCACGGGTCTATCTGGCGCTGTTTCTCGTCCTGGCGGTCCTGCGGCACGATCATCGGCATCGCACCGGGCTGTGGGACGTCCCGCGCCGACTCGAGCTCCATCGCCTGCGCCGTCTCGGTGCGCTCGGTCTGCCGGCGGCCGTGCAGGTGACCCTGGAGGTCGGGGTGTTCGCGGCGGTGACGGCACTCGCCGGCCGGCTGGCGCCGGCCACGCTGGCGGCGCATCAGATCGTCTTGAACGTTGCCAGCGTCACGTTCATGGTGCCGCTCGGTGTCGGGTCGGCAGGTGCGGTACGGGTCGGGCAGGCGGTCGGGCGGCTGGATGCGCCCGGTGCCCGACATGCCGGGTGGGCGGCGCTGGTGCTCGGCGGCGGGTTCATGAGCTGTGCCGCCGTGGTGTTCGTCCTGGCGCCGCACGCGATCCTGAGGTTGTTCACGACCGACGCGGCGGTCATCCGGGTCGGGGTGTCACTCCTGTTCGTGGCCGCCGTGTTCCAGCTCTTCGACGGGCTCCAGGGTGTGGCGACCGGTGTGCTGCGCGGGTTCGGTGACACCCGGACGCCGATGCTCTGGAACCTGGCGGGGCACTGGTGCGTTGGACTGCCGGTCGGCTACATGCTCTGTTTCGAGCTGGGCTGGGGTGTCATCGGACTCTGGGTGGGTCTCTCCACCGGTCTGATCCTGGTCGGTGTCGTGCTCGTTGCGGTCTGGTGGAATCGGGCGCGAGCCTGGGCGCCGGTGGCTTGAGCGGTTCCCTTCCTTCCGCGACCGAACACGCGGTCTATCAGATCGAACAGGCGAAGGCCCCGAAACAGCTGCCGGGACCGATGACGGTGTTTCTCTCGTCACGCGCCGTGGCACGGGCTCTGCCTTCGGTTTGGCGTGGCCTCCCCGTCGACGAGTGGCGTGGTGCATCAATCGGTGCTGAGTCGCAGCGACCCTAACCCATGTACACCGTTCACCTCCGATGCCGTACGACTGCGGTGTGCCAAGCGCGGTCATCCGACCCAGGATGTTGCACGCGAGCTGTACGTCGACACTCTGGCCGCCCGGAGTCCGCGCATGGAGACCCTTCCCGAGGATCGACAAGAAGCCCTCCGTCTGACGCAATGGCAAGCTGAAGACGAGCCGGAGCGTCAACGCGGGCTCGATCGCCAGATCCGAGAAGAGCTGCTGTCCGCCGGGTGTCGACCTGACGGCACGGGCCACCAGGTGTCCCTGGCGTCGGCAGAGAGCCACAGCGTCACGTCTCCTCGCTGGACGAGCGCGCGATCGTACTCCTGCCCATTCCCGATCCGATACGTCGTCTTGACCTTCGGATGCACCTGCGACGTCATGGTGTGATCATGCGCCGACGACCGTCAGCAGCAACAGCGGGTCGACGGTCGCCTTCGAGCACGACGCGGATGAGCCGTGCACCAACGCCTCGGATCAAGGGGCGGACGCCCCAGGTGGTCTGCACTTCCAATCTCCACAGCCGCCTTACGGGCGCTGGGTTCCCAGCACCCGCGCCTCGATCGCCTGCGCCAGCCCGTGTTCGTCGTGACCGGCGGTCAACGGCCAGCCCCGCCGCTTGAGCTCCGGCACGGCATTGCCCATCACCACCGGGTGCCCCGCGAACTCCAGCATGTCCTGGTCGTTGAGGTTGTCGCCGACCGCCATGACCTCGGCTGGACGCACCTCGCGGCGCGCGGCCCAGTCGGCCAGGGTCGCGCCCTTCGAGCAGCCGTGCGCCGTGACGTCGAAGAGCGAGAAGTCGCGGTCTTCGTATTCGGTCAGCGTGAGGGTCAGCTGCCTGGCGCTGGGGAGGTCACGCACGTGATCGGCCAGCGCGCGCATCTCGTCCACGCCTCCGGTGAACGCGACCTGTACCGGCTCTTCGTCGAGCGCCGACTCGAGCGGCGACGTCTCGGTCATATACACGTGGTTGCGCTCGTAATACCACCGCCGCTGGGGGTGTGACCAGTCGATCCGCTCGTAGACATACTGCCCGGCGCCGGGCCGGTCGAAGATGATCGCGGCGCCGCCGCGCACCGGTCTGGTGGCGACGATCAGGTCCCTGGCCAGGTGGCGCGGGATGAACCGGGTGGCCAGCGTGCGACCCTCCGAGGTCTTCACCAGTGCACCGTTGCTGACGATCAGGGTGAGGGCGGCGCCAAGCTTCGCCGCGATCGGACGCGCGTGATGAAAGGTGCGGCCGGTGGCCAACACCACTTCCACGCCACGCGTGACCGCAGCGTGGATCGCTCGGCGGTTGGCGTCCGGCAGACGACCGCTGCTGTCCAGCAGCGTGCCGTCGATGTCGATTGCGATGAGACGGATGGTGTCGGTCTCAGTGGTCCGTGTCATAAGTACGGCTACGCTCCGAGGGCGTCGAGGCGCCCGTCCCGCAAGACGCGAGGAGAGAGCATACCGGCAGTCGTCGACCAACGAGGAACGCGGTGGGGCGGGATGCATCGGCGACCGAACGCGGCCGTCTGTGTGACACGGGCCACGTAGGAGGTGGTCTGCCGTCTGCCGCTGATGTCACACGCCGACGCTCTTCTTCGCGTAGCGGTGCTCGACGTAGTCGTCGACGAGCTGCCGAAAGGCCTCGGCCAGCTCGTCAGGGGAACCCCGCAACGTGGTTGTGTGACGCCCGTCGATGTAGACCGGACAGGTGGGCTCCTCTCCGGTGCCTGGGAGGCTGATGCCGATGTTGGCCGCCTTGGATTCGCCCGGGCCGTTGACGACGCATCCCATGACCGCGACACGCATCTCCTCGACCCCGTCGTATCTGGTCTTCCAGACCGGCATCATGTCGTGGACGTGATGCTGAATCTGTTCGGCCAGTTCTTGGAACGTGGAGCTTGTGGTACGGCCGCAGCCGGGGCAGGCCGTGATGCTCGGCGCAAACGCACGCAGTCCCAGGGATTGGAGCAGCTCGCACGCCGCGTAGACCTCGTCTCGCCGGTCGCCGCCCGGCCGCGGTGTCAGCGAGACCCGGATGGTGTCGCCGATGCCCTCTTCGAGCAGGATACCCATCGCCGCCGCGGACCAGATCTGACCCTTGAGGCCCATCCCCGCCTCGGTCAGCCCGAGGTGGAGCGGCTGGGTCGTCTGCCGGGCCAGCTCGCGGTAGATCGCGATGAGGTCGCGGGGAGATGACACCTTGCAGGAGATCACGATCTGGTCCGCGCCGAGCCCGGCGTCGAGGGCGAGCGCGGTGGACTCGAGCGCCGAGATGATCATGCACTCGTTGATGATCTCCTCCGAGCTCCGGTCCAGCCGGCGGTCGGTGTTCTCCTGCATCTTGGCCATCACCAGGTCCTGGTTCAGCGACCCGCCGTTGACCCCGATCCGCACCGGCTTGCCCTGGTCCCGGGCGATCTTGCAGATCGTCGCAAACTGCTCGTCACGCCGGTTCCCGATGCCGACGTTGCCGGGATTGATCCGGTACTTGGCGAGCGCCGCGGCGCACGCGGGGTAGCGCGACAGCAGCAGATGGCCGTTGTAGTGAAAATCGCCGATCAGTGGGGTCCGACACCCGCGGTCCAGCATGCGGCGTCTAATCTCCGGTACCGCCTCGGCGGCGGCCGGCGTGTTGACCGTGACCCGCACCAGCTCGGACCCGGCATCGGTCAGCTCAACGCACTGCGTGGCGGTCGCCTCCGCGTCGGCGGTGTCGGTGATCGTCATCGACTGCACCACGACCGGGGCGCCTCCCCCGATCTGGACGTCACCGACGCGTACACCGGTTGTGCGATGGAGTGTCGCCGTGGGCATGCTAGCAGTCCGTGGTGAAACCCCGCGTCGCACCGAGTACGGCGATGCGCCCGGCTGACAAGGCGCGCCGAGGGAGAATACCGGCTTGTATTCGACCGAGAAGCAACGCTGCCAGCCGGGATGCAGCGCCGTTCGAATGCAGCGGGGCTTTCACCACGGGCTGCTGAGGCTACCAGGATGATATCACTGGCGTCGGGACCGACCGGGACGGTTGCAGCAGGTGTCGGGAGTCCTGTTCGTGTTCCCTCTTGGTGGCGGGCACCGCGGGCTGTGACACAGACGCTGGCGACGCCTTCATGCGTCTCCTGTCTCCTGCCTCCTGGCTCCACTCTTCTTCCGGGCCGTTCTCGCCCGTCGGCGCATCGCGTGCATCGTGGCCCGGGCGGCCTCGATCGCGAGGTCGATGTGACGGGTCGTGTGCGCCCCGGACAGGAACCACGCCTCGAACTGCGAGGGCGGCGGGTAGATGCCGCGGGTGAGCATGCCCCGGAAGAACCGCGCATAGGCGGCGGTGTCAGTCCGGGTCGCACTCTGGTAGTCGCGCACCGGACTGGCGGTGAAGAACGGTGTGAGCACCGAGCCGTGGGCGTTCACCTGGAGGTCGAGTCCAGCCTGCCGGGCGGCATCGGCCAGCCCGGTCGCCAGCCGTTGTCCCAGTCGATCCAGACGTGCGTAGAGGGCGGGTGAGAGCTGCGACAGCGCCCAGAGCCCGGCGGTCATTGCGAGCGGGTTGCCCGAGAGTGTTCCTGCTTGATACACCGGGCCCGCAGGCGCCACCTGCTCCATGAGGTCTGTCCGTCCGCCGTAGGCGCCGACCGGCAACCCGCCGCCGATGATCTTGCCCAGACAGGTCAAGTCGGGCCTGACCCCGAACCGTTCCTGTGCGCCGCCGGGCGAGACCCGGAAGCCGGAGATCACCTCGTCGAAGATCAGGATGGTCCCGTGGCGGTCGCACAGCGTTCTGAGACCCTCCAAGAATCCGGCCGCGGGGGGCACGACCCCCATGTTGCCCGCAAGCGGCTCGACGATCAGGGCCGCGATCTGAGCCCGGTGCGCCCGGAAGAGCCGGTCGACCGAGCCGAGGTCGTTATAGTGGGCGACCAGGGTGTCGGCCGCCACGGCACGCGAGACGCCCGGGCTTGTTGGCACACCGAGCGTGGTCGCTCCCGAGCCCGCCTGGACGAGGAAAGCGTCGCAGTGACCGTGATAGCACCCGGCGAACTTGATGACCCGGTCGCGACCGCTGGCGGCACGTGCCACACGCAGGGCGCTCATTGTCGCTTCGGTGCCGGAGTTCACGAACCGGACGCGCTCGACCGAGGGCATCAGCCGGCGCACGGCGAACCCGAGGTCGACCTCGAGCGCGGTCGGTGCGCCGAAACTCGTGCCCCGGGCGGCCACGTCAGCGAGCGCCGTGATCAGTCCGGCCGGCGCATGACCGTGAATGAGCGGACCCCAGGACATGACGAAGTCGACGTAGGACCGACCGTCCTCGTCCAGTATTCGCGCGCCGCGCGCCCGCCGGATGAACGGCGGCGTGCCGCCTACCGCCGAGAACGCGCGGACCGGGCTGTCGACGCCGCCGGGCAAGATTCGTTTCGCCTCGATGAACAGGCGGCGGGATGCACCGCGGTGGACTGGACTCATCAGGGTGGAACGATATCATGGGGTCCACGCATGCGGAGCCTCGGGCCACCGGGACATGATTCTTGCTGGCGCCTGCCTCCGCCAAGGTGTCGGCGGGTTGATTGGGTCCGATTCGGAATGCCAGAATGACACGGGAACGACGTGGATCGGCTGTCTGTTCGGCTGATGGAGAGGAGAGAATGGATGAAGAGAATGCTGACCGCAGGGTGTGTCGGGCTGGTGCTGGCGTGGGCGTCGGTGAGCGGACTGGCAACCGAGAGCGCCGCCGCGGCCGCGACCGCAGAGGGAGCCCTGGCCGGTCTGCAGGAGACGACCAGCACCGTGCTCGATGGGGTGTTCACCGCCGCGCAGGCGCGCCGCGGGCGCCGAGTCTACACCCAGAACTGCGAGTCGTGTCACGGTCCCGAACTGAAGGGTGGCGAGATGGCGCCCAGCATCGCCGGCAGCGACTTCATCGTGTTCTGGACCGAGTTGCCGGTCGGAACGCTGTTTGAGCGGATCAGGGTGTCGATGCCGGAGGATGGGCCCGGCCGCCTCACCGACGAGGAGTACACCGACGTCGTGGCGTATCTGCTCGACGCCAACGACTACCCGGCAGGCGAGACGGAGCTACCGGCCGACAAGACGGCCCTCGACATGATTCTGATCGTCGCCGCCGAGTGACACCGGTGGAGCCCACTCGGCGGGCGGCGGTGCAGACAAGGACAGGCTCGGGGGAGGTCACGCTTCCCCGGGTCACTGGACGTCGTCGCCGCGGTATGGCCGATCAGCGTGTTCGAGCATGCCCTTGGCCCTCACCCCGGCGCTCTCCCTGAGGGAGAACTCGGAGCGCCTGTTGCGGCGCCTGCTAGGGCCCGCGCCGCCTCGCGCGCGTAGTAGGTGATGATGATATCCGCTCCGGCCCGGTGGATGGCGGTCAGGCTTTCCAGCATGGCACGCGACTCCTCGATCCACCCGAGACGCCCCGCCGCCTTCAGCATCGCGTACTCGCCGCTCACCTGATAGCCGGCCGTCGGCTGGTGGAATGTGCTCTTCACCCGACGGATCACGTCCAGATACGGCATCGCCGGCTTGACGATGACGATGTCCGCGCCCTCGTCGAGGTCGAGCTCCACTTCACGCAGAGCCTCCTCGACGTTGGCCGGGTCCATCTGATGAGTGCGCCGGTCGCCGAACGCCGGCGCCGAGTCGACTGCATCCCGGAACGGCCCATAGAAGGCGGAGCAGTACTTCGCCGCATACGACATGATGGCGACTTCCTCGAACCCGCGCGCATCCAGTCCGCGGCGGATCGCGCCGATGCGGCCGTCCATCATGTCGGAAGGTGCCACGATGTGCGCGCCCGCTTCGGCGTGGGAGATCGCCGTCGCGACGAGATGAGTGACCGTGACGTCGTTGAGGATCCGTTCTCCCTCGAGAATGCCGCAGTGCCCGTGTGAGGTGTATTCACACAGACACACGTCCGTGATGACCGTCACGTCGTCGAGCTGGTCGCGGATCGCGCGGATTGCCGACTGCACCGGTGCGGCGGGGTCCGCGGCAGACGAGCCGGTCTCGTCTTTGTGCGCCGGCAGCCCGAACAGCAGCACCGCCCGCACCCCGTCGTCACGCGCGGTGAGGGTTTCTCGCACCGCTTCGTCGACCGACAGCTGGTGGACCCCCGGCATCGACACGACCTCGCGCCGGACACCGGTGCCGTCACAAACGAACAGGGGGTAAACGAGCATGTCCGCCGAGAGCCGCGTCTCCTGCACCAGGGCGCGGATCCCCGCCGTGCGGCGCAGCCGACGGGGCCGGCGCATCAGCGCGAGCCGGTCCGTGTCGTCTGCCGGCACGTCGCGGTCGGCCGTGTCAGGGGCCGGTCGTTCGTCTTTCGTCACCATCTCACTAGACTCCTTGAACAACGTGTCTCGTGACAATTGCGTCGAGTTTCGGTCGCGTTTCTTTTGCTCTCACCACGATAGCTTCCGTTCACGGAGTCTAATCCCCGCATAGCGGGGCTGTGAAAAAAGCTCAGCGAACGAGGCGGAGCCTCGCTAGTGCTCTTCGTGGCGCTTGCGCGCGGTCACGTGGTCCACGATGGCCCGCACCATCGCGGGTACGGTGTAGTCGGACGGCATGATTGTGGTCGAAATGTCCAGTTGGGTGGCCACGTCAGCCGTCACCGGGCCGATGCACGCGACATCGACCCGTTTGAGCAGGTCGGCTGCCTGGTCTGTGCCAAGCGCCCTCACGAAGTTCGTGACGCTGGACCCGCTCGTAAAGGTGACGATGTCGATCTGTCGTTCGAGCAGCAGACCATAGATGTCCGGACCGCCGGTGGCTTCCAGGTCGACCGGAGTCGTCCGGTACGCGGTGACCGCGGTCACGTCGGCGCCCGCCTGCCGCAGCTCCGTCGGGAGCAGGTCCTGCGCGAGGTCGGCGCGCGGCAGCAGAATGCGCGTGCCGGTCAGATCCCGGTTCTGACGCAACGCGCGGACCACCCCCTCGGCGCGATACTCCTTTGGCACCAGATCGATCCTGATGCTGTACTGCGACAGTGCTTCTGCCGTTGCCGGACCGACGGCGCACAGCCTCACGCCCTTCAAATCGCGGACATCCCCTGGGCCCGCAAGTAGACGGCGCATGAGGTGCGAGACCGCGTTGGCGCTGGTGAACACCACCCAGTCGAACTCGCCGATCTGGGCGCAGGCGCGGGCGAGCGGCGTCGGGTCTTCCGGTGCCACGACCTGAATGGTCGGCACCTCAATCGGGTCCGCCCCCAGCTGCTCGAGCCGCGTCACCAGCTCGGCGGCCTGCGCCCGCGGCCGGGTGACCACGATCCGACGACCGAACAGCGGACGCGTGTCATACCACCGCAGGTGGTCCCGCAGCGCCACGACCCGACCGACGACCAGCACCGCGGTTTCGCGCCGATCGGCCCGGCTCACGAGCTGCTCGATCTCTTCCAACGTTCCCCGAATCGTGCGCTGGCTCGGGAGTGTGCCGCGGTAGATGAGCGCCGCCGGCTCGTGGGCCGGCCGTCCGTGACGTCGCAGCGCCTTCGCCATCGCGGCCAGCTGGGGCCCGTCGGCGTAGGTGACGATGGTGCCCTGCACTCGGGCCAGACCGCTCCAGTCCACCTTGGGCGGCACGCTGGACTCTCCCTCGTGTCCCCGGACCAGCGTCAGCGTGTCGCCCGCCTCCGGATAGGTGACCGGGATCCCGGCGTAGCTCGGAATCCCGATCGTGGCGGGGATGCCGGGCACCACCTCGAACGACAGCCCTTGCTCGTGGAGAAACAGCGCCTCCTTCCCACCGCTGTCGAACACGAACGGGTCGCCCCACTTGAGCCGGGCGACCGTCTTCCCTTCCCGCGCCTTCTCGGCGAGCAGCAGGCAGATCGCCTCCTGATCGAGCGGGCGCGGCGCGGTCGGGCCGACGTCGATCTGCTCGGCGTCCGGCCGGACGAGGCTCAGCATCCGCCGATGCACGAGATGGTCGTACACCACGACGTCCGCCGTTGTCAGATACCGGTGTCCCTTGACCGTCAGCAGTGATGGGTCGCCCGGTCCGGCGCCGATGAGGTAGATCCGGGCCTCGGTCATCTGACGCGCGTTGCCTTGGAGCCGGGCTGGCCGACGACCGGCGAGCCGGTGACACGACAGGATGACGGCGAAGCCATCAGGTGGCTCCGGTCTCCTGTCTCCCGTCTCCTGTGTCCTGCGCCGCGCTGTCCTGCGCGGCTTGCAGCATCGGTCCCGCCCCATCCTCGAGCAGACCCTCCGCGACCGCGGCCCCGAGTGCGTGGGCCGACGCCAGCGGGTGACTGGCCTCGCGTCGCAGTATCTGCGACCCGTCGAGCGACGCCACCACCGCTCGCAGATGCAACCGGTTGTCCCGGGTGTCGGCGAAGGCTCCGATCGGCACCTGACAGCTGCCCCCGAGCGCTCTCACCACCGCGCGTTCCGCCGTGAGCGCGGCGCTCGCCGCGGGGTCGTTGACGGGCGCCAGCGCCACGAGCGTCTCCTGGTCATCCGCGCGTGTTTCGATCGCGATGATGCCCTGACCGGGTGCCGGCACGCAGGCAGCCACGTCGATGGTTGCCGAAATGCGGTCGGCGAACCCGAGCCGCTTGAGACCGGCGGCGGCGAGGATCAGCAGATCGTATCCGCCGTCGTCCAGCTTGCGGAGACGGGTCCCGACGTTGCCGCGCACGAGGTGAAACTGAGCGGTCGGTAACAGCCGTCTCAGCTGGGCGACCCGTCTGACGCTGCCGCTGCCGATGCGTGGCGCCCTGCCCTGTGCCGCCACCAGCTCGAGCATCGACAGGTCCGGTGCCGGCGTGGCGCCCACGGACAACACGACCGCGTCCCGCGGATCCTCACGGGGCAGGACCGCTGCGATCGTCAGCCCGTCCGGCAGGTCGGCGGGCATGTCCTTGGCGCTGTGCACCGCGAGGTCGATGTCTCCGCGTGTGAGCGCCTGCTCGATCTCCTTGACGAACATCCGCTTGCCGCCGACCGTGGACACTGATACCTCGGTCAGGCGGTCGCCGGTCGTCGTAATGACTACCAGCTCACAGTCACGCCCGCTCGCGTGGCGGACCGCGGCGGCGACCGTGTTGGCTTGCCAGCGCGCGAGGTCGCTGCCGCGGGTGCCGAGCCTGAACGGGGTCACGACGCTACCGGGGTCTTCGATGTCGAGGGTGATGGCGAGGGTGCGCGGGTGGCCGGTGCGGCGGCGGGCGCGTCGGTCGGCGCGTCAGCAGTCAGACCGAAGAGCTGGGTGATGATCTCCGCGTATTGGGCGGCCGTGGCCTCGTCGGCGGCCGTCTTCAGCCGCTCCGTCGGCGTGAGCAGCAGCTTCTGGACCAAGAGCTGGGTGACCTCGTCGACCCGTGCGCGCGCCTCCGCCGACAGCCCGCTCAGCTTCGATTCGAAGCGCTTCAGTTCGGCCTGCCGAATCGACTCGAACCGGCGTCGCAGGGCCACCACTGTCGGAATCGTGCCGCGTGACCGTAGCCACACCACGAACGCCTCGACCTCGTTGGAGACCATCGCTTCGGCCCGGGCGGTCTGCTCCTGCCGCCGCGCGAGGTTTTCGCTGACGATCGAGCGCAGGTCATCGAGGTTGTAAAGGAACACCTGCTCCAGGTCGCCGGCGTCCGGTTCCACGTCGCGTGGCAGACCGATGTCGATGATGAACAACGGTCGGTTGCGCCGGGCGCGCATGATACGGTCGATGGTGGTCGTACTGATGATCGGCGTCGAGGCGCCGGTGGCGGTCACGACGATGTCGGCCTCGAGCAGCTCGTCGTCGACCGCCGTCCAGTCGACCGCGGTCCCGTCAACCTTGCGCGCCAGCGCGTCGGCCCGGGCCCGGGTTCGACTGGTCACGCCGATCCGTCCCACCTGTTGTGACCGTAGATGCGTGGCGGTCAGCTCGGCCATCTCGCCGGCGCCGACCACGAGCACCCTCAGCGCCTTCAGGCTGCCGAAGATCTTTCGTGCGAGCGAAATCGCCGTGTAGCTGACCGACACCGCCCCTTCGCCCAGACCGGTGTCGGCTCGCACCCGCTTGCCGACGGCGAACGACCAGGGGAACAGCTTGTTCAACAGGGCGCCGGTCCGCCGCTCGCGCGACGCGACGGCATACGCGTCCTTGATCTGTCCGAAGATCTGCGGTTCGCCCACGACCAGCGAGTCGAGACCCGCCGCCACGCGAAACAGGTGCCGCGCGACGTCGGCGCCGGTGTGGACGTAGAGATGCGGCGCGAGGTCGTGCTCGGGCACATCGTGGAACCGGCTCATGAACCGTTCCAGGCCGTGTCGGGTGGTCTCGCTGTCCTCGCAGGCGACGTAAATCTCGGCGCGGTTGCAGGTCGTCAGCACCACGGCCTCGGTCGGAGACGGGCACGCGGCCAGCTCCCGCAACGCCTCGCTCACGCCACGCCTCGAGAAATCGACCCGCTCTCGCAGGTCGACCGGCGCCGTGTGGTGGCTCATGCCCAGTAACAGCAGGTCCATTGTGCGTGGTGTCAAGTGGAAGCCGGCGACGCCGTCCGACGTGCTTCTGACTCTTGACTTCTCGGGCCTCCTCAGAAGTTGTGGCTGTCCGTCAGGAAATACCCGACCGGGACGAGGTTCAGCAGGATGATCGAGAACCCGACCGCCGAGAGCCAGGCCGCCCGCTTGCCGCTCCAGCCGATGGCGCGGCGGGCGTAGATCTCGAACGAGTACACCAACCAGCTCAGCACGACCACCGAGATCTTCGGGTCGAAGAACGACATGGCGCGGACCCACGGGTCCGAGGTCTCCGGTTGCAGCTGAAACAGCCAGACTGCCCCGACAGCCAGTCCCGCGGTCAGAAACAGCCAGCCCACGCTCACCGCACGTCCGTTCATCGCGTCGAGCACCTGCAGCGACGGGAGCCGCGCGGCGAAGAACCCCAGTCGCTTGGACTTGAGCTCCCGGAACAGCAGCACGTAGGTGATCCCGATGACGCAGGCCAGCGCGAACGCCGCGTAGGCGAACAGGAGCGACGACACGTGCACAGCGAACCAGGGGCTGTCGAGCACCGGGGATGGCTCGATGACCCGATCGCTCAACGCCGACACGCCCTGGAGCACCACCAACAGTGGGACGATGAAGACACCCATGGCGCGCTCGTCGGTCGTGACCTCGGTGTAGAGATACGCGACGGCGAGCAGCCAGACGAACGCCGAGATCGCCGCGGCCGTCCCCACGAACGGCAGCTGACCCACCTCCACGGTGCGCATCCCGATGACGAAGGTGTGGATGAGCACGGCGCCGGCCAGCGACGCCGTGGCGAGGCGCCCGGTGCGTTGACTCCGTCGCGCGAAGGAGAATGCGTACGCGACACCGGCGATGGTGTAGAGCAGCAGCGGGAGCATGGTCATCGGTCTACCTAATGGGTCGAGCGGCGGTGGCGCCGTCGCCCCTCATCTGATGGACGGCGCGTAGTAGCCCTGCTTTGTCCGGGCGGCGACGTTGGGACGGTCGACACGCACGACGATGCGACGCCACCGACCGTCCTGCAGCGGGTTCTTCGAGATGTACCCCAGCGTGTACTGACTGGAGAGCTCATCCGAGATGCGCTCATAGATCTCCGAGAGATCGTCTGCCCGCTCGGGAAAGAAGGCCCGACCCCCGGTTTCCTGGGCGAGCTGGCGCAACACGAAGTCGGCCTCGCGGAACCCGCGTCGCGTGCGGATGTCCCGCGACCGTAGCCCGATCGAGTAAATGACCGTGTTGGACCGCTTCGCCAGCTCGAGTACCTCGTCGAAATCAACGAGACTCGACGTGTCCTCGCCGTCGGAGAGCATCACGATCGCCTGACGCCGGATCTCGTCGACCGTGGTCGCGCCGACCTTCCCGAGCTCCTTGAGCGAAATGTAGATGGCGTTGTAGAGCGACGTCGACCCGCCCGCCGAGGTCTGCCGGATCGCGGCCGTGAGATCGTCGAGGGAGTTGGTGAAGTCCTGCAAGATGTTGACCCGGCTGTCGAAGTCGATGACGCTGGCCTGATCCTCGTCTCGCAACCGCTCGGCGAATCCGATCGCAGCCTCCTGTGCCGTGGACATCTTGTCGGTCATGCTCGCGCTCGTGTCCATCAGCAACGCCAGCGCGATCGGCAGCTGCGTGCGTGTGAAGAACGTAATGTCCTGTAGCGCGCCGTCCTCGTAGAGCTGGAAGCTGGCCTGTTCGATGTCGGTCACATAGCGGTTGTCGCCGTCGGTCACCGTCACGTTGAGCGACACCAGGTCGACGCCGGTCCGGAACGCCGGCTGGTCCGGCTGCTGCGCGACGGGGGTCGCCACCGCGAGGGTGACCGCCAGGGCCGCCGCCGCTCCAGTGGTGTGTCCGGGCAGGTAACGCGTCATGCTAGCCTCCTACGGGTCCGGTCATGACCGGGCCCTCACCGTTTGACGGGGATCCCCTGCGCCGTCAGGTCGTCCTGTCGCATCCGCACCGCGATCTCCTCGGGCGGGATCAGGCTGGCGGGTCGCGAGTACACCACCTCGTATTGACTGGTGAGGATGCCGGCCAGCCGGTCGAGCGCATCCCTCGTCGTGGTGCTCATCAGCAGGTCGCGTCGTTGACCGCCGGTGGTCTTCGGGCCCCGTTCGAGCACCAGGTCCCGCTGATACAGGCCATCCAGGAGGTTGCCGCCCTCGAACCGCGACGCCCGCAGCGCCATGCTGAGCGCCTGGTCCTTCAGCACGATCGCGTGAGTCGCCACCTGATTGGCCTGCAGCGTCTCGAGCACCTGCCTGGCGTCGTGTGTGCTGTAGTCGAGGCCTTCGCTCGTCACGATGACGATGACCGGTCGCGGCGATGCGCGCCGCTCGAACCCGCGGGTGGTCTCGATGAGGGCGTCGAGCAGATACGCGGCGCTGTCCGAGAAGGCGAAGATGCGTCCTATGCCATCCCGCAGACGGTCGATCTGGTCGGTCGACTCGACCAGGACACGAGGGGGGCCGCCGAAGGTGACCAGGGCGATTCTGTTGCCCTCGAGCACCCCGGAGACGAACGCCTCGAGTCCGTTCCGGATGTCACGGATGGCGAAGGTCGCCGACCCGCTCGTGTCGACGAGCACTGCCAGCTGCATCGGCGCGGTCGCACGCCCCACGCGTAGCACTTCGCGCTCGGTCCCGTCCTCCTCGATCACGAAATCGGCGGTCGCCAGCCCCTCGACGGGCGCTCCATGTGAGTCGAGGACGCTGACGAACATCGCTCGCTCGCGGCTCTGTGCCTGTAGCACGTCCTGAGTCTGGTCCAGCGCCGCGAGGCTCACGAGACCGATGGCCGCCAGTAGGCGAAGCGCGCTGGGATCACGACGTCGCTGAGCCGCGAGCATGTGCGGGTGCACCTCTAGCGTTCTTGGGATTCGGGTTTCGGGGTGTGGGATTCGAGGTGGTGGGCGCCCCGGTCGTCTCGCGCGCCATCGATGCCAACCCGGATCCCGGAACCCGGCACGCTGTGAGTTCCATCAGCAGCCTGCTCAGGAAAGTATAGCGGTAATCCCGTTCCACGCGGTCCTCGTAGCCCGTGGTGACAGTCCAGCTGTCTTCGGGTGGCGCCCCCTCGACGCCCTTGCGACGCCCCGAGCCTGCCGAAGGCCGCTGCCTCCGCAGGGGACTGCGCTGGGTGTGTCGCGCCACGGGGTCACATCCTGCCGGTCTCCTCCCTCCTCACGTCGTGCACGGGTCGTGCGCGGCGTCGACCTCGAGGACCGGTGTGACGCCGGACTGTCACCACCGGCTGCAAGGGCGCCGGCATCGGGGTTCCGGACGGTCCACGGCGGCGTGCCGGCGCGCGTGGGTGAACCCACAGCAAACACTGAGGTTGTCGATTGTCCGGTGCGCCTCGGCATCGGCCTCGCGTTCCTTGACACCCCCAGAAGGCGCGTGCTATAAAACGCCCGGTTTCTAGGCCCGCAGGTCGAGTCATCGGCCACGACCAACCCTGCCGCATCTGAGCTTTCCGGGTGAATCGAGGCGCGTGTACGTTGAGGGGATCGCTGTCGGTTCGTCTCGCTGTAGAATAACCGTCCATGCCTGACGCATACATCCCGGTGATGCTGTTCGTGCTGGTCGCGATCGGCTTCGCCATCTTCACCCTGGTCATCTCCGGGCTGGTCCAGTCCTCGCGCTACAACAAGGTGAAGCTCGAGCCGTACGAGTGCGGGATCGAGCCGGACACGGACGCGCGTGGTCGCTACAGTGTCCGCTATTACCTGATCGCGATGCTCTTCGTCATTTTCGACGTCGAGACCGTGTTCATGTTTCCCTGGGCCGTCATCATGGACGAGCTGGCCCTGTTCGGGTTGATTGAGATGCTGGTCTTTCTCTTCATCCTGGTGCTTGGCTACGTATACGCATGGCGCAAGGGCGCGCTGGACTGGGTCTAGCAGTCGGTCAACGTGTCTGGGTGACCACACCGTTCCATGGCAGACGAAACGAAACCGGGCGACAACACGGCTGACCCGTCGTCCGCCGACCAGACGCCGGCTGCCGCTCCCGCCGCGCCGACGCCGGCTGCCTCGGCAGCGCCGGCGCCCAGACCCAAGCCCAGACCCAAGCCCAGGCCCAAGGCGCCGCCTGAGGCCCCCAAGGGGCCGACCGATCCGCCTCCACCCGACGACCTCGAGCGGCCGCCGTTCCTGGTCGCGCTGCAGACGGCGTTGCCCGAAGCGGTGGAGCAGCTCAGCTACTGGGTCGGCGACTGGACCGTGATCGTGTCGCCGACGTCGCTGCTCGACGTCGCCCGTTTCCTGAAGGAGTCGGACGAAGGGTCGTTCGACTACTGCGTGGACGTCACGGCCAGCGACTGGCCGCCGCGGGAGAAGCGCTTCGACGTCATCTACTGTCTGTACTCCATCCGCCGCCGCCACCGGGTCCGCATCAAGGTGCGGGCGGGCGAGGACGAACCGGTGCCGTCGGTGACCGGGTTGTGGCCGGCCGCCAACTGGCTCGAGCGCGAGCTGTGGGACATGTTCGGGGTGACGATCACCGGGCACCCCGATCTGCGCCGGATCCTGATGCCCGAGAACTGGCAGGGGCATCCGCAACGGAAGGACTACCCGCTCGAAGGGCCGGGCGAGTACCTGTTGGAGAGCCCGATGGAGTGGCTGCGGTTGCGGAACATGACGGACGAGACGGAGATCGAATAGCCGATCCACCGTGCATGGTCGACGCCGAGCTCGGCGGACACGGCGTGACGAGGGAGAATATCCGCAGGATGCGACCGGGACGCAACGGAGTCAGCCGGGATGCTGCGCGACGTTCGCCGCGGGCTGCGAGCCACACCTAGCGAGGTCAGCGAGTCATGGCCATCGAAGCAGCGCCGATGTTCGACACCGACGAGCTGGTCCTCAACATGGGCCCGCAACACCCGAGCACCCATGGGGTGCTCCGCGTGATCCTGCGGCTCAACGGCGAACGGGTCGTCGACGCCGATGTGGTCATTGGATACATCCATCGGGGTATCGAGAAGCTGACCGAGAACCGGGACTGGACCCAGATCATCCTGCTGACCGACCGGATGGACTACGTCTCCGCCGCCACCAGTAACCTGGGCTACTGCGAGACGGTCGAGAAGCTCATGGAGGTGGAGGTGCCCCGGCGGGCACGATACATCCGCACCATCCTCGCCGAGCTCCAGCGGGTCGCCAGTCATTGCCTCTGGTTGGGCACGCACGCCATGGACATGGGGGCGATGACGGTCTTCATGTACGCCTTTCGTGAGCGTGAGCTCATTCTCGATCTGTTCGAGGAGTACTGTGGCGCCCGGTTGACCTACAACTGCATGCGGATCGGCGGGCTCCCGCTCGACATCCCGACCGGATGGGGTCGCAAGGTGCGTGCGTTTTGCGATGTCATGGACTCCAGGATTCCGGAGTACGAGGAGCTACTCACCAACAACCGGATCTGGCTCGAGCGCACCCGCGGGATCGGGGTGATCTCCGGCGAGGCGGCGACCGCACTCGGTCTCTGTGGCCCGCCGCTACGCGGGTCTGGGGTCTACCGGGACGTGCGGAAAGACGAACCTTACGCCGCCTATGACGAGTTCGAGTTCGACGTGCCGCTCGGCACGAATGGGGACACCTATGACCGGTATCTCATCCGGCTGGAGGAGTTCCGGCAGTCGCTGCGCATCATCCGCCAAGCGGTCGACGGGATGCCCGACGGCCCCGTGATGGGCAAGGTGCCGCGGCTCATCAAGCCGAAGGCGGGTGAGACGTATCATGCGATCGAGTCACCGAAGGGCGAGCTCGGGTATTTCATCGTGAGCGACGGACGCTCGACCAACCCCTATCGGCTGCGTGTCCGACCGCCGTCGTTCTGCAATCTGCAGGGGCTCAAGCCGCTGATCATCGGGCATCTGGTCGCCGACGTAGTGGCGCTGATCGGCACCATCGACGTCGTGATTGGCGAGGTCGACAGGTGAAGACCCGGACGGAGACAACTGTGCCAGTCTGGCCGCCGATCCGTCCCGTCCAGCTGCGTTGCTCGTCGCTTACATGCTCCCGGCATGCGCGCTCCTCGCGCCTTGCTGGGCGGGCGCCTCGACGTTCAGACGTGGCACAGTTGTCTTCGTCCGGGTCCTCGCGATGATCGACCTCGTCATCATTCCGTTGTTCAAGATCGCGGTGGTGCTGAACGGCGTGCTCGTGTCGGTCACCTTCATGGTCCTGCTCGAGCGGAAGGTCATCGCGTGGGCGCAGTCACGGCTCGGGCCGATGCGGGTCGGGCCCTGGGGCGTGCTGCAGGCGGTCGTGGACCCGATCAAGCTGATCCTGAAGGAGGACATCACTCCGACGAAGGCCGACAAGTGGATGTTCACCCTGGCGCCGATTCTGTCGCTGGTGCCGGCGCTGGTCGTCTTTTCGGTGGTGCCGTTCGGCGGGGACGCGCTGTTCTACATCACCGACATCAACGTCGGGCTGCTGTTCATCATCTCGGTGACGTCGATCGGCGTCTACGGGATTATCCTGGCCGGCTGGGCCTCCAACAGCAAGTACCCGCTGCTCGCGAGTCTCCGAGCGGCCGCGCAGCTCATCAGCTACGAGATCGCCGTCACGATGACGCTGGTCAGCGTCATCCTGACCGCCGGCACGTTGAGCATGGTGGGGATCGTCGAGGCGCAGCAGGAGACCGGTTTCTGGTTCGGGTTCGTGCAGCCGGTGGCGTTCGTGCTGGTGTTCATCGGCGGGTTGGCCGAGACAAACCGTATCCCGTTCGATCTGCCTGAGGCGGAGCAGGAGCTGACGGGCGGGTTCCACACGGAGTACAGCGGGATGCGGTTCGCACTGTTCTTCCTGGCGGAATACGCGAACATGATCGTCATCGCGGCGGTGGTCACTACGCTGTTCTGGGGCGGCTGGCTGCGACCGTTCCCGAGCGTCGACGCGCTGTTCCCGAGCGTCGGCGCGCTGTCGTTCCTGAACCTGGCGTTTCTGGACCTGATCCCGAGCTGGGTCTGGTTTTTCGGCAAGATGTTCGTGTTTCTGTACCTCTTCATCTGGATCCGGGCCACGCTGCCGCGGTACCGCTACGACCAGTTGATGCGAATCGGCTGGAAGGTCCTGATCCCGATCGCCCTTGCCAACATCGTGGTGACCGCCGTCGTGAAGGTGTGGTTGTTGTAACCCATGGTCGAAACCATCGTCTTCTACACGCTCTCGGCACTGATCCTCGGTCTGGGGGTGGCGGTCATCACCACCCCGAACACCGTGCACAGCGTGCTGTTTCTCGTCATGAACTTCCTCTGTGTGGCGGTGATCTACGTCGTCCTGGAGGCGGAGTTCCTGGCAGTGATCCAGGTGCTGGTCTACGCTGGCGGCATCGTCGTGCTGTATCTCTTCGTGGTCATGCTGGTGAACCTGAAGCGCGATCCTGAGGCACACCAGGACCCGCGGCGGCTCAGTCTGGTCGGGTTGGCGCTGGCCGGGGCGGTGCTGCTCGAGCTGGCCGGCATCGTGGTCTACAGCTACAGCCGAGAACCGTCGGCGCCGGTGGCGGCCGCCGCGGCGTCACCGGTCCAGGGCAATGTCGAGCAGATCGGCTGGCTGCTCTACACCGACTATCTGATTCCATTCGAGGTGGCGTCGGTGCTGCTGCTGGTCGCCATGGTTGGCGCCATCGTGTTGGCCAAGCGTGAGTTGTAACCCGTTGGACGACTGGGAGACGACAGAGCCGTGATGGAGATCACACCGGCGCACTACGCACTTCTCTCCGCCGCGCTGTTCATCATCGGGGTGGTCGGCGTGTTGGTGCGTCGCAACATCATCATCATCTTCATGTCGATCGAACTGATACTCAACGCGGTCAATATCAACCTCGTTGCGAACGCCCGGCATCTCGAGAACCTGGTGGGTCAAGTGTTCGTCGTGTTCGTGATCGCGGTGGCCGCGGCCGAGGCCGCGGTCGGGCTCGGGATCCTTCTGGCGTTCTTCCGGAATAAGGAGACCGTGAACATCGACGAGATGAACGTGATGCGCTGGTAGGACGACCGGGCGCGGTGCGGGGCGTTGGGGTCCCCGCAAGCGACCGCGTGGGGGTTGGGGCGACGCCCGGACTGAGGGTGGGCGCCTGGCTAGGTACGGGCCGGGCGCCACGCCGCGCGAGAATGCGCGGCGCGCGGGCGCGGTGCGGGGCGTTGGGGTCCCCGCAAGCGACCGCGTGGGGTGTGGGGCGACGCCCCAACTAAGTAACGATGGATCTCATCTGGCTCATCCCTCTGCTGCCCGGCATCGGTGCCGCCCTCAACGGTCTGCTGGGTGTGCGCTACTTCAGCAAGCGGGTGGCGGCCGGCGTCGCCTGCGCGACGATGGGCGGGGCACTGCTGCTGTCAATCGGCGCGTTCTATCAGCTGCTCGGCGCCGAGCATCGCGATCATGTCGTCACTGTGGCGCAGTGGATCCCGCCGATCCCGCTGGCGACGGCGTCCGGGGAGATCGGCGCGTTCGAGGTGCCGTGGGCGTTCCGGCTCGACCCGCTGTCCGGGATGATGATCCTGATCGTGACCGGCATCGGGTTCCTGATTCACCTGTACTCCGTTGCCTACATGGACCAGGAGTCGCGGGGCGCCTACGCGCGGTTCTTCTGCTATCTGAACCTGTTCTGTTTCTTCATGCTGATGCTGGTGCTCGGCAGCACTTTCCTCGTCATGTTCGTGGGGTGGGAGGGGGTCGGGCTCTGCTCGTATCTGCTGATAGGGTTCTGGTATCACAAGCAGAGCGCGTCGGACGCCGGCAAGAAGGCGTTCATCGTCAACCGGGTCGGCGACTGGGGCTTCATGCTCGGCATCTTCCTGATCTTCTTCACGTTCGGCACCCTCGATTTCCGCGCCGTCGCCGAGGCGGCGGCCGAGATGCCGGTCGAAGTAGGGGGGTTCGGCGTGCTGTCGGCCATCTGTCTCCTACTGTTCGTCGGCGCCGTGGGCAAGAGTGCACAGATTCCGCTCCACATCTGGCTCCCGGACGCAATGGAGGGCCCCACGCCGGTGTCGGCGCTGATTCACGCTGCGACGATGGTGACGGCCGGCGTGTACATGGTCGGGAGGAACGCCGTGCTGTTCTCGCACGCCCCGATGGTGATGCAGGTGGTGGCGTGGGTCGGGGTGCTGACCGCGCTGCTGGCTGCCACGATCGGGCTGGTGCAGACCGACATCAAGAAGGTGCTGGCCTACTCGACGGTATCGCAGCTTGGCTACATGTTCCTGGCGACCGGCGTCGGCGCGTTCGGCGCCGCCGCGTTTCACCTGATGACCCACGCCTTCTTCAAGGCGCTGTTGTTCCTCGGCAGCGGGTCGGTCATCCACGCCATGAACGACGAGCAGGACCTGCGGCGGATGGGCAACATGAGGCTCTACATGCCGGTCACCTTCATCACCATGTTCGTCGGGTCGCTCGCGATCGCCGGGGTCCCGCCGTTCTCCGGCTTTTTCAGCAAGGACGAGATCCTCTACCGGACGTACCTCAACAACAAGCTGTTGTGGGGGCTGGCGGTGGTGACCGCCGGGATGACCGCGTTCTACATGTTCCGGCTCATCTTCATGACGTTCTTCGGCGAGTATCGCGGGCCGTCATGGGGCCATCAGGAGGGCGAGGACCACGCCGAGGCGCACGCCGCTGCCGATGATGGTCATGACGCGGATGCCCAGGGGCATGCCTGGCACGGGCCGCACGAGTCACCGGGTCTGATGACGGGGCCGTTGTGGATGCTGGCGGTCGGTGCGAGTGTCGCCGGCTTGGTCGGGATCCCTGCGGCGTTCGGCTTCCGGAACCTGATTGAGCCGTTCCTCGAGCCCAGCTTCACGGCCGGAGCGGCCCACGAGGCGGCCGAGCACGCCGAGTCGCACCTGCTCGAGTGGGGGCTGATGGGCTTCTCCGTGCTGATCGCCATCGCCGGGATCGCCCTGGCGTATCACTTTTACGTGCGGCGGCCGGAGCGGTCCGAGCAGCTGGCGAAACACTGGGCCGGCGCCCATCGTTGGCTGACCAACAAGTACTATGTCGACGAGCTGTACGGCGCGACCGCCATCAAGGGCACCATAGGCAGCGCACGCGGGCTGTGGACCGTGGACCGACACGTCGTCGACGGCGCCGTGAACGGGGTCGGCTGGCTGACCCGCGCGTGTGCCTGGGTCTCGCACGTCTTTGACAAGTACCTCGTCGACGGGATGTTCAACCTGCTGGCCTGGGTCTGCACGGAAGGGAGCTACGTCTTCCGCCGGGTCCAGACCGGGTTGATCCAGAACTACGCCGTGGCGACGCTCTTCGGAGTGTTCGCCTTCGTGACCATGTATCTGATTGCCCGGTATGTCGGGTAGACGCCGCGCGCGACAATGCGCGCCGCGCGGGGTCGGAGTGTGGCCTTGGGGGTCCCCGCGTAGAGCCCGCGTGGGGTTCGGGGCGTAGCCCCGTCTGGTTCATCGAGACGCTGCTCATGAGCAACACCGCCAACTTTCCGCTGTTGTCACTGATTATGTTCACGCCGCTGGTGGGCGCAGGGGTGCTGCTGTTCGTGAGCAAGCCGAACGCCATCCGCTGGATCGCGAACGGGTTCGCCATGCTCGGCTTTCTGGTCTCGCTGCCGCTCTGGTTCTGGCTCGACACAACCAGCCCGGACTGGCAGTTCGTCGAGCGGCACGAGTGGATTCCGTCGATTGGCGCCGAGTATTTCATCGGGGTCGACGGGTTCAGCGTGTTGTTGATCCTGCTCGCCACCCTGATGGGCGCGATTGCGGTGCTGTCGTCCTGGACCGCGATCACGGAGCGGCTCAAGGAGTACTACATTTTCCTGCTTGTACTGCAGGCCGGCATGATCGGCGCCTTCGTGTCGCTCGACTTCCTGCTGTTCTTCGTCTTCTGGGAGGTCATGCTGGTGCCGATGTATTTCCTCATCGGGATCTGGGGCAGCGCCAACCGGCTGTACTCGGCGATCAAGTTCTTCCTGTTCACGCTGGTCGGCAGCGTCATCATGCTGCTCGGCATCCTCGCGGTCTACTTCTATAACCACGAGGTGACCGGCGTGTATACGTTCGACATCACACGGTTCCACGAGCTGAACATGCCGATCGAGCTGCAGACGTGGGTGTTCCTGGCGTTTTTCCTCGGGTTCGCCGTCAAGGTACCGATGTTCCCGTTTCACACCTGGCTGCCGGACGCGCACACCGACGCGCCGACCGCCGGGTCGGTCATTCTGGCGGCCGTGCTCCTGAAGATGGGCACCTACGGGTTCATCCGGTTCTCGTTGCCGATCTTGCCGGAGGCGACGCGGAACGCCGTCCCGTGGGTCGTGGCATTGTGCATCATCGGTATCATCTACGGTGCGTTGGTGGCGATGGCCCAGACCGATTGGAAACGGCTGGTGGCATATTCGAGCGTCAGCCACATGGGCCTGGTGATGCTGGGGCTGTTCGCGCTGACGCCGGTCGGCATCACCGGCAGCATCCTGCAGCAGATCAACCACGGGATCGCCACCGGCGGGCTCTTCCTGCTGGTCGGTGTGGTCTACGAGCGCCGGCACACCCGTGAGATCTCCGAGTATGGCGGACTGGCGAAGGTTATGCCGGCCTATGCCGCGGTGTTCCTCGTGCTGACGATGTCGTCGATCGGGCTGCCAACACTGAACGGATTCATCGGTGAGGTGTTGATCCTGCAGGGGATCTTTGTGGTCAACAAGGTCTGGGCCGGTTTCGCGGCGACCGGGATCGTGCTGAGCGCGGCCTACATGTTGTGGTTGTATCAGCGCACGATGTGGGGGACGGTGGATAACCCGAAGAACGAGCATCTGCCAGACCTGAACCTGCGGGAGTGGGCGACGTTCGCACCGTTGCTGATTCTTGCGGTCTGGATCGGGTTGTATCCGAAGCCGTTCCTGGACCGGCTCGAGACCTCCGTGGACCGCGTCATGGCGAGGGTGAGCAGCGTCTATCCGCCGCGCAACGTCCTGCACGACGACGGCCAGGACGCGGCCGAGCTGCCGGCGCTGGACGGCGAGGTTTCAGACGTCATCGAGATTCCCGTGCGCGGGGGCGCCAGATAATGCCCGCCGGGTTTTCCGCTGCCGACTTCCTCTACATCCTGCCCGAGCTGGTGCTGATCGGCGGCGCGATGCTGCTGCTGTCGCTGTCGGTGCTGGTGCCGCGGCGCGACGGGCTGCTGTTGTGGACGGCGCTCGCCACCGTGGCGGTCACGCTGGTGCTCGTGGTCAGGTTCTTCGGTCTCGATGTGACCGCGGCTCGCGGGCTGCTCGCGATCGACAGCTTCGCGGCGTTCTTCAAGGTGATCGTGCTGCTGTCGGCCGCGTTGACGCTGTTGATGTCGGCGCCGTATCTGCGGGTCGAGGGGATCAGGGTAGGCGAGTACTACTTCCTGATTCTGTGCGCCACGGTCGGCATGATGTTCATGGCGAGCGGGGTCGAGCTGATCACGCTATTCATCGGGCTCGAGACGATGGCGGTGTCGTTCTACGTGCTGGTGGGCTTTCTCAAACCGAACCCGCGTTCGAACGAGGCGGCCGTCAAGTATTTCCTGCTCGGGGGGTTCTCGCTGGGCATCCTGCTCTATGGCATGTCGCTGATCTACGGGGTGACCGGCACGACCAGCCTGGCGGGCATCGCGGCGGCGTTGCGCGGGCAGGACACGAGCCTGGTGCTCGTGCTGGCGGTGATCCTCGTCGGTGCCGGCATGGGGTTCAAGATCGCCGCGGTGCCGTTCCATATGTGGGCGCCGGACGTGTATGAGGGTGCGCCGACGCCGGTGACGGCGTTCCTGTCGGTCGGGTCCAAGGCGGCGTCGTTCGCGATGCTGCTACGGATCTTCGTCGTGGGACTGCCGGCACTCGCGCAGGAATGGTCGCTGCTGTTCTACGTGCTCGCCGTGATCAGCATGACGGTCGGGAACATTGCCGCGCTGACCCAGAGCAACCTGAAGCGGATGCTCGCCTACTCGTCGATCGCCCACGTCGGGTATCTGCTGATCGGGGTGGTGGTCCGCACCGAGCGTGGCGTGGCCGCGATGCTCGTGTATCTAGGGGTCTACCTGTTCATGCAGCTCGGCGCGTTCGCCATCGTGACGGCGCAGCGTCGCAGCGACATCATCGGCGACGAGCTGAAGGACCTCAACGGGTTGTCGAAGCGCAACCCGTTGGCCGCGTTTGCGATGCTGTTTTTCATGTTGTCACTGGGTGGCATCCCGCCGACCGCCGGGTTCATGGGCAAAATGTGGCTGTTTGGCGCCGCTATCGATGCCGGCTTCATCTGGCTCGCGGTGATCGCCGTCGCCAACAGCGCATTGTCGATCTACTACTACATCCGGGTCGTCGTCTTCATGTGGATCAACCAGGAGGAGCCGGTGGGGTCACCGATCGTCATCGGTCCCGCCATGAAAGTCGCGCTTGGTGTCGCGCTGCTCGGCACGGTCGTGCTCGGGATCTACCCGCAGTTTCTCTTCGAGCAGGCCGAGGTGGCCGCTCGCACCCTCCAGGGGATTACCGCCGCCACGGTGGTGGGGGGGCAATAGGCTCTCAGAAGTCAGAAGTTAGAAGTCAGGAGGCAGGGGAAGCTCAAGGGCGTCGCCGACTATCTGTTCAGGGTTGTGCTTCGCGCTACCGGACGTTTCCCCCGACCGGGTCAGTTCGGCGTGGACGCGGGAGAGACCAGGTTGAGCCGGGACCAGCACGGTCGCCGGCCCGGGCGAGAGTAGCGTTGTTGAAAAACGGTTGAAGAAAGCTGGCGTAGCCGCCGATTTTCTTCTGCCTTCTGACTTCTTGAAGTGACCCGCCTCAGTTCCGCGACGCGTCGATCTGGCTGAGCGAGTCCTGGATCAGCGCGTCGTTGTCTTCCTGCGTCAGGTTCTTCTTGATCAGCTTCGACGCGACCGTAAGCGACAGGTCGACCACCTCGTGGCGGATCTGCTGGATCGCCCGGGCCGTCTCGAGCTGAATCTGACGTTGGGCGCCGCGGACCAGGGCGCCCGCCTCTTCTTTGGCCTTCCGCTTCAAGTCTTCCCGGACCGTTTCCGCCGCGGCCCGGCTCTTCGCGACGATCGACTGCGCCTCTCCGCTGGCCTCGGCGATGATCTGCGCCGATTTCTGCTGCATCCGCTGCAGTTCCTGCGTGGCCTGCTCGGCGTCGTCCAGCGATTTCCGAATTGTCTCCTGCCGTTCGTCGAGCGCCTTCAGCAACGGGCTCCAGGCGAACCTCTTCAGCAGATAGAGCAGCACGAGGAAGGTGATGATGGTCCAGATGAAGAGCCCGGGGTCTGGCTGGACCAGTGGATTATCCATGAGACGCTCCCGTGGGCGAGGTCACGCGGCGTGAGAATCGGTCGGCTGTGACCGTCACCGCATCAGGACCACGATGAAGATGAACACCTCGGCCAGAATCGCCACGCCTTCGAGGAGGAAGAGCGGGAGGTTCACGGCGCCGGTGATCTCGGCGGCGGCCGACGGCTGACGGGCGATGCTCTCGGCGGCGGCGGCGGTGAACTTGCCGATACCGAGACCCGCCCCGACCACAATCAAGCCGAGACCGAGCGCGACGCCGATGATGTATATGGATTCCATTCAGCTAGCCTCCGTGTGAGTAAATCGTGACAAGACCCTAGTGGTGAACGTTGATGGCCATGCCGATGAACACCGATGTCAGCAAGGTGAACACATAGGCCTGGACCATGACGACGATGATCTCGAGGGCGGAGATGCCGACCGCGAGCGGTACGGCCACCGTGAACCCGATCCCCGCCCCGAGCAACGCACTGTCGAAGACCTGGTTGAAGATGAAGACCATCGACAGGATCGAGAGAATCGCGATGTGCCCGCCGGTCATGTTGGCAGCGAGCCGCATCGTGAGCGCGAACGGTTTGACGAACATGCCCATGATCTCGATCGGGATCAGCAGGATGTAGACCGGCCAGGCGAGCCCGGACGGCACCAAGTTCTTCCAGTGTCCCGCGAAGCCGTGTGCCATGGTGCCGGCCAGGATGATGGCCACGAACGTGATGGTCGCCAGCGCGGCGGTCACGTTGTAGTTCGCCGTGGTGGTCGTGCCGCCGTGCAGCACGGCGTTGACCAGTGACTCGGGCTCGGTGTGCAGCAGGAACCGGTCCAGCAGACCGAGCACCTCGAATATCGGGATCAGCCCGATCGCATTCGAGGCGAGGATGAACACGAACAGCGTCAGGATCAGGGGCGTCCAGACGTTGACGAACTTCGCACCGACGTTGGGGAGCACGATCGAGTCACGGATGGCCTGTACGAGCCACTCCAGCGCGGTCATGAAGCCGGTCGGAATTCTCCGCTCCTGGTGCAGATACCGCCGCGTGGCGAGGGTGATGACGAGGAACAGGCCACCGGCCACCAGCCACAACATCATGACGTGCTTGGTCATCGAGAAGTCGATGCCCGCGATGTGCGGCAGATGCAGGATCGGGTGCTCGAGCGAGCTGTTCGAGACGTGCTCGATGATCACCTCGGCGGCGTTGAACGCCTCACCGGCGCCATGGTCTGTCTCGGCGGCGTGTACCGCGGGGGCCTGCGCTTCTTCGGCGAGCTGCATCAGATGATGGGAGCGACGACGGTGTGGGTCGGTCGGTTCAGTTGATGGGAGCGAGCGTGGCGGTCCTCGCGAACAGGGTCTTGAAATACAGCGCCACGGTGATCTGGAGCGCCACGAAATACAGGGTGAAGCTGACGGCGAACGGGATCGGGTCGATGGCCAGTACCCCGAGCACGATCGAGACATACACCGGGTAGAACATCATCTTGACGATGAACGCCATCGTCATGCGCGCGGTCAGGGTCAGGATTTGGGTACGCACGGTCTGCTCGACAAGCCGGATCGTCGCCAGCCCGACCACGAGCGGAGCGGTCATGCCGAGGAACGTGGCTCCGGCGACGTCCGGTGCCAGGACGAGGGTGCACAGACCACAGGAGATCACACACACCGCCACCAGCATCCCTGACAGCTTCATCTCTTCCAGACCGTTTTCGCCAGCTCGTAGAAGCCGATGACGAGACCCACCAGTAAACCCGTGAGCAGGAACCAAGGCGAGGTCGTGGCCCACCGGTCGACCAGATGACCCACCCCACCTAGCCCGAGAATGGCACCGATCAGTGTGTAGCCAGCTGAGGCGGCCGGACCTGCCCGGCGGACATTTTCCTGCCAGGCCTGGAGCGATCTTGCGAGAAAATGGTCGCTCGGGTCAGGCATGCGACGAGCCAGCAGCGGGGACACCCGCACGAGTGCCGTTTCCCGCTCTCGGGAAACACCGCATCATAACAGGCCGGGCCAGAGGATGGGAAACGAGCGACCTCGTTCATCCACACGCGAGAGGAGTTGCATGGGTCACAGGTCATCACACAGGTGGACGCGTTCGTAGACAGGCGGTTCGGCGGCGACCCCGCCGCGGTCTGTGTGTTGGTGGCGCCGGCGTCCGCCGAGTCGACGGGTGAACCTCACAGCGTCTGAACCCTGAAGGCCAGGAGCAGGCTGCCGCTGTTCACCACGGGCTGCAATAGAGGTGGAGACGAGCGTCGTCACGACACCGTGAAGATGTAGCACCCGGGCGTGACCAGCAGCCGGTCGCGGCTGTCGAAGAACAAGCTGTCGGGTGATACCGTGCCGGCGGCCTGGAACTGCACCGTCCGGACCTTCTCACCGTGCCGGTCGTACACGTAGGTGTAAGGCACGCTCAGCGATACCCAGAGGTCGCCATTCGGAGCGACCGCGGCGGCACGAACTGTCGGCAGGATCAGCGGCAGCTCGCGTCCCGTCTCGTCCTGGCGTCGCGGCCAGATGGTGGGTAGGGTCTGGATCATGGCGTCGAGCTCGGGACCCTCGATGTGACGCTCGAAGAGCAGTCGGCCGTCAGCGTCGTATTTCCGGAACATCGGGAGCCCCGCCTGGAACACGAAGTAGTAGCCGCCGGCGGGGTCGACCAGCGGCAGTCCACTGTTCAGGGCGAGGTGCACGTCGCGGTCGGCCTCATGCCCGGTGGACCGGAATGCGCCGAACGTGTGATACGGCTGTCCGCCGAGGGTGAACTCGGTCATCAGCCCGCCGAGCTCCGGTTGGTTCATCAGGATCGACCGGCCGGTCCACTGCAGCGAGCTGACACCGCTCAGCGTGAGCGCACCGAGGGTAATCCGCGGCGTGGCGCGACCAGGGAGCCAGAACCCGGACACCCGGGTCCCGTCGAGGTCGAACAGCTGCACCCGCTCGCGCCGCCCGGGCCCATCGGCGACGATGAAACGACTCCCCGCCAGAACGAGGGCGCTGGGTCCGATGATGCGGCCAGATTCAGGACCGATCTGGACGATCTTGATGGCGTCGGTTCCGGACGACCGCACGCGGTAGACCACATGGCCCCGGCGGTCGAGCACGAGGTAACTGCCGTCCGGGGCCCGCTGGAATGCGGCCGGTTCCCGGAGCAGCCCGACCACGTCGGCGGCCAGACCGCCGGTCGAGCGGAGGATCTCAACGTCGGAGGCTTCCCCGGAGGCGACCGCGAGCACCAGCACGACCGCAGAGCACGCCCGCCTCATGTCGACCCCAGCATAACCGGACGTCCGGACGACGGGCTGCTGGCGACACGGCGCCTCACACCGACGAGCGCAGCCTCGTTCGCAGAAGTTTTCTGACAGCCACGTGACGGGGGGGGCTGCTAGTATTCACTGATGGTGGTGATGACCTGCAGGATGTCCTCCGTCTGCGGCAGGATCGCCTCTTCGAGAATCGGGTGATACGCCACGGGGCAATCGAGCGCACCCACCCGCTTGATGGGCGCGTCCAGATACTCGAAGAGCTCATCGGCGATGCGCGCGGCCAACTCGGCGCCGAACCCGCACGTCAAGTGGTCCTCGTGCGCCACCACGACGCGGCTGGTTCGGCAGACCGCCTCGGCGATGGCAGACCAGTCGTAGGGTGCCAGAGTGCGGAGGTCGATCACCATCACGCTGATGTCCCGCTGGGCGGCGCGCTCGGCCGCGATGAGCGTCCGCTGCACGAGGGCACCCCAGGTGATCACCACAACATCGGTGCCGTCCCGCTGAACACACGCGCGTCCGAATGGGATCTGGTGGTCCGGTCCTGGGTAGATCGATTTGTTGTAGGTCTGACGATACAGATGCTTGTGCTCGAGAAACAGGACCGGGTCGTCGCACCGGATCGCCGTTCGGAGCAGACCGGCGGCGTCGGCGGCGTCGCTCGGATAGGCGATCCGCAACCCCGGGCAGTGCGCGAAGATGCTCTCACCCGACTGGCTGTGGTACAGCGAGCCGCCACGCAGATACCCGCCGATCGGCGCCCGGATCACGAGCGGGCAGGAATAGGCGTTGTTCGACCGATACCGCAGCATTGTCAACTCGTCGCGGATCTGCATCATGGCGGGCCAGATGTAGTCGAAGAACTGGATCTCGACGACCGGCTTGAGCCCGCGCAGGGCCATCCCGATGGCGCGACCGACGATGTTCGCCTCGGCGAGCGGTGAGTTGAACACCCGTTCGCGTCCGTAGGCGCGTTGCAGGCCCAGCGTGGCCTTGAAGACGCCGCCCTTGCCTTGCACTGTCGACAAGGCTTCGGCCCGGCTGCAGTCCGCGACGTCTTCGCCAAACACCACGATCCGCGGGTTCCGCGCCATCTCGTCCTTGAGCGTGCGGTTGATGGCGGCGACCATCGTGATCGGGTCGCCCTCCGGCGTACCGGAGACGTCGAACGCGTCCGAGGCCGGGTCCACATCGGGCGAATACACGTAGTCGAGCACGGTGGATCGTTCCGGGGCTGCCGCCGCCACCGCCCGGTCGGCCGCGTCCTGGACCTCGTCATCCACCTCGCTTGCGATCTGCGCCAAGGTGCTGTCGTTGCCCAGCTGTTCGCGGGTCAGGAACGCCGAAAAGCGGTCGAGCGGGTCACGCGTGCGTTCCTCGTCGCGCTCCGCCTCGCTCTTGTATTGGCGCTCGTCATCTGACATCGAGTGCGAGTACAGCCGTACGACGCTGGCCTTCACCAGCACCGGACCATGTCCACCGCGGGCATACGCGAGGCCGCGACGCATCGCAGCATAGCTGGCCAGCGCATCGGTCCCGTCCACGCGGATCACCTCGAGCCCGGGGAACGCCGACACCAGCTGTGCAATGTCGCCACCCGGGGTCTGGATCTCCACCGGGACGGAGATGGCGTAGCCGTTGTCTTCGACGAGGAACACGACCGGCAGTCGTCTCGTGCAGGCGGTGTTGAGCGACTCCCAGAACTCGCCCTCGCTGGTCGATCCGTCGCCGAGGGACACATACACGACGTCGCCCTCCGAGCAGGCGGCCGCCTCGGCGGCGACGTCCGGGAACCGTAGGTAGAACTGGCTCGCCTCAGCGCACCCGACCGCGTGGAGACACTGGGTGGCGCACGCGCTCGACGCGGAGACGAGATGTAGGTCCGGCTTGCTCCAGTGCGCCGGCATCTGTCGCCCGCCGGAGGTCGGGTCTGCCTTCGCGCCCACCGCCGCGAGGAGCATCTCGTATGGCGTCAGCCCCAGGGTGAGACACAACGCGCGGTCGCGGTAGTAGGGAAAGAACCAGTCGCGGCCCGGCCTGAGCTGCATCCCGGCTGCCACGAGGATCGCCTCGTGCCCTGCCCCGCTGATCTGGAAGAAGCTCTTGCTCTGGTTCTTGAGCTGGAGCTCCTTGTCGTCCAGACGCCGCGACAGTAACATCGTGCGATACAGCCGGAGGAGCTCGTCGCGCGACAGCCCCTCATAGGGCTGCGTTTGCGGCGCGGTGTTCGCACCGTCTGAGACCGTCGGACCTTTCATGATGATGGAGTCCTGCGCGCCGGCAGTGCTCCGGGCGGTTGGCGTGTGGCCCGCATTGCGCGTAAATTATATAGCACGGCTGTTGTCTGCCACGACCGCCGACGCAACACCCGGTCACTCGTTGTATCTACATGAGAACTGGAATCATGAGCATGTCGTCGGCGCCGGGTGGTTCGGTAATCGGATGGGACGAGCTCGACCTGGAAAAGGTCACCGAGTTGATCTCGCGCAAGGTGGTCGCCGGCGACCGGCAGATGCTCGTCCAGGTCTATTTGAAGCGCGGCGCCCTCGTGCCGCTGCACAGCCACGAGAGCGAGCAGCTGACCTACGTGCTCGACGGCATGCTGAAGGTTCGGATCGATGGAGAGGAGGTTCTTGTGCGCGATGGCGAGGTCGTGCGGATTCCTTCCGGCGTGCCGCACCAGACCGAGGCACTCGCGGATACGTTCGAGCTCGACCTGTTTAGCCCGGTTCGTTCGGAATGGCTCGGAGCAGCCGCTGAGACGTCAGAAGTCGGACGTCAGAAGTCAGAAGAACAATGAAGGCTTCACCAGCTTCTATCACCGCCCTGCTGCTCACGTAGGCCGCAGCCCGGAGCGGTTCTGGGCGTTGCCGCCTGTGACACCCGCGGCGGCCTCGAGTTGTCTTCTGCCTCCTGACTTCTGAGAGCACTCGCTAATGCACTCGCCCGTTCCAGTCGTCGCCGCCACCGGGGTAGACCTTGAACTTCCGACGCAGCCGGCCCATCTTCCAGCGTAAATACCGGTATTTGATCTCGGCCATCACGCCGAACCGGCCGAAGCGACCCAGACCGGCCCCGCCGCTGCTGCGTTTCAGATAGACATAGCCGACGACGAGCCCACCGAGGTGGGCAACGTGCGCAACGCCGCCGCTGCGCGGCACCGACAGGAACGTGATGGCGCCGATGATCATCACGAAGTACTTCGCCGGTACCGGGAAGAGGAAAAACATCAGAATCGGTGTGTTCGGGTAGTAGATCGCGAACGCCATGAGCAGACCGTAAATGGCGCCTGACGCCCCGATGGTCACCGCGAAGTATGTCGGTTCGCTGAAGGCGAACGGCAGCAGCCCCGCGCCGATCGTCGCCACCCCGGCGCCGATCCCCGTGATGAAGTAGTAGCGCAGAAAGTAGGGCAACCCCCATAGACGCTCGAGCTGCACCCCGAACATCCACAGGACGAGCATGTTGAGCAAGATGTGACTGAAGCCGCCGTGGAGGAAGAGATAGGTGACTGGCTGCCAGATCCGCAGCCCCGAGACTACCGCCTGCGGACGGAGCCCGAACAGGTCGATGAGCAGACGGCCCAGCGGCGGGATCAGGGTGCCCGCCACGAAGACGCCGATGTTGGCCCAGATCAGCAACTTCACGGCTGGGGTCATCATGCCCGGGCCGAACGAGAACTGGGCGGGGCCGTGGGGGTAGGCGCGACGCATCTGAACGTTGGGGCCCGGTCAAGAACAACTTCACATTTCCGGCCGCCGATCCATCCCATCTGGCGGCGTTACTCGTCGGTCGAATACTGCCGGTATGCTCCCTCCTCGCGTCTTGCCAGCCGGGCGCCTCGACGCCCACAAGATTGCGAACGTATTCTTGACCGGACCCTTATCGTACCACGGTCCCAGGACCGCCTGGACGAGACGGATCAGCGTGAGCGGGTGCGGGTCAACCGGGCCAGGATCTGATCCTTTGCCTGGTTGTATTCGGCGAGACCGAGTACCCGCGCCGCAGCGCCAAGGACCGCCAGACCCACACCGATATCGCTCGCGACGATCAGCAGCTGTGTCCACACCCCGGTCCCTGGCCAGAGCGCCGTCATCCAGAGGTTGGCCTGCCAAACGGCAACGCCCATCACCGCCGCGGCGACGGTGATCCGGGCGAAGCTGTCGGCGATGCTGGCACCTTCCAAACCGTCGAGCCGCCGCCGAAGGAGCGCCAGCAGCAGCGCGGCGTTGCTCAGTGCCGCGATGGCGTTGCCGAGCGCGAGCCCCTGGTAGCCCATCACCCGGACCAGCACCAGGTTCAGCACGATGTTGAGACCGACAGTCCCGGCACTGACGAGGGCAGGGGTCAGGCTGGTCCCGAGTGCGTAGAAGCTGGGAACCGCGAGACGCACCACAGAGTACCCGACCATGCCTGGCGCGTAGCAGGCCAGGGCCAGCGCCGTCGCTTGGGTGTCTGCCGGGGTGAAGGCCCGTCGCTCGAAGAGCAGACGGACGATCGGTACGGCCAGGACGACCAGCCCGACCGTCGCTGGCACCATCAGCATCAGCATGAGCCGGAGGCTGTGCGAGATGGTCCGCCGCATCTGGTGGAGCTCGCCGAGTGCGGCATGTCTGGACAGCACCGGTATTGCGGCGGTCGCGATCGAGACACCGAGCACCCCGATCGGGAGATACATCACCTGGAACGCATAGGTGAGCCACGAGACCGCCCCAGTGCCCTGGCTGGTAGCGAGGATCGTGGTGACCACCAGGTTGACCTGCAACGCCGCGCCGGCGATCGTGGCTGGGCCCATCAGCCTCAACACCTCGCGGAGGCCGCGATCCGTCGGGTCCAGCGTGAACCGATACCGAAACCCCTCCCGGTGCAGCATCCAGTACTGGATGGCTATCTGGCCGATGCCGCCCAGCACGACGCCGCACGCGATCGCCATGATCCGCTCGAACCCTGCTTGCGGCATCAGCGGCACCAGAAGCAGGCCGCTCAGGATGACACTGATGTTGAACATCGCCGGGGACAGCGCCGGTATGAAGAACCGTCGCAACGAGTTGAGCATCCCCATGCAGGCGGCGGCGACCGCGACCAGGGTCAGAAAGGGGAGCATCACGCGGGTCAAGCGGACCGTCAGTTCGAGCTTCCCTGGCACCTCGGCGAAGTCCCGTGCGAACAGCCGGGTCAGCGGCTCGGCAAAAATGATCGCGGCAAGCACCAGGACTCCGGTGATGACGATCAGTGCGTTGATCAGCTGAGTACCCAGCCGCCACGCGGCGGCGCGGCCTTCGGTGGTCAATCGCCGCGTGAAGGTCGGGACGAACGCCGCGCTCATAGCCCCTTCGGCGAAGAGGTCGCGCATCAAGTTTGGGATGCGAAAAGCGACGAAGAAGGCGTCCATCGCGCTGCTCGCGCCGAAGAGGGACGCGAACACGAGATTCCGCCCTAACCCGAGGACGCGGCTGGTCATGGTCGCCACGCCGATCACGGCGGCCGAGCCTGCCACAGCGGTGCCGGATGGGTGAAGGCCGGTCGCGGGTGCGGTGGACGCCGCCGCGGGCGCGGCCGGCTCGGAGGGCTTCATCGTCGCGAGCGTCCTGTCTCAGAGGTTTGGTGCACAAGTTCCCGCGTCGTACTCGTGCCGCGCCTGGCCAGTTGGGCGCCGTCCCCCAACGACCGCCCCTGATTCACCCACAACAGACCACTCGAATCAGCGTACCATACGTGGGCGGCGCGACCCCGTGACGCCGGTTTCACATCCGCGTGACTCAGGGGTTATAGACACGAGCCGTGCTGGACGACCCGTCAGAACGTGTGCGAATCGTCACATCGTCGGCCCACCACGGCCGGCTAGCGAAGCTGCACCCCACACGGCCTAGCGCAATGGCGACGACACGGGTCAGGCATCCTCCCCGCGACTTTGGCGAGCTGGTGGATATCCACCAGACCGAAATCCTGCGCTACCTGCGCCGGCTCACAGGCAACCCCACGACGGCGGAGGACCGGTTCCAGGACACCTTTCTGCGGGCGTTCGGTGGGTTCACCCGGCTGCGACCCGGCTCGAACCATCGCGCCTGGCTCTATCGCATCGCGACCAACCTGTTTCTCAACCATCGCCGCTCGGATGGTTGCCGCGTCGAGGTTGCCCTCACACCCGAGCTACCCAGCAACGGGGCATCGCCCTCGACGGTGCACGATGGCGCGGTGGCGCTCGCCGCCCTGCGCCTGGCTATCGGCAGGCTGCCCCGGCGACAGCGGGCGGCGTTCATTCAGCGGCAGCTGCACGGTCTCAGCTACCGTGAGGTCGGCGCCGCGATCGGGTGTAGCGACGCGGCGACGCGGGCCAACGTCTACCAGGCGGTCCGTCGTCTGCGTCGGGAGCTGAGCAGCCCGTGGTGAATGTCCTGCTGCAACCGGCTGGCGCTGCATCCGCCCTGCCAGCGTTGTTCCGTGGTCGAATATTGCCGATATGCTCCCTCGTCACGTTTTGCAGGGGCCCGGCGCGGCGTCGATCGTGACGACCCTCGCTGCGACGCGCGACTGTCACCACGGACTGCTACATATCTCCAGAGGGGGACACGATGATCTGCGACCTGTTCGTGCGGCAGCTCGATCGGCTGCTGACCGGAGACCTGCGTGTGACGACCGTGGCGGTGATGCGACGGCACGCCGCCGGCTGCGGCCCCTGCGGTCTGGAATGGGGCCGCATGCACGGGCTCCGAGACGTGCTGGTGACCGTGGCCGACGACGAGCCTGATGCCAGGGCCGTCCGGCGGGCGCGCGCCCTGCTGCGGTCCGCGTTCGACCGGGCCGGTCATCCGGTGATCCGGTTCGTGCGGCTCCAGACACCGGTCGGGATCCTCTTCGTGGGCGCGACCGACCAGGGCGTCTGCGACGTGACGTTCGGTCAGTCCTCGGAGCGGCGCTATCGTGCGCGTCTGCTGCGGCGGTCGCCGGAGGTCTGGCGGGATGACACTGGACTGGCCGAGGTGACAGAGGAATTGAGGGCGTATTTTGCCAGGGAGCTGACCCGGTTTTCGCTGCCGGTGGACCTCCGCCGGGTGACCCCGTTCACGGCACGGGTGTTGCGGGAGACACAGAACATCCGGTTCGGCCAGGTGACGAGCTATGGGGCGCTTGCCGCACGGATCGGGTCACCCGGCGCAAGCCGCGCTGTCGGTGGGGCGCTCGGACGCAACCCGGTCCCGATCATCATCCCCTGTCATCGCGTCATCGCGCAGAGCGGACGCCTCGGGGGGTTTACTGGTGGGTTGGGGACCAAACGGACCCTGCTGGGGCTTGAAGGGGTACCGCTTCTCTGAGCCGCCTGGCAGCCGGTGGTGAACGTCCTGTGTCCCACCGAGACTCGTCGTGATCGATGCCGCGCCGGTCGAATGCGACTGGATTGTCACCACGTACCGCTGGACATCTCCTCACCGAAGCCGGACAGACTCCAAGCGCCCCTGGTGGCGGGTGCCTACAGACCCACCGCTCGCCGCACGGTTACGGTCGGGGGGAGGGGATGGCGGTCACAGCCGTGCCGTTGGTCTCGGGCACGTGCGTGATCGAGCCGAAGGGGCCGATCGGAACGCACACAGTCGTCTGGCTCGGGTCGGCGTTCCCCATCGGCATCCCCGGACGGGCCGCCGGCACGCTGCCGAACACCGGCTGCGCTGTGACCGGCTGCGGTGGTTCGGCCCGTGCGTCATCGGACTGCTGCAGCAGGCGCTGCAGTTGATCGAGCTGGTCCTGTTGTGCCGGGCTCACCGTGAACGGCGTCCGACCGCCCGGAGCATCGGGGACGATTCCGAGCCGCTGCCCAAACGCGCCGCTGGCCGGAGGGGGCGAGGCCGCCGCCCTGCCTGGCGAGGCCACGGTGGAGAACTGGGTGGCCGGCTTGCTGGTGGCCAGGATCAGGATGCGATCAAAGCGCGAGACGCCGTCGCTCATGGCTGCCCGGGGAGCCGCCATGTAGCCGCTGGCCGTGCGGAGCAGCGTACGCAGGGCCTTCGCTTCCGGCACGTCAACGAGCTCGAGCGTCACCGTCTGGTCGGCCAACTCGTCGGCGTCGATGATTGCGGTGTTCCCGACCCGGCCCCATTCGGCGAGGATGTCCGTGATCAGGGTGTCCTGGGCACGGATCGTGACGCGGCCGTTGTTCATCGACAGCTCGAGCCGGCTGGCTGCGGCCAGCGGCGCCGTGAGTGCCGCTACGAGCACACCAACGGCTGCATGTCTCCCACCCCACCTGAAAGCGTTGCTCACCATCGTTTACAGTATATGACGAACGGCTCGCACACAGCAGGCTCAGCAGGCAGGAGACAGGAGCAGCCGGCCTGTCCGCCGAAGCCTTGGCGAAGGAGGGAGGGTGCCGCCGCCAGCGTCCTGAAGGGTGAAGCCCGACGCCCACGGCCCGCAGGCGAATCGGATGCGGGCGCGTCCTACACGTATTCCTTCCGCTGGGCACGGTGGTGCTCGATGACCCCCGTCAGGATGTCCGGCAGCTGGACACGCGGCTCGTAGCCGACCAGATGCTTGATCTTGGTCAGATCCGGCACGCGTCTGGGCATGTCCTCGAACCCACGCTCGTACGCCTCCGCGTAGGGGATCGTGACGATCTCCGAATCGCTCTTGGCCATCGTCTTGACGAGCTCCGCCAGCTCGCGGATCGTGATCTCGCCGCTGTTGCCGAGGTTGAACACATCGCCCACCGCTCGGGGTTCGTCGACCAGCGCCATCATGCCCCGCACCACATCGCCGACGTAGCCGAAGCTGCGCGTTTGCGTCCCGGTGCCGAACACCGTGATCGGGTCACCGGCCAGCGCCTGTCGCACGAAGGTCGGAATCACCATGCCGTAACGGCCGGTCTGACGCGGACCGACCGTGTTGAACAGCCGCAGGATGATGACCGGCAGCCGGCGCTCTTTCCAATAGGCGAGGGCGAGGAACTCGTCAATCGCCTTGCTGCAGGCATAGGCCCACCGGTGCTGACGCGTCGAGCCCAGCACCAGGTCGGCGTCCTCCCGAAATGGGATCGCGGTGCTCTTGCCGTAGACCTCCGAGGTCGAAGCGATGACCACCAGTTTCCGCTTTTTCGCGGCGTGCTTCAGCACGACTTCGGTGCCGCCCACGTTGGTCTCGATGGTGCGGACCGGCGCGTCGATGATGAGCTGGACACCCACGGCCGCCGCCAGATGGAAGACGACATCGCACCGGTCGATGTGCTCCGCCAGCACCGGCTGGTTGGTGATCGTGTCGATCGCGTAGTCGAATCGGGAGTGGGTCTTGAGCGGTTCGATGTTGTCAATCGACCCGGTGGACAGGTCGTCCAGAACGAACACGTCATGCCCGGCATCGAGCAGCGCCTGGGCGAGGTGCGAGCCGATAAAGCCGGCTCCGCCGGTGATGAGCGTCTTCATGGGCGTCCTCTTGTCTCGATGACCGTTGGCCCTCACCCCGGCCCGCTCCCCCTTCGACGACGCCACGACGCGCCCCGCTCAGGGCAGGCAGGAGAAGGAGCAACCTCAGTGCGTGTTTCGGCAACCTGCTAGGTCGCGAACCGGAAGTTGATGACGTCGCCGTCCTGCACCTCGTACTCCTTGCCTTCCAGCCGTACTTCCCCGTGCTCGCGGCAGGCTGCGAGGGAACCGCGTCTGGCGGTCAGCGCGTCGTAGTGGATTACTTCGGCTCGGATGAACCCACGGGCGATGTCGCTATGGATCTGACCGGCTGCATCTTGCGCCGATGTGCCACGCGGCACCGACCAGGCACGGCATTCGTCCTTGCCCGTCGTGAAGAACGAGATGTACCCAAGAAGATGATAGCTTGCCCGGATCACCCGGTCGAGGCCGGAATCGGTCAGCCCGAGGTCGGCCAAGAACACCGCCCGGTCGTCGTCGGCCAGCTCGGCGATTTCCAGCTCGATCTTGGCACAGACCGGCACCGCTTCGGTGGCGGCGCCGGACAGGAACTCCGAGATCCCGGCCCGCGCGATCGCACCGGCCGGGTCGCCAACGTCGGCTTCGTCGAGGTTCAGGACGACGAGCACCGGTTTGGCCGAGAGGAAGCTGAACCCGCGGAGCCGCCGCGCATCGTCACCGTCCAGCGAGAGCGCCCGAAGCGGCCGGCCGTCCTCCAGGGCGGTCCGGCACAACTCGATGACCCGCGCCTCCTCGTCCCGCTCGCGGCTCTTGCCCTTTTTCGCGTCCTGTCGAATCCGTTCGAGCCGTCGCTCAGCGACGCCGAGGTCGGCCAGGATCAGCTCGTCCTCCATCTGCGTGGCGTCGCGCGCCGGATCCACTTCGCCGGCCACGTGCGGTACCGTGTCGTCCCGGAACATCCGTAACACGTGCAGCAGCGCGTCGGCATTACGGAACGCGGTCACGTCGATCAGGGAACGGGTGCCGCCGTGCCCCGCGAGCTCGGCGATCTCGACGGTGGCCGGCACCCGTCGCTGCGGTTCGAAGAGCTCGGTCAGACGGTCCAGCCGCGGGTCGGGGACCTGGGCGACACCGACGTGCGCTTCCTGACGACCGCCGGTCTGGCCGGGCGAATCGCCGGCGCGACTCAGCAGCCGGAGCAGCGTCGTCTTGCCTGTCGAAGGGAACCCGATCAGGGCGGCGCGCAGCATGCTCTAGCGGTCCGTGGGAGCCGTCTCGCGTCTGTGGCTCGCACAGGGCCCCCAACTGCGCACAACGGCGACACTACGGGCGAGCGCTAGCCGCACGACACTCACTCGACTGTTTTTGTTTGTTGACACGGGGCCGACTGCCTCTTACCATCGCAGTGGATTTTTCTGGACTTAGATGGAGTAGTAGGGTGTTACGAGGAAACTTCTCAGCCAAGATCGACGACAAGGGTCGCCTGAAGATCCCAACGCTGTTCCGAGCTGCAATCGAGGACCGATATGGGACACAACTGTTCATCACGAGCCTGACCGGCGCGCTGGTCCTCATTTACCCGATGCCGGTCTGGATGGAGGTCGAGCGCAAGCTCGCAGCGGTTCCCTCCACGCTTCCCGCCCGTGCCAAGTACGTCGACCGGGTGAACTACTTCGGCCAACCGGGAGAGTTCGACAAACAGGGCCGGGTGTCAATCCACCCGCGGCTTCGAGACCCGGCGGCCATGGTCGGAAACGTGGACGTCTTCGGTCAATACGACCACCTCGATGTCTGGAACCACGAACGCTTCACGAAACGGCTCGCCGGCGAGCCGTTCACCGACGACGACGCCCGTGCGCTCGCCGAGTACGGCGTTTAATCCGCAATGATCTTACACGAGCCAGTCCTTCTGGGGGAGACAGTCGAGCAGCTCGCGCCGGCGGGACGAGGCGTGTTCGTCGATTGCACCGTTGGGACCGGCGGACACACCGAAGCGCTGCTCGAGGCCGGCGCGAGCCGGGTGCTCGGTCTCGACCGGGATGCCGAGGTGCTGCCGCTGGCGCGTCAGCGTCTGGCGGTCTGGAAGGACCGCGTAGAACTGGTGCACGCAGATTATCGACGGCTCGACCAGGTGCTCGACCGGCGCGGCATCGAGCAGATCGACGGCGCGCTCGCCGACCTCGGGCATTCCTCGGTCCAGCTCGACGCCGAGGGCCGAGGGTTCAGCTTTCGTCGCGCCGATCCGCTCGATATGCGCATGGACCGGTCCCAGGGGCGGACACTCGCCGAGCTGCTCGATGAGGTCACACCCGCCACCCTGGCGGACGTGATCTTCGAGTACGGCGAGGAGCGGCGTTCGCGCCGGATTGCTCGAGGGATCGTGTGGGCCCGCGACCGCGGCGGCCTGGCGACCACCGCCGATCTCGCCGCCGTGGTCAGCCGGTCGGTGCCGGTTCGCAGCCGCCCGCGCATCCACCCGGCCACCCGGACGTTTCAGGCGCTACGGATCTGGGTCAACCAGGAGCTCGACGGGCTCGACACGTTCTTGCGCATGGTGGCCAGGCGTCTGACGGTAGGGGCGCGGCTGGCGGTCATCAGCTTTCATTCCCTGGAGGATCGGATCGTGAAATACACGTTCCGGGAGCTCGAGCGGGGCGGCGAGCGTGCGATGCACGCGCTGACCCGAAAGCCGATTCGTCCGGGGCGCGACGAGGTGGCCCACAACCCACGAGCGCGGTCAGCCAAGCTGCGCGTGACCGAGCGGACGTCATGAGCCGACTCGACGTGGAGTACGACATCACGCGGGACATTCGCAACACCCCGATCGTGCGGGAGATTGACCGGGCACGGCAGCGCGAGCTCTGGCGGTCGGGTGCCGTCGGGGTCTGTCTCGTGGCGGTACTGCTGTTTTCGGCCTGGCAGCACTTCGAGCTGCTCCGTCACGGGTATGAGATCGAGCAGATGGAGCAGGCGCGGGCGCGCGAGCTCGAGCTGAACCGGCATCTGCGGCTGGAGATCGAGACGCTGCGCGCGCCGCAACGCATCGAGCAGATCGCCACCGAGGAGCTGCACCTGGTGGCCCCGACCCCCGCCGAGGCGCAGGTCATCGAGCGGATTGCCCCCGCGCCGCCGCCCGACCGCTCGATGGTGGCGTCACGCGGTCAACGGCCGTAGGACTATCGAGACGACGATGGCAACGACCTCCTCGCCCCCCAACCGCTGGCGCGACGTCGTGCGCCGCCGCGTGGCGGTCACCGCCTGCGCGATGACGCTCTGGGCGATCGCGATCGAGGCCCGTCTCGTCCAGCTGCAGGTCTTCCGGTACGACACACTCGTCGAGCGTGCCCAGCGGCAGCAGTCGCACACGATCGACCTGCACCCCAAGCGCGGCGAAATTATCGACCGCCAGGGTCGGGTGCTCGCCTACAGCGTTGACCTCGAGACCGTTGTCGCATACCCGGCCGACGTCGATGATCCGGTCGAGACCACCCGGCGGCTCTGCGAGGTGCTCACGTGTAGCGACGCGCAGCGGGACCTCATCCAGGCGCGGCTCGACACAGATAGACTGTTCGCCCCGGTGCAGCGGCAGGTGTCGATCGACACCGCGCGTCGGATCCGGGAGCTCGATCTCGAGGGCATCGGGTTTCTGAAGGAGAACGCACGGTTCTACCCGAACCGAGAGCTGGCGGCCCATCTCATCGGTTATGTCGGCATCGACAATCAGGGCCTGGGCGGGCTCGAATCGAGCTATGACGAGGAGATCAGCGGGCGACCCGGCAGGGTGCTCATGCAGACCGACGGGCTCAACCGCGCGTTCACCAGTCGGGTCGAGCGCCCGCCGACCGCCGGGGTCACCCTCGAGCTGACCATCGATCTGTACATCCAGTACATCGTCGAGCGGGAGCTGCGCGCCGCTGTGCGGGAGCACCACGCGGCCGGAGGTAGTGTCGTTGTCATGCACCCCGTCACCGGCGAGATCCTCGCCCTGGCGAACGAGCCCACGTTCAATCCCAACACCTTCTTGCTGTCGGACGAAAACGCACGACGCAATCGGGCGACCCAGGACGTCTATGAGCCCGGCTCCACCTTCAAGATCGTCACCGCCTCGGCCGCGCTCGAGGAGGGCGTGTTTCACCCGGATCTAGCGATCGACGTCAGCCCGGGCGTGGTGCGCTTCGGTTCGCACCGGATCGAGGATGTGCGCAACTACGGCGTCCTGTCGTTCGCCGACGTGGTCGTGAAGTCGAGCAACGTCGGCGCCAGCAAGATTGGCGTCGAGCTCGGTCCAGAGCGGCTCATTCGCTATGTCCGACGGTTCGGGTTCGGGCAGACGATCTCGCGCGACTTTCCCGGGGAGAGCCGCGGGATCGTGCATCCCCCGTCGCGGCTCCCTGACAGCGAACTGGCATCGGTGTCGATCGGCTACAACATCTCGGTCACCGCGTTGCAGATGGCGGCGGCGATGAGTGTGGTGGCCAACGGCGGCGAGCTGGTCGAGCCGCGTCTCGTCCGAGCGCTGCTGAGCGAGCCGGGACGTCTCGAGGTGCCGCGGCGCGTGATCCGGCGCGCGATCTCGCCCGAGACGGCCGCCACGATGACGCGGATACTCGAGGACGTCGTGTCCCGGGGAACCGGGCGTGCTGCCCGGCTTGCCGGCTACACCGTCGCCGGGAAGACCGGCACGACGGAGAAGATTGTCGGTGGCCGCTATTCCCAGACCCGCCATGTTGCGTCGTTCGTCGGGTTCGCCCCTTCCACCAGGCCGGAGGTGACCATCCTCGTTGTGATCGACGACGTGGCGCAGTTCGGCGGTTCCGTGGCGGCGCCGGTGTTCCAGCGGATCGCCGAGGCCACGCTTCGGCATCTCGGTGTGCCGCCGAATGTTGATGCGCCGCCCCCCATTCTGGTGTCAGCCGACCCGCCGTCGGCGTTACGCGCACGGCTGACGCCGGTGCATGCGCAGGTGCCGCTCGAGCCCTCCGGGTGGACCGGTCCCCAGCGCGGACTGATGCCGGATCTGGGGGGGCTCAGCGCGCGGGCGGCATTCGCGGTCGCGACCGATCTCGGCTTGATCACACGGGTACGCGGGGACGGGTTCGTCGTCGGCCAGACGCTGGAGCCCGGTAGCGCGATCACCAGAGGGCAGACGCTCATCCTGCGGCTCGAGCGCGCGGGCGTGGCCGGCACCGGCTCGAGGTCGAAGTCATGACGGTCGGAGATCTGGTGCCGCGCCTGTCCGGCGTCGTCGCGCCTGCGGGGATGCCGGGGCTCGGTGCCGATGTCCAGGACCGGGCGGTGACCGCGATCGCCTACGACTCCCGTCGGGCTACGGCGGGCGCGATCTTCGTCGCGGTCGCCGGGCAGCGCTTCGACGGGGCGGCGTTTGCCGCCGACGCCGTAACCCGTGGGGCCGTGCTGGTCGTGTCCGCGTCGCCTCCACCCGTCGAGGGACGGGTGGCGTGGGTGATGGTGGAGGACGCGCGTCTCGCCCTGGCGGAGCTGGCCGTCGCCTTTTACCACGACCCCAGCCACGACCTCACCGTAGTTGGTGTCACCGGTACGAATGGCAAGACCACAACGACGTATCTGCTGGCGGCTATCTTCGACGCGGCCGGGTGGCCATGTGGCCGGATCGGATCGGTGGGGTACGACACCGGTGGAACGACGCGGGACGCGGAGCGCACGACCCCGGAAGCGCCGGAGGTGCAGGCGTTGCTGCGCGAGATGGTCCAGCACCAGCGCGCAACGTGTGTGATGGAGGTCTCCTCCCACGCGCTCGCGATGCGCCGCGTGGACCGGACCCGGTTCGCCGCCGCGGTCTTCTCGAACCTCACGCGGGACCACCTCGATTATCACCCCGACATGGGGCACTACTTCGGGATGAAGCGGCGGCTGTTCGACATGCTGCCGGCCGGGGCGCCGGCCATCATCAACACCGATGACCCGTTCGGCCTCCAGCTTGTCGAGGCTGTCGGCCGTCCGGTCACCTACGCGATCGATCGGGCGGCGGATGTGACTCCGGAACGGATCGAGTCATCGCTCTCTGGCACCTCGATCGACGTGCGTACCCCGCGCGGGAGGCTGCAGATCAGATCCGCGCTGCCTGGTCGGCTCAACGTGTACAACGCGCTGGCGGCGGTGTCGGTGGCGGTCGCGCTCGACGTGCCGTTTCAGGCGATCGAGCACGGGGTGGCCGGGCTCGAGGGTGTGCCGGGTCGATTCGAGATGGTGTCGTCCCCGGACGACGACGTGAGCGTGCTGGTCGATTACGCGCACACCGATGACGCACTCCGGGCGGTGCTCGGAGCGGTGCGCGAGCTGTGCGACGGACGGATCATCAGTGTCTTCGGCTGCGGCGGCGATCGCGACACGGCCAAGCGGCCGTTGATGGGGGCGGTCGCGGCTCGTCTGAGCGACCTGGTGGTGGTGACGTCGGATAACCCGCGGTCCGAGGATCCAGACCACATCATCGACGAGATCCGCCGGGGCATCGACTCGTCCACGACGACCGCCACGGGACCGCCGCATCTGGCGATCGCCGACCGTGGCACGGCGATCGAGCGTGCCATCGGCGAGGCGGAACCGGGTGACGCAGTCGTCATTGCCGGAAAGGGGCACGAAACCTACCAGGTCGTCGGCGACACGCGTCGTCCGTTCGATGATCGACTCGTGGCCCGGGCGGCGCTCGCCCGGAGGCGAGCCCGTTCATGCGTGTCGTAGCGAACCGTACGGGGTGAACCGGTGGCGGTTGCCGGCGTCGTACGCATGCCGCGCCCGGCCAGTGCAAAGCGCGACGAGGGAGCAGACGGGCTGGAGTCGACCGAAGAGTAACGCCGTCCAGGCGGGATGCCCCGCCCGGCACACGAAGTGGCGAGGGCGATGCGCGAACGGCTACCGCTGACGCTGGGCGATCTCGCGCAGGCCGTCGGCGGGCGGGTGATGGCCGGCGCGGCGGAGACCCCGATCGACGGGTTCTCCATAGACTCGCGGTCACTCAGTCGGGGTGACCTGTTCGTCGCGATTCGCGGCGACCGCTTCGACGGTCACGCGTTTGTGGCCGACGCGTTCGGGCGGGGCGCCTGTGGCGCGATTGTCAGTGACGCGGCCGCGCTCGGGTCGTCGCCGGCGATCGGGGTGGTGGTGGACGACACGGTGCGGGCCCTGCAGGCGTTGGGCCGGTACATCCGCCGCGCGTCGAAGGCACGGGTCGTCGCGATTACTGGAAGTGTGGGGAAGACCACGACCAAGGAACTAACCGCGGCATTGTTGGGGGCGCGATACCGCGTGTTCCGGAACCGCGGCAACCTGAACAACCACATCGGGCTGCCGCTCTCGCTGCTGGAGCTGCGGACGCGGCCCGAGGTCGCGGTGGTGGAGTTCGGGATGAACGGACCCGGGGAGATCAGCCGACTCGTCGAGATCGCCGAGCCGGAGCTGCGAGTCTGGACGAACGTCGCCGAAGTGCACACAGCGTTCTTCCCCTCGATCGCGGCGATCGCCGACGCGAAGGCGGAGATCCTGGAACGCGCGACGCCGGACACCGTCGTCGTCGCCAACGCGGCGGATGACCTGGTGATGACCCGTGTGTCTGGATTCCCCGGCCGGGTCGCCACCTTCGGGGTCGAGGCGGAGGCCGAGGTGACCACGACCGAGGTCGAGGACCTCGGGCTCGACGGCACTCGAGCGCGGGTCCGGACGCCCGTCGGCGCGACCGCCGTCGCCACGCCGTTGCTTGGTCGCGGCAACCTGGCGAATGTGTTGGCGGCGGTCACAGTGGCGTTGCAGCTCCACGTGCCGCTGGCGGCGATCCCCGAGCGGGTCGCGGCGGTGGACGCGCCGCCTCATCGCGGCCAGATACGTCGGCTGGCGCGCGGCGTGGTAGTCGTCGACGATTCGTACAACTCCAACCCGCTGGCGGTTGTCACCGCGCTCGAGACACTGTCACGCGACCGCCGTGTCGGGCGCCGTGTCGCGGTGTTGGGTGAGATGCTCGAGCTCGGGGCGCGGGCGAACGTCTTGCACCGGGCGACCGGCCGTGCCGCCGCCGCCGCCGGGCTGGGGCTGCTGCTGACGGTCGGGGGAGAGGCGGCCCAGGCGCTGGGCGCCGCAGCGGTGGAGGCCGGCATGCCGGAGAACCGGGTCATCCACTGCGAGGTGAGCGAGGCAGCGGCGACGCGGCTCACGGCGATGCTGCACGCCGATGATGTGGTGCTCGTGAAGGGGTCGCGGGGCGTGCGGACCGATCTCGTGGTGGCGCGGCTCGAAGCGGAGTGCTCGTGATGCTGTATCACCTGCTGTATCCGCTGCACACCCAGTTCTCGGCGCTCAACGTGATCCAGTACATCACGTTCCGCACGGCGGCCGCCGGACTGACCGCCTTCGTGATCAGCGTGACGCTGGGACCGTGGACGATCCGCACACTGCGCGGGTTCCAGATTGGTCAGGTCGTACGTGACGACGGGCCGGCCACCCATCAGTCCAAGGCCGGTACCCCCACGATGGGCGGGGTGCTCATCCTGGTCGCGGCGATCGTGCCGACGCTGTTGTGGGTCGACCTCACGAACGCATATGTCCGGATAGCGATGATCTCGACGCTGGCGTTCGGCCTGGTCGGCTTCGTGGATGACTATCTGAAGGTGGTGCGCAAGACGCATCGTGGGCTCCGGCCGCTATACAAGCTGATCGGGCAGGGGACAGTGGGCACGGCGGTCGGGCTCTCGCTGCTGTGGCTGACCGAACAGGGTCTCTACAGTACCGAGTTGATTTTCCCGTTCTTCAAGCAGTTCACCCCGGACCTCGGGTGGCTGTATGTGCCGTTCGCGGTGCTCGTCCTGGTGTTCTCCTCGAACGCGGTCAACCTGACCGACGGGCTCGATGGTCTCGCGATCAGCACCTTTACCATTGCCGCGGCCGCGTTCACGGCGCTGGCCTATGTCACCGGACACGCGGTCTTCGCCGAGTATCTGCTGCTGGTCCGGTTCTCGCCGGCGGCCGAGCTCACGGTCTTCTGCGGGGCGCTGGTCGGCGCCGGGCTGGGCTTCCTCTGGTACAACTCGTATCCCGCCGAGCTGTTCATGGGCGACGTCGGGTCCCTCGCTCTTGGCGGCGCCCTCGGCACCGTCGCGATCCTGATCAAACAAGAGCTGTTGCTGCCGATTGTGGGTGCCGTCTTCCTCATGGAGTTCCTCTCGGTGGTCATCCAGGTCGCGTCCTTCAAGCTCACCGGACAGCGGGTGTTCCGGATGGCGCCGCTCCACCATCACTGCGAGCTGATGGGATGGAGCGAGCCGAAGGTGATCAGCCGGTTTCTGATCGTCGCGGTGGTGTTCGCCTGTTTCAGTCTCGCGACGCTGAAACTGCGATGACCGAGTTCTCCGTGCGCGGGTCCAACGTCGTCGTGGTCGGTGCCGCGCGCAGCGGTGTCGCCGCGGCCCGGTTGCTGGCCGACCGCGGGGCGCGCGTCACCCTCACCGAGATGCGGAGCAACGTCGGCGCGGAGGTCGAGCGGTTGTCTGAGCTGGGTGTCGACCTCGAGCTCGGCGGGCACCGGCCCGAGACCTTCGAGCGTGCCGATCTGGTGGTGCTCAGCCCCGGTGTGCCCCCGTCGCTGGCCGCGCTCGAGCCGGCCCGCCGGGCGCGGGTTCCCATCATCAGCGAGATCGAGCTGGCGTCACGCTGGCTCCGTGGTCGGGTCGTGGCCGTGACCGGTACGAAGGGCAAGTCGACAACAGTCGTGCTCCTTGGGCGGATGCTCGAGGCGGGGGGATGTCTGGTGCTGGTGGGCGGCAATGTCGGGACGGCGCTGAGCACCCAAGTGGAGCAGTCCACGGCGGACGTGATCCACGTGGTCGAGGTGTCGAGCTTCCAGCTCGAGCTGACCACGAGGTTCCGACCGTGGATCGCGGTGTTCCTGAACCTGTATGCGGATCATCTCGACCGCCACGCCGACATCGAGGCGTACGCGGCGGCCAAGGCCCGGGTGTTCGCGAACCAGCAGTCGTCGGACACCCTCGTCGTCAACGCTGATGATCCCGAGGTGCTGAGGCTGGCGCGGGACAGTGCGGCGCGGCGGGTGTCCTTTGCGCTGAGCGAGCCGCTCACCGAGGGCGTGGTGGTGGCTGGCGACACGATCGTGCGCCGGAGTCCGGCCGGCGACGAGCCGCTCGTTCCGTTATCGGCGGTGCATCTGCTGGGTCGCCATCTGCTCGGAGATGTCCTGGCGGCCAGTGCCGTCGCGAACCTGGTTGGCGTGTCGGCCGGGGACATGACGCGGGCCGTGGACCGGTTCACTGGGCTCGAGCACGCCCTGCAGCGGGTCGGCGAGGTAGGGGGTGTGCGGTTCGTCAACGACTCGAAGGCCACCAACGTCGAGGCGGCCAGACACGCGGTAGAGAGCTGCGGCGACCACGTGGTGGTGATCATGGGCGGCCGCTTCAAGGGAGGCTCGCTCGAGACGTTGGCGCCCCTGTTCGCGTCCCGGGCCGATGCGGTCGTCGTGATCGGCGAGGCGTGCGGACGGATCCGAGACGCGCTCGGCGCGGTCGTGCGTGTGGTCGAGACCGGGTCGCTCGCCGACGCGGTCCGGGTGGCCTACGGGCTGGCGTCGCCCGGCGGCACCGTGCTGCTGGCGCCCGCATGCGCCAGCCTGGACATGTTCCGGGACTACGCCGAGCGTGGACGGGTGTTTACGCAGGCGGTAGCCCACCTCGAGGAGGAGGTCGGCGAGACGCGTGAGCAGTGAGCAGTCACCAGTCGGGTAGCGGCGGTGAAGAGTCGGCCGCTGGGAACGCAGGCTGCCCCGGTCTGCGAGGTCGATGTCTTCACCTCAAGCTCGACTGGTGACTGCTGACTGCTCACGGTCCGGTTGTAGCCAGTGTGTCGGGTCGAAGCGTCCCGGACATTAGCACGGGCTGATCCACGCTCCGGCTGCTCCCTGGTGGCACTGGGAGAGGGCCGGCACGGTCCAGCACACGGCGCTGCGGTGCGCGACAGGGTACGGGTCGCGCACCGTTGTGTGATCCGGCCCGCGTCTCGGTGGCAGGCGAGTATGGCGCGAAAACTGAAATCGGACAAGCTGCTGTTCCTGGCTACGTTGCTGCTGGTCTGCGCCAGCGTCGTGATGGTCTACAGCGCGTCAGCGGTCCTGGCCATGGACCGGTTTCAGCAACCGCCCTATTTTTTTCTCTTCAAACAGGTGACCTGGGCGGTGCTCGGTGTCTGCCTGCTGAGCCTGGCCATGCGAGTGAACTACCGAAGTCTCAAACAGCCGGTCGTGATCTGGACCGCGCTGGGTGTGTCCGCGGCCGCCTTGACCGTCGTCTTCTTCGGGCCGCCCATCAACGGCACGCGCCGGTGGTTGGCGCTGGGCGGCATCGGCGTGCAGCCCTCCGAGTTCGCCAAGATCGCAGTGATCATCTTCACTGCAGCGGTGCTCGATCGCCGGATGGACAGGATCGACCAGATGACCACGCTGGTGCCGATCGCCGTCGTCACCGGCCTCATCTGTGGACTGATCGTGGCGGAGCCGGACTTCGGGACGGCGTTCACGGTGCTGCTCATCGTGGCCGTCATGGTGTTCGCGGCAGGTCTGCACTATCGCTACGTGGTTGGGCTGACGGTGGTCGTGGTGCCACTGCTGCTCGTCGTGTTGGCCAGCGCCGACTACCGGCGCCGGCGGCTGCTCGCCTTTCTCGACCCGTGGGCGGACCCGCTGGGCGACGGCTTCCAGATCATCCAGTCGCAGATCGCGGTCGGCACTGGCGGGCTATTCGGCCAGGGGCTGATGGCGGGCGTCCAGAAGCTGTTCTATCTGCCGGCCCCGCACACAGACTTTATCTACGCCGTTATTGCCGAGGAGACCGGTCTGCTGGGCGCCACGGCCGTCCTCCTGTGTTTCGGCGTGATCATCTGGCGCGGGCTGCACATCACGGCGGCGGCGCCCGACCGGTTCGGTGCGTTTCTGGCGCTGGGGATCACCATGATGGTCGCGTTGCAAGCCTTCGTCAACATCAGCGTCGTGTTGGGTCTCATGCCGACCAATGGGATCCCGCTGCCGTTCGTCAGCGCCGGTGGGTCGTCGCTCCTGATCAGCCTGCTCGGGATGGGCATTCTTCTGAATGTCTCCCAGCACGCGTCGGCGGACGCATGAATCTGAGTGGACACGAGTCACGAAGCTCCGCCTCGAACCGACGAGTCCTGGGGACAGCTGTGCTGCGTGACGCGTCTGCGCGACCGCCGAAGCGGTCGCGCCTTAGCCGGGGGTTACGGGGAACAGTTGACCGATGTGTACACCGTATCAGCCGTGCAAGCACAGCTCACGCGTTGTGCCACTCATGTTCCGGGTCAGGAGCTCGCGGACACATGAACCGGCGCGCGGTGCCCGGCTGGCAAGGCGCGACGAGGGAGCATACCGGCAGTATTTGACCGAGGAGCAACGCCGGCAGGCGGGCTGCCCCGCCCGGAAGATGTTCATGAACTCCTCACCCTGGACACGAGATGGCGGATCAGCGATCGCCCAGGGTCTTGATGAGCGGTGCCGGCACCGGCGGGCATCTCTACCCAGGGATCGCGGTCGCGGAGGAGATCCGACGGCGCTACCCACGGTCCAGGGTGGTGTTCGCCGGCACCGGACGCGACCTGGAGCTGGCGGCGCTCGAGCGGCTGGCCTTCGATCTCGAGCGGGTGCGCAGCGCCGGGCTCAAGGGCAAGTCGGTCGGTGCGCTGGTCCGTGGCCTGTCGATGTTGCCCCTCAGCGCCTGGGACGCGTGGCGAGTCATCACCCGGGTCGCGCCCCACGTCGTCATCGGGCTGGGCGGGTACTCGTCGGGTGCCGTCGTGCTGATCGCGGCGTTGCGCCGTATCCCGACGCTGGTGCTCGAGCAGAACGCGCTGCCCGGCATCACGAACCGGGTGCTGGCGCCGTTCGTCACGGCCGCGGCGGTGTCACACGAACCGGTGTTGCCGCACTTTCACGGCAAGGGGTTTGTCAGTGGCAACCCGGTGCGGGCCGGGTTCTTCGAGACGGCGCTGCCGCCGACCGCGCAGCGGGCCGAGGTGCATCTGTTGGTGCTCGGCGGGTCGCAGGGTGCCCATCCCATCAACGTCGCGATGATGGCGGCGGCCCCGCTCCTGGTCGGGGCGCCGACGCCCTTCGTCGTGACGCACCAGACCGGCGAGCGGGATCACAGCGCAGTCCGGCAGGTGTATGCCGCCGCAGGGTTGACGGCGCGGGTCGAGCCGTTCCTGGAGCACATGGCTGACGCCATGCGTGACGCCGATGTGGTGGTGTGCCGGGCGGGCGCGACCACGCTGGCCGAGATCGCCGCCGTGGGCCGGGCGGCGTTGCTGGTGCCGTTGCCGGGAGCGGCGGATGGGCACCAGCGGCTGAACGCCGACGTGTTCGTCCGGGCTGGGGCGGCGGATGTGATGCCGCAGGCGGGGATGACGGGCGCACTGTTGGCTGAGCGTCTGCTGCAGCTCGCGGGTGACGGGGAGCGGCGCCGACGCATGGCGGCGGCGGCCCGCGGGCTGGCCCGGCCGGATGCGGCCCGGGTCATCGTCGACCGGGCCGAGCAGTTGATGCGGTGGTGAGCCACGGGTCGAGCGGTCCGACAGAGAGTGACGGGCGCACGACGGAGCGGGCGACGTGGTCCGCGTCACAGGTGCAGTGACGCAGCGCGCGCCCGCTCCGCAGTGTCGCGGTCGTTCCACCCTACGCGAGGAACGAGCAGACCGGCGGTATGCGACCCCGCTGCACCGTAACTCCAGCGTGGCGCGTGCGGGATGGATCGGCGTCCGAAGGCGACGGTACTTATGGAATGGGCGAGAGAGGGGCACGGGTTGCCACACGGCACCCGTCGTGTGCACTTCGTGGGTGTGGGTGGCATCGGGATGAGCGGTATCGCTGAGTTGATGAGCTGTCTCGGATACGAGGTTAGCGGGTCTGACCTGACGGCGTCCGCAGTGACGGCGCGGCTGCGCGGGCTCGGCATCGCCGTCGAGATCGGGCACGACACCCGCTGGGTGGGTGACGCCGAAGCGGTCGTTGTCTCGGCTGCGGTGTCGGAGGGTAACCCCGAGGTGATCGAGGCGCGGCGGCGCCACCTGCCGGTCATGCGACGTGGCGTGATGCTGGCCGGATTGGCGCGGTCCAGGTCGACCATTGCGGTCACCGGCTCTCACGGGAAGAGCACGACGGCGGCGATGGTGGCGGTCGTGCTGGTGGAATGCGGTCTGGATCCCTCGGCGGTGATCGGCGCACGTGTCGTCGCCTTCGGGAGCAACACTCGGGTCGGGCAGGGGCGGTACTTCGTCGTCGAGGCGGACGAGAGCGAGCCCTCGTTGCTGGAGCTCACTCCGCAGATCGCCGTCCTCACCAATCTCGAGGAGGAGCACCTCGATCAGTACGGCACGTTCGCGCGGCTGCGGGACACCATCGCCGGTTTCGCGAACCGGGTGACCGAGGCCGGGTCGGTCGTCGTGTGCGCCGACGATCCTGAGCTGACCAGGCTGCGCGGCCGCATCATGCGGCGGGTCGTCACCTACGGGATCGAGCCCACGACCGCCGACGTCGTCGGCGGCGCCGCCGAACTCGACGCGGCCGGGTCCCGCTGCCGCGTGCGATTTACCCGCGACCACCGCACCGAGACCGTGCTGCTCAGCGTGGGCGTGCCGGGTCGGCACAACCTCCTCAATGCCCTCGCCGCGTTCGCGGTCGGGTTGGAGATCGGGCTCGCGCCGGCACGGATCGCGGCGGCGCTTGGCCAGTTCGCCGGCGTGGATCGACGTTTCCAGTGCCGGGGCGTCGCCGGCGGCGTGACCGTGATCGATGACTACGGTCACCACCCGACGGAGATCGCCGCCGTGTTGTCGACCGCGCGCCGGCAGCCGCACACGCGTTTAGTGGTGGTCTTCCAGCCGCATCGGTATTCGCGGACCGCGCGCTTCCTCGACCGCTTCGCGCGTGTGCTGGCAGCCGCCGACGTGGTGGTCCTGACCGACATCTTCGCCGCCGGCGAGATGCCGATCCCAGGTGTCACGGCGACGCGCCTTGCGGAGGCCGTGCGTCGTTACACGGACGGAGCCGTGCACCAGGTGCAGACCCTCGACGAGGTGGTCGCGCTGGTCGCCGACCTGGCGCGGTCCGGCGATCTGGTGCTGACGTTGGGCGCCGGGTCGGTTGGCGATGTCGCTGGCCGGCTCATCGAGGCCCTCGGGCGGAAGGTGGGCGGGGCGGGTCACCCCGACGCGAAGCGACCGGAGATGCGATGAGCGTCCACATACACACCGACAGACGCTTTCGACGGGCCAGACGCCCGGCGCGACGCACCCGCGGCGTGGCCCGGCGGTGGCTGCGGATGGCTCGGCGATGCTGTCTGATCGGCGCACTCGTCGTCGGCGGGTATCAGGCAGTGGCGCGGCTGCTGGTGGCGCCGTTCTTGGTCGTGGACCACATCATCGTGCGCGGGAACGACCAGCTGTCGGAGAGCGAGGTGCTGGCGCTGGTGTCGGGGCTCCTCGGCGAGAACATCCTGGCCGTCGATCTGGAGACCCACCGGCAGCACCTCATGGCGTCGCCCTGGCTGCGCGACGGGACCCTGCGGCGCATCTTGCCGTCGACGGTCGAGGTGCGGGTGACGGAGCGTCGTCCGATCGCCGCCGCCCGGTTCGCCGATCAGCTCTATCTTGTCGACGAGCAGGGTACGGTCATCGACCGTCACGGGCCGCGATTCGCCGAGTTCGACCTGCCGATCATCGACGGTCTCGCCGTCCCTGACACGGGGGCCACGGTCGTCGATCCGGGGCGCATGGCGTTGGTCACACGGTTGCTGGAGCAGCTGGCTCCCCACCCGGAGGTGCTCGACCTCATCTCGCAGATCGACGTGTCGGACCCGTATGACGCCGTGGTGCTGCTCAACGACGATCCGGCGCTGTTGCACCTGGGCGGCGACCGATTTTTCGAGCGGTTGCGATTCTATGCCGAGCTGAGGCCCGCGCTCCGATCGCGTGTGGCCGACATCGACTACGTCGACCTGCGGTTCGACCCTCGGGTGTATGTCGGGCCGGTCGGACACCCGGCACCGGCGAGCGCCGGGGTCCCGCACTCAGTTGATCCGGGCGTCGGCCGTGGTGCGGTCGTGTCCCGAGTCAGCAACTCGCGGACACATGTTCCGGCGTCGCACTGATGTCGCGTCTGGCCATCGCACGGCGCGACGAGTACACCGGCAGTATTCAACCCTGCTGAGCGACACGCCCAGCACCGCCACGGCGGGATGACATGTTCGCGAGCTGCTGACTCGAGACACACAGACGCGGCGTGGGGCCGCGAACGGAGGATGCGTGGCACGCAAGGAGCATTATCTCGTTGGGCTCGATGTGGGCACCTCGAAGATGGCCGCCATCGTTGCCGAGGCTCTCGAGGAGGGACGGTTGGACATCATCGGCATTGGAGTGGTGGAGGCTCAGGGTATTCGTCGTGGGGTCGTGGTCAACCTGGAGGCGGCGGTCGAATCGATCAAGAAGGCGATCGAGGAGGCCGAACTGACCGCCGGTGTCGAGATCGATGCCGTGCACCTGGGGCTGTCCGGGGCGCATCTGAAGGCGTTCAACAGTCGCGGCGTGGTGGCGGTGGCCGGCAAGAACCGCAAGATCACACGCGACGACGTGCGTCGGGCCATCGACGCTGCCAAGGGGGTGGCGTTGCCGGCGGGCCGCGAGATCTTGCACGTCCTGCCCCAGGACTTCGTGGTCGACGAACAGGATGGTATCCGGGCCCCGGTCGGGATGATGGGGACCCGGCTCGAGGTGAACGTGCACATCGTCACCGGCAGCACCTCGACGACGGAGAACATCGTCGCGTGCGTGAACGGGGCGGGGGTCAAGGTGGTCGACACGGTCATCGAGCAGCTCGCCGCCAGCGAATCGGTGTTGACCGCCGATGAGCGGGAATTGGGTGTGGCGCTGGTGGACATCGGCGGCGGCACCACCGACCTCGCGATCTTCGAGCACGGCAGCCTCTGGCACACCGGTGTGGTCGCGATGGGCGGCGATCACTTCACCAACGACATCGCGGTTGGGCTCCGGACGCCGATCCCGGACGCGGAGAAGACCAAGCGTCGCTCCGGGTGCGCGCTGGCCTCGCTGGTCGACGAGGATCAAACGATCGAGGTCGCCAGCGTCGGTGGCCGTCAGCCTCGTGTCATGTCCCGCCGGATTCTCTCGGAGGTCCTGCAACCCCGGGCCGAGGAGATCTTCCACGCGCTGTGGGACGAGATTCGCCGCGCCGGATACGAGCGGTCGTTGCATTCCGGCCTCGTGCTGTGCGGCGGTGGCGCCCTGCTGGAGGGGATGGCCGAGATCGCAGAGCAAATCTTCGACCTGCCGATTCGCCGCGGGTGTCCGGTCGACATCGGGGGGCTCACCGACCATGTGAGCAGCCCGTCCTTTGCGACCAGCGTCGGACTCGTCAAGTATGCCCATCGCAACCAGCTGCGGGAGCAAGAGCGGCTGGTCGGTGTCGGGACGCTCAGCCGTCTGGCCGGGCGTGTCAAGGGGCTGTTCAAGGACTTCCTCTAGCGATGCTGCGCCACAACCCACTCGACATGTGTCGGCTCCACATCGCCAGAGGGCATACCTCACAGCCCCGCGACGCGGGGCCCGACATCTTCCGGCGTCGGGAGAGAGCACGATGTCCAGCGTGGCAGCGTTCAGCAGGACAAGGACGGACAAGGCGATTCGGTGGTAGGGAGGGCATGTCGGAGTGGCACGTTTGGCGACTCGCCATCGACGAGCACAAGGGGGGCAGATGGAACCTACAGGGTTGACGGATCGACTCGGTGACGCGGTGACTCGCCCGGGATCCGAGCGGGACCAGGACCTACGCATGACGATCGAGGACACTGACCACTTTGGCGCGCGGATCAAGGTCGTCGGTGTGGGAGGCGGCGGGAGCAACGCGGTGAACCGGATGGTGGCCTCGGGGCTCGGTGGCGTCGAGTTCATCGTGGTGAACACGGACGCACAGGCGCTGAGCCACAATGCGGCGCCCCTGTGCCTGCAGATCGGCGCCAAGCTCACCAATGGGCTCGGCGCCGGCGGTGACCCGAACGTCGGTCGGCGGGCAGCGCTCGAGGACACCGAGCAGATCATCTCTGCCCTCGACGGGGCCGATATGGTGTTCGTCACGACCGGGCTGGGTGGCGGCACTGGCACCGGGGCGGCACCGGTCATCGCGAACCTGGCGAGTGAGTTGGGCGCGTTGACCGTAGCCGTCGTCACCAAGCCGTTCCCGTTCGAGGGACGCCGGCGCGCCGTGCAGGCGGAGCGGGGGCTCGAAGAGATCCGGGCGTGCGTCGACAGCGTCATCACGATACCAAACGAGCGGCTGCTGGCCTCGATCGACCGCTCGACGACCATGTCCGATGCCTTCGCCGCTGCCGATGACGTGCTCCGGCAGGCGATCCAGGGCATCTCGGACCTCATCCTCGTGCCGGGGCTCATCAACCTCGACTTCGCCGACGTGACGACTATCATGTCCGGCATGGGGCTGGCCATCATGGGCACGGGAGTCGGTCACGGCGAGACCAAGGCGGTCGACGCCGCGACCAAGGCCATCTCGAGCCCACTGCTGGAGGACGCGTCGGTGGAGGGCGCACGCGGGGTCATCATCAACGTGACCGGTGGACCGGATCTGTCGCTCTTCGAGATCAGCGAGGCCACCTCCATCATCCAGGCTGCGGCGCATGAGGACGCCAACATCATTTTCGGCGCCGTCATCGACCCGGACATGACAGACCAGGTCAAGATCACCGTCATCGCGACCGGCTTCGACCGGGAGGGCGCCGAGCCCGCGACCGAACGCGCCACCGCGAAGACGCCGGTCGACCTTCACCAATACGCGTCTTGGCAACAGGAGGAGCCGCTCGAGCGCGCCGCAGGTACGCGGTTCACGGTGTCCCGGCGGGCGCTGATCGAGCTGCCGGTGCTGGCGTCGAGCCACACGGACGAGGCCGGTAAGACCGTGCTGGACGTCGACGCGACATTGGAGTCCGATCTCGACGTTCCCGCGTTCCTCAGGCAGCACGCCGAGTGAAGCGCCGAAGGCGCGCTGGCAGGCTACCGACAGCCTCGGCTGCTAGGACGCCGCGTCCGGCACGTGGTCCGCGAATACCGCCAGGAGGGTGTCGCGCAACGTGTCCTGCGCAGGCGCCTCGCCGCTCGGCCGGAGCAACGTGAAGCTGCGGCGCTCCCCGTTGACGACGTACTGGCGGGACGGCAGGCTCAGGCTTGGGTCCTTGCCGCCCCGGCCCTCCCACACCGTGAACCCAAGCAGCTTGAGTCCTTCCAGGGCTCCGGCGGTGAAGTGCAGCTCCATGTCGGCCAGCTTACCTGCCGGACTCCTGTCATCGGCCGGAAGGACGTTGATCGCGACCGTCTCGTCCAGTTGGATCATCCATCATCCTCCTCGCGTCTGGTATCTGCTGGACCGGCATGGGTGCAAGGCGTCGGCCACACTGGCTGTCGGTCGCGGGACGGCGCCAACTGCCTGTGCGATTTTGGGTTGCCGAGCTCACGTTCGACGCGGGAGCGGAGCGTCCTGGGTGGAATGTCAACGGCAGGTTCCCCGGCCAATGCTCGAGCAGTCAGAAGGCAGAACGCAGAAGGCCGCAGGTAGAAGGTGGACGGTAGGAGAACAGCGGAGGGCCTCGCCAGAAGACGGACTGTCGGGGTCGACGGCGCCGATGTAACTGGTGTTGCCCGAGCCAGCGCCGCGAGGTGTCCGGCGTGAGGATCGAGACAGTGAGAGCGCGTACCGCGTCTGTGGGTGGGCTGGTCATCCGTGGTGAACAGGGGCTATTCAGTCGATGGGGAGCCCGAGGCTCGACCAGAAGACGGTGCAGCCCGCCGGCCTTCTTCTGATGTCTGACGTCCGACTGCTGACTCCTTCGCGCGTTCGCCCACCCGCGCCTCCTGCACGTCCATCGCGACGTGGGACAGCAGGTCCGCCTCTGGGTTCTCGGTGCGGCGCACGTGCTCGAGCCTCACGTGCCCGAGCTGAGTGCGAATGCCTTGGCCTGCCGATAGAGGGGTGGCAGACCAGGATGCCGGATGCGGCAGCGTCCCTGCATCTGGCGCACGAAGAGTTGCGAGTCCGAGCGGATCGGCGTGTCATCGTAGCCGTGTTCCGCCAGGTAGGACAGCGCTGCGATCACGCCGCGATACTCGGCGAGGGTGTTTGTCGCCACGCCGATCGGGGCGTGCAACTCGTGTGTGAGCTCGCCGGTCGCGTGTTCTATTCGGACGCCGTACCCCGTGGGGCCAGGATTGCCCCGTGCGCCGCCGTCGCTATTGGCCACCACGCGGCTCGATGTCATCGGGCCGGGTCGTGTTCGCGTGCCCGCGCTCCCCCGTCGTTCGGGTCGTGATACAAGATCCGCATACAACTCTCACACTGGATCAGCTCGGTGTTTCGGAGGATCTGGTTGAAGACTTGCGGGCGGAGTCGTACGTGGCACACGGTGCAATGCCCGTCACGCGCCTCGACCACCGCGATACCTCCCCGTTGTCTCGCGACCGCCTCGAACAGCTCGCGTGCCGCCGCGCCGATGTGCCCAGTCAGCGTCACCCGTTCGTTCGAGGTGCCGCTCAGCGTGCGCTCCATCTCTGCGCGTGTAGCCTCGAGCGCCGCACGGTCGCGCTCGATGTCCCCCCGATCGGCCTGCAGGGCGCGCTCGGCCGCCTCGACAGTGGCCGCCAGGTCGTCGGCTTCCAGCATGTGCTCCAGGATGGTGTCCTCGAGCCGCTGGACCTCGGCTTCGGCGGTGGCGATCTCATGCTGTACCGCCGTGTATTCCTTGTTGGTCTTGACCGCCATCAGCTGTTCCTTGAACCGCGACAGGCGCCCCTGCACCTCGGCAAGGCTTTTCTCACCTGCCTGGCGCTCGTTCTTCTTGTCCTCGACACACGTCCTGGCCGCATCGACCGCCGTGGTGCTGGCGGTCAGACGGGTGTCGAGATCCTCGATGCGCGACGGGATCCCGTCGACCGTGCGTCGCGCCTCGTCGGCCGCGGTGTCGAGTCGTTGCAGCTGGATCAATCGTTCAAGGTCTGGCAGCATCGTGTGTCACGTCTCGACGGTCGTCCGAGTGTCCGGTGGCGAGGGGCCCGAGCAAAAAAAAGCCCCACCATCGGGGCGGGGCACACACAGCCACCAGGTCGCTCGCAACCCGTGGTGCACGTCCCACGTTGCACCGAGATCGGCGAGGGGCCGGCGGCCGCGCCATTCGAATGCAGCGGTACGTGCACCACGGGCTGTGTGACAGGCCGGTGGACCAGCCCGGCCGAACACGGGGCGTCGTCTCCGCGCACGGCGCGTGGCGGTCGTCAAGGCGTGTCGTGTGTGCGACCATGTCGACTCCGTCGTGTGGTGGGCCCACCAGGATTCGAACCTGGGACAGACCGGTTATGAGCCGGCGGCTCTGACCGCTGAGCTATGGGCCCGGGCACTCGATACTTCCCGAATTCCGGCGCGGGCCCGAAGACCCGCTCGCTGGCGCCAGCCGGCGGGACTGCCGCCTCCGGAGCGGACTGCTACGTGCCTTCCATGAACGCCCGCAGACGCCGGCTGCGCGATGGGTGCCGCAGCTTGCGTAGCGCCTTGGCCTCGATCTGGCGGATCCGTTCGCGTGTGACCGCGAAGTTCTGCCCGACCTCCTCCAGCGTGTGCTCGCTCCCGTCCCCGACGCCGAACCGCATCTTGATCACCTTCTCCTCGCGTGGCGTCAAGGTCCTCAACACGCTTTCGGTCTGCTCCTTGAGGTTGAGGTTGATCACGGCCTCAGCCGGCGAGACCTCCTGCCGGTCCTCGATGAAATCGGCGAGACGGCCCTCCTCTTCCCTCCCGATCGGTGTCTCGAGTGAGATCGGCCGCTGGGCGATCTTGCGTATCTGTCGCACCTTGGACACCGGAATGTCCATCAGCTGCGCGATCTCCTCAGACGTCGGTTCGCGGCCCTGCTCTTGCACGAGCGCGAGCGACGTCCGAGTCACTTTGCTGATCCTCTCAAGCATGTGGTCCGGGATCCGGATCGTCCGGGCATTCTCACCGATCGCGCGGCTGATCGCCTGGCGGATCCACCAGGTGGCGTAGGTCGAGAACTTGTAACCCTTCTTGTAGTCGAACTTCTCGACGGCCT